>Ga0207684_10000590_pt1 | contig 43699 bp, 29 predicted proteins | sample KBSK5501metaG_FD_184342 | JGI IMG/M metagenome (GOLD analysis project Ga0207684, IMG submission 184342) | Corn, switchgrass and miscanthus rhizosphere microbial communities from Kellogg Biological Station, Michigan, USA - KBS K5-50-1 metaG... | ecosystem: Host-associated > Plants > Roots >... | reverse complement strand
GCGACGGACGCAGAGAATAGACTGATGATTCTCCAATTCAGTTTCATGTTCGCCGAGGCTAGTAAAGCTTAGCCCGTTCCCTTGCCCTGTTTATTTTGTAGGAGTAAATCCAGGCAAAGGCTGCTCTCTTCGCCCCGCGGCCAAGCCGACTGACATGCAAGGGCAATGTCGTCACAAAAAACCGTGTAACGGCTACGTCGAAAACGTCGAGCCGTAGAAGGCACCCGCTTCACCATGACGGCGCACCGTCTGGCCGTGCGGCTGCCCATTCCCGCAAAGGAAAACAAGGCCAGGGCTGCGCGGAGTCGCGCGGCTGACTCCTTAGACACCCGAAACCCGGCCTTCTGGCTCTGGGACGATAGCGGACGCTCGCGGATTTGTTCTGAGTTTCCGTTCTGAAATCGGCAGAATTGTAGGCGCGAATATCGCTAACCACCTCAGTATTACGATATACGCCCTCAGAAACCCTCTATTCGCGGTTCGATTCCCGTCCCCGCCTCTTTTCATAGGTAAATTCACAGGAAAAGTACTGAAAAAGTGGCGAAGTGAGAACAGAAGTGAGAAGACTTCCACCGATATTTGCCGATATTCGCCTTCGGTTACAAACTGCCGAAATGCTATTGCAAGCACAGATATCGCACGAGGTTTTCCAGCGCGTTTTGCTTCGTAAACACAAGCTCTGATTGCATCGATTGATTGCAAAATGATTGCAGAGGACAAAGAATTTGCTCGCATCTCGGTGCGTGTGCCGCGCCGAATTCAATGCACAGCGTTATCTAAACCGCCGAACAGGCTTGAAACATCACGCTAGCGTTCGTGACCCAGGTTCCATTGCCGCCGAGCGACAAGATCCGTACATCCAGCCCGCCGTCTGCGGGGCGGCGCTTGATTGTTGATGACAACTAATTAGATGTAAAAGGATCATGAGTAACACCACCGTTGAGAAGCTTTATACAACGGGTACTTATCTGGAGAAGAATCCGCTCTGGCACACGGAAGAATCTTGTTGGAAGGCAGAACAGGTGCTGCGGATGATCAATCGCCATAAAATTGTTCCCAGAACAATTTGCGAAGTGGGTTGCGGGGCGGGGGAAGTGCTCAAGCAACTTCAGCAAAGACTCGATAAGGAGTGCGACTTTCTCGGGTGTGATATCTCGCCCCACGCGATCGAACTTTGCAGGAGCAGAGCTAATGAGAGACTTCATTTTGAGCTCGGGGATGTTACGAAAATTTCAGAGAGGTTTTTTGATGTAATTCTGGTCCTGGACGTAATAGAGCATCTGGAAGATTATTTTTCATTTCTGCGAACCATCAAGGAGCGAGCCCTCTACAAGATCTTCCAGATCCCGCTGGACCTCTCTGTTCAAACGGTTTTACGCGCTACCCCGTTGCTCAGAGACCGTCATAGATTCGGTCATATTCACTACTTTACTAAAGAAACGGCGTTGCAACTTTTGAGCGATCTTGCCTACAACATCATCGACTGTTTTTACACGGCGGTTGCTCTTGACCTTCCGTCAGCTAATCTCAAGAACGTTGTAATGAGGATTCCTCGAAGACTGCTCTATTCGATCAATATGGATGTGGCGGTACGTCTTCTGGGTGGATATCGGCTTTTAATCTTAACCAAATAGGCCGCTTGCGGAACCGAAGCCACAGAGGATAGAACTAGCCCTCTACTTGGAGGCGATGCTCGCCGACAGTGCCAGCCCACCGTCCTGCCCAAGAACAAGCCGGTCTTACCGAGAGGGCGCTCTTGCCCGACATCCATGACCAAACCACGTCGTGCTACCGTTTGCCGTCGCCGACATTCACAAAGTGCAGAGCTTGTGCGAGTCAGCGGAGTTGCGGGAAGCGAAGAGGGCCCGGGAGTCATCGACCAGCCCTGACATTTACTTTCTTCGGGAATGAGAGGCGTCCTTGCCAACGATGCCTAACCTGCTCATTAACTTTAGGACGCTTAATTAAGTTGGTTGTCCACATCCTTTACGGCAGAGCTGCCTTTCGCCAGCGAATAGACAAACCCCATGCGAATTGCGCCGAGAGGCGTTTGGACCCAACAATGTTTTGGGAAAAGAATGTTGAGGAACCCACGCGCTCGGCGCCGTCAGATTCAGGCTTTAAACGGCTAAAGGTGCCCCTGTCTCTTCAATGGTTTTGCGGTGCCTTGGCCAAGACATCAACGGCACGTGCTTGTGTGCAGCAGCGTGAAAAACGACGTGTGGCCGGAATTGTTGAAAGATCTGCTGTAAAGGGCTGGCTCATGAGACGTCGCCGACGACCGGTACAAGCGACGTGCCGTTAAGCGAATGGGCCCCGAATTCCTGCTGGATAAGGAGGATCATGCATTGGAAGACCTCGTACCGCGCTATCATTACTGCCCTCACCCTTGTCCTCTCCCTCAGGGAGAGAGGACCAGCCTTCGATCCGAGCTAGGCTCGGCAAGCGCGAAGTGCCACCCGTGAGGTCGGATCTAAGCGCTGCACCGTATATCAGCCGATGGACCTCCCGCCTCTCCTCTTTTCGGAAAACATTGACTTCGGCACAAGAACTTTCTAGAAAACTGCCAAAAGCACTTGACTTGTGAATAAGTTCTCCCGCTGCTGTCGTGTTGAGTTTAGATTGGGTTGTTTGCTGACACATACACTGCGTAAGCAGGTGTGTGAGACGGATGAGAAGAAATCTGCTTTTCTGCACGGCGGTGCCGTCAAGCTGGCTACGGCAACTCTTATTATCGGCCTGTCGTTAGGAGCGGCCAAGGCCGACCAAGCGGGAGGCCAATTTGGGTTTCCTCACCCAAACTTCACAGGCGCTGCGGGTGCCATGACTGCGCAGCAGTTCGTCCTGGTGTTCGACGCCGCGATGCACAACCCGAATGTGTTCAGGCGATGGATTCAAGCCGGCACTGATATAAGGAAGCTCAACCCAAGCGGCGTCTACCTCAAGCACCTGAGCCTGCGCACGATTGACCGCAGTTATGCAAGCGTGGGAGACCATCCTGATTACAACTGGATCAAGACCAACCATCCGGAATGGATTATCAAAGACATTAACGGAAATACTGTCCCGCTGTATCACTCCACCGAAGAATCACTGGACTTCGGCAACGACGCTTATCTGAATTGGGTTCTGAACACGTGGATGCCTAATAATTACCTGGACAGCACCGACAGAGATTCAAATCGGATCACCTGGTATTTGCAGGACAATGGCGATTTCCTCCGCATGCACATCAACTGTGCGCCGTCAGATGCCGTCTGCAATCGCTACAATAGCGACGCAGGAGTGCAATCGGCATTTAAACACATGTTTGACCGGTTCAAGGCCCGTTGGCCGAACAAGCGCATTATGGTCAGCACCGGCACACTGAGCTATGTGACTCCGTCCGAGCAGTTGCCGTTCATAGAAGATGTTCTTTCCCACACGGACGGGTATTTCAGCGAATGTCTGGTCGATTCCCGTTGCTACTTGGCCGGCGCGCCGAATTCGGGAAAGCGAAACGCCCTCAAAGCTACCATGCGGCTTGCGAGCTGGCTGGCCGATCACGGCAAAGTGTTCTTTCCGAATCTCGGAATGGGTGATGGGACACACCCGACCCGATCGCAGACGAACTATGGGTGGGCGTTCTTCAATCTCGTGCGGAAGGGAAATTTGCAGTTTTTCGCAAAAGTGACTCAAGACTCCACCGGAATGTGGCAGCCGAGAATGTATCCTGAGATGAGTCTCACTTTAGGTCGGCCGCTCGAACTGGCACAGGAAATATCGCCGAACGTCTATCGCAGGAAGTTTGAGCAAGCGATCGCCTACGTGAATCTTTCCGACAGCGCAGTGTCGATCAATTTACCTCCGGGAACCTATAACAATTCAGTAGGCCAAGTGGTCAGTTCTCCTCTGACCGTGGCGAGCTTTAGTGGATTGACAGTGTATCATTCAACGCCAATAGCCCCAAGTAATTTAAGGGCAACCGCAGCGTCCCGCGGACAGGTGAACTTGTCTTGGACCGATAACTCAAACAATGAAGCGGGATTCAAAATTGGGCGCTCAATCAATGGAGTAGACTTTACGTCGCTGCCGCTGGTCAGCGCGAACGTCACAAGCTACAAGGATATGGCTGTGGACGGTTCAACTAAGTACTACTACCGCGTCAAGGCGTACAATAATGTTGGTTACTCTGCTCTGTCGAACGTAGCGAGTGTTACCACGCCGCCTTGACCGTGAATCAAAGCATTCCTCAAGTTTAGTTGTGTTCTTCGCTGACACATACACGCGGCGAGCAGTGTTCGCGAGACCTACAGTTCAGGATTCGAGCCAGAGCAGGTTAGGGAAATCGGCATTCAGTCGAATGGTTCGCCGCTCATATGATGAGCTCGAAAATCGCGAGGCGGCCGAGGAATAGTTCTATTCAGAAACGGGTAACGTAACGGGTGCAAAACGAGTTGAAACATCTTTTACCTCGTAAACGGGCTTCCCCCGTAGGCCATAGCGGGGTCCAATTCCTGCCCTGCCTTACCCATCCCAACCTTGGCAAAGAATTTGACGACGTTGAGCGCCAACCGTTACATTCTCGATTTTCGGTGCGGTTGTTTTCTCGCAGAGCTTCTGGAACGCGAGGTCGGCACGCACGGCGTCCCACGTCGGATCCCACGTTAACACTGCGCGCGTGATGGGCGTGCCGTAGCCTGGGGGCACGATACGGTGTTTGCAGAAGCCGCCAGACAGTAGGGATCGCGCGACCGTTCTCGCCTCAGAATATCGAGGAGCGCTAATTTGACTGAACACGTCCGGTTACGGTGGTAGACGCTCTGGACTATGGGTCAAGAGAATCGCACCAATTCCGAATATTCCGAAAGCTACATTCGTTGACGCGGTTGGACTGCAAACGCGTAAAGTCGCTTCCCAGCGGCAAACATTACCAGCACCCTCAACACACTCTTACTGCGGCACCGCCACAGCTGTCGTGTGTGCTGGACCGAGATGTGCATGCGCAGGCGTGTATTCGGGGAGAAAGCTCGCAAGGAGCAGTTTGAGCGCTTGTGGATCGAAGCTGCTCGCCTCGCAAGCAGACCTGAGCTCGCCAACGAAGTCTGCACGGTCTAACCGCGGGGCTGGGCAGACAAGCCGCGCGATCTTTGGATGCGGCGTGGCCGCGACTACTTCTATGTCTTGAGTGAGCTCCTCGTAGAGTTTTTCGCCCGGACGCAAGCCTGTGAAGGCGATCTCGACGTCTGCCGGCGTGAGCCCGGCGAGTGTGATCATTTTCCTGGCGAGGTCGGCGATGCGGACTGGCGTTCCCATGTCCAGCACGAAAATGTCACCGCTATTACCGAATACGGAGCTTTGCAGGACGAGCGATACAGCCTCGGGAATGGTCATGAAATAGCGCGTAATCTCAGGGTGAGTGACGGTGATGGGCCCGCCGGCGGCGATTTGCCGCGCGAAAGTGGGCACGACACTGCCGGAAGAGCCGAGCACGTTCCCGAAGCGCACGGCCATGAACTTTGTTCCGGACTGGCGTCGCGCGACTGCCTGCAAATAAATTTCCCCCAGCCGCTTGGTCGCTCCCATAACGTTGGTTGGGTTGACCGCCTTGTCGCTTGAGATGAAGACGAAGCGCTCAGCCGCATACTCCACCGCGATATCGGCGAGGAGCGCTGTCGCGTAGACGTTATTATAAATGGCCTCCTCGGGCTGAAGCTCCATCAAAGGCACGTGCTTGTGTGCGGCAGCGTGAAAAACGACGTGTGGCCGGAATCGCTGAAAGATCTGTCGCAAACGGCGGGGGCGCGAGATGTCGCCGATCAGCGGCACAAGCGACGTGCCGTTAAGCGAATGAATCCGGAATTCCTGCTCGATGACGAACAGATGCGGTTCGGATCGCTCGAGCATGATAAGAGCGGCCGGTCCGTGCGGAAGGATTTGCCGGCACAATTCGCTGCCGATGCTTCCGCCCGCACCGGTGACCATCACCGTGCGTCCCTCGATAATCGCCCGCACTGATTCGTCTCTGATCTCCACCGGTGGCCTCCCGAGAAGGTCGTGAATGTCCAGCGGCCGTAAATTGGTGACGGTGACGCGTCCGGCCGCGAGTTGATCAAGGGACGGAACGGTGCGACAAGCTATTCCGGCCCGGTTAACAAGTTGGAGTATCTCATGAGTGCGCCTGGGCGAGGCCGACGGCATGGCGATCACCACCTCATCGAGCCGCAGTTTATTTTTGAGTTCCTCGATGCGCTCAGGCCTGCCGACTAACGGAACACCGTGGATGCTGCAGCGGTGGCGATAGTCGTCGTCAAAAAATGCCACCGGCTGGAGCCCAAGCCATGGACTACGCAGTAGTTCCTTGACGAGAACAGCACCACAGTCGCCCGCGCCAATGATCCCGATCCGCCGGGTCTTGCAAGGCTGACGCTCACGTCCATAAACGAAATGGCGCACGCTGCGAAACGAAAGTCGTAATGCGCCGATGCTCGCAATGCTCAGAATTAAGTTGATGAGAATGACCCCAAGCGGCGGCGCAATGATTACACCTATAGTAAAACGCAGGGTGGCAATAATCAGCGTTGCGAGGCAGCAGGCAGAAAGAAGTCGCCGCAAATCGGGCGTGCTGAAGTACGTGAGCAGCCCATCGAACTGGTGAAAGAAGAACAGGCAGAGGAGTTGTACAGCCAGTGTAATCGCGCAAACAGACAACATGTTCTGTTCAATGTTGTCGGGCACATTGAAATCGAACCGCAGCTGGTAGGCGACGAAGAGGCTTAGCCCGAGAACAGCCCCGTAGGCACCCATCAAGGCCAGGAGGCGCAGCCCGGGCGTGCGTAGCAGGGATACAATGATTGAGCGAGTGAGCGCGCGCATTATAAGGGGCCCGCGGCAGCGCACTGCGGCGCGGCAACAATGAGACTGCAGACTCGCTCCAGGTCGGCTTGAGAGAGATTCGAGCCGCTTGGCAGGCAAAGTCCCTGTTCGAAGATCGCCTCGCTGCGTTCGCCTCCGCGAACGCGAAACCCAGCAAACACTGGCTGCATGTGCAGCGGCTTCCACACTGGGCGCGCCTCGACGTTGTGCGCCTCCAGCATGAGCCGCACCTCTTCGCGCGTGGCGCCGAACTCCGCCGGGTCAATCGTGATGCAGGTCAGCCAGTTGTTTCCGCTGCCGTGCTTCTGCCGGGGCATAAACTCGATCCCGGTCACCGCGCCGAGTCGTTGGAAGTAAAACTCGAAATTGCGTCGCCGCACTGCGATCCGCTCCGGCAGAACGCGCAACTGCGCGCGACCGATGGCAGCGAGCACGTTGCTCATACGGTAATTGAAACCGAGGCATGAGTGCTGGTAATGCGGCGCGCGATCGCGGGCCTGAGTGGCAAGAAATCGCGCGCGTTCGATCAGTGATTGATCATCAGAGACGAGCATTCCGCCTCCTGAAGTGGTGATGATTTTGTTCCCGTTGAAAGACAGAACGCCGACGCGCCCATGTGCGCCTGCGCGCCTGCCGCGATATGCTGCGCCGAGCGCCTCGGCCGCATCTTGAATTATCGGCACAGCATAGCGCGAGCAGATTTCCTGGATTTCTTGGTAATCTGCTGGTTCGCCATACAAATCGACCACGATCACTGCGCGCGGCAGCCGCCCGCGGCGCGCGCACGCGTCCAACTCCTCGCGAAGGAGTGCGGGATCGATGTTCCAACTTGCCGCCCCGCAATCGATGAAAACGGGCTGCGCACGTTCGTATAACACCGGGTTGGCGCTTGCGCTGAATGTCAGCGTCGAGCAAAGAACCTCATCGCCCGGTTGCACGCCAATCAAGCGTAACGCGAGATGGATCGCTGCAGTGCCTGACGCAAGCGCAGCGGCATGTGACACTCCGACGTACTCGGCCATCTCGCGTTCAAACGCATCGACGTGAGGCCCAAGCGGAGCGATCCAATTGCTTGCGAACGCGTTTTTGACGAACTCGAGTTCTTCGCCGCTCATGTGCGGCGGCGACAAGTAGATGCGTGGCAGCACAGGCTTATCCATTTTGAGCAACTTCAATCTCGTTCGGCGCTGCCATGCCCAGTGCGGGAGCGCTCAATGCGGCAAATACCGTATCCGGCTCAGCAGGGCAGCGATACGCAGGAAAAAACGAAGCCGAAATGCTCCGCAGGCCGCATTTCGAATTCCACAGATCCTTCTGTAGGGACAATTCGTGATACACACTCGGTGCGACGATCCAGTGCCACGTGACGAACTTGTGCCGTTGCCGCGAGAAACGCGCCTTGAACTGAAACAGTGAGTCGGTCTTCGCGCCGACGCCGCCGCCCAGATGGAAAGTATGTGCGCCATTTTCATTCGCCCAGTGCCGCACCGTTTCCAACAACAGCACCATCGGTGAAAGCTTGAGCGCGGTGTCTCGCGTGCCCCCGAGATGGTATTGCACGATGCCCTGGCACAACGTGAATAGGCCGCCGCTGATCACTTCGTCGTCAGGCATTTTTACGACAAACAGCTTCAGCACTGGCCCGAGATTTTTTGCCAGGTCTGAGAAATACGTCGGGTCGAAGAAATACGATTCCTGTGCCTTCACGCGGCGCATCGTCTCGTGATATAGCGTGACGAAATCGGGCAGGTGGCGCTGCTCGGGGTCGAGTGCACAAGTTACACCCGAGCGCGCCAGACGGTTGAGGCGGTTCCTAGTCGTTCCGTCGTAGTGCGCACGCTGCTCGACGGGCGTGGCCAATAGATCTATTGAGACGGTGGCGCCCCCAAGCTGGTGATCACCAAGGCCGTCCAGCAGCATTGTTTGCTCGGGCAGCAACGGATGCAGCCGTGAGAAGACACTCACCACCTGCAGCTCCTGTAAAGCGGCGGTCAAAGCGCGCTGGAACCCGTCTATCACCGCACGGGGCATCTCTTTGTGTGAGCAGACGGCACCGCTGTAGCCGTAGACTGAAGTCGCGTCGCGCCATGTGTTAGCCGACGCGCCGATTCCCGGAAGATCGGCCAACGTGCGAATAAGCAGCGGCAGTGCGATCGTGTAACCGGCTTGCTCGTATGCGAAAAGCCGTGCTTCGCCTTCGCCACGTCGCTCGGCCACGGCATGATAGCCGGGCAAATGATAGACATCGTGCATGGCTGAGCAGCGGCGCAGCACGCTCAGCCATTCGTCGCTGTGGCTCGTGGTGAGAACGCGCATCATGGTTTTCGCAAGTACTGTGCTGCGTTGAGTTGCCATCCGCCGTGGCCTGGTTCGATGGTGAAAATCGTGCGGGAGCGCATTAAAACAGGTTCCAATTCACCGTGCGTTTGCCCGCGATGCGCCGGGCGAGCGCACGTGCGGTGTAGGGCGTGCCGGAAACGAACCGGCACACCGGGCCGAATGAGCGCGCGGCTGGCGCGCCGAGAAAGTGAAGTCCCGGCAGCGACGACTCGAAGCCAAGGTCTAGCAACGGATAGCCGTCGACCCGTCGCACCGCTTTCAGCAGTTCGGGCGCGAGGAAATCGTAGCGCGAAACATCGACGCGGTAGCCGGTTGCCAGCAGGACGTGATCGGCGCAGCGCTCGCTGCCGTCGTTGAGCTTCAGTTTGATCCGCTCGCCTCCGGATGACGCAGAGGTGACCGCGCAGCCCGTCGTGATGTGCACTCCGCCGACACGCGGCAGTAGCCAGCCGGCGCCCGCGGGACGGATCGAGCGATAGGCGATTTTCTCCTGCAACGGAAGCGGCAGACGTTTAAACAACCCCGGCGTCGCTACGATCCAATTTAATCCCGGCGGCCCGACATCGGTCGGCGGGTAAAACAACCGACGCAGTGGATTCGCCTCGCTTTTGAGCCACGCGACTCTTTGATCGAGCCAATGCACGCCCGGCCTGCGGACGATCACTTCGACCTCCGCGCCGGCTTCCGCGAGCAGAGCGGCTGACTCGAGCGCGCTCTGACCGCCGCCGACGATGACGATGCGCCTGCCTCCGAGCCTACAGAGGTCGCGGTGTTCCGATGTGTGCGAAACCAGCTCGCGGGGCAGATTGTGAAACTGCAGTGGACGCTGCGCGAACGGCGCGATGCCGGTGGCAACGACCACGCGCGCAGCGTGGACGCAATCGCCGTCATCTAGCGAGACGCAGAAGCCTTTCGGTGTTTGCTCGATGCACGTGACTCGCCGATCGTCGAGGTCGGGCGCGACTTGTTGCTGAAACCAGCGCCCGTAATCAACGAAACCGCCGAGGGGGATTGGTTTCGACAAACGGACGTTTCCCGACGTTTGGTAGCCATCCAACGTCAGCCGCCGGTGCGGATCGGCGATGTGCGATGCTTCCCACGACGACCGTAGCAGCATTCCGGTCGGCATCTGGTTTTGCCAAAACTCCATCGCTCTGCCGAAGATGCAGGTCTCGACTCGCATCGCACGCAAATGCGCCGCCGCGGCAAGACCATACGGGCCAGCTCCGATGACTGCGACTTGGTACGTAAGTTGGTTTTTCAGTTTGACTGTTTTGATTTCACGGGCTTGCGATGCATCAAGCTGCGCGGCTGGCGACGGCGCTTGCGGCGGGCCGATGAGGACATACTCATCACATCTCGACACAGTGAGGTGCGGCTGGATTTGGAAACACCTGGGATCAGCCTGCTCGCCGTTCATCCACGCAATGAGTGCCGCCGGAAAATTTGCACCCGCGATGTGCGAGAAGGGATACCCGCCGCCGATTCGGGGATTGAGATCAATGACGCGGCATCCCTGCTCGCTGACAAAAAGATCGCAATCGAGAATGCCGACGTGGCCCAGGTTCTCGCCGATGGTTTGGGCGAGCTTTTCGAGTCGTTCGTCCTTTACGGTCATGGCGCGGTCGGTCTGCCCGGCGCGCATCCTGAGCTTTTGTTTCGCGAAGGTGCAGACGTGGCGACCGTTTAGGTCGTTGACGATGTCGAGACCATATTCTTCGCCCCGAAGTCGTTCTTGGACCAAAACACAGCACTCCGGGGCGGCGGCGCTGGCCTGGGCGAGAAAGGAGCGGGCGATCTGCTCTTTCGCGGTCTTAAAAGCAAGCTCGAGTTCTGGATCGTCCTCGGCGATTGCAAGCCCGATCGAGCTGACCCCCCAGCGCGGCTTCACCACGAGCGGGAAAGTGATTTCCCCCCGGGACAGAGCCTTCCGCGCGCCTTGGAGCGAAACATAAGTTCGCGGCGCAGTGAGACCGCAGCGAAGGAGAAAGTCCGCCGTCTTGAGTTTGTCGTGGCAAATCGCGACGACCTCCGGGGAGGAGACAAGCGGCACCGTCCCGATTTCCAAAAAACGCGCGCGATGTGCAGCAAGCAGCGTGAGCTCCGGTTCGAGCGCCGGAATCAACAGCCGCACGCGCTGCTCGCGGCAGATTGCCAAAAGCGCATCGAGATAGTTCTCGGCATCGGCAGGCGGCACGAGGAAACCTTGGTCGGCGATCTGCAAAGCCGGAGCATCCGCGCTGGCATCACACGCAAGCACCCGGTCATAGCCATTTAATGCCTGTTTGAAGGCGCGAATCGCGAAACTGCGCCGACCGGCACAGGTGAAAAGCACGTTCGTCGCTCTAGCACCGTTATTCATCGACGCAGCCGTCCTTTCCCGAGCGCCACTCTGCATTCCATTCCTCCTCCTGCGCAGTCCGCAGAACATCGAAGCGGTCGGCTCGCTCGCCGTTTCCGCGGGCGCTTCTGCTGCCATTGGAAAGCAGCGCTTCGGGCCTCAGCACCGTCTCTTCCCAGTGTCGCAGGATGACCACCGGCTTGATCCGCGGCTGCACGACGCGCTCACCGAGGAGCACGCGGCGCAGCGTCATTTCCACGCTATTGAAGCCCGCATGGTAGCGCAGCCCGGTTGTGCCGGAGAAGCGCGCGTTAATCTCAAAGACCTTTGCGCGCCCGGCCGCGAGGCGGAATTGGAAATTGACAGGGCCATATGGCCGCAGCCGCTCGGTCCAGCGCGCGACCTGTCTGTTCAGCTCCGGATATTCATCGGCAAACGCGCGATAAGTATTCCCGTCGCGCAACTCGCGCCGCATCATGATCGACGCGCAACAATGGCCGTCGAAATACAGCGCGCCCGCCGTGTATTCGTCGGCCGGCGTGCCGACACATTCCTGGATGATGACGCGCCTGCCGGCAGACGCCGCGCGACTCAGCTCCTGCCGGTCGCGAACGAGCTGCACGCCGACCGATCGCGCGCCTACGCGCGGCTTCACAATGAGTGGAAAATCCACTTTCGCGATGAGTTCGTCCTCATCGCCCGGCAAACACGATTCCGGGCAGTCGACGCCGTTCGCTTTGAAAAACTTGTAGGTCTTCCACTTGTCATCAGCAATCGCCACGACCTGTGGGTCGCTCACGATGACGTTGGTGGAAAACTCCCGCTCAATTTGCTCGCGATGCTGCGCAAGAACGCCAAGTTCAACATCGGTGCCAATCAGCACGGCGTCCGGCTTTTCCTGCGCGAAGATCGCCCCAATGCTTGGCAGATATCCCGGCTCGGTTGCCATTGGAATGAGGTGCGCCGCGTCCGCCCAGTAAAGCCCCGCCGAGAGCGGACTCGGATCAACAGCGATGATCCGCAACCGGAGCGAGGAGGCGCGCAACGCGCGGAGGATCCCCTGCCCAAGCAGTGACCCTGCGCCGGTAACGAGGACGGTGAGGTGCGCATTCATGACGCAAAAATTCCGAAGTGAACAATGCGTCCCGGCAGCGCCGAGCTCCGGCCCGCCGAGTCGTCCGTCGCGTAGATGACCTCCTTCAGCATCGCTCGCACACTTCCAAGGCGCCTCCGCTGTCCGGGGCGGCTGCGTCGGGGGACGTTTCTCGCCGGCAGGCATCCCCGATGATGCGCTCGAGCTCTTTCGCCAGGCCGGCGATGGTCGGTACCTTGAAGAACATCGAGAGCGGGAACGGAACCCTGAAGGTCTGCTCGATCTTGACGAAGACCTCCACCGCAGAGAGCGAATCCCCACCCAGCTCGATGAAATTGTCGAAGATCCCCACTTCCTCGAAGCCGAGCACTTCCTGGAAGAACCCGGCGAGGATCGCCTCGTTGGGTGTGCGCGGAGCGACGAATTCCCTGCGTAGCGCCGGCCGCGAACTGCCCGGCGCGGGGAGCCTCTTGCGATCCACCTTGTTGTTCGGGGTGAGCGGGAATGCGCCGAGCGTCACGAACGCGGCAGGCACCATGAAGTCCGGCAGCTCGCGCAACAGGTGATCGCGCAACTCGTTCACGGTAGGAGCCCGGCCCGTTTCGGCAATCAGGTACGCGACGAGGCGCTTGTCGCCGGGCGTCTCGTCCCACGCGACTACCACGGACTGACGGATTGCGGGGTGTCGCGCGAGGACAGCTTCGATCTCGCCGAGCTCGATGCGGTGGCCGCGAATCTTCACCTGATCGTCGAGGCGACCGAGGAATTCCAGCACGCCGTCCTCCCGCCAGCGGGCTTGGTCGCCGGTCCAGTAGAGGCGGTTTCCCGGCCTGAAGGGATCGGGAATGAACCGCTCTGCCGTGAGCTCGGGCCGGTTCAAGTATCCCCGCACCACACCCTCCCCCCCGATCACCAGCTCGCCGGCGACGCCGATGGGAGCAAGCTGCAGGTTCTCGTCGAAGATGTAGATCTGCGTGTTGGCGATGGGCCTGCCCACCGGGATGCTGCGGGAAGCGTCGGCCACGTCGTGCGTCGCCGACCAAACCGTCGTCTCGGTGGGGCCGTACATGTTGATCACGCGGCCGGAGACCAGGCCCGTCAGATCCGCGGCCAGCTCCCGCGGGAACGCCTCACCGCCGACGAGGAGATTCTTCAGGCCTCGCAGGGTGGCGCAGGCATTCTCGCTCTTGACCAGCATGGCCGCCATGGACGGCGTCACCTGCAAATGCGTTACTTCATGCTGCGCGAGCAGAGCTGCCAGCGACTGATCTCCATCGACCTCGCGCACGGCCGAGGGACCGTTGGCGAGCTGCCTCAGCTCGTTCAGATGCGACAGTTGCGCCATCACGATTTCGGAGGGGACGCCGAAATCGATCAGGCAGGCGATCTCGTCGACGCCGATGTCCTTCAGCCTCTCGACCATGGCCAGGCAGCCCTGCGGAGTGCCGAAGAGACCGCTCGTCTCGTAGTAGCGCGCGAAGGCATGCTCGAGCAGCGCCTCGATGTCCGAGTCGGAGAGCTTCTGGAAGAGCCCGTCGATGCTTTCCCGGCCGGCGTTGCGGAACGCCGGGAAGCTCGAGGCGTGCTGCTTGAGAAGATCCGTGGAGCTGCGCAGGTAGTTCTTGAACGGACCATGCACCTGGGCGCGGACGAATGCCTCGTCCTTGGCTACGAACGTGTGGAGCATCAACGTCACGCGGCCTTGGCCGGGGTGTCCCGCCTCCCCGAATGCCTGGCGATAGATCGCGAGCTTCTCGGCAAGCTTCTCGATGCTCTGCCCGAGCAGGTGGGTGAGCATGTTCGCACCCATCTGTCCGGCCTGGCGGAAGGTCTCCGGGTTCCCGGCAGCAGTCACCCAAAAAGGAAGCTCGGGCTGCACCGGCCGCGGCAGAGTCCTGACCTCGACCTCTCCCTTGGGACCGCGGAAGCTGCGGCTCTCACCTCGCCAGAGGGCGCGCACGGTCTCGATTCCGCTGCGGAAGATCTTGTGGCGTTCCTGATAGGCGTCAGGCGCCAGGGCGAAGTCGCAAGGTTGCCAGCCGGAGGCGAAGGAGACGCCGACCCGTCCGTTGGAAAGATTGTCGACCAGCGCCCACTCCTCGGCGATGCGGATCGGGCTGTGCAGCGGCAACACACAACTCCCCGCGCGGATCTTCACCCTCTCGGTGATGGCGGCGATGGCGGCGCCGGCGAGCGAGGGATTCGGGTAGAGACCGCCGAAGGCATGAAAGTGCCGCTCGGGCGTCCAGACGGCCTCGAAGCCATTGCGGTCCGCGAACCTGGCGCCCTCGAGCAGAAGGCTGTACTTGTCGCGCCCTTTCTCGCTTTCGTCGCTGGCGAAATAGAAGAGGCTGAAGCCGATGTCGGCGTGGGGCCTGCGGCTCTTGCGCGGCTGTGAAGCACGAGAAGTCCTCTTCTCCCCTCCGTAGAGAACGACCTTGAAGCCGCGCGCCAGCGTCCAGAAGATTTCCAGCACGGAAATGTCGAAGGAGATGCTCGTGACTGCCAACCAGGTCCCGGGCTTCTCGCACTCGAGACGCGCGTCCATCCCGGCGAAGAAATTCACCACGTTGCGGTGCTCGACCATGACGCCCTTGGGCTTGCCGGTCGAGCCGGATGTATAGATCACATACGCCAGGTCTTCCGGCCGCACCTTGCTCGGCGGGTTCGAGTCGGGCTCTTCCTCGAACGCACCGGGACGGTCGAGGGTGATTGCGGGAACGGAAGCTTCCGGCAAGAACGACTGGTACGCGGATTGGGAGACGATGGCGCTCAGCCGCGCGTCTTCCACCATGTACGCCAGCCGGTCCTTCGGATAAGCCGGGTCGAGCGGAACGTAAGCCGCACCGGCCTTGAGGATCGCCAGCATGCCCACGATCAGTTCGGCCGAGCGATCCATGAGCACACCCACCAGTGCACCCGGCCCGACGCCCTGGCCGATCAGATGATGAGCGACCTGATTCGCCCGGGAATTCAATTTTGCGTAGCTGATCTCCTCGTCACAAAAGACGAGTCCGGTGGCGTTGGGCGTCTGCCGCGCTTGCGCCTCGAACAGATGATGCACGCAGCGATCGCGCTCCCATTTGGCCTCGGTGCAATTCCATTCGCCGAAAAGCAGCTCCCTCTCCTCGCTGGAGAGGACCGTCAGCTCCTTGATGCGTTTGCCGCCGCGAAGCAGATCGTCGAGGAAGGCGATGAACTGCCCTTCCATCCGCGAGAGCGAGCGCGCGTCGAATGCGTCCTCGCGGTAGCAAAAAGAGAGGCAGCGGCCGTCGTCGGGAATGATCGCGGTCAGTTCGGCATCGCTGTGCGACGATAGCGACGACGCCGAAGGCACTCGCTCGACCGCGATGGCGGGGACCGACTCGTGCCAATTGCGAACGGCCGCGCCGATGCCGGGGTGCCGCAGCGCTATGTCCAGCGCGTACGTGCCGCGTTTGCGAAGCAGCGCCAGCTCTTCGAGCAGGCCCTGCCGGAATGCGCCGAAGTCGGTGCTCGCGTCGATGGAGACGCGCAGCGGGACGTGCAGAGAAAACAGTCCCGGGCTCTCGGCGCCGAGGGGTTCGAGCCTTTCATGCCGGAAGGGGACCGTGAACTCACGCTTGCCGCCGATCCGCGAGAGATAGGCTAGGAAAGCAGCGAGCAGCGCGTCGCCAGGCGCCGTTTCGAAACGGGACAGGAAAGATACCGGGGTTGCCACCTGCTTCGTCTGATGGCGCGCCCGAGGAGCCTTTACTGCACGCCCCCTGACGAAGGGGATCTCGATCGATTCGAGGTCGGCGAGGCGGCCCAGCCAGAAATCCTCATGCTTGCAGATGCCCGCAGCCAGCGCGCCCAGGGCACGACTCCGATCGGCGCCGAGCGACTGGAATGATCCGCCCTCGTTCAGGCCGTACGTTTCCTCGAGGTCGCGCGTGCTCAGGGGTGAGCCCAGCAAAGTGGCGAGCTCGCTGAGCACCACGTCGTTGGTTCCGGTGGACACCGTCAGCCCCTCGGCGCCCATCGCAACGACGCTGCCCCCCGGGCGCAGCGCCATCGACCCGAGAACCTCGATGCGCCGCACGGCGAGGGGCACGCCACCCAGCCAGGCCTTCGCTGTGGTCAGGGGATTCGGATATGCCCCGAAGTCCAGGCCCCTCACCAAGGCGGCGATGGAGGCGGCGGGGCTGGACCAGTCGATGCTGCCGGCGGCTTCTGGACGTCTGTCTTTCGCGTAATACCGGCGACGCGCGAGATCCTGCCGCCGCGGATGGATGCCGCCGTTCGTCAGCGCCTGCAATAGATCATCGAAGCTGGCAAGGGCCGCCTGGTAGCATTTCGCGTTCAAGGTGAGCGCGGTTTCCTCGGCGGCGATGGGGAACCGCACCTGCTCCAGGATGTCCCCCTCATCCACCCGCTCGGACATGACGTGCCAGGTCACGCCATGCTCTCGTTCCTTGTTGAGCAGAGCCCAGGAGGTGACGTTCAACCCCGCGTAGTCGGGCAGCGGTCCGTCGTGAAAGTTGATCGCGCCTCGGCGCGGCAACGTGAGAACGGCAGGAGGTATTACCGAGAGATACGCCACGCTGAAGAGGTAATCGAAAGGCGTAAGTGGGAGCTGCGCCGCCAGGTCGCGAGCCGGCGCGATGCACGAGATGCGTTGCTCCTTTGCCCAGCGCTGCACGTTCGAGTCGCTCGAAACGATGGTGCGGATCTCGTGCCCGCATTTCTTGAAACGCTCGGCGCATTGAATCAACAGCGACTGGCCGCCGATGAACACGCCGCTCAATGGCGTAGAAGGAGTCATCGGCCACCTCCGACCGTCAGATCGATATCGGGCAGCGGAGCTCTGACGGGCGATCTGAACTGCCCGGACGACGCGTCTTCGTCGAGGGGAAACGCTTTCGAGGGGTTCCCCGTGGCGAGGGATCGTCCCGGCACGTCGCGATAGACGACCGCACCGGCGGCGATCTTGCTTCCGGCCCCGACCCGCACATTAGGGGTTACGGCGGCGTGCGTGCCGAGGAAGATGCCCTCCTCGAGCCGGCTCCCGCCGTTGGCGACCGAGTAAGGAGAAAACACGCAGAAGGCGGCGATACGGGCGTCGTGGCCCGCGGCCGAGTACAGATTGAGGAGGACGTGATCTTCGAGATGGGCGTAAGACCCGACCATGGCAAAGGGACCGATGATGCAGCCTTCGCCGATCCGCGCCGTCGGGGCGAGATAGGCCGTGGGATGAATGACGGATATGAACTTCGCACCGCGGCGGGCCAGGCGCCCGGCCAGGGCGCGGCGCAAGCCCGGATCACCCAGCGAGATGATGAAACGGTCTTCTTCCTCTATCGCATAGGTGAGCGTGTCCCCGACGATGTCGACACCGGTCGTCTTGCGGATCGAATCGATTTTTGCCGGGTCGTCGTCGAGAAAGCCTTTGACGCGAACGGCGGGATCATTCCTGTAGGCGTCATGTACGTACTGGAGCAATTCCCGGCCGAAACCGCTTGCGCCGACGACGATCACGTTCATGACGGTCCCCCTGGATGCGGCCGCCGCCCCCTCATGCTTTCACCAATCGACGCGGACCTATTCCCTCCTTGGTGAGAAGCGGGGCGATCATGTTTCGCGTATCGATGACGAGCCTCACGTCCCGATAGAGCGATCGGTCCTTGAAGGCGTCGTAAGCACAGCGCGCCCGCCGTGTATTCATCGTCCGGCGTGCCGACACATTCCTGGATGACGATGCGGCTGCCTAAAGATGCCGCGCGGCGTAGTTGCTGCCGTTCGCGATGCTGCGCAAGAACGCCAAGTTCAACGTCGGTGCCGATCAACACGGCGTCCGGCTTTTCCTGCGCGAAGATCGCCCCAATGCTTGGCAGATATCCCGGCTCGGTTGCCATTGGAATGAGGTGCGCCGCGTCCGCCCAGTAAAGCCCCGCCGAGAGCGGACTCGCATCAACGGCGATGATTCGCAGCCGGAGGGAGGAGGCGCGCAACGCGCGGAGGATTCCCTGCCCAAGCAGCGAGCCGGCGCCGGTGACGAGGACGGTGAGTTGCGGATTCATAACACAAAAATCCCCGAGCGCAGCAATGCGTCCCGGCAGCGGCCAAGCTCCTCCGCGCCGTGCGCGTCGGAGCCGATGGAGACGAATGGGTTGACTACATCGCAGAGCTCGAGAAACGCCTCCACGTTGACGAGGTAGGAAGTGTTGATCTCCACCGCGATGCCGCGTTCGAGCGAGGCCTCCAGCATCCGGCGAAAAAGCGCGTCTGGGTAGCGCCCGTAGCGACGCTGATACATGCCGGCAGGATGCGCGAGCACATCGATCGGCGCCCCGCGCAGCAGCCCCAGCGCGAGCTCGCACTCGATCTCGGCGGTCGCCCCGGCATCGAGCGCCGCGAAGTCGAGCAAGCCGCCGCGTCCATCGGGAAAACGATGCACGCTCCCGAGCACGATATCGCAGGCGGCGAGCGTCTCCTCCGATACGTCGAGCGTGCCGCGAGAATCGAGCGCCTTTGCCTCGCAGCCGACGAGCACCGTCAGCTCTGGAAAACGGCGCGCCTCTTCCCGCACCGCCGCTGCGAAACCGGCAAACCATTCCGCATCCCGGCGCACGTGCTCCGTGAAAGCGATCGTCGTAAGGCCGCGCTGCCGGGCGCTTTCGAGCTGCTCAGCGATTGTCGAGCGCCCATCAGTCCACGTCGTGTGCACCTGGAGTTCAACGTTCACCAGTTCCGGCTCGAGATCGCGGAATTGAACGAAGTTCCGTCTCATCGCGGTGTTGCGGCGCAAGGCGCTGCCGTTTTTTTGGCGAAAAACTGCTGCTCGTCAACCGGCATCGCCGGGCAGCGATAAGCCGGGAAATATCCGGCCGAGACGGGCTGCAAACCGTTTGCCGTGTTCCAGCGCGCTTTCTCCACGCAGAGCTCTTCGTAAACGTCTGGCTGTAGAATCCAGCGCCACGTCCGGAAGGTGTGCCGCCGATCAGAAAAACCCGCCTTGTATTGGAACACCGAATCCTGCTGCGCCCCGACACCACCACCTAGATGGAATACGTGTGCGCCGCTTTCCTTCGCCCACGAGCGCTCGGTATCGACCACGAGACGATCGGGCGAAAACTTCAGAAACGCATCGCGCGTGCCGCCCAAGTGATCTTGAACGATCCCGGCGCAGTTCGTGCAGATCGTGGCAGCGGCGACATCGCCATCCTTTAGCGCGACAAAGAGGTGCGACACCGGCCCGAGCTCCTGCATGAGCATCTCGAAGTATGCGCGATCAAAAAAATACGGATCCTCCGCTCTAGCACGTCGCATTGTTTCCAGATACACCTCGACGAACTCCTGCAGGTACCGCTTCTCGCGATCATGCACGCAGATGAATCCTGCTTCGCGGAGCTTGCGCAAACTGGTGCGGCAACTTTTGTTGTACCGCGCGCGCTGCTCGTCATCGGGCGACGTGAGATCAATTGAGATCGTCTGTCCGTTTTCCACGCATTCGCCTAATCCGGCGAGTGTCTCCTGCTGCGGGATGAGCGGATGGAGGCGTGAGAATAGAGATATAACGCGTGCGCGTGACAGTTCGTCGCGAAGCGCCGCCTGGAAGCTCTGGACGAAGGTGTCCGGGAGCGAGTCGTCCGATGCGACAGGTCCGGCATAACCGTAAACCGAAGTCGCGTCCTGCCAGCCGTCCGGCTCATTCGGATCGACAGGCCGAAGCAACAGCGGCAGCGCGATTGTGCATCCGTTTTCCGAGTAAACAAACAACCGCGCCGTGCCTTCGCCAAGCTGTTCTGCCATTCGGTGATATTGCGGCAGGTGATGAAAATCGTGCTGGCGCGTCTTGGACAGGACGGCATTCCATTCGGCAGCGTCACGCGTGCCCAGAATCTGGACGACCCGGTCTGTTCGAGGGCTGCGCGTCTGCATGCCCCCTGCTTGCGCTTGTCCTCCTGCAGCGCACGTTGCGTTCTCCCTAAAATACATCTCTCCCCAAAAACGCCGCGCACGGCCGGCGCTGGTCACTGGCTCAGGCACAGGGTCATTCAACACGAGGTCCCGAACCGCCATTTCGACTTCGTTGTAGCCGAAATATGCGCGGATCGAGACTCCGCCGGAAAAGCGTGGATTGATTTCGAACGTCACCGGGCCACGAGCGGTGACGCGAAGTTGCACATTACACGGACCGATGGTGTGAAGCGCGGCGGCAACTGCTCGCGCCTCTGCTTCGGCCACGGGGTGCGGCATCACGCGCGCGTTGTACGTATCACCCGCGATAAGCTGATCGCGGCGGTAGCAAATGCTGCCGGCCTGCTGCCCGTTTTTTAACGTATAAACTTCAACGCTGTATTCTTCCGTTTCAGGAAGCAGATACTCCTGCAGCACAATCTCGCCGCCGCTCTTCAGCACTTGCCCTAAATCATCGCGCGACTCGATCTTAAACACGCCGCGTGCGCCCGTCCCGCGTACCGGCTTTGCGATCAGCGGGAAACCCGCCATCTCCATCAGCTGCTCGACTTGTTCTAGATTGTCGGAACGGGCGTAACGCGGGAAACGCAACCCAGCGGTTTCGAGAAAGCGGCACGTCTCCCACTTGTCCATGGCCACGCGCAGCACTTGCGGTGGGCTACAAGCGACGATAGCGCCAGTTTCGCTCGACAGAGCGTCGGCATTTCCGGACAGTAGTTGAAGTTCTTTCTCCGAGCCGGGCAGCACGAGCTGCACTCCTTGGCCGGCACATATGCGCCGAATCTCGGCTAAATACGGTTCCGCAGCCAAGCAGTGTGGAACGACAAATCCCGCATCGGCCCAGCGGAGACCTACAGAAAATTTGTCGCGATCTGTGCCGACAATCCGACAGGGCAGCGCCATCTGACGAGCAGCTTTTACGAGCGCCTGGCCGACCGTGTCCCCAACGCCGGTGACGAGAATGGTCGTTGCCTCTCGCTCAATCATACGTGCACACCATTGCCGGTCTGCGCGGCGGCAGCGTTGCCCATGAACCGCTCTGAAGCGACGCCGTTCGACTGATTGATCCCGTCGCGTTTAAGGACCTTCCACACGGTTGTGGCGATTATTTTGAGGTCGAGCCACATCGAATAGTGATCGACATACCAGAGATCGAGCTCGAATTTGCGGGGCCAGCTTGCCGCGTTACGGCCATTGATCTGTGCCAGCCCGGTGATGCCCGGGAGCACGTCGTGGCGTCGCATCTGTTCCGCCGAATAGCGCGGTAAGTATTCCATGAGAAGCGGACGCGGGCCGACGATGCTCATTTCGCCACGAAGCACGTTTATCAGCTCAGGCAGTTCATCGAGGCTGGTGCTTCGAAGAAACCGGCCGAACCAGCCGAGGCGCTCGGCATCCGGCAAGAGATGTCCGGCGGCATTGCGTGCATTGCTCATCGTGCGGAATTTGTAGATCGTGAATGGCCAGCCGTGCAGACCCGGACGTTCCTGCTTGAACAGAATCGGTACGCCGATGAATAAGCGAACCATCACCGCGAGCGCGGCAATTACGGGCGCAAGAATCAAGAGTGCAGCCGCGGCCACGAACAGATCGAACAGCCGCTTTGCGAGTGAGAGCCGACGATGCTGCTCCCGTTGCGCGAGCTGAAGAATGACCGCGCGGCTCACCAGACGCGCAACTTCGCCCGCTGGCTGGTCCGCACAGATGAGATGCATGTGTGAATGCCGACTGGCAAGCCATCGATATGCGGCAAGTTGTCGCTGCAACTCCCCAAGCGATAGTTCTGACTTGCGCGCGTGCACCGCCTCGGGATCGGCAGCCAGGATGAACGTGGCGTCAGCTTGCGGTAGGGCTCGGCGCAAGATTCGCGCAAGGATGCGCACGCCTCGGACGAGATAACGTCGCTGGTCGACAATGAGGTCATTAAAATCCCGGTCGACCAGCAGAAGCGCGCCTCGGCATTTTTCCGGCAAAACCCGGACGAGAAATCCAAGCCACCAGTCCGCCGCATAGTAAAAGATTTTGGCGCAGCTCAAAATCCAGCCGCGCGGGGCGCGCGCATGAGGTGTCGGCTGCGTTTCAGGCTTGATCGTATTAAAGACGTCGGGACGGAATTTAAACAGCCGCCGCCGAGTGAAGCATGGCTCCAGCGCCTGACCAAGGTTCTGCAGCAGCGTAGATTTGCCGACGCCATCTGGTCCGAGCACGGCTACTTGAAGCCCCGGCGGATGCAGCACGCGTGTGACACGCCGCCGCAGCATGGGAGCCAAGAGGCCTGCCCTGCAGCGCCGCCGCGCAATCACGCGAAGTTCATCAAGCTGCGCGGAATCGGTGAACCATTCACAAACCGGGCGTTCAATGTCACCAAACACCGACCTGAATCGTTCCTGCACGCCTAGCGGATCGACGGCAGCGAGCTGACGAAGACGCGGGAGGTGCTTTTGTGTCGCACTGCTATTCGAAAGTACCTTCGCGAGCAGATAAATGAATTCCGAGGCTGGTGCCGCAACGAACTTTCCCGCGTATTGTCGTCGCCCAGCGAGCAGCATTTCGTCGCGCACAAAGAGCCACAGTGTCGGCGCATAATGGGAGCGGCCGTCCAGCTTCAGATAATCTGTCGGATTCTCCGGATTGACCAAGACTGCGTACCGGCCGAACGCCTGATGTGAAAAGGATTGCGCAATGACCAAACCGGTTTCACGGGCTACACCCGCTAAAACGCCGCGAATCTTGCTCAAATCGGTAGCCGCGACCGCATAGTCAATGTCTGACGGGCCGACCTGCCAGTGAAGCTTTTCGTACGAATGCAGAACAACATATGCGATCCGCCGGCGCTCGAGCTCGGCAAAGAACCGCTGCGCAGCCTCGCGCGCTCTGCACGTTACCAATGGTGGCGCAGGCTCAATTCGTGATACGCGATTTATCTCGGCGGTCATCATGTTGCTTGCGAACAGGTTCGCGCTGGAAGCCGGCATTTCTGCGAAAGCAATCGCCGGTACTCGCTTTTCACGATCGCAAACACAGCTTGTTCATCGAAGCGTTCGAGGGCCATTGCGCGGCCTTTAACGCCCATTTGCGCGGCGAGTTCTTTATCGGTAAGCAGGCGTACCACGGCGGCAGCCAGCGCACGAAGGTCACCGAGCGGCACAATTAATCCGTTGTATCCATCTAATACCGCTTCACGGTTGCCCTTTACGTCGGTAACTACGGCGGGAACGCCCATGGCCGACGCTTCCATTACCGCTCGCGGCAAACCTTCAAAAATCGACGGCAACACCAACACATTCATGAGTTTGTAGAATGCCGGTAACTCGCTGTAGTCGCGTTGACCTGCGAACGCGCAACGCTCAGCGATGCCGTGAGCGCCGGCAGCGGAAGCTTCCATCGCGTCCGCTTTCCCGCGGTCGCTCTCACCCACAACGAGAAACTGGCAGTCGGGGACACGCACGGAAATCTCCTGCGCTGCTGCCAGAAAATCAGCGAAGCCTTTCCGCTTCGCCGCCAGCCGGCCCACGAAACCAACAACAGGTGCGCTGGATCGCAGACGGAGCTCGGCGCGGAGCCTTTCTACATTTTCGGCGCTAATGGCGTCAGGATTGAATTGTGTCAGATCGATACCGTTGCCGAGAAACTTGATCTTCTCGCGGCGGCAGACGCGCTCACGTACGGCTATCTCAATGTCCTCAGCGTTCTGCGAAAGAATGCGGTCCGAGCAAGTCGCGGCAAGCTTTTCCAACAGAAGGTAAATGCGCCGTGCGACAGGATTCATGCCTGAATGGAGGTAAAACCCATGCACGGTGTTGACGACCAGCGGCACACCGGCGAGTCGAGCTGCAAGCTGACCCAGTAATCCAGCCTTAGGCGTATGAGTATGCACGATCGCAAAACGCTCACGACGCATAACGCGCCAAAGCCGCCAGAGCGAGATCAGGTCGGCAACTGGTGTGATGTTGCGGGTAATGGGAACAGCAATGTGACGAAATCCCACTGCTTCAATAGCTGGCGCGAAAGAACTTGGCGAAGAGATAGCTACGATCTCGTAGCCCTCCTCGCGCAAACTACGCATCTGGTTGATAAGCAATCCGTAGAGCGATACCCCCACCGTGGTTACGTGCGCTACTTTCATGGGGCTTCTCCGTCTAAGTAGATGCGATGCCATAGTTCGAAATTGAGGAGGAGCCAGAGTTGTGAGCTGCGGACGTGACGGCCGCTGACGTGTTCGCGCCAAAGCCGTTCAACTATTGCTGTGTCGAAATAGCCACGACGCCGCGTTCGTTCATCCAGTAAAACGTCGAACGTGAAGTCCTTGAGTGTGCCGCGAAACCATGGGTCGATTGGAACCGCGAACCCATGCTTCGGTTTGCGGAGCACGGCAGGTGGAAGGAGGTTGCGCACCGCACGTTTGAAAATGCGCTTCGTGGATCCTGCGCGTATTTTGCAACGGCCCGGGATTTGAAACGCCAGCTCGACCAGTCGATGATCCAACAAGGGGAGGCGCGCTTCCAGTCCACACGCCATTGTCGCCTTGTCGGCCTTCTCCATGTAAGCGTCGGGCAGCCATGTCTTCAGATCCACGTACATCAACCGGTTAAGGTGATCCGTCGCACTACTTCCGTTCAGGCTATGGTAGTAGTGCTCATAAGGCCAGGCTGGATCGTAGCTACCAACTGCCTCTTTAATGCTGGTTTGTAACAACTCGGCCCGCATTTCAGGCCTGAATACAACTAACCAGGAAGCGTAGCGGCGCGCCGGGTCTGCGATTGACAACGTTCGCAGCGTGCGCTTCACGCGCCGAAAACGCGGCAATTGGTCGGCCAGTGATGGCGCCAAACTGCCCGTAACCACAGATGGTAATCTCCGGTAGAGAGATGAAAGTTGATCAGCGACATAGCGCCGGTACCCGCCGAAAAGTTCATCGCCGCCGTCTCCCGAAAGAACGACCTTCACGTGAGCGCTAGCGAACCGGCTAAGCAGGTAGAGAGGAAAGCTCGCAGCATCGCCAAAAGGTTCATCGTAATGAAACACCAGCGTGCGGAGTGTCTGGACGAGGTCGACATCCTGAATGTGCAGCTCATGATGCTCGGTCCCGAAATACCTGGCTACTCCTCGAGCATCTGATAGTTCGTTGTAGCCGCCGCCGATATCGAATCCGAGCGAGAACGTCCTCACCGGAGCGGTGGTGTGGCGCTTCATAAGCGCTACGATGGCCGTTGAATCGACACCTCCGCTGAGGAACGCGCCGACGGGCACGTCAGCGATCATTCGCCGTCGAACCGAATCGTTGCAAAGCGTGAGTATCTTCTCGGCATATTGCTCCTCGCTCAGAATAGTCCCCGGCGTGATCTGCGGCTCGTCGCCTACATCCCAGTATTCAGTGGTTTCAACTCCGCTCTCCTGCGCAATCAGGTAATGACCCGGAAGCAGTTTATAGATGTGCTTGTAGATAGTATCAGGGGCAACGGCGTGCCCGAAGCTAAGGAAGTTTGCCAGACCACGAGGATTCAGCTCGCGCGGAATGTCCGGATCAGCAAGAAGCGCCTTTATCTCTGAAGCGAACGCCAGCTTGCTGCCGCTACTATAATAGTAGAGCGGTTTTTCGCCGATCCTATCACGCGCAAGAAACAACCGCTGGCGCGGAGCATCCCAGATCGCAATCGCAAACATGCCGTTAAAGCGGCGGAGGCAATCGACATCCCACTCTTCATAAGCATGCAGGACTACTTCGGTATCGCTGCTTGTGCGAAAGACATGGCCCCTGTCTTCAAGCTGAGGGCGCAGATCCAGAAAATTGTAAAGCTCGCCATTAAAAATGAGGCAGCAGCTACGATCTTCGTTCCAGATCGGCTGGTGACCCCCGCTAACATCGATGATGCTTAACCGGCGCATTCCGAGGAAGACTTTGCCTCCCATCCAGGCACCTCGCTCGTCCGGACCGCGGTGGCCGAGGCGATCCGTCGCCGTCTCGGCGGTGGAGACGTCGATCTGGTGAGAACTCACTTGACCGTAGATACCGCACATGCGATCTGCTCCTTCGTCGTTAGAATGCGGGTGCACACACAGCGCGAATACAGCCTGTCGGTTTCGTGGCACATGTTTTCGAGGGTGAATTCCCGCAGCACGCGCTCGCGGCCTGCTTCTCCGAATCGTGCCCGCAGGCAGCCGTTGGTGAGCTCGTGGAAAGCAGCTGCCAATTCCTGCGGTCGCCGCGGTTGAATGAGGATGCCGGTCTCGCGGTCTGCGACAAGTTCCGCGATTGCGCCCGCGCGCGTGGCCACTACCGGTAGACGCGAAGCCATCGCCTCCAGCAACACCAGTCCGAGGCCCTCATAAATCGAGGTGAGCGCGAAAATATCGAACGCGCTCATCACGGTAGCGATGTCGTCGCGAAAGCCCGCCCAAACGATCCGCCCGGAGATTCCGAGTTCTTCCGCGCCGCGCCGAAGTTCTTCGTCGAGCGGGCCGCTGCCGACAATGACCAGCTTCGCCTCGGCGAAGGTTGCGGCAAATAGCGCGAAACCCCGAATCAGCGTGCCGATGTCTTTCTGCGGAACGAGCCGGCCCACGAATCCGATTGCGAGCTCCTCGGCCGCAATACCCCAATGCTTTCTCAGAGAGACCGCCAGCGCGCGTGGACTCTGGCTAAACCGGGCCGCATCAATCCCGTAATATATCGTCTGAAGTTTCCGCTGCTCGACGCCAAGGCCGGAGCCGCACATGTAGCGTTTAACCGCATCAGAGATGGCAATGACACGATCCGCCCTTCGCGCAACCCAGCGGCCAAGAACTTCTTTGCCTGGTGCGTCGCAAAACCTTTCATCGTTATGCTTGGTGATAAGCAGCGGCAGCGCTTTGCGGCCGATTCCGAGCAACGCCAGGCGCGAATACAGTTCCGCAGGCGGGAGATGCGCGTGGACAAGATCCAACTCCGCGGTGCGGATGAGTCGGCCGAGCCAGACCAGCGGTTTCAAGTCGCCGTAGAATCGAAGACCCAGTGGATGCACCTCGGCGCCGAGTGCCTCAAATGCAGCCGTCCAGTATCCGTTCCCGCGCAGATACGCCACGGTCACGGCCATGCCCGATGCGCGCTGATGCTTGACAAGGTCGAGCAGGTGGTTCTCCGCGCCGCCGCGGTCGATCCCAGTGATGACGTGAAGGATGCGGCGGTTTTTCATCGTGGGTGAATTAGTTGGCGCATGGGTTTTGATCGAGCCAGGTCTGAAACATCAGCACACCCCACAGCGAGCAGTTCCAGTCGCGTCGGTTGGCAAGGTGCTCCCGCCAGCGCGCGCGGATGGGCGCCGGATCGAGGATGCCTTGGGCGCACAGGCGCTTTTCATCCAAAAGCTCCTCCGCCCACGGACGCAGCGGGCCGCGCAGCCACGACGCCAATGGCGGCGCGAAGCCCCACTTTGGTCGCTCGACCAGATCCCTTGGCACGTGTTTGTCCAACACTTTGCGCAACAAGCGTTTGCCCTGACCGCTGCCAGCCTTCATGCTCATCGGCAGTGTTACCGCGAACTCGACGACGCGGTGATCCAGAAACGGCACGCGCACTTCGAGGCTCACGCCCATGCTGGCACGGTCAACTTTCACCAGAATGTCGTCAGGCAGATAGCCGACCAGATCCGCGAACATCATCTCCTCGATGAAATCGGTCAGCTCGGGCCTGTGCCCGTTGGTGAGCACGGTCGCCGGCTCGGCGGCGCCCAGCACCAGTGCCGCGGGCGCGCGCCAGTGCGACATGAAGCGCAGGTAAAGCGCGCGCGGGTCGTCTGCGTCGAGTACTTCGGCGAGCTTCGCCAGCTTCTGCCCGGCGCACGAACCTGGCGCGAATTTCTGCACGAGACGCGATGCGGCGCGGCGCGCACCGAGCGGAATCCAGCGCGCGCTGTTCCAGATGCGCCGCCCGTAGAAATAGCGATGGTAGCCGCCAAAAAGCTCATCGCCGCCGTCGCCGGAAAGGCAGACGGTGACGTTCCGCCGGGCTATCGCGGCGAGGAGGAACGTCGGGATTTGCGAGAGATCGGCAAACGGCTCGTCGTAAAGCACCGGTAGCCGCGGGATGACGGCCAGCGCGTCCTCCGGCGTAAGATAATGTTCCGTGTGATCGGTGCCGAGATGGCGGGCGACCTCTTTGGCGTGAGCGGCCTCGTTGAAACGGTTGTTATAAAAACCGATGGTGAATGTTTTCACCGGGCGCGCGGATTCCGCCTGCATCAGCGCCACGATTGTCGAGGAATCGATCCCGCCGGAGAGCAGCGCGCCCACGGGCACGTCGGCGACCATTTGGTCGCGAATCACTTCGCGCAGCAATGCTTCAAGCCTCTCGGCCGCCTCGGCTTCGCCGCGCGGGAAGCGATTCGCTACCCCGGCTGTGACCGCGCGATGGGCTGACCAGTATTCAACTGGCGCGGGGAGCTCGACGGATTGATCGATGGTGATGATCGTGCCCGCCGGCAGTTTGCGGATGTTTTTGAAAATAGAGAACGGCCCGGGGATGTAGTTGAAGCGCAGGAGCAGCGTGAGCACATCACGGTCGATCTCGCCGCGCCACGCGAGATGCGCCTGCAACGCTTTCAGCTCCGAGCCAAAAAGCAGCGTGCGGCCCATTCGCCCGTAGTAAAGCGGCCGCTCGCCGAGCCGGTCGCGCACGAGATGAAGCTGCCGGTTTTCGCAGTCCCAGAGCGCGAAGGCGAACATGCCCGCGGAACGCTGCAATGCACCGTCGAGTCCCCAGCGGTCAATCGCTGCCAGCAGCACCTCGGTGTCGGAGCGGCCGCGGAAGTTCGGACGCTGCACCGCGCGCTCCAGCTCCACGCGGAGGGCGCGATAATTGTAAATTTCGCCGTTGAGCGCGATCACATATCGACCGGACGGTGAACGCATCGGCTGATGCCCTTGCGGCGACAGATCGACAATCGAGAGTCGCCGAAAGCCGAACGCCACGCCCGCGCCGGCGTCGCTCCACACGCCCGCATCGTCGGGGCCGCGGTGTTGCAGGCGCGCCGCCATCTGGCTGGCGACAGCTTCCATATCGGCAGCCGATGCGCGCGCAGACGAATCAAAAAAGCCGGCAAAGCCGCACATGACTACAGGCGCCCTCCTTTCAACCATGCGGCGGTTGCACTTTTGACGTGCTCGTAAAAAACGCGCCGACGGTCGCTGAGTACATCCTGCCGATACTCGCGCGCTTTTCCGAGATTCCGCGCCGACATCCGCGCCATGCGCAGCGGGTCGCTGAGCACGTCGTGAATTTTTCGAGCCAGTGCCGACGGGTCGCCTGGCGGCACGAGGTTCTCCGCCGGCAGCAGCTCGGGGATTCCGCCGACCCTAGAGCCGATGCATGGCAGACCGCGCGCCATCGCCTCGATCATCGCGCGGGGCAAGCCCTCCTGCCGCGACGGCAGCACAAAAAGGTCGGCGTGATCCAGCTCGGCGCGCACGGCATCGGCGGAGGCTACCTGCCCGCGAAATTGCACGCGCGTCGCAACGCCGAGCGCCGCGGCCCGCGCTTCGAGCTGAGCCTGGTAACCGCCGCTTCCTACAAACACCAGCTCAATGTTCAGCCCTTCGCGTACACAGGCACCCACGGCGTCAATCAGCACATCAGGGCCCTTGTAAAGCTGAGCCAGCGTGCCTACCAGAATGAGCCTGACTGAACCATTCGGCGCGGTGGTGCGCGGGGTCTTCACGAACGCTGTGTCCGGCAGGTCGATGCTGGAGTAGTGCGTTGTAAATGCACGCGGGGCGGGTGGATACCGGCGCTGCAGCGCACGCTCGGTGACGTAGGCTGCGGCACATGCTCCCCCACACTCCCAGCGTAAACGTCGTGTGAACCACCAGCGAAAGAAGGGTCGAAGCGCGTGCTTGACCGCATTCGGCGAGAAAACATCGTAGGGATCAGTCACAACTTCGACGCCATACGGGCGCTTCGTTCTGCGCAACCCCGGCACCATCCAGTCGCCCAAAAGGCTTGGCGCTCGGAAAATAAGAGCGTCGCTGTTTTGGACGGCTTTTCTCGCCGTGGCGAGGATGCCAGGCGCCCGAAAAAGGAACTGTTGTGGCCCCACATAATCCCGAACGGGAAAAAAAGTGACTCCGGGACCATCGGCAGGTTCTCGACCCGGTGGAATCTTCGAAACCTCCCGCATCCGCGTCACTACGCGCACGGACCTAAACACCGGGAGATACCGGGTCCAGAACAGGTAAGGACAGGTTCCGTTGGTCCAGACGCGGCCATCCGGAGTCCGATCAAAATGATGGGAGCAGGTGACAACGACGTTCATGTAATTAAGTGGGCCGGTGCGTAACTTAACGAGTGCGATGCCTCGGCGAAGCGACTGCCTGTTCTTAAACTTTCTTCACCTAGTGAACTGGTGTGAGTGCGTCGATGCGCTTCTTTTGAGCAAGCCAGAACACGCGAACCAAACAGAACGACCAAGCCGGGCACAAATCCTTCCTTTACAAACGTGAACAGCAGGTTGTCGCTGTCGTGCTGCAGCGCCATGAAGCAAATGATGAAAAGAAATGGGTAGAGCAGCAGCCGCGTGTCACCGCGGTGCAGCTTCCAAAGGAAACGCTGCAATCGACCCACGAGTAACCCGAAAACCAGGTAGGCGAATGGGACTGCTACCGGCCCAAAATTGAGCATCGTTTCGCCGCCTAGCCCGTAAACAAGAGATGACCACCACTCGTCTTCTACGTAAGTTCCGGCTCCGTATAGCGCCTCAGTGCCTTCTTTAACCTTTAACGGCGGCCGGTCGGGCCAGATTGCCCGCGGGATAAACAACGAGAGGCTGGCAAGATAGGTTCTTCCCCAGGCGTATTGGTAGTCGCGGTCTCGCATGGACAGTCGATAAAGTATGAACGCCTGCACATCAGCTCGTCCCAAGTCTCCCAGGACTATCTGCTTCCAGTCAGTGTCCGATTCCGCGCTTGAGCTGCTTTCCTTAAAGACGCTAAGAGCGTCGCTCCCGTGGTTCTTGTAGAATCCGTAAAAATACATGAAAGCAACTAGGAAGCAGACACCGGCAAAGACGAACGTTCTACTGAGCGGTCGAACCCAAAAGTGAATGATCCCGGCCGCCCATAACAAGGCCCAGATAGTGTTGCTGCGGCTGCCGTGCAGCCCGCCAAATAGCATCCTGAGGACAAAGAATCCGAACAACACGAGAAGTATCACAGGCTGACTCCTCGCAATCCCTGTCCGCTCCACATAAGTGGCATAGCAGATCATGACTAGGATCGGAGCGCTTTCAGACAGCATGAAAATCCAACCCATCCCTGCGAAGCCCGCCTGCGACGGTGGAGCCGTGATAGATGCAGTATAGGCGTCAACAAAGCCGCTGATTCCGCCCGCCCGAGTATAGACCCAGGCTTGAAGCGCAACGCTGACAAGCAGCCCGACGCTAACACCCCAAAAAAGTCGCCTTCTTTCCGGGCGCCAGATCGTTGTGCTCGAAGTATTCCGCCCCCATGCAGCAGCTCTCTGTCTTGCAACGCGATAGAGCAGGAGTCCTCCAGCGTTGACGAATGCCATCCCGCCGAGCCAATCTCGCCAGTCTGCCGGCGGTTCAATGTAATGCACCGTCCATGAGTCGCACCCGACGTGAAGCAACGGGGCAAGGAAAAAGAAATGAAAGCAAAACAGCCCAATGAGAGTTGCAGGATCGAAGAGATCCATGCGGCCTCGAAGCCCGTCCACTGCATCCCACCCGGCCAAAACGCCGCACAGTAATACCGGGATAACGAACCAATGCGCGATCTGCTCAGAAGCAACAAGAAAGCCGCAAACCGTCAGCGCGCTGAGCAGGAATGAGATGCTCAAGCTCGTCGCGCTCGCAGTGACCGACCCGCCTTTAATTATTGTCGTGTTAATCAAAATCTTTCTGTTGTCCGTGGTTTCGAAGCGCATAAGCGATGACAGCGACGTTTGCTACGGCCTGAAAAGCGGCCGCCACTGCTATTGCGACTGCCGCTCCGAATAGCTGTTTGCGAGCGACGAGGAAGGTGCAGCCGAGCGCCATCACCAGGGTCATCGCGAAGCCAACCACCAGTTGGGAGCGGAAGTGCCGAACGGCATTCATGCTGTAGCCCAGCAATCCAGCCACGTGGCCGAGCCCGATTGCGAGCCCCAACCAGAAAAAGACGCCATGATAGCCAGCATACTCAGGCCGATAAAGCAGCAACAGGATGGGACGGCCCCACAGCCGGATCACAACTGTGCCAGCTCCAACAAGCACAACAGCGATGCATGATAGTTTGAGTGTTAAAGTATAAAATGCGCGGTAGTTGCCCACGGCATATTCCCTCGCCAGCCTGGGCATCGCCGATTGTCCGAGAGCATTGAATATCATCCCGCCAGCGGCTATCGGGTAAGCCAACGCAGCAAAGATGCCTAGTTCCGCAGTCCCAAGATAGTGCCCGATAAAATACCGGGGAATATTAGCATTAAAAGAGACCAGCGCCGCCGCCATCACGACGGGCAGCGCAATCCATGCGAGCCTTAGTAATGCATGCTGACGCCAGTACGATCGCACGACGTCTCTTAAGCCTGCCCGGCGAAGCGACGCGGCTTTCGGATCAGAGATGCTTTGCAACAAGTTCGCGCCGACCCGAACATCATAAAAAACGAGACTGAGCCCCCAGGCCGCAGCCAGGCAAGCGACACCAAGAAACAGCTTGCCACTGATGTAGATCCCAACTGCAACTGCCGCCAGCGAGAGCAGACCCCTGATTATCGCCGAGAGAGCCGTCCGATCCATTCGCTCGTGCTGCTGAAACAAGCCACAAAAGGCGTCGCTGAGGTTTTCGAATCCTTTAGCTAGGCCCATCATCAAGATGATTGCGGCGGTGTGCCGATCGTAACCCGAAAAGCAGACAACTCCGCAGATAGCCAGCAATGCCGCAGCTGTTGTTACGAAACGCAGCGAAAGATATTCTCCAAAACGGTATTCAGAGCCTGCGTCGGTAGCCTGGATAATCCTCAAGCTGGAGAGCCCGGCGCAGATCATGATGGGGCTGGCGATCGCCAGAGCCAGAGCAAACTCGCCCACCATTTCAACCGTGCCAAGCTTTGCCAGCGCAATGAGGATGCCCCACTGGCAGGCCGCGTAAATCACGTTGCCCGCGAGCGTCCACAGAAAATTCACTCGCAGCGTGAGCCGCCGCGGACGCTGTCGGGCGAGCGGCTCGCAAATCGCTGGCCCACCGTCTATGCAGGAAGACATCATCAAATTGAAAAAGGCTGCCGCATCGGTTGTAATGGCGCCTCCGTTCGAGGCGGATACGCTGCGGAGTAATCGTTTAGATAACCGTTGCGCGCGGAGGCGCGGTTAAAGACAAATCCAGTCGCAGCGCTCAGCTCCCTTAGCTTTTTTGCTGCGCGCGAGATCACTTCGGCGGGCGTCTGGCCGGCGTTCACGTAATAAACGGCAGTGCCAGACAGCGACCAAAAAATATTTACGCGCAGTTTTACCGGGCGCGGCGCACTGACTGAAGGTCTAACAAATGGCGAGGGTTTTGGGGGGTAGATCATTTTCGGTGGGAGTGCTCACTAATCAGGGCTCCGCTGTCAGTTGAACGACCAGCTACTTTTCGGCCACGGCAGACTACCTCGAGATTGCTTGTCATAGTAGTAACTATAGTAGTAACGCCTTGCACGCCTTGCCTGATTCCATACAAAGCCAACCGGCGCGGCACCTGCCTCTGAGAGCCGTTGCGCAGCGCGCACAACATCTTCAGCCGGCGTTTTGCCAGCTTGGATTACGAGGCAGACTGACTGGACGTGCTGCGCGAATAAAAGTGTATCGCTGACCAGGTTAACGGGCGCGCTGTCCACGACAATGCGGTCAAACTTCGCGACTGCCTTTCGCATCAGCTGCTGGAAGCTGAGGCCTGGTAGAAACTCCTGCGCATTTGCATGAGCCTTGTCAACGAACACCGCTGATAAGTTGGGCACATCGGTAGGCAAGATCGTGCCACTCGGAGGAGCTTCTGGGAAAAACCACCGGGCTAAATCCGATTGCCGTATGTCCGCGTCTACAATAAGAGTTTTGAGACCAAGTTGCGCGAAGGAGATGGCACAGTTTATGGCACAGAAGGTTTTACCTTCGCCGGGATGCGCGCTGGTAAACAAAAATGTCCGTCGCCAATTCGCTTGTTGGATTAGCAGGAGCGACGCTCGAAGGTTGCGGAATGAATCTTCCGCTTCGGGATCATGCTCCAGTAATGCTGGTTTTGCGTTCGCGCGCGAAGCTCGAAGCTCTAGCAACGCTGGTTTTGTCTTCGCGCGCGAAGCTCGAAGCCTCGGTATTTCGCTTAAAGAGCGAACGCCGAGGAGCACCTCTGCCTCACGCAACGTGTTCAACGAGCGATTCGAGACCAGCGCGATGCCGCTGCCGCAGGCGAGTCCCAGGAGGAGACCGAGTGCGAGCGCTTGGTTGCGCTTGGAACTGATTGGCCGGTCCGGCAGTAACGGCCGAGCGACGATTCGGACCGGATTCTGCGCAAGCTCCGCTGTAATGTCCGTCTCCTTCAGGCGCGTCAAGACGGAATTATAAAGGGCACGGTCAGCTTCAGTATCTCGCGCCAACGCCGCGTAGGGTATAGAAATCTTGTTTAGTTCCAAAGCTGCTTTCTGCTGTTGTCCGAGTGCCTCATCCAGCTTGCTCTCGGTCAGCACCGCAGCATGGTAGCTCGACCCTAGGACATCGCGCGCTTTAAGGATTGCCCGCTCAAGCGCCATCCGTAGGTTCTGCAGTTCGCTCGCTGCCTCGATAAACTTCGGGTGCCTCGATTTATATCGCTCTTTCAGCGTAGCGAGATGCGCTTCTTTCTCACTGATACTCTTCCTAAGGTCTGCTACGGCTGGAGTATTTGCGATCGCCGGGATGTTAAGAAGCTCATCGGGCGAACGGTAATTGCCGCTTGTTGTTTCGGCGTAGTCCGACTCGAGCTTCAGCCGCTCAGCCTTGGCCGTGGTTACACGCAGGTTCAGTTCTTTGAGCTTCTCGACAGTAATGTTCTGCTTATCTTCGAGAGAAACTGCTTCATTTTGTTCCTTATAGCTCTGCAGCGCCTGCTCGGACCGCTCCAACTTCGCGCGCAGCCGCGTTCCTTCATCTAGCAGGAAACGTCGTGCTACTTCTGCAGCGTCACGTTGAGCTTCGAAATTCCACTTGACAAACTCCTGGACAAGCAGCTCCGCAATCTTCTGGGCCATGATTGGGCTGCGATGATTAACGGTGATATCGATTAAACGGGTCCCGCGACGCAGCTTCGCATCTATGTGCTTGGCGAGGGCCTTTTGAAGCGCGTTGTCCGACTTGTGCTCTACTTCAGGAAGAAACGTCGGGTCATTGCGCAGTTCAGGATTGTGAATCACACGCAACAAGACCTCCGGGCTGGTGACGCTTTGCTCGAATGTCTTAAGAGCTTCGAGCGACTTCAAGTCCTCCGACGTGATACCTTCGATCTTAACGACTTTCTGCTCTTCCTGCTCTATCTGAATGACGGTCTGAGTGGAGTAAACCTTGGGTATGAAGCAGGTGTAAATGAACGCGAGCAATACTGCGCCAGCCGTGCAGATCGCAATAAGTAACGCCTTCGAGCGCAAGACTTCCAAGACCACGTGCACATCGGTCTTGAGAGCTTCGCGAGGAATAAGTTCTTCTCTAGTATTCATTCTAAAACAACCGTTCGCCGACGGTAATTACATCCCCACTCATGATTAAAAATGGTTCTACATTCTCTCCCCGAGCGAGTCGCTTCCCATCCAACCGCATAACCTTTTCCGAGCCGTCGATCCGCCGCTTAACGATAATCCTGCCCGGATCGGCTAAACGTGTATAGCCGCCTGCAATCCCGATGACCTGAAGCAGGTCAAGATTTTGTTGCTCTGTCGCTGGAAAGCGATATGTGCCTGGGCGTTGCACCTGACCCAAAACCGTAAAGAGCCGCTTGGCCGGCTCGAGCACTGTTATGCTTACCTGCGGGTTAACGAGAAAGCGGGTCTGCAGGCGATCACGGATCATGCGTGCTGCCTGCTGCACGCTTTGCCCCGCAAGAGCAACCTCGCCGATGAGGGGAAAGTTGACATAGCCATCTCCTGGAATGCGAACCGAAGTGTCGAGATCGGGCTCCTGAAAAACCTTGATCTGAATGAGTTCGCCCGGCAGAAGCACATGGCTAGCTTGCGAAAGATTTACCTGTTGAGCGGGAGATTGCGCACATGCGAAATTTGCACCGATAACCGAAAACGCGCAGACGACAGAGAGGAGGCCAAGAATGCGGGGGGGGATCTGCATTGGATTTTTTTACCGGGCCCCGCTGATAACTTTTTCCGGTAGTTTCGTCCAATAGAAAATGAACTAGTCGGGCATGATAACTTTGTAATGGATTAAATTACAAGCTGGTATAAATTTCAGTAGATAGCAATACGCGTTTAGGTGGGTCTCTGTCCTCCAGACTGTACCCAGCGGAAGGCTTCGTGCGATAACCTGCTTCCACTTTGGAGCCGGAGCTTTGTTTTGATGCGTCTACGATACGTCTCGACAGTGGGGCGTCCGAGATGGAGCTGTTCGGCAATTTCCCTCGTCGGTGCGCCGCAGCCGATTAGCCTAAAAATCTCGAGTTCGCGATCGGTGAGCTGCTCGACGCCCGTCAGCCGCTTCCCCGCAAACACCCCGCTCAGGATCTTCAAAGCAATGTCTGCGCCTAAGTAAATTTCTCCTCTTAGCACCGAACGCATTGCCCGGATTACATCTTCGCAACTTGAGTTTTTGCTGATATAACCCCTGGCACCAGCGCGGAGGCTGCGCTCGGCGTAGAGCAATTCATCGTCCATCGAGAGAACAAGTGCCGGAACATTGATGCCGTGCGCTTTCATGTCTTTGATCAGTTCAAGCCCACTGCGGCCTTTGAGGGTTATGTCTACGAGGACAATTCCGACCTGCCGTTGCGCTCTAGTCAGAAACTGCAACGCATCTCGGACGTTGTCGGCCTGACCCACTACGCGCATGGCGGTCTTTTTTTCAAGTAGCTCGGTCAGAGCCTCGCGAAATATGCGATGGTCATCTACAATCAATACTCCTCTCGCGGTCTGTGCCTCGGGTTTCGTCACAATAAGTTACGCCGTGCGCATAGAGAATCGATCAGCTCCGGCACCGACATCCGAAAACTCAATCCGGGCGGGACATATCTGGTTTTTCAAGGGGAGGCCTTTCTCTCTAATAGTTAAAATATTGTCAATACATTTTCTATATTTCGTAGGGCTCAGCAAAAGTAACAGCTGTGTTACCGTTGCGGGCTAGGAAAAAACTGATGGTCCTTACTTGGCAAGCGTAATTTCTCCGGCTTCAAGACTTTTTACTGGAAAAATTCAAATGTTAGTTGCCGCTCCGCTTGGGCGAAACTGTAGGGCGCGGGTGAAAAACCCTAATAGCGGAACCCGATTTCAGCAGTTAGCTGGTTGTTCGAAAAGCCGAACCGCTGAAGATTCGACTCGTTTCGCCGGTATTGATAGGTTAGCCCCGCTTGCAGGCGTTCGGTAAGCCGATAAAACAAACCGGGTCGTACAAATACGTAATTATCGGTGCGGTTTTTTCCGCCCCCGCCTAAGAAGCTATAGCTGGCGTTGTGATATCCTCCCGTTAGTGAGAACTGCAGCCCGCCGCGCAACGCCCGGCGAAATGTGGCCTCGAATCCGGTTACGGTGAAATTCTCGTCCACATTGAGCGCTGAGGCGGTAACTCGCCGGAAGGCCCGCAGCGTAACTTCCGTAGCAGCAGCTGGCCGCCAGTTGATGCCGAGCGCGAAAACAGGACTCGTGCGGTCGCTGTTCCCCGCATCGAATTGCCGAAACTCGACCCCACCGCTGAATTGCGCGTTAAGTTTCTCGGTCAACGAATACTCCGCGCGCCCCAGAATTTGCTCGAACACCTGATCAGAACCCTTTTCCACCTGCAAGCGCCCTCCAGCCACGCCCAGCCCAAGCTGTATCAGCGGCGTGATGGCATATTGTGCAAAACTCTCGGCGCGCCACTCGGTTGTTTGGATGAAGCCCTCCGGGTCATTGATGGTATTGTACAGCGCCAACCCGAGCAGGGTTTTGTCACTCACTTGATAACGGGATGTGATATTGATTGCCAGTGTGCGAACACGAACGCGCTCCCCGACGTCGGGATCAGCTTCTGTCATCGACGCAGCATCTAGCGTGGCACCCAGGGTCAGCTTCGCGAGTTCCCAACGGAAAGCAAGCCGGCCGTCCTGATCGAGCGTGTCCTGGGAGCTTGTGCGTACGAAGGCGAGCAGAAACGCCGTGTAATCAACGATCAAAAAGTTGCCACGAGCTCTCTCGACCAGAGAGGCTGCGTCTCTTGTCTCATCCAAGAAGTCTCGGTGCTGTTCCTCCAGCTCCCAATACCCAAACGTCACGCCCGGTGCGAGTGTGAAAATGAAATCTGCGCGTTCGTGATTCGGGCGGATGAATATGTTGTCATCGTACGTCACCTTTGCCCGAATATGCGGGGCGATGCGCCACCGCGCGCCACCACCGGCTTCGGTAGTCGGAACCAGTTCCACAGGCTCGCTGACCTGCTCCGATAGGTCTGGCGCGGCTGGCGCGCCGGTTTCCGGTGGCGAGACGCCCGGAGCGACTATCTCGGGTTCTGGAATTATTGTCGGTTCCACTTCAGGAGATACTGGTGTCGGTTCCACTTCAGGAGATGTCGGTGTGGGTTCCACTTCGGGAGATGTTGGTGTGGGTTCCGCTTCTTGAGATGTTGCTGTCGCTTCCACTTCAGGAGATGCTGAATCGAGGCCGTTCGCGTCCTGCTGCGCCGCTGCAGCATCTCGAGGAGCGGGGGAAGTGGGCGTAGAAGGTGCAGCAGGCAAGTGAACAAGGCTAATCTCCGTAGCTGAATCGGCGGTCGGCTTCCGAGCAGACGCGGCAGTTGGCAAGGCCCTGCTCTTCTCTGGGGGATGCCACTGCATAGCAGGCGCGACCAACAAGGTACAGCCGAGCAGTGTCAGCCGGAGAGCGAGTGAGAAACGTTGATGCCGAGGGATCGCTTCATCGGGCAGACCGAGATACACGAAAAGACAATTATCATGCCGCGCTATTACTCGGCTAGCATTTTTTAAACCGGTGAAAATTCACTGGAACCAGTAGCCGTCCGGACCAGCAGAACACCCGCTCGCAATCATAAACCCATCAACGGTCAGTCTAACCGTATCATCTTGCCGACAACTCATTAGCTGGAGGGGAGGATTTAAGCTCCTCTAGCGAGACAAACTCTGGCCGTAAGATTGGAGGTCGCACCAAATTTCACCGACAGACGCGTGATGACATAAACTGCTTTTAGTCTCCGCAGGCGTTTGGTAATATCTCGAGCGCGCCGAGTGAGGGTACTATAAGGCAACATCGAGTACTCCGCAGTAATCCAGCCGCCGGAAACATGCTGATCTAATCCGCGTCGGCGAAGGCGGATTTTCGCGATCTGTTGTGGCCGGAGCAGATGCCTTCCTCGATCGCAGACCGAACAGAAGCCATCGTCGAGAGCGGAAACCCCGGCGCACGACGCTCCGACGGCTAGGCGGGTCCAACCGGCGACGGGTTTCGATCCGTCCTCGATTAGGAAGACTCCTTTGTTCCAGTCACGATGGATCGCGGGCGACCCGACGTCAGTGCTTGAGTGCAGGGTACAACGGTCAGGAATCAGCAGCCCCGGGAGGACACTTTCCGTGGGCATTTGTTCTCACGCCTCGCCTTGCCGTCGCGTTCCTGGAGGCGCTTGACACTCAGTGCCGGGCGTGGTCTGATAGCGGGGAGGTCGGGCAGAGGGGGAGATGTGCTCATGAATAATAACCTCGATCGAACAAACGACGCGGGCTTCTATCATGACGGCTCACGGCGGTTGCAAGATCAATTTGACACCCGGCGTGTTGCGGACCGCCTCAATGAAGTTCAGGTCCATTCGGTTTTGCCCCCGAAGATCGGGCATTGATCGAAAGCGCAAGGATGTTCTTCCTGGCTACGGCCGATGCGCTAGGCAAGCCGGATTGTTCCTACAAAGGCGGGTTGCCGGGGTTCGTGCGGATCGTAGACGAACGAACGCTGGCGTTCCCCGATTATAACGGGCAATGGAATGTACCGGAGTCTCGGCAATGTTCTTTTGAACCGGAGCGTCGCACTACTCTTTATCGACTTCGACCGCCCGCAACGGCTTCGTATCCTTGGCGAAGCAACCTTACACGATACTACCTGTTGCTGGCGGAATTCGCTGGCGCTCAACTGATCGTTCGCGTTAGGGCCACACGGATCTTTCCGAACTGTCCCCGGTATATTCACGAGATGCGGCTGGTCAAACATTCCGTCTATGTTCCGACCCAGCATCACACACCGCCTGTGCCGGTCTGGAAGCAGTGGGAGGAATTTCGCAGAGTGCTGCCGCAATCCGAGCCAATACCGCCTCGCAGCCTGAGTACGTGCGGCTCCTGGAACAGCGAAGCCGTCTGTTCCGCATTTTCCTCCGTGTTGTGCGACGAGCAAGGAAGTCGCAGGATCGAAAGCTGCGTTCCCGATTATAATGGCAACGGGATTTACCGGAGTCTTGGAAATGTTCTCGTGAACCAGAGCGTCGCGCTACTCTTTATCGACTTCGAGCGCCCGCAACCGTGCGATGCTCGGAGTGATTACGGGCGCAGGCAATGTGTCTAAAGGCGTTATCACGACGACATCGACGTTTGCGCCGCGTATTTGTGAAGATGAATACATTGCTCATCTCATTCCCTATCGGTTAGAGCTGAAGCCACGTGAGGTACTGATGCAGTGGTTGGATCGGGTTGCGAACCAGCCCTTTGATTGATTTCAAGCTGGCGATTCATTGTTACGTCGCAGCGGCCGTACCCCCTGCGGCGATGCCCGACTCATTCCCCCGCGCGCGCGCGTGGAATGAGTCCCCCGAGAATAGCATTTTGCGTTCGCGCCGCGTTACGCAGAATTGCGCCGCCTTACACCAAAAAGACTTCATAACGTAGAAATGACCGTGCAGGGGTAGTGTGCGCGCGCTGGCGTGAGATTGCGCTTTCCCAGTCGCCTTCGCGCGCGCGCGTGCATCCGCAAAGGAGCAGGAGCGCGCGTGCGGAAGAAAGTAGAAGCTGAAAGCTAAACGTCGAAAAGCCGGCACAGAATTCTAGCGTCATTCGACTCGTGATTCACGAGCACAGCTCAAATTTCCCGAGAGTCTGACGCACGGCGCGCATCAACCACATCTCAGCACCGAGGAAAGCCAATCCAACCCGGTACAGTTTCGCCAGCTGGAACCAGGATCGGCCCCGTACGATTCAGCAGCGCTTTGCCGCATCCGCGCTACTCAATGCTTCGCGGTATCCCAAGTCGCTCGAACTGGCCCTGGAGCAGCAAAGGCGGCGTTGAACGATCGAGATCCTCGAAACCCACGCCCGCGACGGATGCTGGCGATGCTCGCGCTGGAGCCCGGCATCTTAGGCTTTTTACGCCCTGAGGTCAGAGATCAGAAATTATGGCCACGGCTACTCCGAACCTTTTCGCGGGCAGGCGGTGTCGTGGCGAAGCAGAAAGAGCCCATTCTAGGGCATGACCCTGAGATTCGTGGGCGGGCTAGGCGTGGGCGTGGGTGACGGTGAGGGCGAGTTCGAGCCAAAGACTGTCAATCCGCTGAAGCTCGGCAGGGCCAGGGGGGAGCTAACCGCTTGGCCCAGTGAATTCTTATAGGTTCCCGCGGGCAAATTGATCGACACTTGGCTGTCGGAAAGATTCACGTAGGCGATGGCTTGCGCGAAAGTCCTGCGGTAAACGTTCGGCGAAATCTGCTGCCGCTCCTCTAATGGCTGGCCCAGCCCGAGGTTCATCTCGGGGTACACGCGCGGCTGCCAGAGACCACTCGAATCCTGCGTGACCTGAGAATAGAATTGTTTGTCACCACTACGCATCAGATTAAAAAACGCGTATCCGTAGTTCGTCTCCGCCTGCGTCGGCTGTTGTCCATCGCCCATGCCAAGATTGGGGAAGAAGTATTTGCCGTTCGCCGCCAGCCAGTCGGCAAGCTGAAGTGTGGCCTGGAGCGCATTGCGCTTGTCTGCGTTGGGCTGGCTGTCCCAATAGCTATGATCGTTGGTCAAGTATTCGCTGAAGTAACCGTCTGCGTGGGAAAGAACATCTTCCATCCAAGGCAACTGCTGGCTCGGAGTCATGTAGGATAACGTGCCGGTGCTAACGAAAATTCGCTTGTTCGGATAGTACTGGTGGAACTTATCGAACATCATTTTGAAGGCCGACTGCACACCCGCGTCCGTGGTGTACTTCTGGCAGACCGTGTCGTTGATCGCGCAGTTGATGCTCATGGCCTGAAAGTTCCCGTTGTCTTGCAGGTAGTAGGTCAGCAAATTGACCAGGTTATCGGTCGAATCGAAATAGCTTTGGGGGAACCAAGTTCCGAACACCCAATCTAAATAAGCGGGATTGCCGAAGTCCAACGATTCTTCGGTCGAAGCAAAGAGCGGAACCGTGTTCCCATTGGCGTCGTGCAGAATCCATTCCGGGTGATAAGTGTGAACGTAGTTGTAATCGGGATGGTCTCCCACGCTTGCGTAAGTAGGATCGAGCGTGCGGATGCTTAGGTGTTTTAGGTAAACGCCCGCTGGATTGAGTTTTCGGATGTCTGTACCCGCGGTGATCCACTGACGAAATACATCGGGATTGTGCATCGCGGCGTCGAACGCGGCGTCGAACTGTTGGGCGGTCATCGCGCCCGTAGTCCCGGTGAAATTCGGATGGGGGAAACCGAAGTTGCCGCCGGCTTGAATTGCACTAGGAGTCGGCGTTGCGTTTGGCGTCGGAGTCGGCGTCGGAGTTGCGTTTGGCGTCGGAGTTGCGTTGGGCGTCGGAGTCGGAGTTGCGTTGGGCGTCGGCGTCGGTGTCGGAGTTGCGTTTGGCGTCGGCGTCGGCGTCGGAGTTGCGTTGGGCGTGGGCGTCGGCGTGGGCGTGGGTGACGGTGAGGGCGAGTTCGAGCCAAAGACTGTCAATCCGCTGAAGCTCGGCAGGGCCAGGGGGGAGCTAACCGCTTGGCCCAGTGAATTCTTATAGGTTC
>Ga0207684_10000589_pt1 | contig 43704 bp, 35 predicted proteins | sample KBSK5501metaG_FD_184342 | JGI IMG/M metagenome (GOLD analysis project Ga0207684, IMG submission 184342) | Corn, switchgrass and miscanthus rhizosphere microbial communities from Kellogg Biological Station, Michigan, USA - KBS K5-50-1 metaG... | ecosystem: Host-associated > Plants > Roots >... | reverse complement strand
CAGGGTATCATTGACGCCTCTCGGGCTGTCGGCACAGAGACCGGGGCGAAGATTACGTTGACCGAGGATGCCGAAACAGCGGTGAGGGGATGTGACTTCCTCTACACCGATGTGTGGGTGTCGATGGGTCAGCCTACTGAGCTATGGGGCGAGCGCATCAAGCAGATGTTGCCCTACCAGGTAAACAGTAAAATGATGGCTGCGACCAATAATCCACACGTGAAGTTTATGCACTGCCTACCTGCCTTCCATAATACAGAAACGAAGGTTGGCAAGGATATCTACGAGAAATATGGCCTGGAAGAGCTAGAGGTGACCGACGAAGTGTTCGAGTCAAGAGCTTCCATTGTCTTTGATGAAGCCGAAAATCGTTTGCATACCATTAAAGCCGTGCTGGTCGCAACTTTAGGAGACTAATGTATTACCCAGTCCTGGTGCTTACGGGTTTAGAGGGAAGTGACGCATGTGGAATGGGAGAATTAACTCACCACCTGAAGCAATAGCCTACCCCACGGACGGTTTGGATGAGGCGGGGATTTGCGGGGTCTTCTTCGAGTTTTTCGCGCAACCAGCGTACATGTACATCAACTGTGCGCGTGTCACCAACGTAGTCGTAGCCCCACACGTTCTGGAGGAGCTGGTCACGTGTCAGGACAGTGCCACGGTTGCGCACGAGGTAGGTTAGCAGATCGAATTGTTTGGGCTGCAATTCCATTTCTTGTCCCCTACAGAAGACGCGCCGTCCTGCAAGGTCGATACGGAGTGGGCCTGCTACTAATTCGCGGCCGGGTCGCTGGGCTTCACCAGTTGTTTCTTGAGGAGGTTGTTCTTCGCTGGAGGGTGGATAATCGGCACGGCGCAATAATGCTCGAACACGTGCCAGTAGCTCTCGTCGACCAAAGGGTTTTGTGACGTAGTCGTCTGCTCCGACTTCCAGCCCTACGACTTTATCGATTTCGTCCACTTTTGCGGTGAGCATCATGATGGGGGTAGTAGCAGTGTTATTCTCGCGGCGCAACAGGCGACAGACTTCCAGGCCGTCCATTTCTGGCAGCATGATGTCGAGGATGACCAGGTCAGGGGTTTCGCGACGGGCAGCTTCTAGCGCGCTGGCGCCGTCGGTTGCGGTTGTGACCTGGTAGCCTGCCTGTTGCAGGTTATAAGCGATGGTGTCGACCAGTACTGATTCGTCGTCTACCACAAGTATTTTACGGCTCACTGGCAGCCTCCAATGTATTAACCGAAGCGTCCGCTGATGTAGTCTTCGGTTTCTTTTTTTGTTGGATGTTCGAAGATTTGAACGGTAGGCCCATGTTCGATCATTTTTCCAGAAAGGAAGAAGCCGGAGAATTGCGAGACACGTGCTGCCTGCTGCATATTGTGCGTCACAATTACAATAGTATAATCTTTCTGGAGTTCGATAATCAATTCTTCGATTTTAAGCGTTGCGATAGGATCAAGCGCGGAAGCGGGCTCGTCCATCAGTATTACTTCAGGTTCAACGGCCAGGGCTCGCGCGATGCACAGGCGCTGTTGCTGACCACCCGAGAGTCCCAGGGCCGAGGAATTTAGCCGATCCTTGACCTCATCCCAAAGAGCTGCACCTCTCAGGCTCTGCTCAACCCGCTCTTTGATGTCTTTATTCGACTTGCCCTGCACACGCAGGCCATAGGCGATATTCTCATAGATCGATTTGGGGAACGGGTTTGGGCGCTGAAATACCATGCCAATACGCTGGCGTAGGAGAACCACATCCGTTGTCCTATGAAATATATTCTCGCCCCCAAATAAAGCCTCACCCTCGGTACGTGTGCCAGGAACGAGATCGTTCATGCGGTTCAATTCGCGCAAGAAGGTTGATTTACCACTACCTGATGGCCCGATCAACGCAGTGACCTGGCGCTCGCGAAGTGGGATCGACACGTCAAACAAGGCTTGATCAGCACTATACCAGAAATCATTATGCTTGACTTCTATCTTGACGGGAGCATCGACATTACCCGAAGCAGCAGTCTCACTCATTTTAACCTTAGGAATACCAGGAGCTGCATTATCAAATTTTTCTGACTGTATCCTCTCAGCAGATTTACTTATGTCGGTATCCATCTTCCCTCCTTCTTTGAAAATGTAGAGTCAGGATAAGTTGAGTTTGATTCTCTACTATTTTACTCCAAACGGTACTCTTTATGTAAAGGGATGGATGTATCGACGATTAGGCGGTCAGACACTACCACCAATCTGATATAGCGACCAGCCAGCGCCTTGCTAATGAAGTACGGACGACCCTCAAAGGAAATGTGGCCGCTACGTGCCACTTTACGGGAGAAAATATTCCCTCCCTCTGGAATGTTGACGTATCCTTCGCTAGGGACGTCTAATGACATGTTCATTATGGTTTATCCCCTTGTCTGATAGGATGGCACACCGTTGACATGATGCCATACTTAAACGGATCACTTTTACAATCACGCGGCTGTTACTCTACGCTGGATAGCACGTCCAATGGCTCGTGCGGAGAGGTTGATAATGAGCAGGAGGATGACCAGCACTGCCGACAGTCCTGCCGCCAGAGCAGTCTCCTGTGATGATGTCAAGCTTAAAGTACCCGCCCCGGGCCCTTTGATGTAGTAAAGGCGCGTAGTGAGAGTATCACTTGGGATCATCGGGTTCAGTGTAAACACGTTACTCGGGTTAAACAGGCCCATCGTAAAAATCAAGGCTGCCGCTTCACCGATGATCTTACCAGCTGTGAGAATCACCCCGGTGATTATGACGGGCAGCGCTGTGGGCAACACTACGGTGCGGATTGCACGCCACTTGGTCGCGCCAAGGGCAAGAGCACCCTCACGCAAATCACCAGGCACTGATGCAAGCGATTGCTCAAAGAGGCGCAACGCAAGTGGGAAGTTTAAGCACAGCAAGGTGAGCGCCCCTGCAAGCCTGCTTATGCCCAGATGAGCATACACTGCGAAGACCAGGAAACCAAACATACCCAGCACCAGTGATGGAACACCTGACAGGGTTTCTGCCGCGAAATGAATGACAGTTATAAATCGTCCCTGAGGAGAATACTCGACCAGATAAATAGCCGCTGCTAGCGAGAGGGGAACCAGGATCAATTCAGTAAGAATGAGGATATAGAAGGTATTGAACAGTTCCGGGGCGATACCTGCATCACTGGTTCCGTAAAAGGCAGGCGATATCAGCGTAGAAGCGCCTTGTACGATCAGAGAGATAATGATGTAGATGAAAAGCGCCGCTACAAGAAGCGTAATCACCCAGAGCACTCCCATCGCAATAGAATTTGTTATAGCCAGGCGGTGCGCTATTCGCTTCAGAGCCGATAAACGCACTTCTCTAATCTGAGATGAGGCAACCTCTTGTAAGCTCATTTATAGACACTCCTACTACTCAGGAAATGGCTGATACTGACAAAGATAAGCGTGATCACAAGCAGGACGAATGCAAGTGTCCAGTAGGCATATTGAGCTGCTCCTGCTGTTTCCTGGAAATTCGCAGCGATCGTAGAAGTGATATTCACATTTGGTTGAAAGAAAACGGCAAGGGTCCAGGGCCAATTGGGTATCTGGGAGCCGCCAAGTACCAGGGCCACAGCAAGCGCCTCTCCGATGGCGCGAGTGAACCCTAAAACGACAGCGGTTCCAAGGCCTGTGGCGCAGGCTGGAATAACGGCCCTGTACATCAACTGCCAGCGTGTCGAACCCAGGGCGAGACTGGCTTCACGCACGCTACCAGGCACCGAACGCAGCGCGTCAATTGAGATGCTCATAGTAGTAGGCAACACCATAATGACCAGGACCAGAATTGCAGATGCCCAACCATAGCCGCCTGTGGGAAGATTGCCTGTGATAGGAGCTGATAGTTTCTGCATAAGCGGTATAATGGTGATTAATCCCAGGAAGCCGATCACGACAGAGGGTATGCCCGTAAAGATTTCGATAAGCGGCTGCATGATTCTGACGAGCCATTGTGGAGCAGCCTCAGTGAAGAACACGGCTGTGCCAATTGCGAAAGGCACTACAATGATCATTGCACACACCGTAGTGATGACCGACCCTAAAATGAGCCCTCCTGCCCCATATGAGGGCGCTCCCCCCGTTATCTCGCCCGTGGGATCCCAGAAGGTACCAAAGAAGAAGCCTTTAAGAGTAGCTCCTTGTAAAAATACCTGGAACGATTGCGAGGCGATAAAATAAATCACACCCAAAATGATTGCTACGAGCAAAATCGCACAGATCAAAAACACCACACTAACCACCCGGTCAACCAGGCGTGCTCGTCGCGATTGCCGGTTTGCCTGTTGTGCAGATTGCGTTAATTGCACAAAACAACTCCTTCCCCGCTGAAAGACTCTTAGAGCGTAGTGCACTGCATCCCTGGCTTGTATGGCCATTGGATACAGTGCGCTACTCCAACCAGGACTACAAGCTTACTTGACAGCATTGTGAGCGGTAAGCGCATCCGGAGACATCTGGGTAATCGGGACAAAATTTTGTTGTTGTGCAATTGTCACAGCATCAGGGCTCGTCATGTAGTCAATGAACGCCTGCGAGAGTCCTGTTGCCGGGCCTTTGGTATACATGCGTTCGATATTCCAGAACTTGTACGTGTTGTTCTCGACGTTAGCAGCGGTTGGAGCATTCCCGTCTATCGATATAATGGATACGCCTGTATTCTTCATTGCCGCGCCGGTGGCCGCGTAGCCAATAGCGCCGTTGTTCTGAGCGACGTTCGTGATAACTGTGCCTGTACTGTCAGTCGTCAGACTTGAGGGGCCGGAGATTTTCTCTGGACCGCCATTGACGTACTTCACAAAGGTAGCACGTGTACCGGAACTCGCAGGTCGACTGACCACGACAATCGGTAGGTTCGGGCCACCGACCTGGTTCCAGTTAGTGGTCGTACCATTGTAGATACCTTGGATCTGGGCTGTAGTCAGATTGGTAACACCAACACCTTTATTGACAATCACGGCAAAGATGACGACAGAAACCTCGTGATTAACCAGGTCAGCCTGCGTGACCGGATTTGCTGCAACGTCGGAGTTGCCAATATTGACGGCGCCTGATTCTACTTGCTGCAGGCCGGTTTTACTACCACCCAGGTTGACGGTAATGGTCGCACCAGAGCACTTGCCCTGGTATGCTGTTGCTACTGACTTTGCTAACGGCGCCAGCGCGGTTGAACCACTCGCGGTGATGCTGCCAGGCACACAGTTGTATGAACCTGGTGTACCGAGGGTGCTCGATGTAGTTGCGGAAGTTGGAGTTGTACCAGCGGTTGGAGTTGAACTCGATGTGGAAGAGCTTCCACATGCTGAAATTACTGTGGTGATTGCTAGCGCTACTCCGAATAAAAGTGCGTAGCGGGATTTTTTTGTCATAAGTCCTCCTACTTGATTCCCTACGAAACTAGTATGTTTATTGTTCGACAAACGACAGATTTCGTTTTGTCGTCGTACTGATACGGTAGCACTCATCCATTAACTATTCTTTAAGGATATGTTAAGCAATGTTAAATTTCTGTTAAACTTTGCCCCAGGGATAGGTTTGTTGTATTTTACTAAAGTGTTACAATACTATTCATTTGAAGGATGTTTCTTCTATGACTGACCTGTATTTAATACGACACGGCGAAGCTCTAGGCGCAGTACATGACATTATTGGTGATACTGCTTTATCTCCACTAGGTATACTTCAGGCTGAACGCTTGCGCGATCGATTGGCGGCGACGGGTGAAATCGCCGCTGATGTTCTAATCTCCAGTACACTGAAGCGTGCTCGCCAGACGGCTGAAATCATCGCTCCCGCGTTAGAGTTGCCGATCGTTTTCGATGATGAAGTACAGGAGTTGCGTGATGGAGCGGCTGAGGGGATGGAAGTAGAGGAGTATAGAGCTAAGTTTGGTGAAGTCAACTTTCGAGAGACACCTTTCCGCCAGGTAGCGCCTGCTGGGGAGAACTGGGGGCAGTTTGTACTGCGCGTGGCTACTGCTCTCGACCGCATCATTCGCGAGTACGAAGGAAAAACTATCGTGATCATGTGCCATGGAGGCGTTATCGGGGTCTCGTTTCTCTACTTTTTTGGTGTAGGTTCATTTCAATACCCGCAAGTGGGTTTCGATACTGATAATACCTCAATTACGCATTGGACCAGGTATTCATTCAGCGGTAGACCTGCCCGCTGGAGATTGAAATGCTACAACGATGATATGCACTTGCGTGATATTCGATCAACGGCTCGTATTCCCTGGAATACCATTTCAGCCACCCCAGCAGAAGGCGCTGAACAACCTGCAGTGCCGATGGAAGAAGAATAACGATTTCGGTTTTCCAGAAAAGTGAGTAGAATGTGAGAACCTCAAGCACTAGTAATAAAGCTATATTAGGAGAGAGCAGATGGACATTATCGACTTCTACCGCCTGGAACAGAAACGCGTACATAGTTGGATGCGTCGAAGCGTCCGTGATCTCACCCCCGAAGAATGGAATCAGACAATTGAAGGTACCGGTAACAATATCGCTTTTCTCGTCTGGCACTGCGTACGCACCGAGGACAATATCCTGCGCTTTATTTTGCAGAAACGCCCGACGATCTGGGGAGACGGAAACTGGCATGAGCGCCTGGGCCTCCCGCCAAGGGTGCAGGGTACGGGTATGCCAACAGAGGAGGCCCGCGCCATTCGCCTTGTAGATCCCGTACTATTTATGGAGTATGTTGAAGAGGTGTGGCGGGAATTTGAGGCATATCTCGCCGGTATTACTGATGGCGGTGCGGAACTTTCAGAGCGTAGAGTGACCGTGAAGCCGCTGGGGGATATGCCTGCTATTCAGACTATCGGACAGGTATGCATTTCTCACCTGTTTATACATTATGGTGAGATTGTGCTTTTACGGGGCACAATGGGGAAACAGGGATTGCCGATGTAGGTGCGCCGTCCCAGCCAGCATAGAGCGACGCAAGCGTCCCCACCCAACTCCACACCACTCCCGCCCCTACGCGTTTGAAGGGGGATTCTGCGGATAATCAGCCTACGAGGCCCTGGCGAATGGCGTAAGCAACGGCCGCTGCACGCCCGGGCACATCAAGCTTGACGAAAATGTTGCTCAAGTGACGATTGACTGTGCGGGGGCTAATGATGAGTATATCCGCAACCTCGCGGTCGGTGTGTCCCTCAGCTACCAATCGCAGAACTTCCAATTCTCGTTTGGTTAGATGGAGATCGAGAAAGTAATCAGGGTATGCAATATGTTCTTGAATAATCTGGCTTGATGGTTTTTCATCCTGGCGGTACTCCAGTTGCCTCACGCCCTCACGCAACGTTTCTACAAGATCGGCTGCTCGCTGCATACGATAATTCAGAAAAAGCTCTTGCGCTCTATTGCACAGACGATGTAGGTCCTGCAGCGAGGAATGTTTATATTCGGGGGACTCTCTATTGCTGCGCATCAGAACCATGCGCGCCTGTTCATAGAGAATAGCAGCTTCCTCAGGCCTGTTGTCTGCCCGTTGGCAGAGCTCCAGGCCGTCTTCAAAAGCATTCTCTGCCCTGCTCCAATCGCCCTCAACGGCGGCTATTTCACCCAAAATGCGATCAACTGAGACGCCGTAGTACATAAAGCCATGCAAAGCCTGAATACGTTGAATATAGGTGGAGGCTTGTTCGTTTACGCCAAGATGCAGGTAAGCTTCAGCAAGAAAAGGGATATAGAAATGGCCGCTATATCCAACCAGTTCTGGCAGTACGACTGCTCGTTCCAATTGCGCTTGTGCCGCTGCCCTGCGACCTGTTACTGCCAGGAAATGCCCGTAGAGAGCCATTATGCTCGGGTACCATTCGGTATTGATAGATGCCTTGATAGCTGCCTGAAAATGCTGTTCAGCCGTGTGCCAATCGCCTTGACGAAAATATAATTCGGCTTGAGCCTGTAATGCCACTGATTTGAGACGAGCATTACTGCTTGCTTCCGCCTCCTGCATTGACTGCTTAAAATGCGACTCGCTTGCTGGCCAATCGCCATGTCCTAGCGCCATAACACCCTGATTCCAGTACAACCAGCCAAGCACATGACGAACACCATAACGACGAGCCAGCTCAAGGCCCCGAAGATTGTGCAGGCGCGCCTTCTCTATCTCGCCTAATGCCTGGTAGATGATGCCTAATCCCTGGTCTCCCAGCGCAGCACGAAATGGATCGCCAACTGCGACGTAAAGCTCGTGCGCCTGTTCTTGTAGACGAATTGCTTCATGAATATGCTCACCCCAGCCACGAATCCAGCCAATGAAGTGCAGCGCAAATGCCTGGCTGCTACGGTCACCAATCTCTGTTGCCAGTTGGTATGAATGCCAATATTCCACTTCTGCCTCTTGCCCACGATTGAGTAGTAGATCAAGCGTTGCTTGCGCCTGTGATAGAAGGATATGCTCAGTAGTGCTCACCTGCTGCAAATTCAGAACGCCTGTACCTACTGAGAGGCTACGTGAGGATAACCATGACACCTGGTCAAGGTCAACATGTGTTTCCTGGTTCTCGCTCGGGTTTATGTCCAATGACTTTCGAGCGGCCTGTAGATGGGCAAGCGCAAGCTCGTATTTACCCAGCATACGGTATACATCAGCCATACATCGATTGGCCCGTGCCGAGAGCAAGGGAAATTCTGAGGATTGTCGTTCGGGCGTATTTTTCTCGCGCTGTAGTTGCTCTAAAGCCTGTTGGAAAGCTCCAAGGGCTTGTTCTAGTTCTCCTAGCTTGAACCAGCTTTCTCCAATTGAGAGATGTAGTTGTGCATGAGATCCTTCGCTTCGCTCAGGATGACATTTTTCCTGGCTAGTAGCGGCAAGCGCTTCCATCAACTTGAGCGCCATACGAAAATGGCTGATGACTTCTCGATGCGCTTGCATGCGTGCTGCATTTTCACCAGCCAGTAGACTCCAGTGTAATGCTGCCCCTTTTTCGCCGCTTAACACAAAATGGGGAGCAAGTTCAGCAGCATGAGACGGGGCAAATTCACCATAGCTTGCTTCTAATGCCGCGCCAATCGCGCCATGCAGTGCTTTTGCCCTGTCAGTTGGGACTTCATTACTCAGCACTTCTTGTACGATACCCTGGCAGAACATACAGATTGGAGGAGCAGAATGAGAGGTAGAAATGCCATCTATAATGCCTTCAGTAGTCTGTTCGCCCATATATTTATCCCAGGAGATAGTGGAGACAGTCGACATGGCGATTACAGCTGCCTGCATCGCTTCATCTATGAATGACTGGATATGCTTTGTATTCTCATGCACCTCCATAACAGTTACCAACGCGTGTAGGGAAAATGTGCGTCCAAAGAGCGAGGCTACACGCAGGAGTTCACGACATGTTGCACTCAGCCCTTGCAAGCGTTGTTCTATCGCAAGGGTAATACTCTGTGGCAGTTCTGGCCCGATAACTCGTGTTATTTGCCATACGCCATCAAAGAGAATGAGCTGGCCGTTCAGAGTAAGCATGCGCAATAGCTCTTCCAGAAAGAACGGATTGCCTCCAACCCGGGTGAGTAAAGATTGGGTGAGGCTTTCGGAAAAGGTGCCTGGTAGTAGCGAGTGCAGGTGTTCCTCCATCACATTGGGGCTGAGCGGCCCAAGTGGGAGGAAAAGCAGCAAGCCCTGGCGCATCAATTCGCCTAATGCCCGCGCCGCCGCGAGATTTGCAGTTGCTGAAACGATTCTATTATCGGAAACCGCAAGCTGATTGAACGTGCCCGGCGGACGCGTGACTCCAGCCAACGCAACATGGCTAGTATGCAAACGCACTGTAAGATACATCGTCAATTCTAGACTGGCGCTGTCAGCCCAATGCAGGTTATCAATACACAGTAGTACCGGGCGCTCCATTGCCATGCGTTCCAGTAGCGTGGCTATGGCATCAAAGAGACGGAACTTCTCCTGATCGGGTGAAAGCACTTCCGGCGTAATCGTTACACGCATCGTTCTGGGGAGTTCGGGAAAGAGATTAGCCAGGGCCACTACAAGTGGAGTGCCCATCAGAGAAATCGGGGCACCTGAGGAGTGCGATTCATCGCTTTCGTTATCAAGTCCCACATAACGACGCAATTGTCCAGCGGACGATGAACGCAGAACAGGACGGAGAGCTTCAATAAAGGGCAAATATGGAAACATAGCTCCAGATTCGTAAGCACGGCCCTCTAACACACGAAAGCCACGTGTTCTGGCTTCTATGCACATCTCGGCCAGTAAGCGAGACTTGCCCACCCCCATTTCGCCACTGATGGTAAGGGCACGAGCTCCCACCTGTCTATCGAACGCGACAGTGTCTAGCAGCGCACAAATTAACTGCATTTCTGAATCACGCCCTACCATGGGTAAGGATTTCGAGAGCAGTTCTAATCCTGAAAGTGGATCTGCAAATGGTGCCTGCATGGTGTCTCCTAGATCCCACCAAGGGCGACCGCAAGGGTCCCCACTCCTCACTTTAGCCCTTACCACCTCTCGAGGGCGACCGCAAGGGTCCCCACTCCTCACCTCTCCACCCCCGCCCTTACAATGATTACGAATTACGGTTTCCGGTCATCTGCAATCGCGATATCTGGTTTTGCTTGCTTTTTTGTAAAGCGTGGCACGATATCATGATAGATGAAAAGGGCATAATAGACAAGTAAGAATGGGACGTCGAATAAAAAGTAGATCCAGAAAGCGGACGAGGCGTTGAGCCTCAACAAGTGATACAGCAGTGCGACTGCTACAAGTGTTCCATAGACCAGCGCCACGAGAGCCAGTGGACGCACACGCGCCCATTCCTTTTCTGTGGAGAGCCAGAGGGCCCCAACGCCGTTGCCGATGATAATGGCGCCAATGAAACGAGCCAAAATAGCAGGGATACTTGTAGGCCAGAGTGGAAAATGCAACTCTGGCAAAAAGAAGAAACCCAGGCCAATGATCAGATTGACGATGCCTGCGAGTAGTGCCAGCACACGTTCCAACGGGCTAAAAGTGAGATGATTCATGACTCGGTGCTCCCTTCCTGATCAGTTCACGCAACGATTATACTACACGTAAGCCAAAAATGAATCAGTAGTTATTGTTTGCCAGGAGTATATTCATGTTGAACAACAATAAACCTTTTTTCACTGTAGAGGATGCCAGTTGCATCGCTTTTGAAGCCTATGGTTTGCGTGCAGAGGTATATGCGTTGCCGGGTGAACGCGACTGCAACTTTCGACTGAGTACTGCCGCAGGAGAAGAATTTGTGCTAAAGATAGCACCAGCAGTGGAGCAAAGGGATGTACTTGACTTGCAGAATAAAGCGCTTGAGCACCTGGCTGCGCATGATCTCTCGCTGTTGTTGCCTCGTATACGAGTTACAGCCTGGGAAGAGGCCATTACACCGGTTATCAGCGCTGACGAAACATTGCATTTCGTGCGACTACTCACCCTTGTTCCTGGCAAAGTCCTGGCGGATACTAGACCTCATACTCCCGAACTGTTGCATAGCCTTGGCAGCATGATCGGCAACATGGATTATGCATTACAAGATTTCACGCATCATGCCGCGCACCGCACGTTAAAATGGGACTTGCAGCATACGCTCTGGATCCATGATTACCTGCAGTACATTGACCAACCTGAACGGCGTGCTATCGTCGAGCGCTTTCTCGCGCAGTTCGAGACACAGGTACTACCTCTGTCGCCAAAGTTGCGTATGAGTATCATTCATAACGATGCCAACGATTACAATGTCCTGATCGATGATACTATTGAAGGAGCCAGGCGAGTCGTTAGTGTGGTTGATTTCGGTGACATGGTGCACACGTACACAGTTTGCGAACTCGCCATCGCCTCCGCCTATGCAATGCTGAACAAAGCTGATCCCATCACAGCAGCCACGCATGTGGTCTCAGGGTATCACGAAGCGTTCCCGCTTAGCGAGTCTGAAATCGAAGCGCTCTACCCGTTGATTTGCGCAAGGTTATGCATTAGTGTGGTCAACTCGGCATACCAGCAGAAAGTTGAGCCGCAGAATGACTACCTGATGATCAGCGAACAGCCCGCGTGGGCACTACTCGAACAACTCGTGGACGTTCATCCGAGACTGGCTCATTACACATTTCGCCATGCCTGCCATTTACAACCCTGTCCAGGTAGTAACGCACTCATCGATTGGTTGGGAAGCAACGCCGATAAGATGGGGCGCGTGGTTGAGCCTGACTTACGTGTTGTGAAGAACGTCATCTTCGATTTGAGCATGGGGAGCCGGGAATTGGGCAACCTGTTCGAGTTGTCCAATGTCGATGTGTTTACGCGCCATCTATTCGAGAGGATGAAGGCTGCGAACAGCCATGTGGGCATTGGTAGATACAACGAAGCACGCCCAATATACACTGGTGCCCAATATCAGTTGGAAGGGAACGATGGTCCTGAATGGCGCACAGTACATATTGGCCTCGATGTTTTCATGGAGGAGGGGGCGCCAATCCTGGCGCCGCTTGACGGGGACATTCATAGTTTTCGTAATAACGATTCACCGCTCGATTATGGCCCGACGATCATTCTGCAACACACGGTCGGCGATAAAGATAAACAACTGACATTCTATACGTTGTACGGACATTTGAGCGCAGACTCGCTCGAAGGTCTCTACGAGGGCAAACCAATCGCCCAGGGAACGCCTTTCTGTAAGATTGGCAACTATCCAGTCAATGGCGGATGGCCACCACACCTGCATTTTCAGATTATCACTGACCTGCTCGATAGGACTGGCGAGTTTCCAGGAGTGGCACCGCCTGGCCAGCGAGAAGTCTGGTTGAGTTTAAGTCCTGACCCGAATCTGATCGTGGGCATACCCAGGGAGTGTTTCCTTGCGGACGGTCTGAGTGTAGAGGAGATTCTCAGGGAGAGGGCAAGGTACACCAGTAAGTCTTTGAGCATCTCCTACCAGAAGCCGCTCAAGATTGTGCGGGGTTCGATGCAATACCTGTACGACGAGGATGGCCGGGCTTACCTCGATGCTGTCAACAATGTGAGCCATGTTGGTCACTGTCACCCGCGCGTGGTCAGGGCAGGACAGGAGCAAATGGCGGTGCTCAACACCAATACGCGCTACCTGCACGATAACCTCATACGCTACGCCGAGCGTCTCTGCGCGACACTGCCAGAGCCGTTAAACGTGTGTTTCTTTGTGTGTTCGGGCAGTGAGGCAAATGAACTTGCTCTGCGGCTCGCTCGAACGCACACACGGCGAAAAGACATAATCGTAGTTGATGCCGCGTATCATGGCAATACAACAAGCCTCATCGAGATCAGCCCATACAAGTTCGACGGGCCGGGAGGCCTGGGAGCGCCGACGTATGTCCACAAAGTGCCTATGCCTGATGTCTATCGTGGCGAGTATAAGAAAAATGACCCGTACGCTGGCGAGAAGTATGCGCGATACGTTGAGGAAGCTATCTTGGAGATTCAGTGGAACCAGGGTAACGTAGCAGCGTTCATCTGCGAGTCACTGCTAGGATGCGGTGGGCAAATTGTTTTGCCTGAGAATTACCTCAAGAAAGCGTACAGCTATGTGAGAAACGCGGGTGGCATCTGTATTGCCGACGAGGTACAGGTTGGCTTTGGCAGAGTCGGTTCGCACTTCTGGGGGTTCGAGACACAAGGAGTCGTTCCTGATATTGTTACGATGGGCAAACCAATTGGCAATGGGCACCCGCTGGCGGCGGTTGTGACGACGCCCGAGATTGCAGCTTCATTCAACAACGGAATGGAGTACTTCAATACTTTCGGGGGTAACCCGGTATCATGCGCGATTGGTCAGGCGGTACTGGATGTCATTGAGGAAGAACGCTTGCAGGAGAATGCGCTACAAGTTGGCACGCACTTAATGGACAGGTTGCGGAACTTGATTCTCCATCAAGCTTTGATAGGTGATGTGCGAGGACATGGTCTCTTCGTAGGCATCGAGTTGGTGATGGATCGCGAGACGTTGGCACCAGCGCCAGCACAGGCATCTTATATCGTGAACCGCCTGAGGGAGCGCGGTATCTTGTTGAGCACCGACGGGCCATTCCATAATGTATTAAAGATTAAGCCGCCGATGGTATTTACGGAAGTGAATGCGGATTTTTTGGTGGGGACATTGGATGAGATTTTGGGAGAGGATTTAGCGAGAGAGTAGCTTATGATAAGATAGCAGAATGTACTGGAAATAGCAGGACTATAGCATAAATAGCATCTCATTTGAAAGGGTAGCCGAGCCATGACTAAAACGAGCTGGGTTGAAATTTGCGTGAGCGACTTCGAGCAGTCACTTCAATGGTTTGAGAATGTCCTGGGTTTTCGTGTCGTAGCTCGCGACGCAAACGAATATGCCGAGTTGTCTCGCGGGGAGACCTCTATTCAGTTGGCGTCCGACGACGCACCTTACTGGGAGCAGGAGCGCAATCGCCTTCTCTCGCCGGGACAGCGCGGCAGCGGCGTGGAGATCGTTCTCCTTGTCGAGAACGCAGACGCTGTTTATCACCAGGCCCAACAGGCCAGGGCAGATATCGTGCGCCCGCTCGCTGACTACCCCTGGCATATGCGACAGTTCTGGGTACGCCATCCCGACGGCTACCTCATACGTCCCGCCGAGAAGATACTCTCTGTAAATCCGTCTATCTATCGACGCCAGGTAGCCGAAGCGTTTGAGCGCGATATACCACGCATTACTCAGGAACTGCTCGCAGTGAAACAGACCGCTGATAGCCTTGCGCAGCAACGAGACTATCTCGGGGCGGCAACGATCTATGAAACTATTGTGATGGAGATTTTCAAGCAATCCCATCTCTACTTTGATGAGGAGGCCCATTACGACGATTACTACGAAGAAGAGCAGTATTATCCAGAAGAGGAGGGATTAGACAAACTTGTTGAGGAGTGTATTGAAGCGCTGGGTAATTGTTTGTCAGACGAACAGACTGATAGAGTAGCGCGTGAGAAGATCATCGAGGTGCTATTTGACATCTACCAGCACGACTTGCAAGTCGGCAACAGTCTCGGCTTTACTACCAGTGCATCGGAGCAGCTTGTCAAATACACAACGCCGCTGGAACGACAGACTATCGCAGAGTGGATTCGCGATGTACTTACTGACGAAGAAGAAGAGATCTCTGGCTCTCAGCGCCAGGCCTATGGCAAGTTTTTGCTTGATCTGGAGAAAGATACCCTCGACGATGAAACATACCTGCGAATCTGCCGTGAGACCGGTCGCACCTCTGACCTGATTGACCGGCTTTTGACGCTTGGACGCATTGACGAAGCTGCGAAAGAAGTGGAACAGGTTGACGATTATGCACTCCTCCAACTTGCCGACCTCTTCATTCAACATGGACAGGATGCCGTGGCCGAGCGCCTTGTTAGAGCACGCATCTCGGCACCTATCCGTCCCGCCCACGACGCTGCGCGTCTACTGTTACGCAGTCAGGCGGGACGAGCGGAGGAAGAGAAACCAGACTGGCGCGTCCTGGAATGGCTCCAAAAATACTACCGGGACAGGAGCAACTATGTTGCCGAGTTGGAGATAGCTCAAACGTTGTTCCGCATACAGCCCTACCTCAGGCGCTACCAGGAGCTACGCGATCTCGCCAGGCAACTTAGTCGTTGGGAGATGGTACGACCGGAGTTGCTTGCTTTTCTTGAACAAGACAAGAACACCACGCTCTTAATCCAGATTGCCCTGGACGAAGGCGACATCGACAACGCATTGCAACTGTTGAAGGGGATTGCTAAAAAGGACATCCACGGCTACACATACAATACTAGCTACGGTTATTATGGATACAGCAACATCGCCCTCGAAGTCGCCAGGGCCGCCGAAGAAACGCGACCGCGTGAGGCAGTCGAGCTGTATCGACAGTATGCCGAACGACTGATTGCCCTGCGAGGGCGCCAGAACTACCAGGAAGCTTGCAAGTACCTGGCAAAGATGCGCGCATTGGACGAGAAGCTCGGCGAAAGCGAGGAATGGACGAGCTACATTGCAACGTTGCGCGAGCAGAACCGCAACCTGCGTGCATTGAAGGAAGAAATGGCGAAGGCTGGATTGTGAATGAATATGCCGATGGTCATCTCTTGATAGACATCAAAGTCATGAACAGAGCGGATTTTATTCTGATAGTGCTTTTTGCACCACTAAACATTCTCAAGGCCTGACCCTTCTATAAGTGGCGCTATGACCACATTAGGAATAATACTCCTCATTTGTCGAGCAATTTCGGGGGTGACATGCGCATCGGTGATCAAAGTATGAACGATGTCGAGAGGCGCAATCAGACTGGCAGAAGTGAGATTAAATTTAGTATGATCGGCCAAAATAAAGACTTGTCGCGCGCATTTGATCATCTGACGCTTGACCGGAATCTCTTCCTGAAAGGGACTGGTAAGACCATGGTGCAAAGAAATCCCGCGTAGACCAATAAATGCCTTATCCACATAGAATTGGCTCAGAGCCTGTTCAGCGATCATGCCAATAAACGAATAGGAGCGCATAAATAATGTCCCACCCGAACAAATAACGGTCAGGGTTGGGTTTGTCTCGCTAATTGTCATCAGCTCTTTGCTTATATAAAGAGAGTTGGTGATGACTGTTAAGTCGCGTTTCTTCGCAAGGAAAGGAAGCACGAAGTGGTTAGTTGAGCTGGCGTCAAGTATGATCGTTTCCCCATCGTGAATATGTTCAGCGGCACACTGCCCAATGGACTGCTTTTCTTCTACGTATTCATTCAGTCGCTGTTCATAGGCTGGAACGGAACTGCGCAATATTGCCTGTGAAGGGTAATCGATCGCGGTAGCACCTCCGCGCGTCCGCACAATCAAACCCTGCTCGTCAAGCCAGGTAAGGTCTCGCCGTACTGTCGCAGGTGAGGCTCCTATCCACTCCACGATTTCCGCAATGGTAGCCGATTTATGCATATTGATGTTTTTGACTATCTCCATGCGACGTTCTATCGAAAGAAACGCGCGACCATCATCGGCGAATACCTCAATACTGCGATCGCTTCCAGTTCCAGGTAAATCATCTAAAGCACCTTCCGTCATATGTTCTCCTGTACCAAGCAATCAAGGTCTTGATCCAACAATTCTTTTTGCCGATCTCCAGTGAAATTGGTATGTCTCACTAGAACGTAAACACAGATCTCAATTCCACTCTAGCTATGTAGAAACGCCTAGCTGACCGAAACCCTGACGATATATTATCTATTTTGATTATACTTGATTATAACAACATTAAGGGAAAAATACAAATACGCATCCTTGACAAACGTGAATAAATCATTATAATTAATATTAATCAAGTTCAATCAAATTCAATCATGTTTTCGAAGGAGACTGAAGGAGATCGATCAGTCGAAACACACAGCGTAAGTCCCTTGGGATGAGATGTCCATAGCCCGAAGCACCCAATCATCCCCACAACTATTCTTCTTATGGAGAAGAATAGCATATGCGGCAAAGGTTAGTAGTCTGTCAAGACTGAATTGCGAGATACAACTACTTGAGCTTGAAACGGACCTTGGCAGAGGAGTTTTTTATGTTGATCGCTATGGCGGGACTTCCCGGAACAGGAAAGAGTACCCTTGCCCATCATCTGGCTGACGCATGCGCCGGCATAGTGCTCGACAAGGATTCCATTCGTGCTGCACTCTTTCCCATCGCCCTGATTGAGTATTCTACCAGGCAAGATGACTTTTGCATGTCCATTCTGTTTCAGGTTGCTTCCTATATGCTTCAGAATGACCCATCCCTGTATGTCATTCTGGATGGGCGAACCTTTTCACGCAAATACCAGGTCGAGGCTCTAGATCAATTGGCAGAGGAACTTAAAGAGCCCCTGAGAATTATAGAATGCATGTGCTCTGATGAAACAGCACAGAAACGTCTGGAGGAAAAGGTAACGATGGGAGCGAAGCATCTGGCTGGCAATCGGGACTATCATCTCTATCTTACAATGAAGGCCAGCTTTGAGCCAATTCGCGAGCCAAAGCTGGTAGTAAATACTGACGAAGATCTGGCGCATTGTCTGGCATTGTGTCTCGCCTATGTGTCCATTTAAAAATGGATACTGTTAGATGCGCTTTAGGAATTGGTAAAGGCTCAATGGCAACAAGAATAGGCATGGATGGTATATGAACAGTAGCGCAAGGCAATAGAGGTGCAAAGTTCATGAAGATAGCAACAGTGACGCTTAACGCGGCAATTGACCAGACAGTGAGAGTTGATAACTTTCGGCCAAATAGCGTCAATCGAGCCCAGTCGATCAGCTTTGATGCGAGTGGCAAAGGGGTCAACGTTGCTTCATTCCTGGCGGACTACGGACACGACACCGCCGTGACAGGTTACCTTGGGCAGGAGAATGCCGATATCTTCGAGCAGTTTTTTGCATCCAAAGGCATTGATGATTGTTTCGTCCGCATTCCTGGAAACACCCGCATCAATGTAAAAGTCGTTGATGAGGTTAACCAGCAGACAACAGATATCAACATGCCGGGTCAAACTCCTCCTCAGGAAGCGATGAATACACTCCTCCAAACAATCGAGCAACTGGCGAACTCTTGCGATTGGTTCGTATTATCTGGCTCTTTGCCGCCACATGTGCCTACTACGATCTATGCTGCGATCATCACCCAACTCAAGCGGCAAAAAAAGCGTATCATCCTGGATACCAGCGGGGAAGCCCTCCGGGAAGGGATACAGGCTGGCCCAACTATCGTGAAGCCAAATCTTGAGGAACTACAGCAACTCGTCAGACATTCTTTGACGAGCGAAGCCGAAATTCAGCAAGCTGCCCATCAACTTCTGAATGAAGACATTGAGTTGGTAGTTGTCTCAATGGGAAGGCAGGGCGCGATGCTGGTTGAGCAGGCAACAACGCTTATCGCGACTCCCCCTACCGTGACGGTGAAGAAGACCTTTGGGGCAGGGGATGCCATGGTCGCCGGTCTCGTTACAGCTCAAATACAGGGGTTGAGCCTGGCTGATTGCGGACGGTTAGCAACTGCGTTCTCAGTGGCGGCAATTGCGCATCTTAGCTACAACCTGCCCGCTCGTGAGATACTTTGGCAATATTATCACCAGGTGTACATCAGGAATTATTAAATGCTTCTCATGTTCTTTTATAGAAAGGAAGAAGGATATTTTATGCGTGAACTCTTAGGTAGACGTTTTCATCGACTCTTTGGCGCGGATGAACGTTCCGTGGTTATCGCAATGGATCATGGAACGACTGATGGTGCCGTCGCGGGGTTTGAAAACCCGGAGAAGGTACTTGAGCAAGTGATAGCAGGTGGCGCTGATGCGATCCTGACCAGCATTGGCATTGCCCGTCATTTTAGCAAGCAGCTCAAAAATACCGGCTTAATGATCCGCTGTGATGGCGCTACTTCGCCTCTTTTGGAGCGTCCACGATCACTCGTTATAGGTGTTGATGACCTTCTCTCAACTGGGGCCGATGCCGCCACCGCTATGTATATCCCAGGTAGTGTGAACGGTCATGGTTCGACAATGTATTTTCCTCGCCTGGCCACAGAAGCTCATCGCTGGAACATCCCCGTCATGGCTGAGGCTCTGCCATATGGTTTCGAGGAGCATCCCGCTGCTCGTGCAGTAGAGCCAGTGGCAGATGCATGCCGCATGGCCGCCGAAAACGGGGCCGATATTGTAAAAACCTTCTATACCGGTGAATACGAAAGCTTTGGGAAGGTCATTCGCTCGTGCTATGTGCCAGTACTGGTATTAGGTGGACCGAAAACGCATGGTGATCGGGAATTCCTTGAATCTATTCGTGGCGCTATGGACGCGGGTGCCGCTGGAGTCGTCATTGGTCGGAACGTCTGGCAAGCCGCATCCCCCACAGGTATGACACAAGCCCTGGTGGCTCTCGTTCACCATGATGTTAGTGTGGATGACGCACTGCATATTTTGCACGAAAGCAGGTAAGGTAACGTCATCAGCAAACAGCTATAATAGTAGTTCGGTAGAGACGGCGCTCATCCTCACCCGATGAGCCTGAATATACAAGGGAGTGTTAGTATGTACCTCGTTGGCATCGATATTGGCACAACGAATACCAAGACTGTCATTTTCGATGTAGAAACTGGGCATATCTGTGCTGTCGGCAACAGCCGCACCTTAACGCGCCATCCAGTGCCGGAATGGAGCGAATTTGACGCAGAAGACGTATGGGGAACAGTTCTTCTGAGCATTCAAGCTGCCGTTCAGCAGTGTGGTCGACCTGAACGCATCTGTGCAATCTCTGTTGCCAGCATGGGGGAGTCAGCTTTTCCCGTGGATGCTGATGGAAACGTATTGCATGCTGCCATTGCCTGGTATGACCAGCGTACAATCGCTGAGGCACAATGGTGGGAGAAAATCGCCGGTCGAGAGCGCATCTTTACCATTACGGGACATATTCCACGCCCAACCTTTGGAGTGAATAAGCTACTCTGGCTGCGTAATCACCTTCCACAAGTATTTGAACGTATCTCTCACTGGTTAAGCATCGAGGATTTCGTGTTATGGAAACTGAGTGGGAGCTTCGCTACTGATTATAGCATTGCCTCACGCACTATGCTCTTTGACCAACGTACACTCACCTGGTCAGAAACACTCCTCGAGCAGGCAGGGCTGCCCGTAGCGTGGTTCTCGCCTGCCTTTCCCAGTGGAACCGCCATTGGAAGCGTGAGCAAAGAAGTTGCTGAGCGTACCGGCTTACCACTGCAAGCAATTGTGACTACAGGCGGACACGATCATCTCTGCGGTGCTTTGGCCGCAGGAGTGACACGCCCAGGTCAGCTACTTGAATCGATGGGGACAGCTAGCGTTCTCCTGGCAGTGAGCAATGCATTCCGTCCCAGTCCGGAACTCTTGGCAGCTGGCTATACCAGTTATGCAAATGTTATAGAGCATACCTACGCAACCCTGGGTACGCTGGACTTCGCCGGAGGAGCACTTGAATGGATTGTTACATTGCTCTATAGTCAGGGAAAACAGGGGACTGTCTCACCAGAGATCTATGCCCAAGCACTACGTGAAGCCGCAGAGGTACCGCCTGGCTCACATGGTGCTATCACTATACCCTCCTTTCTAGGTTCGGGAACGCCCTATGGACAAAGCTCAGCACGTGGAGCAATGCTTGGCCTGACACCTTCTCACGGCCGTCCAGAACTGGTGCGTGCCATGATGGAAGGACTGGCTTTCTGGCTGCGTGATAATATCGCTCTGTTCTATAGCTTGGGTATCGCACCACTAAAGCCAGAAATTGCGGTGATTGGGGGCGCTACTCAAGCAGCACCATTGTTACAGATCAAGGCAGACATAACCGGTTGTCCGATCAAAGTACCTCAGATTACTGAGGCAGCAGCAACTGGTGCAGCATTGCTCGCAGGTATAGGTGCGAATATCTTTCACTCAGGCGAGGAAGCAGCCTCTTCGGTCCTGCACACAGTTCAGACCTATGAGCCTGACACGCAGGCAGTCGAGAAGTATAATACCATCTATGAGCATACATATCTGCCAGCTCGTCGCCTATTCATTTGAGCAGAAAGTGTGATAGCAAGTCCGGTTGAAGCGTAATTATCAGCGGGAGTGTAAGTCGGCCACCCCTGCCGGGAAAAGAGATGTTCTCAAATAATCACCTTGCAAACGGCTTTGAGAGAACGTCTTCAGAGAGGAAAGGAGGTATGAACTGTTATTTTTGTAGTGGCCTTTCGTCAGAATGTTGTTTGTATGTACTATTTTATTTAAAGGAGAAACCTGAGATGGAAGACACAGATCTTGGGAAAAAATCCCTGAGTCGGCGTGAATTTCTCGCTGGAACAGCTGCCGTCCTCGCCGGAGGTAGCCTACTGGCCGCATGTGGGGGCAGCACCTCAACTGGAGGCACTACCTCAACCCCCGGCGCTACCCCCACGAACTACACATTCGTACTGATACAAGGCGTCAAAGGCGATCCATTCTACGTCACAATGCAGAAAGGCGCGCAGGAGATGGCAAATAAACTAGGAGTGACGCTCCTCGTGGATGGACCCGCTCAGTTCAGCGCTACCCTCCAGGCGCCTATTGTTGATGCCTATATCGCAAAGAAGGTCGACGTGATGATTATCGCGGCATGCGATAAGCAAGCGATGATCGCGCCATTGATGCGTGCGAATGACGCGGGCATCAAGGTCATTTCTGTCGATACCTTTATCGGTAACGGCGACTATACAACTGGCCCCGTGACCTTCCCGCTGTCCTACATTGGCTCCGATAATGTGCAAGGAGGAAAGATAGCCGGAGAGGCCCTTATCAAAGCCATCGGTAATAAAGGCGGCATCTTCATTGAAAATGTGAAACCAGGTATCAGTACCACCGATCAGCGGCAACAGGGGTGCATCGAGGCGATTCAAGCTACGAATGGAGCGGTGACGCTCGTTGGCTTCAATTATAACGGCGATAGCTCTGCAGTTGCCTCGCAGCAAGTTTCGGCGTTGTTGGCCAGCAGCAAGGGAGCACAAGTCAGTGGCATCTTCGGCACTAATCTGTTCAGTGCTGAGGGATCAGCCCAGGCCGTCAAGAATGCCAACAAGCAGGGGCAGATCAAGATCGCCAATTTTGACGCGCCTCAGCAGGCTATCAATGATCTCAATAACGGTGCGGTCGACCTGGTCATTGCCCAGAAGCCGGCTGACATGGGTAGCACCGCCGTTCAATACGGAGTGTACGCTCTGACTGGTAAAACGAGTTCCATTATGAAGCGCGTCCCCACAGGCTATGTCGTCATCGACAAGACCAACGTGAACGACCCAGCTTCGCAGGCCGCCATCTATAAGAGTAGCTAGCTAGCAGGCCGGTGGCTTCTCGCCACCGGCACAGGAGAGAACTATGAAAGTAGCTACACCGAATGTAGACCAGAGCCAGCCGGTGAAGGCACCTCTGAGACCACTTGATATCGTAAGCAGAGCGTGGTCGTGGCTGTTCCTGCTCCTGCTGGTTCTCTTCTTCTCTATCTTCGGGCAAGGCTTCCTGAACGTTTACAACTTCCAAACGATTGGGGCGGATATGGCGCTGGTGCTGATAATGGCATTGGGTCAGACCTTCGTCATTATATCAGGAGGGATCGATCTTTCGCAGGGCTTTGTGATGGGCATGGCGTCAGTCACCGCGGCCCTGGTCATGAGCAACATGGGTAGCCGAGCGCCGCTGTTCGTTGTGGTGCTGGCCGGCGCCGCTGTCGGCCTGGGCATTGGCCTCATTCCCGGCCTGATAAACGGCGTGATCATTGCAAGGCTGCGTGTGCCGTCTTTCATTGTCACGCTGGGTATGTACGGTATAGCTCGTGGTGTGGGCTTTATTCTCTCCGGTGGCCAACCTGTCAGCATAAACACAAATGGCGTCGGCCAGATCGGCAACGGGTATCTGCTCTACCTCCTGCCCGATGGACGTGTGAGTTTCTTCCAACTGCCCTCAAACCTGCAGGGAGTACGCCCCAGTCAGATTGTTCAACTGCTTCCCTTTCCCTTGATTTTCCTGGTCGTTGTGGTCCTGATCTGTGCCTGGCTGCTCTGGCAGACGCGCTTTGGAAGACATACGTACGCTGTTGGTGGAAGCGAAGAGGCTTCGCGGCGTGCGGGTATCCCCGTGGTTCGTCATACCATTCTGATCTATGTGCTTTCGGCGTTCATGGCATCCCTGGCGGGTGTGCTCTATACGTTGCGCTTCAGCAACGGAGCCGCCGATGTGGGTGACCCCCTCCTGCTCACCTCCATCGCAGCGGTGATTATCGGCGGAGCCTCGCTCCTGGGTGGTGAGGGGACCATCATCGGCACGCTGATCGGCGCGCTCATTATCGCGATCATTCAGAATGGCCTGATCTTCCTGGGAATTAATCCGTTCTGGCAGTTCATTGCCGTGGGCGCGGTGATTATCCTGGCTGTTCTTGTCGATCAGGCGAAAAAGCAGCTGGTCTAGCGCAGTTCATGGGAACAGGAGAAACACATGAAAGCTGATGTACAACCTATCTTACAAGTCAAAGCTCTCTATAAACACTTCGGTGGCCTGGTCGCAGTAGATCATGTCAGCCTGGACATTCACCCCGGCGAAGTAGTAGGACTCCTCGGAGACAATGGTGCTGGAAAGTCCACGCTCATCAAAATGATCTCCGGTGTCTATAAACCCGACAGCGGCCAGGTTCTTCTCGATGGTGAAGCGGTATCGTTCACTACACCGCTGGAAGCACGACGGCGCGGGATAGAAACCATCTACCAGGACCTGGCTCTGTGCGAAAATCTCGATGCCAGTGCAAACATCTTTCTGGGCCGTGAGCGAATACGCCATCAACTCGGCGTACTGAGAGTACTTCATCGCTCCTATATGCTTCGCGAGTCACGCCAGGTCCTCAATCAACTCGATATCCGTATTCCTGAGTTGCGCAATCCTATCCGCCAACTCTCAGGTGGTCAGCGCCAGGCGGTTTCCATTGCTCGTGCTGTGTACTGGAAAGCCCGCTTAATGATCATGGACGAGCCAACGGCCGCACTGGGGGTCCCAGAGCAACTCAAAGTGCTGGAACTGATACGCACGTTACGCAATCAGGGCGTTCCCGTCATCCTGATCAGTCACAATATGCAGGATGTCTTTGCTGTGGCGGACCGGGCGATCGTCATGCGTCGTGGAAGCAAAGCAGGTGAAGTCAAGATCAGCGATGCCACGGAGAACGAAGTGGTGAGTTTGATGGTTGGTGCTGAATACACTCGAGAGATCAAACAGTTACATGAGGCACCAGAAGAGGTGCATATTACGACACACGACGAAAGCGAAACGGATATCATATAGGTGTAGACAGCAATCTGAGGAGGTAGTGAGACCTTTGTGATTTCCCTCTTGAAATCATTTTGTGCCTAATAGGAGGTATCGGATATGTTAACGCAAAGTCAGGTGCGACAGATGCAAGAGCGCGTGACACAGGCATTGGCTCAGGCTGGTATTGTGTTGACCCTGCAAGAACAGACGCAGATCGAAGTGGTCGACTTTGGCCTGAGCGAATTGGAACGTACAGGCCTGCAACTTGTTGTATATATCAACAACGATCGTTATTGCGCAAAAGAGCTTATCATGACACCGCGTCAAACCTGTGCACAGCATCGCCATCCTCCGCTCGGCGAGACCAATCCAGGCAAGCAGGAGACCTTTCGCTGCCGTTGGGGCAAGGTCTGGCTCTACGTAGAAGGCGAGCCGAGCCAGGCTATCCAGGCGCATGTACCGGAAGGCAGCGAACCATACTACACAATCTTTCACGAGATCGAACTGCATCCTGGAGACCAGTACACGATCCCGCCGAACACCTGGCACTGGTTCCAATCGGGTGACGAAGGAGCCATTGTCTCTGAATTTTCGAGTCCTAGCTATGACGAGTTTGACCAGTTCATTGATCATCGTGTCTATCGTTTCACCAAAGTTGCTGAATAGGACCTCGATGAGATCAAATCACCGACAGCGTCTGCCCATCTGTCATGGCTTGAGGGCCGGCATGTAGTGCTCCTCCACCACCGTCGAAGGGCGTACCAGGGATGTTGGGGTTATTCAACACCTGGCACGCGAATCTCACACCATCGAACCACATGCCGACGTGCTCCAACTGGATACCAGAGGCATCGCCTGACTGGTCGGCTGAGGTCACGGTAGAATTGCGTGCATCGGCTGCGAACGCAACGAATACAATCAGATGAAAGATCGATTCACCGCTGCCATCACCACGTGTGATTACGTCTCCAACATATTCTGCATGCCCAAAGGGTTTGGCGGACAGTTCTGTTAAGAAAACTGTAAACTTTACATTAGGCGGCATCTTTTGCACATCAACAATCATGGTGTCAAAGTCGTTGGTTTGCGGATTGCCCTGAATGACTGTGACGAGGCCTGTAGCATCTGGGAAAAGCGTTTTGATACTGGCCGGGGCGAGTGGGAACTGGACAATCAAGGAGGGGTCAGCCCATGCCAGCGCTTTGACGGTCGGAGCAACCAGTCCAGAGATGCCAAACGCAGGCGTGCGCAACGCTAGCGCAGTAGTTGGGAAAGCAGGTGAGCCACTACTTGTGGTTTTAGTGCTGGTCGTGCCGGGCGTGGGCGTGGCGGACGAAAATGGGCCGGAGAGGGTGGATTCCCACCTTCGAAACTGGTGCCTTTGAGGGTATCATCGTTCAATATCTTCTGCGCATCTTGCAACTGGGAGAACCACACGGATGGGTAATCAGTACCCCAAATACCATTTTTATGCTGTTTTAACGACCTGTTCTGTTACACTGATGCAAGTAAATACATCATGAAACATGTGGGGAGAGATAATGGTAGAACGATTCTCATATGTAGTCGTTGGTAATGGCATTGCAGGGATAACTGCGGCTGAAACGCTGAGAGCCGAGGATACTTTAGCAGACATTGCCGTCATTGCTGATAACCCTTTACCGGTGTACAATCGCCCTCTGCTCAAGGATTTCCTGGCAGGGAGTATATCTGAAGAAAAACTCTGGATGCGACCAAGGAGTTTTTACCGGGATCACCAGATCCACTACTTTATGGAGCGTGTGGTAGATATAGAGGTTGATCAACATTGTGTCCATTTGCAGAGTGGTCAGCAGGTTGGTTACCACCGCCTGCTGCTTGCCACAGGCGCTCGCGCCAGGAACCTTTCCCGTCCTGGCGCAAACCTGGCGGGCGTAACAACGTTGCGCACTGTTGCCGATTATCAGAGAGTGCTCAATTATCTCGGTTATGTGCGGCGTGTCGTGGTAACCGGTGGTGGTCCACTGGCATTGGAAAGTGTTGAGGCTTTGCATCAGAGAGGATTTCAGGTCTCTCATCTCCTGCGCCATAGCTCGCTCTGGTCAGAGGTGTTGGATAAGACAGCTTCCGACCTTGTGCTCCAGCAAGAGTGGCGCGATGGCGTGGATGTGCGCATTGAGGAAGATATCGCTGAGATTGTTGGCAAGAATGGGCATGTGACAGGGGTAATGACCACAAAGGGAGCGCTTATTCCGTGCGAGATGGTAGTTGTTGCCATTGGCATCGAGCCTGAACTCGATTACATACAAGAGAGCGGTATTTCCATTGGGCAAGGAGTGAAAGTCGATGGCTCTATGAGAACCAATGCTCCCGATATTTATGCAGCGGGAGACATCGCGGAAGTAACCAGCGCGGAAAGCGGTCAAACACACATTTTCGGGCAATGGTATCCAGCTTTACAGCAGGGGCGAGCTGCTGCCTATAGTATGCTTGATATACTCGATACAAGCCGTTTGGCTCATCCTGAGACAGGCAGCGGAGCATATGTAAATGCTGTTACTACGATGTCTTTATATAGAATCGATTTCGCTGCTGTTGGATCCACTAAAATGCCACCAGATGGGCAGGATTATCGGGAAATTGTAGCAGGTCCCAAAGCATATGCCTATCGCAAAGTCTTACTCAAAGATGGCGTACCCGCCGGAATGTTTTCGCTTGGTGAACACACGGATGTGCTTGCATTTAAACGTGCAATAGATCACCATGTGAATCTGATACCCATTGCAACACACTTATTTGCTGATAATTTCAAGCTCACGGATTGGCTTGACCGGCAAAAAGTTCCCACTCCTATCCTGGCCGTAAGCAAAGTGAGAAGCGCCGCCAGAACCAAACCGCTGGTTCTCGCACGAACTTGTACAAAGAGCCAATTCATCCAGGTGAGCAATACTAAGAAACAGTTTAATGAGCAGGAAGAGCGAAATATTACTGCCACGGGATCAAGTATAAATCCCTATACCCTGCCAGTTGTTTCAGTGTCCTGGCCTGCAGAGACCAACCCTACTCAAGCCTTCCTAGTACCGGTGTTACCTGCTACTCTTGTTGGAGAGGATCAGTCAGGCGAAGTAATAAAGCGTGAATATAGTGATCCTCTATGGGTGGAAACACCTCTCAGCCCAACAAAGGTTCTGACTATTGGCCGCGAACCGAATGCTGCGTTGTTCATCAACCATCATGCTGTTTCACGACGCCACGCTGAAATTACATATGCCAATGGATGTTTTATGTTGCGCGACCTTGGAAGCAGGAACGGTACCTTTCTGAATGACAATCGCCTGGAGCCTCATAGCTTGCATATCCTCAAACTACATGACCAGATACGTATCGGTACGGTGATGGTCTACAGATTGCAGGTTCGTCCAGTCGATGAAACAGGAGAAGCATTACGGCACCCCAAAAATGGGTAATTTTACGCAGGTTTAAAATATTACCTATGCTTTATACTTCCATTAGGCCAGTGGTATACTGAACTATACAAACCTATATGGAGTTTGGCAATGGTAGAGCACTCCGTTTTCGATAGATTAATCGGGGCAACATTAGGAAACTATTTCCTGGAAGAACTCATTGAGCAGAGCGAAGCTAGTTCCATTTTCAAAGCACGGAACACCGCAGCAGGAGCGCTGTTCCGGCTACGCGTGCTTGTTGTGCCTTCCAATTTGACGCCGGAAGATCGTATTGTTTACCTTGGACGCTTCCAGCAAGAAGCAAACCAGGTCGCTTCCCTGCAACATATGAATATCCTTCCGCTTGTTGACTATGCGATGCATAGCGCTGCGGGCGACCTTAAAGGATCATCCTGGCCCTACCTGGTATCACCTTATCTCCCTATGAAACCACTAAGCACTCAACTTGCGCGAAAAGGGCCAATTGATGCCAAACTTGCCAGTCGCTACCTGGATCAGATTGCTGCTGCGCTTGAATATGCCCATCAGCATGCAGTATTACATCGCAATCTTACAACAGATTGTATCTTTATCAGGCAGGACGATAACTTGCTTGTCGGGGATTTCGGAGTAATACGCATGCTTGATGCGGGCGCTCGATTCAACATACTTGATAGAAGAGAAGGTGTCTATGGCATGAATGAGGCCAGCGCTCCGGCACCAGAGCAGATTCTCGGTCAAGCTGTTGATAGATATACTGACGTTTATGCCCTTGGGGCCGTGCTCTATCGCATGCTCACAGGCCATCGCGTATTCAGAGGCAAAACACGCGAAGAGATTATGCAACTGCATTTGCAGGCTTCCATTCCATCTCTCTCTCTATGGCGCAGCGACCTTCCCAAAGCGTTAGATGATGTTATTGCCAGGGCTATGGCAAAGGAACCAGCACAGCGCTTCCGCCAGCCTGGGGAAGTTGCCAATGCGTATCACCAGATTGTTGCCCCTCATGATATGCAACGTGTGCCTTTTTTTGTTGCCCCGGCATCTACAACACAATCCAGTCAATCATACGAGGGAAATTCGGGTGCAGGTGAGCGTATAAAGGGAGGGAATGTGGGACAAAGTGGAAGTATGAAACAGGGTGGGGGCATACAGAGCGGGGATAGGCGTAGCCAGGATGCAGCGCGGATATCGCGTCGTCGCGCACTAGGGATTATCGCTGCTGCTGTCTTCGCCGTAGCAGTATTTGGCAGAAACTACCTCGCGGGTAATACCTCTCCTGCCACTACTACTCTTGTGAAGACACAGGTTGCAAATACGCCAGTTGCGAATGCAACACGGACAACATCGCAGGGGAATGTTTTGGCCCACGCTTCCGATCTACCTATCAACACAGCGAAAACATTCCCCATTTCTGGCCACAGTAATCCTGGTCTAATCGTTCATTTGCCGGATGGACGCTTCGTGGCTTTTGATTCTACGTGCACACATGCTGGATGTGCTGTTAACTATATTCAACAGGACAAATTACTGGAATGTCCCTGTCATGGTGCGACTTTCGATCCTGCTAAAAATGCTGCTGTTGTGCAGGGACCAGCACAGACACCGCTTGCGTCGTTAAAAATTTCAGTAAATGCGGATGGAACCATCACACAAGGGTGATTGCGGAGGTTTTATGCTGCCTGGAAAGATCTCCTACCTGATTATTGGTAATGGTATTGCTGGCGTTACTGCTGCCGAAATATTACGTAATGAAGACTCAGTGACTGATATCACTGTCATTGCTGATGATCCCTTTCCGGTTTACTATCGGCCAGCCTTGAAGGATTACCTGGCAGGACGCGTGCGCGAAGATAAACTCTGGGCGCGTCCCAACAGCTTTTACCAGGATCTTCATATTCGCTTTTTGTCTGACCGTGTGGTAGGCATACAGGCAGGTCAGCATACCATCCAGATGCAGAGTGGTCGCGAGGTCGCTTATGATCGCTTGCTGCTGGCCAATGGCGCTCGTGCCAGTCGCCTCACCTGCCCTGGTATAGACCTGGTGGGCGTTACCACATTGCGTACCGTTGCCGATTACCAGGCAGTCGTGAGCCATCTGGGTACGGCCCGACGTATTGTAGTGAGCGGCAGTGGCACACTGGCCTTGGAAACCATCGAAACGCTACGTCACAGGGGCTACCAGGTTACTCACCTCATGCGCCGGCGCACGCTCTGGTCAGAAGTGCTAGATGCAACCGCATCCGACCTCGTGCTGCAACAAGAACGGCGCGATGGTGTCGATGTACGCCACAAGGAAGAGATTGTTGAGGTGATGGGTAAAAATGGTGAGGTTTCTGGCGTGATTACCACGAGTGGAGCGCGTATTGCCTGTGATATGGTGATTATAGCCATTGGTGTAGAGCCAGTTATCGACTTCATCAAAAGCAGTGGTATCCCATGTGGTCGTGGTGTGCAGGTGGACAGCGCTATGCACACAAGTGCTCCCGATATTTTTGCTGCAGGTGACATTCTCGAAACAACAGATATCATGACGAGGCGTACCCGTGTCATCGGGCAATGGTATCCAGCTATTCAGCAGGCTCGCGCAGCTGCCTATAGTATGCTTGATTTGCTTGATACCAGCTACCCATTTCACTCCAGCACCTTTTATAATGCCACATTTTTGTATGGACTCGATTTCGCCTCAGTGGGACTGTCACAGATACCAAAAGATGGGAAGGACTACCAGGAGATTATAGCTGATCCTCTTCCGCGCATCTATCGTAAAGTGATACTCAAAGATGGCGTCCCTGTTGGTATGCTTTCACTGGGCAACCGCAAGGATGCGCTCGCCTTCAAACGCTCTATCGATCATAAAGTGAACCTGTCTCCGGTCGCCTCACAATTGTTCACCGGGGATTTCATGCTCAATGACTGGTTAGATCGAGAAGGTGTACCGCCACCTGTACTTGGGGCGTCTAGAAAAGGAGCAGTAGCTGTCCGGCAGGTGGCTTACGCAGGAGGGACAACTGCTGGAGCAACTATATTGAAGCCACAGCCGACTGTGGAGGCACTCCTTATACCCATCGCTGATGTAGCCCAAGCACAACAAAGAGGAATGTCCCAACAACTCTCCAATGGCCAGGTTCTTCCACCATCGGGACAAGCTGTTCTCAATGCCGATGGATCATTGTTGCTTCCAGGAGCGACACACGCGCTCCCCGCTGACATTGTCGCCACTTTTAAGGAAAATCCCGCACTTATCGTTATAGCACATGGTTCCCCGCAAGTTGTTTCGCTGAAGCAGGACAAGAGCATCACGCTTGGACGGGACAAAGCATGCAATGTAGTACTCGCTGATGTTGCTGCTTCGCGCAGGCATGCAGAAATATTCCCTGGCCCGGATGGTTTCTATATTCACGACCTTGGAAGCGCTAATGGTGTGATTGTCAATCAAATGAAGATAGATAATTCCTATCTCCTGGTACATGGTGATCGCATTGTGATTGGTGGCATCGTGATCTACTTTATGAATATTCGGCAAGAGGAGCCCATGGGTGTAATTGCGGACGCAGATCCGGGCATTCAAGAGCAGGGGCAAGCTCTGATTTGTCGTAATTGTGGTGCATCAAATATCAGTATTGCGCGCTTTTGTGTAACCTGTGGCACACCAGTGGAAAACTCACACACGATAATCAACGATTAGTGAGGAGGATTTATATGCAGATACAACCTTCAAAGAAAGTGGTAGGTATCGAACACCGCCTTGACTTGCGACCCCTCACTGAAGACCTGATCCGCTTCGAGATCGATATGTGCATTGGCTGTGATCGCTGCATGCGTGCATGTCCGATTCCTATGTCGTCGACGGTCAATATTGCCGATTTGAATCGCGCCACAATTTCTGACGATATCGCTCCCCACGTCGCCCTCTTTACCGACGAATGCGTAATGTGTGGTTCATGCGTTCCCGTCTGTCCCGTCGATAATCACCGCGATTTGTTGATGCTCTCGCTTAAACAGCGCCTGGGTGTCTCCTGGGATGGCACAGTAGATATGAGCCGCGTACTCAACTTCCTCCCTCCCGGTTGGAATCCACCGTTGTTGCTCAACCGTTTGCGCGAACAGCCTATGTTCAGTGATGCGCAACTGGTACCAGAGAACTACCTGTTGCACATGGTCGCAACCTCGAAAATATTGACACTGATGCCTGGAGCTGTGGTCATGCACGAAGGGGAGTTTGGACGGGAGATGTACTTTATCCTGGAAGGACGCTTCGAGCTTTCCTCAAGAGGGTTTGATGGTGAAGACTTGCCAGTGGCCATTCTGCGGCGAGGAGAGTATATGGGTGAGCATGGGATGCTCACTGGACAGCAACGAAATGCGACAGTCCGCGCTCAAACAGCAGCTGTCATGCTTGAAGTATCAGAACAGGTCATGCAACGCCTGATGGAGATCGTCCCGGCTGTGCGCCGTTTCTTCGAGCTGTTAAATATAGCCCGTTCTATTGAAGCCATCCTGAGGCGTATGGCGCTCTTTCAAGGCATCTCAGCTTCCGATATACACATGGTTGCCGAACAAACAAAGGTGAAGGCCTATGAGCGCGATGAGCGCCTCTTTAGTGAAGGCGGTGGTAGTATGGCGCCAGCGCGTGAATCGCTACATTTGCTCTTAGACGGGTTTGTGAAAGTTGCTCGCCGCACCAGTCCAGGAACGGGACGCGATAAAACGGATGAGCGTATTATTGCCTATCGCCAGGGAGGAGATTACTTTGCTGGTGGGCTTGATCTACTTGGGGATGGGCGAGCAGTAACAGTTACAGCGATTACGCGCACCAGGGTAGCCGAAGTGCCACGTTCAGTTCTGATGAGCATCTTCATGAACTATCCTGAAGTCAGCCAGCGCTTCAACATGCGCTTACAGCAATATCGCGATGCCGCAGCTGCAGCGCAAACTGGCTTTTTCGATCCCCTTGCACATACACATACTGAACTGGTCAATCCGCACTCAGATGCCGGGGCACGCGCAGGATTGCGTTCGCTGGTAAATGAGGGAGTGATCGAGGGAACCGAAGTTCTGGTGATTGACCTTGACAAGTGTATCCACTGCAATGAGTGTGAGGAAGCCTGTGCTCGTCGTCATGGGCATTCACGTATGAACCGCAAGGGCATGATTGTTGGAAATATTAGTATTGCAACCGCCTGTCGTCAATGCCAGGATCCTGTCTGTATGTTATGTAGCCGTGCGGGTATCGCACGGCTACCGAGCGGGGAGGTCTATATCACTGAAAGCTGCATCGGCTGTGGCATCTGCGCTGAACGTTGTCCTTATGACAACATTTCGATCATGACGCTCGAAGACGAGTTTGAGTCCCGCAGTAGCTTGAACCAGTTCGGCGACTTCTTTAAGAAAGGCGCCGGTAAGGAGCGTGGTCGAAAATCACTTCCCATATTGCAAAGCGCTGCTGCTCCTGGACCTCTAAGTATACAGCAGCCTGTAGATGCCTTTGGCGAGATACGTAAAAAACTGGCAATCAAGTGCGATTTGTGCGCAGGTTATGATAACCAGGCGTGCGTGCAAGCCTGCCCGACTGGCGCTGCAATCCGCGTACAACCCACGACGTTTTTCGGCTCTACGGAGGACATTCTGCGACGACGAGCGCATTAGGAGGATAACGTAATGGCTCTTGTATCAAAACCATCCTTACCCGCACGGCGTCGCGTTTGGAAAGCGCCTATCACAAAAGCATGGTGGATCTGGCTCGCAGTCTCGCTTCTCCTCTATGGGAGCGTCTATGCTTTGTACCTTGTTGCTATCAAGGCTCAACAATTCCCTGGACCGTTGAATGATCCATTACGCAGTTTTGGCATTCTTGCTTTCGTACTGGTACTTGCGGCAGCTACGTATTCGTTACGCCGTCGATTTGTGCGTGGATTGCCCGGGATGGCACGTGACTGGCTCTGGATGCATACATGGATTGGGATAACCGCCGTATTGATCGCGTTGTTGCACGAAAACTATGCGCACATTCTGCATGATTATTGTCAGAACACTAGCTGCTTCACCCAATCTTATTGGGGAACAAGTGCGCTTTTCGCGTTGATCTTCCTGGTTCTTAGCGGTATTGTTGGACGTCTACTTGATACCTGGCAAGCGCATGTAATTGCCCGGGATGCCAGCATGAACGGTGTTGGTATCGAACGTGCCCTGGAAGAAAATATCCTGGAACTGGAATACACCGTTGAGAGACTGAGCGCAGGTAAATCAGAACAATTCAAGGTATTTTGCCTGCAGGCGCTCGAAGGGTCGGGTAGCATTCCCAGCAGAATGCCGACGCTTGATCCGGGCGAGCAGGCAGATTTTCAACGTGCCTATGAGACATTGGTAGCTCGCGCTAGCCTGGCACAATCGCTCCAAAAGCAGAAGCGCGCTCGTTTGATTATCCGTTCGTGGCGCTCGGTGCATATTGTCCTGGCATGCCTGGCGCTGCTGCTTATTCTTTTTCATGGTGTGATGGAACTGCTTACAAACGTATTACATATCATCAAGCCAATTTGAAAACGCAAGGAAATATTCAATGAGCATGATATACTTCAGAAAGATCAATACTTTTGGCTGCCAGTGTTGCGCTAGAACTACTATTATGAAGAGCTTGGGCACTATGTCTTACTCAAAATAAAGATAGAAGTCAGAGGAGATTTGAACAATGCAATGTCCACAATGTAATGCGCAACTAGATGACAGAGCTGTTTTTTGTGGCAACTGCGGCAAACAAGTAGCCCCTTTCCAGGCGAAAGGATCAACAGTTGCATATAAAGCGGGGCCAGGGGACGACGTGCTTCCCACTATACTAACTGGCGGACAAAGTTCGCAGCGATCAGCGCCGCAAACACCAGCAAGCAATTATATACCTCAACCTGATACTTCTCATCGAGGCGATATACCTCCACTCACTCCGTCAACGCCTCCCTCTCGCAAGAGAAACACAGGTCGCATAGCATTCATTATAGTCCTGGTACTGCTAATTATAGGAATTATCACTCTCGGTGTCGTTGCCCTGCTGAAAAACAATACTACCGCGAAGAATAATAATCCTGGGAACACGCCTGTAGCATCAAATGCCACAGGCGTGGTTAGCTTTAGCGATAGTCAGAACGGTTCCGGGCATAGCAACGCGGTCGTCGTAGACGTGAGGGGCCTGACTGCCCCTCCCAGCGGTTCTCAGTATAATGCGTGGATTGTCGATACTCAAAGCGAGCACTCTTTTGCTCTTGGCACACTAATGCCGAACAAAGATGGAACGTATTCAGTCAAATCTGCTACTAGCAGTCATAATCTACTCGGCAGAGGAAATAAGGTTGAGATTACGCTTGAACAAAGCCAGGTTACTGTACCAACAGGTCAGGTGATACTCTCAGCGATATTCCCTCCCAATGCCTTTGTTCACATCAAGCATTTACTTGTGAGTTTTCCCAATACACCTGGGAAGATCGGATTGCTCGTGGGGCTAATTGACCAGGCGCAGAAATTGAGCTCGGCGTCCCAGTTGTTGCAAAGTATAGCGGCCAGCGGGAATACTGCTGCTATACAGTGTGCAGCTCAGAGCATCGTCGATATCGCGGAGGGCACACAAGGCTCCAATTACCAGCCGCTTGCAGGCCAGTGCGCCTCTCAGAATATCACCGAGGTAGGTGATGGTTATGCTTTGCTAGGCAACGGCGGCTACATCTCCAATGGAAAAGCCCATGCATCGCTTGCGGCGACTCAATCTGATACAACAGCCAGTATTCGCGTACATGCAGGACATGTGGCTATATGCCTGGAAAATATGAGAGGTTGGATTAGCACAATTGATCATGATGCGCTTGCCTTGCTCAATAATCCTACGGATACAGCAAACGTACAGGAGATTGTGACATTAGCGAATCACACATTGAACGGTGTGGATACCAATGGAGATGAGAGTATCGATCCAGTACCCGGTGAAGGTGGAGCTGCCACGGCTTATTATCATGGACAATTGATGGCGGCTTTGGTACTTGCACCCGGTTCATAGCGAGTGATAGTTACCCAAGCATAGGAATGCAGAACCATGCCCAATGAATACAACATTGCTCCATTCAAAGTCGCCGCAGTGCAGGCCACCCCTGTGTTTCTTGATCGTGAAGCGACTATCGACAAGGCTTGCGAGTTGATCACAGCTGCTGGCAGTGAAGGGGCACGTTTGATCGTCTTTCCTGAAGCATTCATCCCGTCCTATCCTGACTGGGTATGGGCAATCCCCTCTGGTGAGGAGGATGTACTCAACGAGTTATATGCAGAGTTGCTCACCAATTCGGTCACGATTCCCAGCGATGCGACAGATAGACTGTGCCAGGCCGCGAAACTTGCCAATAGCTACGTGGTAATGGGAATGAGTGAGCGTAATGTCGAGGCGAGTGGCGCGAGCCTGTATAACACACTGTTGTACATTGATGCACAGGGTGAAATTCTGGGTAAACATCGAAAGCTAGTGCCAACGGGCGGTGAACGACTCGTCTGGGCGCAAGGAGATGGCAGTACACTGCAGGTCTACGACACTCCTCTGGGAAAACTCGGCGGTTTAATCTGCTGGGAGAATTATATGCCGCTGGCACGCTATACTATGTATGCCTGGGGGACACAAATCTATGTCGCAGCAACGTGGGATCGCGGCCAACCCTGGCTCTCAACGCTGCGACATATTGCCAAAGAAGGCAGGGTATACGTGATTGGTTGCTGTATCGCGATGCGTAAAGATGATATCCCAGATCGTTACTCCATGAAGCAGAAGTTCTACGCCGAAGCAGATGAATGGATCAATATTGGCGATAGTGCGATTGTCAATCCCGACGGAGAATTTATCGCTGGACCGGTGCGCAAACAGGAAGAAATTCTCTACGCGGAGCTTGATCCACGTATGATGCAAGGCCCCAAGTGGATGCTCGATGTGGCGGGGCACTACGCGAGGCCGGATGTGTTTCAGTTGACGGTACACACGGATGTACGGAGGATGATCCGGATAGAACATGATATTTAGAAGTTGAAATAAAAAATTTAGTAACACAGCCTTGGTAGCAATACCGCTACCAGGGCGTTTATATTTATAAATACGTCAGTATTTACCATTTCTAAAGGCTCAGTATTCAGATGCTTCCGCTTTGCCTCCAAGCAGAAGAATATTATCCTAATCAAAAGTTAGACCTATATAGGCACCGACCTCTCTGTTTGATACAAAAACGGAATGAAAGGTAAAAGTAATTCTGAGTTTATCGAAACTCGAGAATCTAGTACATCAAAGTTTTGACGAGTTTTATCGGCAACGGATACTGAAACTCACCGGAGTCAAGCTAAGTGACCTCTTTCGCAAGAAGAATCTTTACCTCCTTTGTGCCACTAGTGGTTCCTCGGTTTCAAAAATCGTCGAGAAGATGTTGGAAGAATACCTATCACAATTTGATGAAAGTATTTTTTATGATACCTTTTTCGAGTCGATAGCGAGGATTGAGAGTGAGAGTACTGTTTCAACTGGTGAGAAGTCGGATTCTAATTACAAAGCGATAGCTTTAATTGACCTCATTCGTACTTATCCAACACAAAACCGAAAGGAATTTGTTGATGCATGGGCTAAAGCTCTTAACAGATTCGAGCATGATTTTCTCAACAACTTTGGTAACCCCGATGGCAGCATAGATTGGGAGAAATTGTTACGCTACAACAGTGGAAAGGATAATGTTCCCTGGGTAACTAAGGTTATACCTGTAACCAGTGCGGAAGATCAAGAGGATGAAAGCAACGAGGATGAAATTGGTGATGTTGACGATGGTATTGAAGATTATACATTAGTAGTAGCTATCTTCCCTTTAACTGGTTGGAAAAAAGGTTTGTATTGCAACAGCGATGGCAATCGAAAACTCTTGCAGATCGGCAATGCTGACATCGAAGGCGCTGATACCAAGCAATTCTGCGCGGCGCTTTGCGTTTCCGTGTAAGGTTACAGTCGGGCGGCCACTACGCAATTGCACAACTTCCATTTCACGCCAGGCGACACCGTGGATACCGGTGCCGAGTGCTTTACTGATGGCCTCTTTTGCAGCAAAACGTCCGGCAAGACGGGTAGCTTTGTCCCGACACTGGCGTATCTCCATTTCTGTGAAGACGCGTTTGAGGAAACGTTCGCCATGACGCTCAAAGACCCTGCGCACCCGGCCTACTTCGATGATATCGATACCGACAGCCACATTCACACCCTGGGGTAAGCTTAAAGGCGCGGGTAAACCTGCCACCCCTGCTGGCCCGAAGAGCCAATCGGGAATAGGCACTCCTGGTTGGCGAACCAGCGGTGTAAAAATCAATGGCAGGTTGTCATCCATTATTAACTATCTCCTAACCGAGTAACGTCCCAGCAGGGCGACCACGAGGGTCGCCCCTACTATGGACGGCCACGAAACAAACAATGTGCATAGTGGTCGCCCTCCGGTCTAGCTCTCTTTTCCGCTAAATAATGGTTGTGTGCTCGTGCTATCACCCGATGGCAATACCGAAGGATCTGGTCCCGTGCCGCGGCCAATGCCACGATACGTGAAGCCGAGCCGTTTCATTTCGCTGGCCTCGTAGATATTGCGGCCATCGATGAGTACCGGATGGTGCATAGCGTTCTTGATCTGGTGCATATCGAGCGACTTGAACTCGTTCCATTCGGTCACAATCACCAGGGCATCTGCCTCCTCAGCAACTTCGTAAGCATTTTTGCAGAAAATGATGGCTTCCATGCGCACATCTGCGCGTTCCAGCGCTTCACGCCCGGTGTCTGCAGCGACAGGATCATATACTCGAACTGTCGCTCCCTGGTTTGTTATCCAGCGGATGATGTCGACTGAGGCAGCTTCGCGCATATCGTCTGTATTGGGCTTGAAGGCTAATCCTAGTATGCCTATCGTACCGCCGCGCACTGAATCAAGGATTGAGGTCAACTTTGTCACGACCAGGCGGCGCTGGTCATGGTTAATGTCCATCACTGCGCGTAACAGTTGGGGATGTAGCCCTGCTTCATCGGCCATGTGTGCAAGCGCGCGCACATCTTTGGGAAAGCAACTGCCCCCGAATCCCAGTCCTGCATCTAGAAATGCTCTCCCAATGCGCTTATCGTAACCCATGCCTGCCGCAACCTCTTTGACGTCCGCTCCCAGGCGTTCGCAGATCTGAGCGATTTCATTGATAAAAGATATCTTGGTTGCCAGGAATGCGTTAGAAGCATATTTGATCATCTCGGCAGTGTAGAGATCGGTGATCACAATGGGTGCGCGTAACGGGAGATAGAGAGTTGCGACTTTTCGAGCCGCTTCCTGGTCGGATGAACCTAATACGATGCGATCAGGATTCTGGAAATCCTGTACAGCCGAGCCTTCACGTAGGAATTCCGGGTTAGAGACGACAGCAAAAGGAACCTCGGGTCGCTTCAAGTTCTTGCGTATGATGTGTGATACCACATCGCCGCTGCCTACTGGCACCGTACTTTTGTTAATAATCACTGCATGGTGAACGAGTTCCTGGGCGATACCTCGAGCCGCGTTCTCAACGTAGCGCATATCTGCTCCGCCCTGGCTAGAGCCGGTGGGAGTGTTGACGGCGATGAAAATAAAATCGCAGTTATCTAAGCCTTCCCTGTAGCTGGTTGTGAAATGCAAGCGCCCGGCATGAACGTTGCGCTCGACCATTTCTACCAATCCAGGCTCATAAATTGGCAAAATGCCCAGTTTGAGCCGTTCAATTTTTTCCGGGATGATATCGACACAGGTTACTTGATTGCCCATATCCGAGAAACAGGTGCCTGTAACCAGGCCCACATATCCTGTACCGATGACACAAATTGTTGACACTCTACTACTCCTCGATAGTCACAAATGGATTTTCGTATTTCTCTTCACCGATGGTGGTTGGCGAGCCATGTCCAGGAAGCACCACCAGGTCATCTTCAAGCGTATACAGCTTTTCACGGATCGATTTCTCGATCTGCTCGTAGCTTCCACCCTCAAAGTCAGTACGTCCCATACCACGATTGAAGAGGGTATCACCGGTGAATACACAATAGGGACGATTCACAAGGCAGATACCACCGCGAGTATGACCTGGAGTATGCAGCACTTCTAGTGTGAGTGTACCAAAGGAGATCGTGTCGCCTTCATTGAGCAAAATAGCAGGCTTACGCTTGACTAGCGGTGCTGGACGATTGAACATCTGCGCCGTATTCTCATCGGTATACATCGGCACATCATCCGGGTGGATGGCCAGCGGCACAGGATAGACGGCGCTGACCGCATCGATGGCACCGATGTGATCAATATGCCCATGGGTGTTGATGATATATTTGGGAACGAGCTGATACTCCTGGATATTCGCTATGATGCGCTCCGCCTCGTCGCCCGGGTCGATAATGACCGTCTCGAGCGTCTCGGGACACGCATACAGGTAACAGTTCTCTTGAAAGATGCCGACAGTCACACATACGATAGTCGGCAGATGCTCTTTGTCCTCTTCGAGCATGCTTCGCTTTTCCTTCCACTAACCCTGACTCTAAGATCGAGATACATTATAGCACAGTGGCTTTTAGGAGGCATCACTACCGTTACTAACGGCCTGGCGAGCTCATTTCGCGTGAGTTTGTTCGCTGGTGTCAGTCATTTTCCCCATACACTGTTACAGCCCATCTGGCTCAAGCAGTTCGGCGTGGCAGTGGCAACCACGCTCGCCCGTGCCTAAAACGCTCCTAACGCGGTAGAGGTGCATTCCAGGGTAAGCAGGAGCAGATGCCTTTTGGCGAAACGAAGCGAGATAGTGATGTGGTTGTGATAAGCATTCTAATGCTTGTGATTAAATTGTGAGAACTATATCTTACGCTCCAAACATATTGGATTGTCTAAGTATATCTGTAGCCCGTAGTATTTTGAATTCGTAACTTGGCCGTGGAGTGCTGAAAACTTAGTTCGTCTAACTGCTCACAGGAATAACCAGATACGTTTGTGGTATTTAATCATTCGATTGGAGGAACAGAATGATAAACAGACGACAATTTTTGAAGGCCGCCGCTGCCGCGGGAGCGGCGTTGGCTATCCCCTGGTATTTCGATACCAGGTCAGCGTTTGCCTTCTATCAGAGCATGGGGCTGCAGAAGTTCGCCCAGCCCTTGCGCGGCGTCGGCCCAGGGGGGATCCCGGTCGCGGCAGCCGATGCTTTCAAGGCTCCCATCACGGGGGTCACTCACTACTCCATCACCATTGGTCAGTTCAAGGATCAGTTACACCCCAACCTCGGCCCGACGACGCTGTGGGGTTATAACCCGGCCGTGGCACTGGGGGGCGGAACGCAAGCCCAGAAGCACCTCGGCGGCATCATCGTGGCATAGCGGGGGACGCCGATCCAGCTCACGTTTACTAACACACTGCCATCGAAGCACATCCTGCCGGTCGACACCAGCGCCAACTTCACTGACGCGCATAAGCGCCAGAACGCGGCTGTGACGCACCTGCACGGTGGGCTTGTGCCGTGGATCAGCGACGGCGGCCCGTTCGCCTGGTTCACGCCGGATGGCCAGTACGGCCCGAGTGTCATGGCTAAGGACGGGACCAACCTCTACCATTTGCTCAACCCGGGCCTCCAGCCAGGCCAAGCGGAGCACTACTACCCCAACGACCAGAGCGCTCGGTTGGTCTGGTACCACGACCACGCCCACGACATCACGCGCCTGAATGCCTACGCGGGGATCGCCAGCGCCTACATCATTCGCGACACCTTCGAGGGCAACCTACGCAACATAGGCCTGCCCGACTTCGTGGAGAACGGCGGGCGCGAGATACCCATCGTCATCCAGGACAAGATCTTCGTCGGGCAGAACATCCTTGGCGTGGATCCCACCTGGACGGGAGTGACTGATCCGGGCAGCCTGTGGTACCCTCACACTTACGAGACGGACCGCTGGGAGTTGGGAGACCAGCACCCATTGGGCCTGCCTTCCGATCCCTCGATTATCCCCGAGATGTTCGGCGATACGATGCTTGCCAATGGCACGGTGTATCCCGAGGCGACCGTCGAGGCCAGGCGCTATCGACTGCGTGTCCTCAATGCCTGCCAGGCCCGGTTCCTGAACCTGCAGCTCTATGTGGACGATGGCAGCCCCGACGGCATCACCCTCAACCGCAACTCGATGAAGCCTACCAATACGCCAGGCCCAGACTTCCTCGTGCTCGGGACGGAGGGCGGCTTCCTGCCCAAGCCGGTGTCTGTCCCCTCAAACAAGCCATTCGATCCCAACGCGCTCAGCGGCAGCCTCATCACCGGCCCGGCTGAGCGCTGGGACCTCCTCGTCGACTTCAGCAAGTTCGCCGGGCAGAAGGTCATCCTCTACAACGACGCCCCCGCGCCGTTCCCAGGGGGCGACCCGATCAATGACTACTTCCCGGGATCTCCGGGCAACCCGACCCAACCCCAACCAGGCTTCGGGCCGAACACCCGCCAGATTCTACGCTTCAAGGTCGTCCCTGCGAACAGCAAGGATGCGCCCCTGCGCATCACCGGTGACACCGATCTGACGCCGGACCTCACCTCGTTCCTCGTTCCGCCAGGTACGGCGGTCCAAAGCGGCGTGCTGCACCTGCCGCCGGGAGTGCGGCACCGGCAGCTAACCCTCAACGAGACCTTCAATGGATATGGCCGCCTGATCCAGTTGCTCGGGACAAACCAGCCGCTGAATGGCGGCTTCGGGCGCGCCTACGAGGACCCTACGACCGAGACGCCAGCGGCGGGCTCAACCGAGGTCTGGCAGATCGCCAACCTGACGGGAGACACCCACCCGATCCACTTCCACCTGGTCAATGTCCAGGTGCTGGGACGTCAACCGTTCAACGAGGACACCTACAACGGCACGCCCAGCTACACCGGTCCTGCACGTGGTCCGGACAAGACCGAGCTGGGGTGGAAGGAGACGGTGCGCATGAACCCCGGCGAGGTGACTACTGTGATCATGAAGTTCGACCTGCCTACAGTGCCGTTCACAGTTCCTGCCAGCCCGAGGACCGGTGGGAACGAGTACGTGTGGCACTGCCACATCCTGGAGCATGAGGAGCACGACATGATGCGGCCGCTGGTGGTCGGGTAAGCGCCGCCAGGTACTGGACACTCCCGCCGCAAGGAAAGGGAGCTACCGGCACGGGAGGGCCTCCGCGCGGAGGCCCTCCCCGCGAATCGTTGCTCAGGGCTCTGCCGGCTCGCCCAGGACGGTGGAGCGGTTTGTGCTCGGATTCCGCGTGCTGCAATGTCTCTGCGGAGGATGAACTTCTGGACCTTGCCGCTGGCGGTACGCGGGAAGTCCGCCACCGTGTGCAGCTCCTCCGGCCACTTCTGCCGGGCCAGCCCCGCCCGCTCCAGGTGGGCCCGCATCGCGTCGAGCGTGGGCG
>Ga0207684_10000588_pt1 | contig 43745 bp, 39 predicted proteins | sample KBSK5501metaG_FD_184342 | JGI IMG/M metagenome (GOLD analysis project Ga0207684, IMG submission 184342) | Corn, switchgrass and miscanthus rhizosphere microbial communities from Kellogg Biological Station, Michigan, USA - KBS K5-50-1 metaG... | ecosystem: Host-associated > Plants > Roots >... | reverse complement strand
TTCGTCGTGCCGGCGGTGCTCGCACAGGCCGTGCAGCTGTCGATCATCGCGGCGACGCTGGCCTCGCTCTATCCCGCGTGGCGCGCCGCCCGCCTCAACGTCGTCGAGGCGCTTCGTCATGTCTGATGACATGGGAGGCCCCGAAATGGCCCCCCAAACCCCCCAACCCTCGGGGCGCCCCGGCGAAGCCGTGACGCCCCTCGAAACGGCCGCCCAACAAAGAAAAGTGACGGTGACGGGGATGCTGCTCGGCAGCGGCCCGCGCTTCGCGCGCGACGCCCTCGGCCCCGTGTTGCTCTTCTATGCCGGCTGGAAGCTGTTCGGCCTGACCGCCGGGATCGTGGCCGCCACCACCGTGGCGCTGGTGATCTTCGCGTGGGAGCGCCGGCACGCGCGCACAGGACTGGGCGCCTCCATCGGGCTGGTGGTGGCCCTCACCCAGGCGGCGGCCGGGCTCGCCACGGGCAGCGCCGTCGCCTACTTCGCGCCGGGAATCATCGTCAACGCGCTGTATGGGCTGACCTTCATCGTCTCGGTCGCTCTCGGCCGGCCGCTGGCCGGCGTGTTCGCACAGGAGACCTACGCATTTCCGCCGGCCGTGAAAGCATCCGCCACGTTCCGCCGCGTCTTCTCGCGAGTGTCGCTCGCGTGGGGCACGTACCTCCTGTTGCGCAGCGGTCTACGGCTGCTCGTGCTCTCGTGGCGCGACGTCGATCTGTTCGTGATCGTCAACATCGCCACCGGCATCCCGTTCACGGCGGCGCTCACGGCGTGGTCGATCTGGTATGGCGTACGCGCGTTCCGACGCAGCGAAGAGTGGGGATGGGCGCTCAAGATCGGGGTGATCGCGCTGCTGCTGCTCGCCGCCGCCTCGCCGGCGCACGCGGGCGACGCGGCGGACATCGTGGCCGACGCCGATCGTTACCGGCGACCGGCCGACAGCTTCGTGTGGAAGATCACCATCACCAGCCAGGAAGCGAAGAAGACGCCCTCGGTGGACGGCTTCGAGGTGTTCGTCAAGAGCGGCGCTCGCGTGTTCGTCAAGTTCGTCGCGCCGCCGCGCAGCGCCGGGCGCTCACTGCTCGGGCTGGGACGCGACCTCTGGATCTACCTGCCGGACGCCGGCAAGCCCGTGCGCATTCCGCTCTCTCAGCGGCTGGTCGGCCAGGTGGCCAACGGCGACATCGCGCGCGCCGATTACGCGGGTGACTACGACGCCATCCTGCTGGGCGACGACGCGGTCGACGGCGTCGGCTGCCACGTGCTCGACCTCAAGGCCAAGACCAAGGACGTCACCTACTCCGCCATCAAATACTGGGTGTCGAAGGACGGACGGCGGCCGGTCAAAGCCGAGTTCTATGCAGGCACCGGCACGCTGCTCAAGACCGGGACATTCGACAATTTCCAGAACGTCGGTGGCCATGCCTTGGCGACGCGGCTGACGCTCACCGACGCGATCCGCAAGGACAAGCGCTCCGTCCTCGACTACGGCGAGGTCACGATCCGCGAGCTGCCCGACAAGTACTTCGACAAGAACTACATGAAGACGCTCGACTGACATGCGTCACGCGGTGGCCGCGACGGCGCTGCTCCTTGGCCTGGTCGCGTCCGCCGTCGCGGAGGAGGCGGACGTCGACGACTGGACGAAGGCCCTCCGCGTGCGCGGACGCGTGGCCGAGGAGTTCGCCTACCGGCTGCACGATCCCGGCGACGTCAGCAAGCTCAGGACGGTCGGCTGGCTCGAGGGCAAGTACACGCTGTCCGAGGCGGTGGCCGTGCGGGCAGCCGTGCGTGGCTGGTACGACGCCGTCTTCGAGGCCACCGACCGCTATCCGCCCAACGTCGAGCGCGACGAGAAGACGGAGTTCTCGCTGCGCGAGGCGCTGCTGACCGTCGGCCGCGGCGACGTCGACGTGAGGCTCGGCCGCCAGCAGATCGTCTGGGGCGAAGCCATCGGCACGTTCGTCACCGACATCGTGAACCCCAAGGACTTCCGGGAGTTCGTGCTGCCGGACTTCAGCGAGCTGCGGATTCCGATCTGGGCGCTCGACGTCACGTATCGCCTGACCGAAGGCGTCAGCATCGAGGGCGTGTGGACGCCCGATACGCGAACCAACAAGCTGCCGAAGCTCGGGGCCGAGTTCCAGTTCGCGCGAATCCCCTATCGCTTCCGCAATCCGGTCGTGCGTCTGCCGGACAATCAGGACGAGTTCAGCCTGGCGCGCAGCGAAGGTGGCGTTCGCCTCTCGGTGCTGCGGCAGGGCTGGGACGTCGCGCTCATCTACTACGACCAGGCGGACAAGACGCCGGTCCTCTTCCAGCGCCGCGTCAGCCAACCGCCACGCCCCGACGTCATCGTGCTCGAGCCCGAGCACCCGCGGCTGCACATCGTGGGCGCGACGCTCGGCAAGAGCTTCGAGCCGGTGGTGGTGCGCGCCGAGGCGGCGCTGTCGATCGGCAAGCGCTACGAGACGACCGATCCGCTCGACACCGACGGCGTCGTCCGGCGGGACACGCTGGACTGGCTGATCGGCGTCGATTACACATTCTTCGAGACGGTCGACACCGCGCTCCAGCTCAATCAGAAGGTCCTGATGGGCTCGGCGACCAATCTCACGCGCGCTGGCGTGGCCGCCGAGGTGACGACGTCGCTGTCGCTGCGCGTGGCCACGGGATTTTTCGCCAACACGCTCAACCCGAGCCTGCTCTTCGTCGTCGGCGTCAACCGGGGAGACTTCCGGCTCAGCCCGCGCGTGGACTATCTCGTCAGCGATGCGGTGATGCTGTCGGTGGGCGCCGATCTCTTCGAGGGTCCGCACCAGACCCTCTACGGCCAGTTCGATCGCAACGATCGCGTGACGTTCACCACCACATGGAGGTTCTGACATGGCATGTCGGCGCTCTGGATTCGGCTTGATGCTCGCGGGAGCGATCGTGACGGTCGTCGGGCTCGCGGTCGTCCTGATGCATACCTTCGCGATTGCGCGGGAGTGGACGACCGTCATCGTCGGCGTCGCGCTGCTCGGCGCCGGCGCCGTGCGCGCCGCGCTCCGCCAACGGCATCCGGGCGCCGGCGCGTCCTGATAGGATCGGCCCCGTGGGCATCGCCAAGACGCTGCGAGACGTGACGTGCACGCACTGGTTCCGCGTTGGCACCGCCAGCGTGGTGGCGGCGGGCGTGCTGACCGCGCTCTACGCGCTCGCGGGACACAGCCACATCTCCATCACGCTGCAGAGCGCGCTCGTGCACGCCGCCGGCATGACGACGCTGGTCTCGCTCACGGTGCCGCGACTGCGCCCCGCCATGGAGGGCCGGCCGGCCGCGATGCGCTGGACGGTGACGATCGCCCTGCTGCTGACGTTGGCGCTCGTCGGCACGGCGCTCGCGTGCGGCGTCATCACCCTTCTCGGCCTACGGCCCAACGAGCCGTTCGCGCTCTGCTATCGCCACGACTTCAGCATTTGCGTGCTCATCACGCTGACACTCGGCATCAGCATGGGACTGTACGACACGCAGCGCCGGCGCCTGGACGCCGTGACCGCGGCGCTGCGCGACCGTGAGCTTGATCACGAGCGCGCGCGGAAGACGATGCTGGAGGCGCGGCTGGCGTCACTGGAAGCGCGGCTGCAGCCGCACTTCATGTTCAACACGCTCAACGCGATCTCGGCCCTCATCCAGGAGGATCCCCAGGAGGCCGAGCGAACCGTCGAGCGCCTCGCCGCGCTGCTGCGCTTCTCACTGGACGCGACGGAGCGCGGCCTGGTTCCGCTGGAGCATGAGCTGAAGATCGTGACCGACTATCTGGAGATCGAGCGCACGCGATTTGCGGAGCGCCTGGCGTACACGATCGACGTGCAGCCCGAGGCGGCCGGCGTCGAGGTGCCACCGCTGGCGATCCAGACCCTCGCCGAGAACAGCATCAAGCACGCGATCGCCCCGCGGCCCTCGGGCGGCCATGTACGCATCGCCGCCTCGGCGGTCGGTGAGCGTGTGGTCCTCAGCGTCTGGGACGATGGCCGCGGCTTCGCGGCCGACGCCATGCGGCCAGGACACGGTCTCGACAACCTCCGCGGCCGGCTCGCCGCGCGGTTCGGCGATCGGGCAAGCCTCGAGGTCGGGCGCCGCGACGGCGGCACCGTGGTGACGGTCTCGCTGCCGCGCGCCGCGATGCCGTGAGCGCCCGCGCGCCACTCCGCGCGTTTCTCATCGACGACGAGCCTCTGGCGCTCAAGCGCCTCGCCCGCTTGCTGGAGGCAACCGGGCGCGTCGAGATCGTGGGCCGCGCGACCGATCCGGTCGAGGGCCTGGCCGCAGTCGCCGCGCAACCGCCCGACGTCGTGTTCCTGGACATCAACATGCCCGGTTTGAGCGGCTTCCAGGTCGTCGAGCGGGTGCCGCCGGGGCCGATGGTCGTGTTCACCACCGCCCACGACGAGCACGCCGTCCGCGCGTTCGAGGTCAACGCCCTCGACTATCTGCTCAAGCCCATCGAAGCGGCGCGCCTCGATCGCGCGCTCGACCGCGTCGCCGCGCGACGCACGGCGCCGGGCGCCGACGACATCCGCGAGGCGCTGCGCCGGTTGGCCGAGGACCTGCGCGCGACGCGGTTTCTAGACCATCTCGCGGCGCGCACGCGCGAGCGCGTGCGGCTGATTCCGGTCGAGGAGGTCACCCACGTGCTGGCGAAAGATCGCGCCACCTACGCGGTGACGCCGAGCGCACAGCACATGCTCGACGTCACGTTGACGGAGCTCGAGCGGCGGCTCGATCCGGCGCAGTTCCTGCGCATCAACCGCGGCATCCTCGTGAACGTCGGCTGGGTCGCCGAGCTTCACGCCGACCCCGGCGGGCATCTCGCCGTCCGGCTCAAGGACGTGCCGCGCACCGAGCTGACCGTCTCGCGCGACCGGGTGCGCGCGCTGAAGGAGCGTCTGGGGCTGTGACTGTAGACATGGGGGGCCCCGAAATGGCCCCCCATTCCCCCCACCGCTCGGGGCGTCCCGGGAAACCCGTGACGCCCCTCGATCGCCCGCGTTTAGACATGGGGGGCCCCGAAATGGCCCCTCATTCCCCCCACCGCTCGGGGCGCCCCGGGAAACCCGTGACGCCCCTCGATCACCCGCGTTCGAGTATTCGTCGCGCCTGCGTGAAGACGCCGCGGAGCATCGGGCGCGTCAGCTTTCCGGTGAATGTGTTCTGCTGACTCGGGTGGTAGCAGGCGATGAGCGTGACGCCGTCGCCGAGGTCGCTGGCGGCTCCGTGGGCGAATACCGGACGCGCCGGCGGCGGGGCGTGGCCGAGCGCGCGGCGCGCACGGAGATAGGCCTCCCAGCCGATCCGTCCCAGACCGATCACGACGCGCACGCGGTCGAGCAGGCGCAGCTCCTCGAGCAGATATGGACGGCACGCGAGGATCTCGGCGGGCAGCGGCTTGTTCGCGGGTGGCGCGCAGCGGATGGTGGCCGTGATGTAGGCGTCGCGCAGCCGCAGGCCGTCGCCCGCATCCATGGACGTCGGCTGATTCGCGAAGCCCCCGTGGTGGAGCGCATCGAACAGCCAGTCGCCGCTGCGGTCACCCGTGAACATGCGGCCCGTGCGATTGCCTCCGTTGGCCGCCGGCGCCAGGCCCACCAGCAGCAGCCGCGCGCGGGGGTCGCCGAAGCCCGGCAGCGGACGCGCCCAGTAGCGCTGTCCCGTGTAGCGCCGTGGCGGCGTGGCCGCGACCGCCTCGCGGTGCGCGACGAGCCGCGTGCAGCGGCGGCAGCGCACGATCCGTGCGTTGAGCCGCTCGAGTGCCGTCGGACTTTGCAAGGCGGCCGGATTGTGCCACGGTGGGTGCGATGACGCCATCGCCCGCACGCGCGCGCGCGCGTCGCGTACCCTCGATCATCGTGCACGGCGGCGCCGGCGCACCGCTCGAGAGCGCCGCCGAGTTCCGTCCAGGCGTCCGTGCCGCCGTCGTCGCCGGCTGGGCTGTCCTCTCCGCCGGCGGTCGCGCCCTCGACGCGGTCGAGGCCGCCGTGCGCAGTCTCGAGGACCACGAACGCTTCAACGCCGGCCGCGGCTCCGTGCTCACCGAGGCCGGCACGGTCGAGATGGACGCGTCGATCATGGAAGGCGACCGGCTCGGATGCGGCGCGGTGGCGGCGGTGAACCGCGTCGCCAACCCCGTGAGTCTCGCGCGCCGCGTGCTGGAGGACGGCCGTCATGTCCTGCTCGTCGCCGACGGCGCGCACGCCTTCGCCCTCGACGCGGGGTTACCGGCGTGCGACCCGGCATCACTGATCACAGACCGGCAGCGCGCCCGTCTCGCCGAGCGCCGCGCGGCCGCGCTGCGTCACCCGACGCAGACGGGGTCCCGCGGAACCGTCGGAGCGACGGCGCTCGACCGGCATGGCACGGTGGTCGCCGCGACGTCGACCGGCGGCACCCTCGGCAAGCGCCCAGGGCGCGTCGGCGACAGCGCGCTGATCGGCTGCGGCACGTACGCCGACAGCTCCCTCGGCGGTGTGTCGTGCACGGGAGACGGCGAGGCGATCATCCGCGTGGTGCTCGCGCGCCGTGCCCTGGACTACCTCAAGGAAGCGGACGACCCCGACTACGCGGCGAAAGTCGCGGTAGACCTGCTCGTGGAGGAAGGCCGCGGCGAGGGCGGCCTGATCATGGTGGACTGGCGCGGGCGCATCGGCTACGCGCATTCGACGCCGCTGATGCCGGTGGGCTGGATGACGCCGGCGCTCAGCGAGCCGGCGCTCCCGTTCTGATGGATCTCGCGTGATGGACGGAAGCCCCGTCGACGTCGCCGCCATCGAGACGGCGCGCCTGCGGCTGCGCGACGCCATCGTCGAGACGCCGTGCGCGTACTCGCAGACACTCTCCGAGCTCACCCACGTGCGCTGCTTCGTGAAGCTCGAGAACCTCCAGATGACGGGCTCCTTCAAGGAGCGCGGCGCGGCGAACTTGCTGCTGCAGCTCGGCGCCGACGAGCGCCGCCGGGGCGTCATAGCCGCCAGCGCCGGCAATCACGGCCTGGCGGTGGCGTTCCACGCCCAGCGCCTCGGCATCCCCGCCACCATCGTCATGCCCGAGTACGCACCGCTGATCAAGGTGACCTCGGCGCGGCGCTACGGCGCGGAAGTGATCCTGCACGGCGACAACTACGACGACGCCTACGAGCGCGCCTGCGCCATCGCCGCCGAGCGTGGCCGGCTCTTCGTCCATCCGTTCGACGACACGCGCGTGATCGCCGGCCAGGGCACGCTCGGCCTCGAGCTACTCGAGCAGCTGCCCGACGTGGAGGCGATGCTCGTGCCCGTGGGCGGCGGCGGCCTGATCGGTGGCGTCGCGCTGGCGGTGAAGGCCAAGCGCCCCGACGTGCGCGTCATCGGCGTGCAATCGGCGGCGCTGCCCGCGATGTCGCGCTCGCTCGAGCGCGGCGAGCGGCTGCGCGTGGACGCCGCGGCCACGATGGCCGACGGCATCGCCGTGCGCCAGGTCGGCGAGCTGACGCTGGAGCTGGCGCGCCGCTGGGTGGATCGCGTGGTGACGGTCGACGAGGAGGAGCTGGCCAACGCCGTGCTGCTGCTCCTCGAAATCGAGAAGACGGTCGTCGAAGGCGCCGGCGCCGCGCCGCTGGCCGCGCTGCTGAATCGCCGGCTGGATCTCGAGGGCCGACGCGTGGCGCTCGTGCTCTCGGGCGGCAACATCGACGTCACCATGCTCGCCCGCATCATCGAACGCGGCCTCGTCAAGGATGGTCGGCTCGTGCGTCTCGGCGTGCTGCTGCGCGACATCCCCGGCGCCCTGGCGCGACTCACCGCGCTCATCGCCGAGGAACGAGCCAATATCTTGCAGATCTTGCACGACCGCGCATTTTCGCCGCACGCGTCGATCGGCCAGACGGAAGTCGAGCTAACACTCGAGACGTCGGGGCCAGAACAGATTGCCGCCCTCAAGCGTCACCTCGAAGCGTCCGGCTACCGCGTGGAAGAGCGGAGCGCCAGCTGACCGGGCGCCGCCGACCCCGGGCGCTCAGCGCGACAGCGCCGACGCGATAACCGTGCGTGCGCGCTCGGCGAGCTCGTGCGCGGCCGCGCGCGGATCGGCCGCCACATCGATGGACAGCGGCGGATGGTACGTGATCGTGATCCTCCCGCGGCGGGGCAGCCGACGACCCGGCGGCCAGGATTCATGCCCGCCTGCAATCGTCACCGGCAACGCAGGGACCCCGAGCGAGGCAGCGAGGCGGAACGCGCCCATGTGGAAGCGACCGAGCGTGCCGTCCTTGCTCCGACCCCCTTCCGGAAAGATCATCACCACCGCGTCCTCGTCGACCAGGCGCCGACGCGCCTCGCGGACGGCGCCGGGGTCGCGGGCATCGAGGTCGACGGGGAAGGCCCGCAGCAGTCGGAGCGCGCGACCCAGCACCGGCACCTGGAAGAGGCGGCGCCAGGCCATGTAGTACACGCGCCGACGGATGGGGATGGTGACGAGGACGGGATCCGCGAACGTCTGGTGGTTGGGAACGACGACGAGGGGACCATGGGCCGGGATGTGCTCGACGCCGCGCAGCTCGAGGCCGAAGTAGAGACGTGACACGGCGCGGACCAGCGGCCGAAAGGCGTCGAGGACCGGCGTGCGCACGGGCGCTAGCCTATCGAACTTCATCGAACGAAAAAAACAGGGCCGGGATTGCTCCCGGCCCTGCGGTGAGTTTCGCTTGAGTCTGGCTTAGTCGTCGTCGGCGCCGGCCTCGGCCTCGACCGGCTGGAGCTCCTGATGGCGCCCGCGGCGCTCGATCAGGTCCTGGCAGCGAACGCAGGTCTGAACTTCCGGCAGCGCGCGCAGGCGGGCGGCCGCGATCTTCTCGCCGCACTCCACGCACGTGCCGTACTCGCCGTCGTTCAGGCGGTCGAGCGCAGCGGTGATGCGGTTGACCCGCTCCACCAGCAATTCGCGCGTGGCGAAACCGATCTCGCGCCGCTCGTTGGCCTGGATTTCATCAACTTCATCGGCGTACGCCAAGCGCTCGCCTGACGGCCCGAGGAGCTCCTCGAGGGCCGCCGAGCCGCCCATCTGGCGTAGCCGACTTACTGCCTCCCTGAGGTCCGTCTCCAGCCGCTTCCGGATGTCCATTGTCATCGCCTCCGTATGCTTCGGGGCCGGGGTGGGTGCAACCCCTGTGCCGTACCTGAGACGTGTGACCCTGGGCGAAAGATTCACTGCGAAAACAACAATCTGCGGTCGGACCAAGGCTTCGCGATCGACTCTTCGGTGGCAGATTGCCCAGCGACCGGTCAGTTCTCATATCCCCGCCTGACACAACTGGTGAGGGAACGGGCAGGGTCCCTAAGGGTGTGCTGACGACGACGGGGCCCGGGAGACGCGAACGCCTCCCGGACCCCGTCTCGCCGTCGGGGTCGGTTACGCTTTCGCTCTCATGCGGGTTGCCTCGATCGCGCCTTCCTCCCAGATGCTGTGCTTGCGTGTCTCCGGCATCACGAAGATCGCGATCAGGAACATCACCGCCGGCACCACGATGGGATAGATCAGCGCGTACCCCACGCTGCCCGTGGAGAGGTACATCGACGTCGTGACGATCGGGACCAGGCCGCCGCCCCAGCCGTTGCCGATGTGATAGGGCACCGACACGGACGTGTAGCGGATGCGGCTCGGGAAGAACTCGGCGAGAAACGCACCGATGGGGCCGTAGGTCATGCCGACGTAGTTGACCAGGATCACGACGATGAGAATCGCCATCGGGTAGTTGACGCTGCCGGGATTGGCATAGTTGCCGAGCGCCGTGTAGAGCGGGTAGTACGTGAGCGACGCCAGCGCCATGCCGCCGAGAATGATCGGCTTGCGCCCGACCTTGTCCGAGAGCCAGCCCCAGAAGATCAGCGTGGGAGTGGCGATGAGGAGCGCGATACCGACGATCGTGCTCGACGTCAGCACATCGAGCTTCTTGACCGTCTGGAGGAAATAGAGCGCCCAGAACTGGCCGCTGTACCACACGCAGCCCTGGCCGAGGACGACCACGCTAGCGATGACCACATATTTGAAGTTGGCGCTCATGAAGGCTTCGCGCCACGGGTTGGTCGTGGTCCGCCCCTTGGCCTTCATGTCCTGGAAGATCGGCGTCTCGCCGAGCGAGAGCCTGATCCAGATGGCGATCGCCACGAGGAGCAGCGAAATGATGAACGGCAGGCGCCAGCCCCAGTCGTTGAAGGCCTCGACGCCGAGGTACGTCCGAATGCCGATGATCGTCGCCAGCGAGACGACGATGCCGAGGGTTGGCGAGGTCTGCAGCCAGCCGGTGTAGTAGCCGCGATGCTCGTCTTCGATGTGCTCGGCGACGTAGGTGATCGCGCCGCCGTACTCGCCGCCGAGACACAGACCCTGGATCAACCGAAGGCCGAAAAGGATGAAGGCCGCGGCGAGCCCGATCGACGCGTAGGTTGGAACGAAGCCGATGAGGGCCGTCGCCACTCCCATGCCGGTCAACGTCACGATGAAGGTGTACTTCCGCCCGACCTTGTCACCGAGCCAGCCGAACACGAAGGCCCCCAGCGGGCGGATGAGGAAGCCGACCGAAAAGATCGCGACCGTGCTGAGGAAGGCCGCTACCGGATGCCCCTTCTCGAAGAACTTGACCGCGAGGATCGAAGCAAGGCTGCCGAAGATGTAGAAGTCATACCACTCGATGATGTTGCCGACGGATGCGGCGATGACAACACGGCGGAGCTCGTTGAGCGGAACCTTGGCAGCTCTAGCCATGGGCCTCCCCTCGTGTAGGGCGCATATCGTTCATATCCCTGGATGTTCGTGCATTTCGGGTTGAATCGCGGCACAACATACCGGATTTCCGATCATAAAGGAAGCATTCCGACACGGCAGGGCGTCGCTATGAGGCTTCCGGCAGGCGCGTCGACGCCCCATCCCCGCCGGTCCCAGACGTCACCGGCGTTGCTTGCGCGCGACCCCGGACTTGACCGCCGCCTCGGCGACCGCCGCCGCCACCGCCGGCACGACCCGCGCGTCGAACATCGACGGCGTGATGTACTCCTCGCTCAGCTCGCCCTTGGCCACGATCGAGGCCAGCGCGTGGGCCGCCGCCAGCTTCATCTGATCGTTGACGCGCTTGGCCCGCACGTCGAGCATGCCGCGGAAGAAGCCGGGGAAGCAGCACGAGTTGTTGATCTGGTTGGGATAGTCCGAGCGCCCGGTGGCCATGACGCGAACGAACGGCCCCGCCTCCTCCGGCTGGATCTCCGGCACGGGGTTGGCCATGGCGAAGACGATCGGGTTGCGGTTCATCGCCTTGATGTCCTTGAGCGAGACCACCCCCGGACCCGACAGGCCGATGAAGACGTCGGCGCCCGCCAGCGCGTCGCCGGCGCCGCCGCGCACGCGCCGCGGGTTGGTGTGCTTCGCGAACCACTCCTTCATCGGGTTCATGTTCTCGGTGCGCCCGGCATAAATCGCGCCCGCGCGGTCACAGCCGATGATGTTCCGCGCGCCCTCCTTCATCAGCAGCTTGGCGGTGGCGATACCCGATGCGCCCGCGCCCGTGATCACGATGCGCGCGTCGCTCAGGCGCTTCTTGACGATCTTCAGCGCGTTCAGCAGCGCGGCCAACACCACCACCGCCGTGCCGTGCTGGTCGTCGTGGAAGACGGGGATGTCGAGCGCCTTCTGCAAGCGCTCCTCGATCTCGAAGCAGCGCGGCGCCGAGATGTCTTCCAGATTGATGCCGCCGAACACCGGCGAGAGCGCCTTCACGATCATCACGATCTCGTCGACGTCCTTCGTCGCCAGACAGATCGGCCACGCGTCGACGCCGGCGAACTCCTTGAAGATGAGCGCCTTGCCCTCCATCACCGGTGCGGCGCCGTTGGGGCCGATATCGCCCAGGCCGAGCACGGCGGTGCCGTCGCTCACGACGGCCACCGTGTTGCCCTTCGTGGTGAGCGTGTAGGCCTTCTCCGGATCGTGATGGATGGCCATGCACACGCGAGCCACGCCCGGCGTGTAGGCCATGGAGAGATCGTCGCGAGTCTTGACGGGGATCTTGCCCTTGATCTCGATCTTGCCGCCGAGATGCATGAGGAACGTGCGATCCGACACGTGCACGACGTTGACGCCGCTGATCGCCTTCAGGCGCTCGACGACCTGCTGCCCGTGCCGCTCATCGCTCGCCTTGAACGTCAGATCGCGAATGAGCGTCTTCTTGCGAACCTCCACGAGGTCGATGGCGCCGATGTCGCCACCGGCTTTGCCGATGGCCGACGTGATCTTGCCCAGCATGCCGGGTTGGTTCTGAATCTCGAGTCTGATCGTGAGCGAGTAACTCGCCGTCGGAGCATTGCCCATCTACCGCCTCCCTGCGTCTGATACGCGGCGAGCAACGGCCCGCCGAGTGGGCAGGTATTCTACTCCAGCCGTCGTCGAGGAACGACCGGAGCTAGTCGCGGGCGGGGACCGACACCGCGGCGGCGGCCGTATCCGCGGTAAGCCGGCCGAGAGCGCTCAAGGCGAGCTGGCGGCGATCGGCATCGACCGTCACGAGGTAGTGGCTGAGGAACGTGTTGCCGAGGATTCCGTCGACGCCGGGACCCGGGTCGTGCAAGACCACGGGCACGTCACTCAGGATCGCGTCGCCAACCTGAAGCGTGGCGACGACGGCCGAGGGGCCTCGGGTGCGGCCGCCGAGCGTCTGGAGCTCGACGGCTTCGTGCCCCGGCGCCGGCATCAGGCCGGCGGCGGCCGCCAGGGCGGGTCCGACGACGACGACGCTGGAGCCCGTGTCGAGCAGAAACCGACCGCGTTGTCCGTTGATGACCGCGGTCACCATCCATACGCCGAGCCCCGGCTCGAGCGGCACCACCACTTGCCCGTCTCCGCCGGCCGGTTGAAGCTTTGCCAGTCCGTCTCGAGCTTCACTGGCGATGCTCGACGTGGGATCGAGGAGCAGCGTCACCTGGAACGCGTCGGCGGCCGAAGCGCGCAATCCTAGGGCGGCGAGCGCGCGACCGCGCAAATAGTGCAGTTCGGCGTTCCCTGGCTGCAAGCTCACGGCTTGGCTCCACAGCCTCAGCGCCTCCGGGTAGTCGCGGTGCTCCCAGGCGATAGTGGCGCGAATGTGCAGGTCTGCCGGCGAAAACGTCCCGCCGAAGACCAGCCATTGCCCCACCAGGACGCCGGCCAGGAAGCCGAGCACACGACGCATGAGCGTCGCATTCGCAAATGTCGTACCGTCGCTCGCGTGCCGGCCTGCACGCCATTGCGACCGCGTGAGAGCCCGTAGTAGGCTCGGCCGACACGAGTCCGAGCCAACCCTGCAACCCCGGGAGAGGGCATGATCGACGTCAAGACCGCGGATCACGAGCTCCAGACCTACATCCGGCCGCAGACGTTCCCCGTGGCGATTCGGATGTTGCGGCCGGACGAGCCGATCCCCGACCGAGCCCGCCGTCCCGCCCGCGACTTCAAGAAGCTGTCCATGAATTGCCAGGTCATCGACATGGCCCGGCGCTACGGGTGGACGCTGGTCCTCACCCGCGAGGACTCGATCTGCTCGCTCGGCATCGCCGCCCTCGGCTTCGAGAAGCCGACGCACCTGCACAATTCCGGCACCCTGTGTGAGGGGATGTACACAGAGAGCAAGGAAGCGGGCCAACGGTCGGAAGCTGCCATCGACCGTTTCAAGGAGGGCGAGTTCGGCGCCCTGCTCGTGGCGCCCCTGGATCGCGCCAGCTTCGAGCCCGACCTCGTGTGCGTCTATGCCAACCCGGCCCAGGTCATGCGGCTCACCCAGGCCGCCCTCTGGAAGCGCGGCGGCAAGCTCGCCTCCGCATTCGGCGGCCGCGTCGTCTGCGCCGACATCATCGTCACCACGATGCGCACGGACCGCCCGCAAGTGATCCTGCCGTGCTCGGGCGATCGCATCTTTGGCCAGACACAGGACCACGAGATGGCGTTCACGATTCCGTGGTTGCAGATGGAGGACATCATCGAGGGGCTGCGGGGCACCCACGCGGGAGGCATCCGCTACCCCATCACCCAGTTCATGGAGTACGAGGCCAAGCTGCCGCCGCGGTACATGGAAGCCAACCGCGTGTGGGAAACGGAGAAGGGCAAGGGCGCCTACAGCAATCGCGATCGCGTGGTCGCGGCCTACAAGCGGTCATTCGCTGACAGGGTCCCGGTCTATCCCATCGTGGCGTCGTTCGCCGGCACGCTCGATGGCCTGTCGATCGAGGAGTACTGCACCAACGTGCCCAAGGCCATCACGGCGATGCTGAACTATTACGAGCGCTATCAGCCGGATGTCGTGCTGGCCTACAACGACCTGGCGAAGGAGGCGGAGGCCTTCGGCTGCCGCGTGAAGTACTCCGACTGGGTCGTGCCGTCGATCGACCAGCACGTGCTCAGCGACGACAAGGCGGGCCTCGCCAACCTCACCATGCCCGATCCGTACAAGACCGCGCGGCTGCCCGGCTTCCTCGAGCAGTGCGAGGCGCTCGTGAAGGCGAAGCCGCCCACCGCCCTCGGCGCCGTCGCCGTCGGCCCGTGGACGATCGCCATGCTCATCCGCAACCCCGAGACGATGCTGCTCGACACGTTCGAGGACCCGCAGTTCATCCACGACCTCATGCGTGTCACCACGGACTTCTGCAAGATCTGGGGCGATGCCATCGCCAAGACCGGCATCGGCCTGTCGTTCTCGGAGCCGACGGCGTCCATCAGCCTCGTGTCGCCCGACAACTATCGCGACTTCATCGCGCCATACCACAAGGAGCTCGTCGAGCACTTCAAGGCCAAGAAGGTCGGCGTGACCACGCACATCTGCGGCACGACCTATCCCATCTTCGAGGACCTGCTGAACGTCGGCTTCACCACGGTCTCGTTCGATCTCGACCAGCAGTCCGATCCCAAGCTCTACGTCGATCAGCTCGAGCGCTTCGTGCAGGTCGCGCGGGGTCGGGCGGTGGCCATCGGAAACGTGGACGCGACGAAGTTCGAAAAGACGTCCAGGGACGCCATGTATGCGGACGTGCGCCGATGCATCGACACGGCCGCGCGTCACTCCGGGTTCATCCTCTCGACCTCGTGCGAGATTCCACCCAAATCGGACCCCGAGATCGTGAAGTGGTTCATGGATGCCGCCCACGAGTACGGCCGCTACGACAGGATCTTCGGATAAATCTGTGCTCGTCGAGGTGATCCGGTCGCTGTACCGCTACAACGAGTGGGCGAACCGGCGCATCCTCGACACGAGCGCGCGGTGCGCGCGCACGCAGCTGCTCGAGGGCGGCGGCGCCAGCTTCGACTCGCTCCGCGACACGCTCGTGCACACGATGGGCGCGCAGTGGCTCTACCTGGAGCGGTGGCACGGCCGCTCGCCGCGCGCCATGCCCGCCGCCGCGGACTTCGCCGACGTCGCCGCCATTGGCGCGCGGTGGGCAGCGATCGAGCGCGAGACGCAGGCGTTCGTGGCCACGGTGGACGACACGGCGCTCGCACGCGTCGTCGAGTACGTCAACATGCAGGGCGAGCGCTGGGCCTATCCGCTGTGGCAGCAGATGATCCACCAGGTGAACCACGCCACCCAGCACCGCAGCGAGGCCGCCTTCACTCACCCGGCCTGCTCGATCTCCTCTACTTCGTGGACGTGGAGGCGGCAGCGGTCCCGAGCCCGCGATGATCGGCGACTCTCACCATAGGCTCGGCGGCGAGCGACTCGTCGCCGGTGCCGGACGCTTCGTCGAAGACGTGCGCGTGCCGGGGATGCTGCACGCCGCCGTGCTGCGCTCACCGCACGCCCACGCGCGGCTGATCGACGTCGACGGTAAGCGGGCGAGCGAGCTGCCAGGCGTCCGGCTCGTGCTCACCGCCGCGGACGTTCCGGACGCCGCGATCATTCCCAACCGCGTGCCGGCTCCCGCAGGCGCGGATCGCTATCTGCAGCCGGCCATCGCCCGCGGCGTCGTCCGCTACGTCGGCGAGCCGGTCGCGCTCGTCGTGGCCGACGACCCCTACGTCGCGCGCGACGCCGTCGAGCTGATCGACGTCACGTACGAGACGTTGCCGGCGTGCACGTCGGTCGCCGCCGCGATGGCGCCGGCCGCGCCTCGCCTGTTCGCCGGTACCGAGAGCAACAACGTCGCCACCATCACGATGCGCGTCGGCGATGCCGAGGCCGCGCTCGCCGGCGCCTGGGTGGTGGTCCGCGAGAGCTTCAGGTACCCGCGCCAGACGGCCGCGGCGCTGGAGACGCGCGGCCTCGTCGCCGTTCCGCCCGACCCGCGCGGCGGCGAGCTGCATCTGATCGGCTCGACGAAATGCATCCACATCAACCGCACGATCCTGGCGCCCATCTTCGGTATCCCACTTGGCGCGCTGCGGCTGACGGAAGTCGACGTCGGCGGGGGCTTCGGTGTGCGCGGCGAGCTCTATCCGGAGGACATCCTCGTGCCGCTGGCGGCCATGAAGCTCGGCCGGCCCGTGAAGTGGATCGAGACGCGGCGCGAGAACCTCATGGCGGCCAACCACGCCCGCGAGATCACGTACGACGTCGAGATGGGCCTCGACGCCGAGGGCCGCATCCTCGCCGTGCGCGCGGCGCTGCGCGCCGACATCGGCGCCTACGTACGCACGGCCGCGCTCGTGCCGGCCGAATTCGGCGCCGCCCTGCTGCCCGGCCCCTATCGGGTCCCGAGCTATGCCTGTGACCTCTGGTCGGTGGTGACCAACAAGACGCCGGCGGGGACGCTGCGCTCACCCGGACGGCCGGAGTGTAACTTCGTCCGCGAGCGGCTGCTGGACGCGGGCGCGACGCGGCTGGGTCTCGACCCGGCCGAGATCCGCCGCCGCAATCTGATCCGTGCCGACGAGATGCCGTACGACTGCGGCACGACGTCGTTCGGCGTGGCCACGGTCTACGACTCCGGCGACTTCCCCGCGCTCTTCGACGAGCTGCTGCGGCGGCTCGACTATCCGCGCCGGCGCGCCGAGCAGGCGACGATCAATTCGCGCGCGGGACACCGTCGCGGAATCGGTCTGGCCGTCTACGTGGAGAAGACGGGGCTGGGGCCGTTCGAGACCACCCACGTCGAGGTGCGGCCGGATGGGCGCCTGGTCGTCGACACCGGAGCGTCGTCGATGGGGCCGGGACTCGAGACCGTGCTCGCGCAGATCCTCGGCGAGGTCCTCGGCATTCCCGCCGATCGCTTCGACGTTCGCCATGCGGACACCGCGGCCGTCGAGAGCGGCGTGGGCACGTATGGCTCACGCGGGACGGTGACCGCCGGCAACGCCGCCCACCTCGCCGCGCAAAAGCTGATCGAAGACGCGCGGCGGCGGGCCGCTGCACACTTTGCCGTGCCGGAGACGGAAATCACCTATGCGCATGGCGTGCTCGCCACGGGCGGCCGCCACGTGACGCTCGCCGAGCTGGCGGCCGAGCGCCGACTGGCCGCCGGCGCCTCGTTCGAGGTGAAGAAGCTCACCTATGCAGGATGCGCCGCCGCCGTCGTCGTCGACGTCGACCGCGAGACCGGCGTGGTGCGCCTGCGTCGCGTCGTCGTCGGCGCCGACGTCGGACGCGCGGTGAACCCAGCGCTCGTGGACGCGCAGCTCGTCGGCGGCGTGGCGTTCGGCATCGGCAACACGCTGCACGAGAGCCTGGAATACGACACGCTGGGCCAGCTCGTTTCCGGCACGCTCATGGACTACGCGCTTCCCTACGCCACCGACGTGCCGCCGGTCGACAGCTTCTATCAGGAGGTGCGTGCGACGACCAATCCACTGGGGCTGCGCGGTCTGGGGGAATGCGGCAACCCGGGACTCGGGGCGGCCATCGCGAACGCCGTATGCGACGCGCTCGGCGCTCGGGAGGTCTCGCTCACGGCGCTGCCCGTGAGCCCGGAGAGAGTGTTCTCGCTGCTGCGCTGACGCTCGTCATTTGTAGCGAAGCGTGGTTGCTCGGCTCGAACCGTGGGTGGCCTGTTCTAGGTGCGGGCCGGCTCAAATCAAAGGGCCGACCCTTGCGGGTCGGCCCTCGAGATCCTCCTCGCCTCAGCGTTCGACGCGCTTCGGCTCGCACCTGCCAAATTTCCAGGCTCGCCTCAGCGCTCGACGCGCTTCGGCTCGCACGACCTCTCTATATGCTCGCCTCGGACGGCGGGGCCCCAGCCCCGCGACGTCCTACGGCTCGCACTACCACTTCACAGGCTTGCTTGGCCGATGCGCGTAGCCGCTCTCGCGGCCACCGCCTCCGGGGCGTCCGCCACCCGGGCGACCGCCGCCGCCAGGACGACCGCCGCCGCCCCCACCCGTGCGCGGAGCTTGCGGGTTGGACACCTCGACCGTGATCCGACGCCCGTCGAGCTCGCGACCGTTGAGCTGCGAGATCGCGTTCTGCGCCTCCTCCGCCGTTCCCATCTCGACGAACCCGAAGCCGCGCGACTGCCCCGAGAACCGGTCCGTGATGACGGTGGCTGACAGCACGTTACCGCTCTGCGCAAAAAACTCGCGCAACCCCTCGCTGGTCGTGGAATAGGCGAGACCGCCGACGTACAGCTTGGACGCCATAGGATTCCCCCGAACTCTCTTCCGCTGTCGTGCTCGCCCCGCGAACCGGAAGAGTCGCGTTCTCGTCGGGGGCGAGGCCGGCCGATTCGCGGCCGACAGTAAAATTTTACACGCGCCTCGCGGAGGCGCAACCTCCGAGGCAGGGCGCCGCTCAGTACGTGATCACCGGAGCGGTGGCCGGCACCTCTTCGACCTCGGCCGCGTACGGCGGGCTCGGATCGTCGGCCCGCCCCGTCACGATGTCGGCCACCGACGGCTGCCGCCTGGCTCGCGCGCGGTGGCGCACGTTGGCGGACAGGTCGAGGGCGGTGACGACGAGGCCGAGGATCAACACCGACGCGATGACCCAGCGGATGAGCATCAGGCGGACGCCTTCTCCACGAGCTCGTCGACGCTGACCGGCTTCGTCAGCACGCGGAACCCGGCGAGCTCGAGGGTCACGCGACGCTCCAGGGACGTTTCCGACCGCACGGCGACGACGAGCGGCACGCCGGGAGCGACGCGATCGAAGAGCGTCGCCATCTCGCGCGGCGTCAGGCGCAGCGCGGCCACGTCGAGCAGCACGAGGTCCACCATCGTGTCCAGCAGCAGGCGCACGCCCTGGCAAACATTGTCGGCAAAGACGACGCCGATCCCGCGCTGCAGGCACGCCAGGCCCAGGGTACGGGTCGTCGCAGAGTCCTGATCGATCACGAGCACTCGGTTCATCGCTACCTCTTTCATTTGAATGATCCGGCCGAAGCCATCGCTGTGTACGCAAGCCGAGTGCCAGACTCGGCGTGCGACAACTCACCGATTTATCTCGGTCGAGCGTTCGAAATCGTGCGGGCGTCGGGCATTGCGCCCGGGACACACGTGCCGCTCCGACGCTAGCGAAACTCCTCGGGCCGGATCTGGTAGCCGATGATCTTGCGATAGAGCGTCTTGGGATCGATCGCCAGCAGCGCCGCGGCCTTGCCGCGGTGGCCGCTCACCTGACGGAGCGTGCCGACGATGTGCTGGCGTTCCATCGTCTCGAGACTTGCGCCCGGCGCCCCGATCGGCAGCGGCGCTGCCGCCGATCCGAGCACCTCGGGCGGCAGGTCTCCGGGCTGGATCTCGTCTCCGCGTGAAAGGATGACGGCGCGCTCGATGGCGTGCAGCAGCTCGCGCACGTTCCCGGGCCAGTGATAGGCCTCGAGCGCCGCCAGCGCCGCCAGGCTCAGTCGCTTGGCGCCGTAGGCGGCGTTGGCCTCGATGAAGTGCTGCGCCAGCAGCGCGACGTCCTCCGGCCGCTCGCGCAGCGGCGGCAGCGTCACGGTGATGGTGTTGATGCGGTAGTAGAGATCCTGGCGAAACTCGCCGGCCTTCATCGCCTCCGCAAGATCGCGATTGGTGGCCGCCACGATCCGGACGTCGACCGTGCGCGACCGCGTCGAGCCGACGCGGAAGAACATGCCCGTCTCGAGCGCGCGGAGGAGCTTGACCTGGCTGTCGGGCTCCATCTCGCCGATTTCATCCAGCAGCAGCGTGCCGCCGTCCGCGAGATCGATGAGCCCCGGCTTGGCCGCGATGGCGCCGGTGAACGCGCCTTTCTCGTGGCCGAAGAGCTCGGATTCGAGCACCTCGCGGGGCAGCGCGCCGCAGTGAATCGGCACGAACGGTCGCTGCGCGCGGGCCGACCGCTCGTGAATGGCGCGCGCCACGAGCTCCTTGCCGGTGCCGCTTTCACCCAGCACGAGCACCGCCGAATCCGTGGGCGCCACGCGCTCGACCACGTGCATCACTTCGTGCATGCGCGCGCTCTTGGTGAGAATGCCGCCGAACGGCGAGGCGCCGGGCGCGTGCGCGCGCAGCGCCTGATTGTCGCGCAGCAGCTGGCCTTTCTCCGCCGCCTTGCGGATGACGACGTCGAGCTCCTCGATCTTCGTCGGCTTCGTCAGGTAGTCGTAGGCGCCCAGCTTCATCGCCTCCACGGCCGAGGCCACTTCCTGGAAGCCCGTCATCACGATCACCTGGGGATGCTCGGGAAACGCGCCCAGCTCGCGCAGGACCTCGATCCCTTCCTTGCGCGGCATCTTCATGTCGAGGATGACGATGTCGTACGCGGCGTCGCGTAGCCGCGTCAGTGCCGCTTCTCCATCACCGACGCCCTCAACCTCATGCCCCTTGCGCCCGAGCTCTCGCACCAACAGCTCGCGCAGCCGGCTCTCGTCGTCGGCGACCAGTACGCGGATCGGACGGCTCATGGTGAGGACTGCCTCCGTTCTATCGGCACTGCGATGCGAAAGACGCTGCCCTTGCTGAGCCGGCTCTGCACCTCGATCCGGCCGCCGTGATCGGCCACGATACCCTGTGCGATGGCGAGGCCGAGCCCCGTGCCCTGCCCCGGCGGCTTGGTGGTGAAGAAAGGATCGAAGATCCGGCTGAGGATGTCGTCGGAGATGCCCGGCCCCTCGTCCTCGAATTCCACCTCGACTTCGTCGCGGATCGCGCGCGTACGGACGGTGAGCCGACCCTTTCCCTCCATCGCCTCGAGCCCGTTCGACGCGACGCCGAGAAAGACCTGGCGAAACTGTCCCTCGTTGACGACCGTCGACGGCAGGTCGTCGGCGAGCTCGGTTTGGAATTGGCTCGCCGCGAAGCGCGACTGGTGCGAGAGCAGCTCGATCGTCTTCTGCACGACCGCGTTGAGGTCCGTCGGCGCCCGGCGATCGCCCGGCTCGCGGACGAACTGCAGGAGACTGCCCGTGATCTCCTTGCAGCGGAACGCCTCCTCCTCGATCAAGGTCAGATAGCCGCGAAAGTCCGCGAGCTCGGGCCGCTCGGCGAGCCCGCCCTCGCTCAACCTCGCGGCCAGCGCCTCCGCGCAGCCGGCGATCGTTGCCAGTGGATTGTTCAGCTCGTGCGCGACGCCGGCGGCGAGCCGGCCGGCCGTGGTGAGCCGCTCCGTGAGGAGCATCTGGCGTTCGAGCTGCTTGGCGTGCGTCACGTCGGCCACCAGCAGCACGACGTGGGCGGCGGCGCCGGCCAGCGGGGCCACGGTCAGGCGCAGCACGCGCACGTCGCCGCCGGCCGCGATCTCGTATTCCACCGTTTCCACACGGCGCGTCGAGACGGCCGCGCGCAAGAACGCCTGCACCGCGTCCGCGCGCGCCGGCGGCAGCAGCGACGGAAATGGCTTGCCGAGCGGCGCCTCGCCGAGGGCACTGATCCCCGCGCGATTGGCGCGCACGATGCCGAGATCGGCGTCGAGGACGAAGACACCGAGCGGTAAGGTCTCGAGCACGACCTCCACGAAGCGCTTCTGCTGGTCGAGCTCGCGGGTGCGATCGGCCACGCGGGCCTCCAGACGCTCGTAGAGCCGCGCGTGCTCGACCGCGATGGCCGCCTGATCGGCCAGGGCCAAGAGCAGCTCGCCCTCCTGCGCCGAGAACTCGTGGACGTCTCGCCGAAACACGAGGATGGCGCCGATGGCGCGATCACCGACACGGAGCGGAGCGGCCAGCATCGAGCGGAGTCCCTGTGCGCGTGGCAGCTCGGGAAACTGCACGCGCGGATCGTTCCACAGGTCGGCGCTGTGCACGGGGCGGCGCTCGGCCACCGCCTGACCGGTGATGCCCTGACCCTCCTGAATCCGGATACTCGAGACCATTTCCTCGGGAAGATCGAGGCTCGCGACCGACGAGAGCACGCCGTGCTCGTCGCGCATCATGATGCCGCACGAGGACACGCTGAGGACGGCGCGCGCCTGCTCCATGATGACGTGGATCGTGCGGTCGAGATCGAGACTGGCCGTCACGGCGCGGCCTGCCTCGAGCAACGCCCGTGTCTCGCGGGCGCCGCGCACGCTCTGCTCGAACAGCTGCGCGTTCTGGATCGCGATGCCCGCCTGCTCGGCAAAGGCTTCGAGCACGCGCTGATGGTGCGTGGAGAACGCCGCCGGCCGCGTGGAAAACGCCGAGATCACGCCCAGCGGCGTCCCGGCGACTCGCAAGGGCACACAGAGCATCGAGCGGATGCCTTCTTGCTCGTCGACGTCGCGCCGTGCGGAGCGCGGGTCGCGACGGACGTCATCCACCCGGATGGCCTGCCCCGACTCGGCGCAGCGGCCCATCAGCCCCTCGCCGATGGGCAGCGCGAGCCCGCGCCAGTCCTCGCTCTTGTAGCCATGGGCGGCCGCATGGATCAGACTCGTACGGGTGGCGTCGAAGAGGCCGATGCCGCAGCCGGTGCTCCCGATGAGCGCGGCCACCGAGCCGCTGATGCGATCGAGCACGGAGGCCACGTCGAGCCGCGAGGTGATGAGCTGGCTCGTGGTGTACAGCGCCGCCAGCTCCTCGGCGCGACGCCGGCTCTCGTCCAGCAGCCGGCGCTGCTCGATGGCCGACGCGAGCGGCTGCGCCAGCTCGGCGGTCGTCTCGGCGTCGGCGTCGTCGAATGCCGTCACGCGTGCCGCGACGAGACTCACGGCGCCGAACACACCGCCCTGAGTGACGAGCGGCACGAGGAGCGCCGAGCGCCAGCCGCGCGCGCCGAGCGTGGCGCGACTGGCCGCCGGAACCGACGGATCCGCGAGGTCGTCCACGCGGATCGGCGCGCCGGTGGCCACGACGCGCTCGAGCAGCGTGCGCTCGACGGGCAGCCGCACGTCGCGCATGATTCCCCCGGGCATCGTGCGCGTGGTGACGTCGAGCACCGCGAACTCGCCGCGCTCCTCGTCGAGGAGCAGGACCGCGACGGCGTCGAAGTCGATGAGCCGCGCCAGACCGTCGGCGAAGGCGCCGAGGACGGCGTCCAGGGAATGGCTCGAGCCGAGCAAGCGCGTGATCTCGGTGAGCAGTGTCGTGCGCAGGGCACGACGGTGTTGACGCCAGACGACCTCGATCGCGTGTCCGAGCTCGCGTCCGAAACCCGCCGGCAACGCCGCCCTGCGCGGTGAGCGGCCGCGGCCGATCAGCACCATCCGGCCCACCCGGCGGGCCGGGGTGCCGAGCGGCACGTGCAGCGCGCCGCGCGGGGCGGAGGGCGCCTGGGTGAGCGCGCCGACCGTCCGACGCGGCCCCACGCTGACCGCGACGGGTGCGGCACGCTCGGGGCGGAACTCCAGGAAACCGCCGGCGGCGCTCGTCAGCGTGATGAGCCGGCGTAACAGAAGCGCGAGCGCCTCGTCCATCGCGGGCGCCGCGGCCGCGGCCGTCAGGAGGCCGGCGAACTCGCTACTGACGTTGGCCGGGGGACGACGACGGGCCGCCACTCAGCGCGTCTCCGTGCGTTGCGGCGTGTCTTTCAGGGACGCGCATCCACTCAGCGCGATGACGACGATGAGCGGCGACATCAGTCGCGTCATGGCGGCGTGAGGACTTTACCCGGGAGGCTGCCGGTGTGCTCGCCGTTCTTCACGACGAAGCGTCCGTTCACCACGACCTGCTCGATGCCTTCGGGATACCGATGCGGATCCTCATAGGTGGCGCGATCGGTCACGCGCCTGGCGTCGAACACCACGAGATCGGCGCGCGCGCCGGGGCGCACGACGCCACGGTCGCGCAGGCCCAAACGTGTCGCGGGCAGGCCGGTCATCTTGTGTACGGCCGTCGCGAGCGGAATCGTGCGCTGCTCGCGCACGTACTCGCCGAGAACGCGGGGGAACGTGCCGTACGACCGTGGGTGTGGCTTGCCTTCGCCGAGGGGGCCGTAGGGCGCCAGCGAGCTGCCGTCCGAGCCGATCATCACGTGCGGATGAGCGAGCGCGGCGCGCAGATCCGCCTCGTCGAGCTGGAAGAGGATCATGTACGCCTTGCCGGCTTCGTCCACGATCAGCTCGATCGCCGCTTCGATCGGATCCACCCCCCGCGCGCGGGCGATCTCGGACAGGCGCCGACCCTCGGCGTCCTTTCGCTTGGCGCAGTAGGAGATCATGACGTTCTCCCAGCCGAGGCGGCTCACGATGCTCTCGGCCGACGGCGATTCCACGGCCGCGCGTACGCGCGCACGCTCGCCGGGATCCGCCAGGCGCTTGAGCATCGCGTCGATGCCGCCCTCGAGCGCCCAATCCGGGAGCAGCGTCCTGAGCGTCGTGCTCGACGCGGTGTACGGATAGACGTCCGCGCGCACGTCGAGACCCTCGGCGCGCGCCGCGTCGATGAGGGCCAGCGCCCGCGGCACGCCGCCCCAGTTCGGACGGCCGGCGGCCTTCACGTGACTCACCTGCACGGGCAGCTCCGCGTCGCGGCCGACGCGAATCGCCTCGCTCACCGCGGTCAGAAGCGTGGCGCCCTCGCCACGAATGTGGCTCGCATAGAACCCGCGCAAGCGCGCGGCCGCCCGCGCGATCGCGACGATCTCGTCGGTCTCGGCGTAGGAGCCGGGGGCATAGATGAGCCCCGTGGACAGGCCCCACGCGCCGTCCTCCATGGCGTCGGCCATGAGCCGCTGCATCCGCGTGAGCTCCGCGGACGTGGGCGCGCGACGCGCGAACCCCATGGCGGCGACGCGCAGCGTGCCGTGGCCAACGAGGTGCACGATGTTGAGCGCGGTGCCGTCGGCGTCGAACGCGCGGAGATAGTCGCCGAAGGTCGGCCACTCGAACGTCATGCCGCGGGGCACGTAGAGCGCGAACCCACGGAGGTCCTCGCGGAATTCCACCGACACCGGCGCCGGCGAGAAGCCGCAGTTGCCGACGACCTCTGTGGTGACGCCCTGACGGATCTTGGACTCCGCGCGGCGATTGGCCCAGAGCCGCCAGTCGGAATGCGAGTGCATGTCGATGAAGCCGGGCGTCACGACCTTGCCGGTGGCGTTGAGCGTGGTGCCCGCGCGCTCTCGGCTCAGATCGCCCACCGCGGTGATCGTCTCGTCGGTCACGCCGACGTCGGCGCGGGAACCGGAGGCGCCGGTCCCGTCGATCACGGTTGCGCCCTCGATCTTGAGGTCGAACATTACGTCAGCGGCGGCGCGGGCGCGGGATCCAGTGCGCGCTCGCACCACAGCGCGGCGCCGAGCAGCCGCGTGTCGGCGCCCGGAGCTTGAACGAGCTGCAGCGCGAACGGCAGGCCCGCCGCCGACAGGCCCGACGGCAAGGAGATCGATGGTGCGCCGAGGGTTGACCACGGTTGACAGAGCGAGGCGTCGCCCGTCCATCCGAGACCCGCCGGCGCGGGCGCCGGCGCGGTGGGCGAGAGCAGCGCGTCGTGCTGCGCCAGCAGCGGCGCAACGTCGTCGCGCACGCGCGCGCGCGTGCGGCTGGCGGCCACGTACTCGATGCCCGGGCGCTTGAGCCCGCGCGCGAGCATCTCGGCCATGCCGGCGCCGTAGTCGCTCGCGTATTTCGCGAACGTCGGCGCGTGGTAGGTCGCCGCCTCGATCTCGAGGGTCACCAGCGCCGCATCGGCGAGCTCCGCGAACGATGCGGGCAGGCGCACCTCCTCGACGCGCGCGCCGGCCTTGGCAAGGCGCTCGATCGTGGCCTCGAGGTGCTTGCGCAACTCGGTCTCGGCGCGCGCGAACAGCTCCCGCGCGACGGCCAGGCGCGGCGCCTCGATCGCCTCCGGCGTCAACGGGCGCCCGGCCATGACCGCCAGCACGAGGGCGGCGTCTTCGACCGAGCGCGCGAGCGGCCCGATGTGATCGAGCGAGTAGCCGAGCGGCACGACGCCCTCGAGCGGGACCAGACCGTTCGTTCCTTTGAGACCCACGACGCCGTTGTAGGCGGCGGGTCGCAGGATCGAGCCGACGGTCTGTGAGCCGAGGGCCACCGGCACCTCGCGCGCGGCCACCGCGGCGGCGGACCCGGACGACGAGCCGCCCGGCGTGTGCGCGGGATTCCACGCGTTCGTGGTGGGCGCCGGGTCGCGGTAGGCGAACTGCGTCGTGTGGGTCTTGCCGAGCACGACGGCCCCGGCCGCGCGCAGCCGCGCCACGCAGGTCGCATCGCGCGTCGGCCGCGTGTGGGCGAACTCGCGCGCGCCCGCCGTCGTCGGCAAGCCGGCGACGTCGATGATGTCCTTCACTCCGATCGGCACGCCGTGCAGCGGACCGAGGGTCGCGCCGGTCCGCATCGCGGCGTCGGCCGCGCGCGCGGCGACCCGCGCGCCCGCCTCGTCGACGTGGATCCACGCCTTGAGCGTCCCATCGACGGCCCGGATACGTTCGAGACACGCGTCGACCAGAGCCGCCGACGTCACTTCGCCTGCGCGAATGGCGGTCGCCGCCGCCCGCACGCCGAGATCAATGAAGCGCATCGAGCACCTCCGCCACCACCTCGAATCGTCCGAACGACGGCATGAGATACGCGCCGGCGTAGCCGCGCCGTACCTCGGTCACCAGCGCCTGCGCCATCTCGATCCCCGCGCGCAGCGCCCCCTCCCCGGCCTCGCGCAGCCGCGCGCGTGCGGCGGCCGGTACCGTGATGCCGGGCACTTCATTGTGGAGGAACTCGGCGTGCCGGAACGAGTGGAGCGGCAGGATGCCGACGAGCACGGGCACCGGGATTCGCCCGGCGCGCGCCAGGAAGCGCTCCAGCGCCTCGAGGTCGTAAACGGGCTGCGTCTGCAGCCAGCGCGCACCCGCCTCGATCTTGCGGTGCATCCGCTCGATCTCGCGATCGGCATCCTCGGCGGCCGGGTTGAGAGCGGCACCGATGCAAAACGCGGTGGCATCGCCGATGGAGCTGCCCGTCGCGTCGAGCCCTTCGTTCATGCGGCGCAAGATCCCGATGAGGCCCACACCATCGACGTCGAAGACGGCCGTGGCATTGGCATAGTCTCCGGTGCGCGGAGGATCGCCGGTCATGGCGAGGATGTTACGGATGTCGAGCGCGTGCGCGCCCAGGAGGTCGGCCTGGATCCCCATGAGGTTGCGGTCGCGACAGGTGAAATGCATGTTCACGTCGAGACCGGTATGGTCGCGAATCAGCAGGGCGGTCGCCAACACCGACATCCGGACGCGGCCGAGCGAGCCATCGTTGATGTCCACGATCTCGACGCCCTTGTCTCGGAGCAGCTTCGCACCCTGCACGAGCTTGTCGACGGTGTGACCGCGCGGCGGATCGAGCTCCACCGTCACCAGGAACTCGCGCGCCTCGAGCTTGCGCGCGAGCGGCGTGGGCGGCAGCGTGCGCGCGACGCCGGGCATCTCCACCGGGGCCGGCCGTGGCGCGGCGGCGCGCGCCACCACTCGGCGCGGCGCCGGGCTCCGCCGGTCCAGCGTCTCGCGCATGGCCGCCGTGTGCGCCGGCGTCGTGCCGCAGCAGCCGCCCACCAGACGCGCGCCGGCCTCCACCATCCGGCCGGCGTAGTCCGCCATGTAGCTCGGCGACGACAGATAGATGAGGCGCTCGCCGATGCGGCTCGGCAGGCCGGCGTTGGGCTGGACGGCCAGCGGCAGTCCACCCGCTTCCGGCGCCATGCGCTCGAGCACGTCGTAGAGCGTGGAGGAGCCGACCGAGCAGTTGGCGCCGAGCGCCTGCACGCCGAGGGCGCGAAGCGTGCGCGCCACCTCGGCGGGGGGCCGGCCCATGAAGGTCACGCCTTCGTCGGTGAACGCCATCTGCGCGATCACCGGCAGGTCCGTGATCGAGCGGATCGCCTCGACGGCCAGCGCGATCTCGGTCAGATCCGAGAAGGTCTCGACGACGAAGGCGTCCACGCCGCCCTCGAGCAGGGCCTCCGCCTGCTCGCGGAACACCTCGCGCGCCTCGTCCGCGGTCACGGCGCCGAGAGGCTCGAGATACTTGCCGAGCGGTCCCATGGAGCCGACCACCCAGACGTCGCGGCCGGCCGACTCGCGCACGTCTCGCGCGAGCCGCACGCCACGACGGTTGATCTCGCGCACCTGCGCCTCCAGGCCGTGCACGGCGAGCTTGAAGCGATTGGCGCCGAAGGTGTTGGTCTCGATGGCGTCGGCGCCGGCGGCGATGTAGTCCGCGTGAACAGCCTGCACCAGGTGCGCGTTGTTGAGGTTGAGGACGTCGAAGCAGGCGTCGAGCGGTACGCCGCGCGCGTACAGCACGGTGCCCATCGCGCCGTCACAGAGGAGCGCGCCTTCGGCGAGGCGCTCGCTAAACGCGTGTGGCATGTGTCCGCCTCAGCGCGGCGAGGATTCGCGCGACCACCTGGTCGACGCCGAGGCCGGCCGTGTCGACCGTGAGGTGAGCGCGCGCGTAGTAGGGCTCACGCGCGCGGTAGAGTGTCTCGATCTCCGCGGGGGAGCGCTCGAGCATGGGGCGGCCGCCGATGCGATGCGCGCGGTCGAGCAAATCGGGCAAGTCGCCGCGCAGCCAGACGACGGTGCCGAGCGCGCGGAGCGCATCCATCCGATCGTCGCGGCAGGGTAGGCCGCCGCCGGTCGCGATCACGTCCCCCGATTTCAGCGCGAGCGCTTCGAGGACTTCGCCCTCCAGACGCCGGAAGGCCTCCTCGCCAGACTGGCGGAAGATGTCGGGGATCGAGCGGCCGTCGCGGGACACGATCATGTCGTCGGTCTCGACGAAGCAGCGGCCCAGACGGCGCGCGAGCAGACGGCCGCACACCGACTTCCCCGCGCCCATGAAGCCGACGATCACCACATTGTCGCCCGCCATGTCACGCCATCCTATCACCGGAGGTGCGCGACTCCGTCGCACGGCGGGTGCGCGACGCCGTTGCACGCGGACGCGTGACGACGATGGACCCGGCCGCCCGCGGGCGCGGGCGGCCGGGCGTGCGCTCAGGCCTTGGCCCGCAAGGCGGCGAGGACGCGATCGGGCAGCAACGGCACCTGCCGCACCCGGGCGCCCGTGGCGGCGAAGATCGCGTTGCTGAGCGCCGGCGCGATCGTCGTCGTGCCGGGCTCGCCGAGGCCCGTCGGATACTCCGTCGATGGCACGATGTGGACCTCGGTCTCGGGCACCTCGTTCATTCTGAGGACCTGGTAATCGTGAAAGTTCGACTGCACGAGCGCACCGTTGGCGACGGTCCCGCGCTCCTTGAGGGCGTTGCTCACGCCGAACAGCAGCGAACCCTCGATCTGTGAGCGTGCGCCGTCCGGGTTGACGACGATGCCGCAGTCCACGGCGCACACGATCTTCTGGACCTCGACCTTGCCGCTCGAGGGATCAACCCGTGCCTGAACCACCGACGCGGTCCAGGTCGGCGTCTTCTTCTCTTGCGCGCTGACGCACGCGATGCCACGGCCGGTGTTCGGCGGCAACGGCGTGCCCCAACCCGCCTTGTCCGCCGCCAGCGTGATCACACGCGCGAGGCGCGGCGCACCGCCCAGCATCGAGAGCCGGTATTGCACCGGATCGACGCCGGCGAGCTTCGCCAGCTCATCCATGAACGTCTCGACGGCGAAGAACGTGTAGTTGGGCGCCACCGCGCGCACGTAGCCCACGGGAATGCCGGTCTCGACCGGCACCGCGCGCACGATCTGGTTGGGAATGTCGTAGACGTGGTCGGCGCCGTTGAGCGCGAACTGGTCCAGCCCCTTCTTGTCGACGAAGTCCGGGCCCCAGCGCTTTCCGGGATGCGACGCGATGACCGTCTTGTCCCAGGCCACGATCTTGCCGTCGTTCCCAAGCCCGGCCCGCACCACCTGCAGCGTCGCCGAGCGATAGAAGTCTCGCTTGAGGTCCTCTTCGCGCGAGCGGATCAGCTTCACCGGCCGCTTCACCTCGCGCGCAATCAGCGCGGTCTCGACCATGATGTCGGGCTCGAGGCGCCGGCCGAAGCCACCGCCGAGGTAGTGCTGATGGATCTGGATCTTGGAGGCATCCACGCCGAGCGTGGCGGCCAGCGTGCCGACGGCAAACGTCTGGAACTGGCTCCCGGTGTAGACGTGGTAGACACCATCGGCGAAGCGCACCACGCAGTTCATCGGCTCCATCTGCATGTGCGCGACGTAATCCGTCGTGTACGTGGCTTCGTGGCGGCGCGCGGCGCCGGTCATCGCCGACTTGACGTCGCCCTGCTCGTGCCACGCGGCCGCATTGGGATCGTCCTTGGCCTGCGCGAACTTGGCGAAGATCGACTCGGTGCTCACGTTCGCGTTCGGTCCTGGATCCCAGGTGACCTTCAACGCGTCGCGCGCTTTCACGGCCGTCTCGTACGAGGTGGCCACCACCGCCACCAGCTGCGGCAGCGTGACCGTGGCCACGTAGCCCTTCACACGCTTGGCGGCGCTGTCGTCCACGGCCGTGCGCGTGGCGCCCTCGCGGACCGGCGGATACACGACCTTGGCGTAGACCATGTTCGGCAGGAACGTGTCGATGCCGAACTTCGCTTTGCCCGTGACCTTCTCGGGTATGTCCAGGCGGGGAATCCACTGCCCCACGACGCGGTACTCGGACGGCTTCTTGAGCGTGATCTGCTTGAGCTCGTCCTCCGAGAAGGTCTTGGTGATCGGCGTCCGCGCCACGATCTCGCCGTAGCGCAGCGCGCGCCCGCTCGGTAGATGGCGCACGACGCCGCGCTCGGCCACACAATCGGCCGGGCTCACATTCCAGGACTTCGCAGCGGCGTCGATGAGCGCGAGCCGGGCGGCCGCCCCGGCGCGCGAGAGCGTGTCGAACGTCCAGTTCACCGACCAGCTGCCACCGGTCAGCATCAGTCCGTACTTGGGATCGTTCGTCGGATAGTCGATGCGAACGTCCTTCCAGTCCGCCTCGAGCTCCTCGGCGACGATCTGCGCCAGGGCGGTGCCGACGCCCTGGCCCATCTCGGCTTTCGTGATGTGCACCGTGACGAGGCCATCAGGAGTGATCGTCAGCGCGGCGCTCGGATCATAGGCGGCGGCGGCATCGGCGGCGCCGGGCCCAACCAGGGGGAAGCGGATCGTCAGCGCGGCACCGGCGGCCGCGGCCGACGCGAGGAACGTGCGTCGCGTGAGGGGTGTGCTCATGACCGCACCCCCTGCGCCGCGCGCTTGATCGCGCGCTTGATCCTCGGGTACGTCGCGCAGCGGCAGATGTTGCCCGACATGGCGTTGACGATGTCCTGGTCGCTCGGGTTGGGGTTGCGCGCGAGCAGCGCCGCGGCCGACATGATCTGGCCCGATTGGCAGTAGCCGCACTGTGGCACCTGCTCGGCGATCCAGGCGACCTGCAGCGGGTGCCGGCCCGCCGGGTCCAGCCCCTCGATCGTCGTGATCTTCTTGCCGGCGGCCTGCGCCACCGTCGTCTGGCAGGAGCGGACGGCCTGACCGTCCAGATGAACGGTGCACGCGCCGCATTGCGCGACGCCGCATCCGAACTTCGTACCGGTGAGCTGCAGCCGCTCGCGGATCACCCACAAGAGCGGCGTGCCGGGATCGACGTCGACCGTCTGAGACTTGCCGTTGATGAGCAATGTCGCCATGCGCGCCCCCTTCGTTGGAGGAAAAGGCAACGATGTGGCGGCGAGACTAGCACGAAACCGTCGCGGGAAGCGACGCTCAGCCGCGTCGCGGCTCGACCCAGAGCGTGCGCACGACTTCCCAGGCGCCGGCCACGAATGGCACCGCGACGAGGCCACCGATAACGCCGCCGAGGTGGAAGCCGGCGAGGAGGGCGACAAGGACGGCGAGCGCGTGCAGGCCCGTGGCGCGGCCGACGAAGTATGGGGCCAGCAGCTTGCCCTCGACGGTCTGACATCCGACCATCACGATCAAGGCGAGGCCGGCCTTGACGACGCCGTCGCTGAGTCCCGAGAGGGCCGCCAGGACGGCGGCCACGGTGGCGCCCACGAACGGCACGATATTGAAGACGGCGGCGAGGGCGCCGATGAGCAGCGCGTACTTCACGCCGATGATCGTCAGGACGATGGCGATCAGCACGCCGACGAAGAAGCTCGAGACGAGCTGACCGCGAACGTAGCCGCCGATCCGGTTGAGCACGGCCGGCGCCAGGCGCGTGGCCATCGCGCGGTGCTCGCGCGGCAGCAGGGCGAGCAGCGTGTGGCCCACCTCCCGCGCGTCGATGACGAAGTACGCGGCGACGACCAGCACCGCCAGCACCTCGAATGCGGAGCCGACGGCGCCCGTGGTCAGTCGCATCGCGTTGCCCAGCAGGAGGCTCGCGAGCCCCTCCACCTTATCGGACTGCGGCGAGGGCAGCGAGGCGCCCCACTGCCCGAGCCAGTAATCGAGGCTGCCGAGCCAGCCACGGACGTTTTCGATGAGCTTCGGCAGCTGGTCGATGAACTGGGACCACTGCTCGCTGAGCGCCGGCCACAGCAGGCGGCCCATCAGCGAGAACACCCCGGCCACCGCGACGTAGACGCCGAGGACGACGAGCCCGCGGGGCACGCGCCGGCTCTCGCCGGCGCGGGCGGCGGGAAGAATGGCCGCGGCGATGATGAGCGCGGTGAAGAGCAGCACCCACACCTGCCACGTCGCGAGGAACAGCCAGACCGCCGCCGCCACGCCGAGGACCTGGAAGATCAACGGCCACGGCAGGCGGGAGGGCAGGCTCGTCACGCCCTCATCATACGTGGCCCAGCGATCGACGCTCGTGGCTCAGCGATGCACGCGGCCGCGCGCGGGCGTCCGGCGATACGTGCAGTCACGCATCCAGCAGCGCGCGCACTGGCTGAAGTAGTGATCGACGCGCGCGCGCACGCCGGCGCCGACGAGCAGCGAGATCGACTTGCCCGGCCTCATGAAGCACGCGGCGTTCAGCACCACGCCGACCGCATCGCCGGGGCACAGACGGAACAGGGCGTGCTGCTCGGTGACGTCCCAGTCCGCGTAGCCGGGGCTGATGCGATTCGTCACGGCGAGCCCCGCCGTGAGCCCCTGCGCGCAGAGCACGTCGTTGACGTATTCGGCGAGGCTCTCCACGGCGCCCGAGCCGACGCTGTCGAGCATCGAGGCCAGCGGCAGCTCGCGCGACGCCCACAGCGCAGCGACGCGCTGCTCGAGCGCCTCACCGATCGTGACGACGCAGGCCGCGACGTGCTCGACCTCCCCCCAGCGCTCTTCCGTCCGCGGAATCGTGAGCGTCTCGCCGCCGACCTCGAGCGTGTCCCGCCCACGCGCGCGCACGGGCAGCCAGCGCACGACGGCGCGTGGCGCCATCAGCCGCGTGCCCTCGGCCAGCGCGTCGTCGAAGAGCGCTCGCACGTCGGGCGTCGGGACGTCGACACCCCTCTTGTAGCCCTGAAAGCGCAGGACCTCGTCGGGATCGATCGCGAGCGGCAGATCGGCGAGGACCTGGACGTCCTCGGGGAGCATCACTTCCTACGCTTGCGCACGACCTCGGAAATGAGCCGGATGTGTTCGGGGTTGGAGCCGCAGCAGGCGCCGACGATGTTGCAGCCGGCGTCGAGCAGCGCGGGATACTCGCGCGCCATCGCCTCGGGGCCCAGCTCGTAGGTCACGCTGTCGCCCGTGGTGATGGGCAGGCCGGCGTTCGGATAGGCGACGAGCGGCGCGTCGGTCACCTGGCGCATCTCGCGGATGATGACGATGGCGCGATCAGGCCCACGCCCGCAATTCATCCCGACCACGTCGGCGCCGGCCGCCAGCAGATTCTTGGCGACCTCCGCCGGGCTCTCGCCCCACATCGTGCGGTCGCGGTCGTGCATCTCCTCGAACTGGAAGAACATCGTCGCCATCACGGGCAGGTCCGTCACGGCCTTGCACGCGCGAATGGCCGCCGTGGCCTCCTGCGGAAACATCATCGTCTCGACGGCGAAGAGGTCCACCCCGCCCTCGGCGAGGGCCTCGGCCTGCTCCCGGAACGTCGCCTCGTACTCGTCGTCGGTGACACCCTCGTCGAGCGCGTAGTCCTGGGGCAGCCGGCTCGTGGGGCCGATGGAGCCCGCGACGAAGCCGCCTCCCGGCGACACCGCGCGCGCGAGCCGCGCGCCCTTGACGTTGAGCTCTCGCGTGCGCTCGCCGAGCTGGTACTCGTTGAGCTTGAGGCGCGCCCCGCCGAAGGTGTTGGTCTCGATGATGTCGCTGCCGGCGTCGAAGTAGCCTTTGTGGATGCCCCCCACCACGTCGGGGTGCGTGTCGTTCCAGAGCTCGGGGCATGCGCCGTTCAGCAGGCCGGCCGCAAAGAGCATGGTGCCGTAGCCGCCGTCGAACACGAGCGTGTCGCCCTGCTTCACGCGCTCCACGACTTCCCAACCGCGCGGCTTCGTCACCGCATCACCGCCACGCCGAGCAGCGCCTTCGCCTTCACCACCGCGAGCGTCGAATCCTTCGCGTAGCCGTCGGCGCCGATCTCGTCGCAGAAGGCCTGGCTCACCGGCGCGCCGCCCACCATGACCTTCACGCGCTCGCGCAGCCCGGCCTTCACCAGCGCGTCGATCGTCCGCTTCATGCCCGGCATCGTGGTCGTCATCAGCGCGGAGATCCCGACGATGTTGGCGTTGTGCTCCTGGACGGCGGCGACGAATTTCTCCGGCGCGACGTCGCGGCCCAGGTTGAAGACCTTGAAGCCGGCGCCCTCGAGCATCATGCCCACGAGGTTCTTGCCGATGTCGTGCAGGTCGCCCTGCGCGGTACCGATGACGACGATGCCGTGGTAGTCGTTGCCGGTGGCGGCGGCCGTGATGAGCGGCTTGAGGAGGTCGAGCCCGGCGTACATGGCGCGCGCGGAGAGCAGGACCTGGGGCACGTAGTACTCGTTTCGGCGGAACTTCTCGCCGACCACGTCCATGCCCGGGATGAGGCCCTTGAAGATGAGGTCCTTGGGCTCCATGGAGAGGTCGAGACCCTCACGGGTCTTGGCGGCGACGGTGTCCTTGTCGCCGATGATCAGCGCCCGAGCCATCTTCGGATAGTCGAACGGCTCGCTCATGCCCCTCCCGCGTACGTCATCATGCTCAGCCGAGTTCTAACATGGGGCCGCAGGCGCGGCAATCACTTCACGCGGTTGCCGAGGTATTCGGCGACCATGGGCGCGGAGTCGGGGTCGAGCGAGGTGAAGGTGACGCCGACCTCGTCGCCCTTCCGCCACGCGATCAGCGCCTCGGCCACGATGGCCTTCGGCAACGCGCCACCCTCGCAGCGTATCAGCACGACCTGACCGGGGCTCCAGTCGTCGGGCACGCCCTGGAGCGCCATGCCGCCCTCGCTGATGTCACGCGTGCTCACCCGACACGTGCGCCCGTCGCCGGCCACCGACAGGGTGGCGGCGGCCGCGAGCGTCGCCCGCGGATGCTTGCGGATGTTGTCCGGCAGGACGGCGTAGATCTTCACGGGCCGGGTCTTGCCCTTGACGATGACGTCGCCGAGCTCCTTGGTGACGAAGTGGTCCTTCACCAGTTCGTAGGTGGACTCGCCGATGATGATGTTGGTCTTGTAGTCCTTGGTGATCGACTCGAGGCGCGCGCCGAGATTGATGGTGTCGCCGATCGCCGTGTACTCCAGGCGCTGCTTGGAGCCGAGCGTGCCCACCACCGCCTCGCCGGTGTTGATGCCCACGCCGTTACGGATGGCGATGCCGAGCTTGTCTTCCCAGCGTTTGGAGACGGCCAGCGTCCGCTCCTGAAACTCCAGCCCCGTGCGCACGGCCTTGATGGCGTGGTCCGGATCCGCGAACGGCACGTTGTAGAGCGCCATCACGCAGTCGCCGATGTACTTGTCGACGGTGCCGCCGTGACGGAACACGATCTCGGTCATCTCCGTCAGGTACTCGCGCAGCATCTCCGCCACCTGCTCGGGCTGCAGCTGCTCGGACAGGGTGGTGAAGCCGCGGATGTCGGAGAAGAGCACGGTCACCAGCCGGCGGGTCGTGGTCAGGCTGCCGTCGTCCTTGTGCCGCACCACCTCGCGCACCACCGCGGGCGAGAAGAACTGCGACAGCCGTCTGCGCTCGCGCTGCTCGCGCACGAAGTGCTCGATCACGGTGCCGCCGTAGCCGAGCACGAGGGCGACCGTGCCCGCCATCCCGCGCATCCAGACGTCGGCGGCGACAAAGCCGGCGAACGCGGCCAGCGTCAGGATGGCCCAGAGAAGCGCCGCCGCGAGCAACGCCCGCTGAGCGCGCAGGCGCACGACGAGCGCGCAGCCGAGGAGGGCCGCGACGACCGCGAGGGCGGTGGAGATCGCCTGCGGCACCTCGCGGATGTAGTTGCCGCGGACCAGCGTCTCGAGCGCGTTGGCGTGGATCTCGACGCCTGGCATGTCGCCGCCGCGCGCGAAGGCGGTTCCGAATTGGTCGTGGAAGATCTCGCTGGTGGGGCCGATCAGGACGATCTTATCCTTCCAGTACTCGGTCGGGATCTCGTCACCCAGCACGCGGTAGTACGACACCCATGGGTACGTACGTGGCCCGCCGCGAAAGTTGATGAGGACGCTCGGACGGTCGGGCAAGGGCGCGACCTGCACGCCGGCCTTGGCCACCATCGCGTGGAGCCGGGCGTCGAGTCCGGGCAGGCGCTCAGCCTCGAGCGCGGTCCACAGCGGCACCCGCCGGACCTGGTTGTCGGCATCGGCAGGCATGTTCAGCAGCGCCACCCCGGCCGCGCCCTTGCGAACGACCGGAATCGGCGGATTGAGCATCGTGCGCACATAGAAGGGCTGGATGTCCTCGGTCACGGCCGCCCCGAGCACGACGTTGCCTGCGTCGGCAATCGCCGCGCCGAGCGCCTCGTCGTCGGCGGGGCCGCGCTGCGACGGGGTGTCGAACATGATGTCGATGCCGATCGCGAGCGGCCGCCCCTCGGCGATCTTCCTGATCAGGCGGCCGTGCATGGCTCGCGGATACGGCCACTGCTCGTGCACTTCGGCGATCGTCGACTCGTCGATGGCGACGACGACCGCCGGCAGCGCGGGATGGCGCGAGCCGCGCCACTCGAACAGCTGCGCCAGCGACCAGTGCTCGAGGGCCTCGAGCATGCCGAAATGCACGAGAACGATGACGGCCACGCCCGCCAGAATGCCGGCCAGATGTCGGCGACCGACCTCACGCAGCCATGGCCACCAATCGGTCATCCTCGACAATGTATGCTAGTATCGGCCGCGAATGAAGATACGAGTGCTCGGCGCCTACGGAGCCGAAGGACTCGGTCAGCGACCCACGTCCTTCCTGCTCAACGAGCGCATCCTGATCGACGCCGGCACCGTAGGCGGCGCGCTGAGCCTGCCTGAACACGCGCACATCGAGCACGCGCTCATCACGCACTCACACCTCGATCACGTGATCGGCCTCGCCTTCCTCACCGAGACGCTCGCGTTCTCGGAGACGCGCGTGCCCCTGACGGTGGCGAGCCTCGAGCCCGTCATCCACGGGCTGCGCACGGGGGTCTTCAACAACGTGGGGTGGCCGGACTTCGCGCAGATCCCTGCCGAGGCGCCCGTGATGAAGTACCGCACGCTCGTGGAGGATGCCGAGCAGCGCGTGGGCGAGATGTGGGTGACGCCGGTGGCCGTCAACCACGCGGTGCCGACGACGGGTTTCATCGTGCACGACGGGAGCACCGGCTTTCTCTTCTCGGGGGACACCGGTCCCACCGAGGCGCTGTGGAAAGCAGCGCGTGGCCTGCGTGGTCTGCGCGGGGCATTTCTGGAGTGCGCGTTCCCCAACCGGATGGCGAAGCTGGCCGCGGTCGCGGGACACATGACACCCGAGCTCGTCCGCCGCGAGCTTGACAAGCTGCCGGCGGACATTCCGGTGTGGATCTATCACGTCAAGCCACAGTTCTACGACGAGATCGCGGAGGAGCTCTCGCGCGTCGACCCCACCCGCGTCACCATCGTCGAGCAGGACAAGACCTACACGCTGTAGTCATCGCGCCTCCCGCACCGTCTCCGGTACCAGCACGACCGTCTCACTCGACAGCTCCACGCGCACGCGCTCGCCGAGACGGAAGATGCGTCCCTCGTGCTGGGGCGGCAGCTCGACGCGCACCGGCCTCGCGACCCCGATGTCGACCTCGTAGAGCTGCCGCGCCCCCTCGAAGACACGCAGGCTGACGACGCCGGGCAGCCCGGGGCCGCGTCCCATGGCCGCGTCGGTCATGGAGAGCAGCTCTGGCCGTAACACCAGCAGACCGCGGCCACCTTCTCGATACTCACCGATGCCTGCGACCGGCACGCGGTGGCCCGCCTCCGTCTCGACGACGACGCCGAGGTCGCGCACCTCCACCACGCGCACGGGCAGGAAGTTCGCAGGGCCGAGCGCCTCGGCCACCACCCGTGTGTGCGGATGCTGGTAGACGTCCGCCGGCTCCCCGAGCTGCGCGATCTGCCCCTCGTGGAGCACGGCGAGTCGGTCGGACAGCGCGAGCGCGTCGGCGGCGTCGCGCGTGACGTGAATCGTGGTGACGGCGAGATCGCGGTGCAGCTTTGCGAGCTCCAGGCGCAGCGTCTTGCGCGTGAGCGGATCCAGGTGCGCGAGCGGCTCGTCCAGCAGCAGCACGCGCGGCTCGGGCGCCAGCGCCCGAGCCAGCGCCAGCCGGCGCCGCTGCTCGAGCGTCAGATCGGGCGGCCGTCGGTCCGGTACGCCGGCGAGACCGAGCCGGCCCAGCACGGTGTCGACTCGGCGTCGCACGTCTTCGGCGGCCATGCCCTGCTGCTCGAGGCCGAAGGCGACGTGCTCGCGGACGCTCATGTGCCGCCAGAGCGCGCCCTCCTGGAACACGTAGCCGATCGAGCGCGCGCCGGGAGCGAGCGCGGCGATGTCGTGCCCGTCCACGAGCACGCGGCCGCCCGTCGGCGTCATGAAGCCTGCGACGGCGCGCAGCACGTCGGTCTTGCCGGAGTGCGGCGGGCCGAGGAACGTGAAGAACTCGCCGTACCGGACGTGGACGCTGATTCCGGTGAGCCCGGGCGGGACGCCGCCGCGCGTCGCCAGCGTTTCGAGGTGGATATCGACGAGCGGGCGGCTCACCTGTACCCCATCGGCCGCTGGCCCGCGGCTCTCGCGAGCGGCACGCACGCTACGCCGACCAGGGCGAGGGCGGCATACAGCGCCGTCGGCGCCGACCACGCCAGCAGCGTGGTCGCGATCACGGGCCCTACGAACGCGGCGCCGATGCGCGCGGAGTTCACGACGCCGATCGCGACGCCGCCGGCCGCCTGCGCGATGCGTGCGACGGCCAGTGGAAAGACGGGCGCCACACACAAGACCTGAAGGAAACGCAGCGCGCCATAGACCCAGACGTTATGCGCAAGCGCCAGCGCGGCGACGGAGAGCGACGAGAGCACGAGCAGCCCGGGCAGCAGCCGGCGCTCCGGCACCAGGTCGGCGAGTCGCGAGGCCAGGACCGAGCCGAGAGCGGCGGCGACCGCGGAGGCGAAGATGACGAGACCGCCGACCTCGAGCGTGCGGTCGTCGGCGACACCCAGATCGTGGAGAACCTGAGGGAGGATCGACGTGAGAAAGAAGATCTGTGTCGAGCCGCCCAGCACGATGCCGGCCACCGCGAGTACGCCGCCCCAGTCGGGCCGCGAGGCGCTCGACCCCGAGGCCGGCCCGTCGGCCGAATCGGGCACGCCCCAGCGCACGAGAGCACCGCACCCGAAGAGGATGCCGGCGCCGACGACGAACGATGCACGGAATCCCAACCGCGCGGCGGCGATCGCGCCAACCAACGGGCCGATGACCTGCCCGATCGTCATGCCCGACTGGATGGCGGCCACCTGCCGACGCACGTCGCGCGGATCGTCGGAGCGCCCGGCGCTGACGAACGCGAAGGTCGAGGCAGCGCCGGTGACACCGAGCACGACGCGACACAGGAAGAGCTCGATCAGCGTGCGCGCGGCGGCCGTTCCGAGAAAGGCCAGGCCCTGCGCCACCTGCACCACCGCGTAGAGCGTTCTTGGACTGCCTCGCTCGGCCCACCGCCCCCAGAGCGGCGCCGTCACGACGGTGGCGAGCGGGGTAATGCCCATGATCCAGCCCGTCCACGTCAGCGTTCCCGCGGCGTCCCACGTCGAGATGCGCTGAATATGGAAGGGCAGGCTGATGTACACGAAAGACCACGAGAACGACCCGAAGAACATGGCGAGTGGCAGGATGTGCCGCTCGTCAAAGCGTGCCGGGGACACGACGCACAGTATAGAGGATGGCGGCGCCGCCCTGGTCTGTCTCCGGCTCCTGATGCGCAATTTGCTCGGGTCACAGTCGTGCGCCATTCTGTGACGCGCTGGGCGGCCTGGTTCGTCGTCGCGGTCCTCAGCGTCGGTTGCAGCAGCCCCGATGTCGATCGCATGTCATCGGCGGTCGAGCTGGGCGATCCTTCGTTCCACCCGACCCTCGAGGCGTACGCGGGGGCGCCGATCCTGCCGGGTAACGACGTCCGGATCCTGTTGAACGGTGACAAGATCTTCCCGGCGCTGGTCGGGGCGATCCGCTCGGCACGCAAGTCGATCACGTATGCGCAGTATTTCTTCGAGGAGGGCCCTGTCGCCGACGAGGTCGTCGCGGCGCTGGTCGAGCGATGCCGTGCCGGCGTGCCCGCGCACGTGCTGCGAGACGGGGTCGGCACCGTCTCCATGCCGGCGCGACATATCGACGAGCTGAAGGCGGCCAGGTGCGACGTCAGCACGTTCCGGCCGCTGCGGCCATGGGCATTACGCCGCGCCAACAATCGAAATCACCGCCGCATTCTGGTGGTCGATGGCCGCGTCGGCATCACCGGCGGCTCGGGGGTCAGCGAAAAGTGGATGGGCAACGGGCTGACGGCGGAGCATTGGCGCGACACCGACATGCGGATCGAAGGCCCGGCCGTCGAGTGGTTGCAAGCCGCCTTCGTCGAGAACTGGCTGGAAACCACCAAGGAAGCGTTGGGCGGCGACGCGTATTTTCCCCGCGCGCAACCGCGATGGTCGGTCGCCGCTCAAGTCGTCCGCAGCTCCCCGGCCGGCGGCAGCTTCGCCATGTACAGCACGTTGCTCCTCGCCTTCAACTCGGCGCGGCGATCTCTCCGGATCACGAATCCCTATTTCCTGCTCGACGGCACGATGCGCGACGTCGTGATCGACCGCTTGCGCCGCGGCGTCACGGTCGAAGTCCTGGTGCCCGGCACGATCGATCACAAGTTCGTCCGGCAGGCGAGTCGCGCGACATGGGGTCCTTTGCTCAAGGCCGGCGTAAGGATCTTCGAGTACCGCCCGGCGCTCCTGCACGCCAAGACGGTCGTGATCGATGGGATGTGGGCCACCGTCGGCAGCACGAACCTGGACAACCGCTCATTTGCCATGAACGAGGAGGTCAATGTCATCGTGTATGACCGTGAGGTCGGGCGACAATTCGAAGAGATCTTCGCCGCCGACCTTCGTCACTCCCGGGAGGTGACCTACGAAGAGTGGCGGCACCGGGGCATCACGGCACGGATCTTCGAGCTGGTGGTTGCGCCGATTCGTGATCTCTTGTAAGTGAAAGGCGACGTGAAGATGAAGACGTTTCGTCGGGCCAGTGCGTTCTTCGCGGCGACGGTGCTGATCGCTGGATGCGCTCACGCGCCGACGGGGCCTGGCGTCATGGTCCTGCCCGGTGCAGGCAAGAGCCTGGAACAATTTCAGACGGACGACGGCACCTGCCGACAAATGGGTGGGCAAGAAATCGAGAAGACGAAGGGCGGCGAGGTCTCGGCCCAGCGGCGCTACGACATGACGTACATGCAATGCATGTACGCCAAAGGACATCAGGTGCCGGTGCCGGGCGGGCGCCCCGGTTACGACGCCTCCGGCGGCCAGAGCCCGCCCCCGGCGCAAGCCGCGCCGCCGGCGGTCAGCAGCGCCCAGGCGGACTGTGAGCGCAGCGGAGGCGTGTGGCGGGCGGCGCTCAACTTTTGCGAGTTTCCCAAGCCTCGCTGAAGCCAGCTACGTGAGCAGGCAAAACCCCTGAGACTCGACGCCGAGCGCGACGTTGAACTTGCTGCGGTTGCTGGGCACGGCCACACCGCTATAGAGGATGCAGACCGGTGAGTTTGCAGATCGCGTAAATCTGGACGCGGAGAAAAAAGAAAGCGGACCCGGGGGCTTTCGCCGGCCGCCCCGCACGCGCGACTCTGGAGAGTTTAGTCGTTCCGGCAGACCCGGCGTCGGCGCGTTGTACCGAGGCCGATCAGGCCAGTGGCCAGGAGCAGCATCGTGCCGGGCTCCGGCACGGCAATCAGGTTCGCCGCGTAGTCGAGACCGAACGAAGAGAGGTTCCTTTGGGCGACGGCGAACTCGAATGTGTGCGCGCCGGGCGCAAGTGACAGCGGGATGATGCCGCGTGTCTCTACGCGACAGCCGATCCCAAAGTCGGAACAGATCGCGTAAGTATTCCCCACGGTCGTCGCCTCGGCCATGCGTTGGACACCATCCACGACGACCGACGTCGAATCGTCGGCAAAGACGATCAAGTTACCCGTGTAGTTCCCTCCTGCTGGCGCGAGGACGAACGACTCACGGAAGGTGACGACCGTGCTGTTCGGCACGACGACGAAACCCGGAGACGCAGGATTCCCGCTTTGCGTAAACGAGACCCAGGACGACCCCGGCTCCGCGGACGCCCAGAATGGATTCGGTGGGATTTGAATGGTCGGCCCGCCCATCGAGTTGCTCTCGATACCGCCGTCGGCGCCGGGCGACGCCGTCGTCCCCTGGCTGCCGATGATGACTGCCTCGGCCTGCGACGGCATGCCGATAGGCAGCGAAATGATCAGCGCGAGTCCGACAAACACAAGATTTCGAAGCACCATCGTCTTCCTCCCACGTCTCCGGTGTCAGAATTGTGCATGCCGCGTACCAAATTCACGTAACTGTTGAAATTCGAGGTCTTAGGGGATCGGGCAAGTCGACACTGCTCGATTCGTAAAGTAAAACTTACAGTCCGCGCGGCCCTCACGCACCGGCTTCGCGGGCGGCTTCGAAAGATCGACGGCGCGGTCGCGCCTGGCGAACGACTGGTGGTCCCTGCCACTCGGAGCTCTGAAACGGGGGCGACGATCACCGTCATCACGAAGGCCGCCAATACCGCCCACGATGACGGTCGCCAACGTCCGGTGTTCGCTAAGTGCCTATCGTTGTGGGATGACGCAGAAGCCTTGGCTCTCCACACCCAGCGCCACGTTGAACTTGCTGCGGAAGTTCTCGAGCGCCACCGCCGCCGTCAGCTCCACCACCTGGGGCTCCGAGAAATGCCGGCGCACCTCGACGAATAGCTCGTCGCTGACTTTCTGGCCGGTGATCGTCATCGCCTCTGCATACGCCAGCGCCGCGCGCTCGGCCGGCGAAAAATGGCGGCTGGTCGCAAACGAGGCGATCTCTCGCA
>Ga0207684_10000587_pt1 | contig 43798 bp, 33 predicted proteins | sample KBSK5501metaG_FD_184342 | JGI IMG/M metagenome (GOLD analysis project Ga0207684, IMG submission 184342) | Corn, switchgrass and miscanthus rhizosphere microbial communities from Kellogg Biological Station, Michigan, USA - KBS K5-50-1 metaG... | ecosystem: Host-associated > Plants > Roots >... | reverse complement strand
CGCACTGGAGTTCAGACGCCGCGGCTTCGAGGCTCGACATCAGGAGGCGCTTCTCGAGGCCGTGCGCCACGGCGCTGCAGTCATGTCGCGGGCCGGCAACGCGACCTCGATGCTTGAATCGCTCTCCGACAGCGGCCCGTTCGAGGTTCGGCCACTCTTCAAAGAAATCGTCTTGGCGGGAGGTAGCGGACCTGGCGGTGAGGCATTCATCCGCGCGCTGGAGATAATCCGCGATCGTGTGGCCGACCCGCTCTTCGACGACCTAGCGCTCGCGCTGACTCTGCACTGGAGGCAGGGCGGAAAACTGGTGCCGGCACTCGAGGCAGTCGTGAACGACTGGTCGGAGACATTGCGCCTTCAGCGCGAGGCTAAGGCGCTCCGCTCGGGCGTCGAGGCGTCGGTGGTCCTGCTCGCCCTGCTCCCATTCGTGTTCCTAGTCACGCTGCAACTGTTGGCGCCAACGCTGCTGGCTCCATTCCGGTCCCCCAGCGGTGAGGTGGTGTTCGGACTTGCAATCAGCTGGATGGCGCTCGGCTACGGGATTCTCCAGCGGATGTCGCAGCCCCCACAAGAGAGCAGATTGCGGCTCCGTGAGGCGCTGTAATGCCTGCCCCTCTCACCGGAGCCCTGGTGTTGTCGGGGCTGACGGCCGTGGCCGTCTCGTGGCTCTTCATTGCCTGGCCGCGGCGCATCACCGCCGAAGAGTGGATAGTCCACCGGCGGTCGTTTGAGCGTGCTCATGACGCGACGACCCAGTCTGTAGGGCTCTCAATTGCTCGCACCGCGCGGGTGCCCGGAATCTGGCTTCTGCCGGACGCAGACCTTGCGCTCTTAGGCCTATCTAGTTTCGGCGCGCCCGCAACAAGGGCGGATGCGTTGCGCCGTCTCGCGGTACTCGGGGGTGGCGCGGCAGCCGGAGTGATCATCGTCGCAAGCATCCTGGGCATTGCCACTGGAGCGACTTGGCTCGCAGTTGCTTCGCCGCTTCTCGCGCTGCTCGCCGCCCTGGTGGCGCTAACCGGCCAGTGGCTGAGGTGGAGGTTCGAGGTGGCAAGCGTCCGAACCGCAATACGAAAGGATCTTCCGCGCTTGCTGACTGGGGCACGCGTCCTTCTGGATAGCGGTACCGCCAACGCAGAACAGGCCCTCGCTGCCGCGGTTGGGACTTACGCCGATCCTGCTGCAGAGTTACTGCGCGAGGCGCTCCGCCTCAAGGAGGTCCGCCGGGTGGAGTTCGAAGCCGCCGTTGATGAGGTGGCGGACCGTTACGCCGTCGGAGAGTTTCATCGGCTCGCGGACAGCCTTCGCGTAGGCCATCGTTACGGCACCGGCATGTCGGTGCTGCTGGTCGATTTCGCCCAGCGGGCTCGCAGCTCCTGGCACGCGAGCTACCGAGAGCGGATCACTCGAGCTCCGGTCCTGATGACAGTCCCCGCGCTGATGTTCTTTGTGCTTCCACTTCTCGTGCTCGTCATGTTTCTCGTCTTTTCGCCGCTCATGGGGACGTTGAGCCGGCTATGAGCCAGCGGGGTCAGGCACTGATTGAGTTCTCATTCACAGTCGGCCTGCTCATGCTGCTCGTGGTCACAACAGCACAGGTCGCCATCTTCCTCAACTACCGCTCCAGTCTTGACTTGGCGACGCGCGAGGGCGCCTATCAGGCGAGCCTGGTCGGCCACCAGCCTAGCGACGGTCAACTCGAAACGCAGACGTTGTGGGCGAAGCTAGAGCCGGGCGCGCAGCCGGTTGAAGTGACCGTCACCCGCGAAGGGAACCTGATCGTGGTCACCGCCATCACTTATGCGCCCGCGATCCTTCCGATTCCCTTCCCGCCGTTCACCCGCCTGCCGGTGCAGGTGCGTTCGGTCCATACCATCGAGCAGTTCGAGCCGGGGTCTTCATGAGCAGGCAATCAGGGCAGGCGCTCGTGGAGTGGGGGCTGAGCGCTTTCGTGCTGATGCTGTTCGCCTTCGGGCTGTTGGCGGTCGGGCAGATCGTTGGCGAGGACATGGCTATTCGCTCTGCTGCCACGCAGGCTGCGTTTGCCGCTGCGAGAGCCCCCAGTGCAGCAGCAGCCCAGCAGTACGGACAAGCGGCTGCCGCCGAGGCGGTGCGGGGATCGCAAGTCGAGAACGTCCAGGTAACCATCGACACCGGCTCGTTCCAGCGCGGATCGACTCTGACAGTGACTGCAAAAGGCTACGTAAACCTGACGGCGTTTCCGATCATCTCGCAGCTGCTCGGCGGAAGGGTCGCGGTGACCTGGCAGGCCCATGCACTGATCGAGCCGTATCGGAGCAGAACACCGTGAAGAGCCTGGACACGCAGAAGGGTCAGGTGCTGGTCATGTCAGCACTGGTGATGGCGTTTCTCTTCCTGCCGCTCTCGGTCTTTGTCATTGACACAGCTTTGGTCGATTCGAGCTATGCCCAGCTCGGAGAGACGCTCCAGGCGTCGGCGGAGGACGGCGCGTCATCGATCGATGTTGCGGCCTATCGAAGCAGCAATGGCCAGACGGTCAGGCTCGATCCGGTCCAGGCAAAGACGGTCGCCGACACGTCGATTACGGCGGCTGCCGTACCCGGCCTCCGGTCGTGGACCGTGACAGTAAGTGGTTCGCGTGTGACCGTGACCGGGATTCTGTCGGTTCAGCTGATGGTTCTTGGCACAGCGACGTTGAGCGAGTCGAGGAGCGCGATCTTTGCTTATGGCCAGTAGGACAATCCGTCTTGCAGCCGCGTTAGCGATTGGCGTCGCTCTCGCGGTCGCTGCCGCGATTTCGTCAGACAACATTCGCGTGGTCGATCGCCTGCTGACGTTGTCTTGGGTACCCGCCGTCATCCTGGCGCTGCTACTCATCGCCGTGGCGACAGCAATTGGGTTCACCCTCCCACAGCCCGCTATGCCTTCCGGAAAGCCCGCTCAGCCGGAGCCAGTCGTTCCCAGCCCGACCGTCCCGGAGTGTCGTCGCAAGCCCCCAGTCATCTCGGTCCATGGTCTCGAACCACAGGCCGGCTGCACGTCGATCGCCTTCAACCTGGCGGTGGAGGTTGCTGCGGCGGGAATGATCGATGGTCGCCGACCGCGACCGATCTGCCTGCTTCGCGCTGGCGCACTAACCGGCACTGTCGGGCTCGATCCAAAGCCCTTCACCGACTACTGCCGCAGTCATGTGGCGACAGTAGGCGATGAGGTGATCGAGCTCGCAGAGCGACATCCATCCGGCTGCGAGGTCCTTTGCGTCGCTGACGGCGCACTGGATGGTCACCGCCTGCGCCTCCTTGTATCGGTGCTGCGTCGCTTCTACGACCTTGTGGTCATCGACTGCCCGCCGGGCGATCGCTGGCTGACAGACTCGGCATTCGACGCAAGCGAGGTCTCCCTGTTGGTTGGGCTGCCGAGTGAGCAGTCGGCGGCTGCGGCGGTCCCGTGGTCGGACATGTCGTGGCGATATGGTCTCGACGCGCGATTCGGTCTCCTGGTCAACCGGGTCACCGCAAAGTCAACTACTCCCCAGATGCTGCTCGCTGCGTTTGCCAATCGAGCTTTGATCCCCGAAGACGCGGTCACCAACAACCCACTGGAGTTGCCCTGGGTGCTGCGGCCAAATTCTCTAGCTGGCCAAGGTCTATCAGAGCTCGTTGCCATGTCGGTGCCCGATCTCGCTGCGAAGGAAGAGGTCCATGCCGCATGAATTGATCGCTGGACTCGAGGCAGGTGCCGTGGTTCTCCTCGTCCTCCTATTGGTGCCGAAGCGGGGCGTTGATCACTTGCGTTCAAGACTTTCGGATCTTCGTTCCGGACGGCGACGCTGGCTCTTCGAGCCGCCCCCTTCGCGAGGTGCAGATCGTGCCGGGAACATAGCCGCCTATGCCGCGGATGCGTTGGATCTGGGGATTCCGCTATACGTGGCCGGTCGGCTTGCCGAGCAACGGTCGGGCCAGCTGTTTCTGGAGCGGAAGAGTCGCTGGGCGAATAGCCCGAAAGCGTTGCTCGCGGCTCACCTGAAGGGCGCAATCAACGAGGCCGAGCTTCACGGCCAGCTAAAGAGCCGCGGGCTACCACTGCCCCCGCCGAAGGCCGTTGTCCCGAAGGTCGAGGCCAGGCCGCTGATAAGTGTCAAGTGGTGGCTGGAGCGGCAGGCGATGGCGCATGCAATCGCAAAGCCGAATGGCGTTGGTTCAGGAAAAGGGGCCCGAGTCAGACCCTTGGGGGAGGGGGTGGAGGATGAGAACGAAGCCAACGACACCGACCAGGCGGAGCCTTCCACGGCCCCTGTTGTCGACCCCAGCCATCTGACGATCCGCACGTTCGGGCGAGTCGAACTACGTCAGGCCGGCCAGGACTACGCGCCTGAATTGCTGCGTAAGAAAGTTCTCGCTTTCATCTGGCTGTACCTATTCGTGCGCGGCCTGCTCGAGCCGGGGGGCCGGGTCGATCGCGGAGCGTTCTGTGAAGAGTTCGCGCCTGGACTGTCGCCGGAGAGGCAGCGCAAGCGGGTTCGGGACCGCCTTGACGACATGTTCAGTCGTGACCTGCCCGACGCGCTAACGTCGCGCTTGAACACCAATCGGACACATCTGAGCCTGGATCTCAGCAAGTGCAGCATCGACATTGTTCGCCTTCAGGAGTTGGCCAAGCAGTGCGTTGCGAAGCAGGGGATGCTGACCAGCGACCTGTCGGCTGAAGCCAGTCGGATTGTCGACGAGACCGACGGGGAGTTTCTCCCTGATTGGGAAGAGATCGAGAACGAGACAAATGGCGGCCGCGGCGCCGCAGCAGAGTACGTGCGTGCTCTGCGTGGGATAGCGGAGACCGCGCGGGTCGAGCTCCTGGGTGCTCTGGCAGCCAACCATGTGGCCCGCCAAGAGCCGGGGAAAGCCATCCCGTTGCTCGAGCAGGCCCTCGAGCGACAGCCCGAGCGCGAGGACTTAGCCCGAAAGCTCCGGGCCGCCTATCTAGAGACCGGTCAGCACCTCAGAGCGATCGAAATTCAGAAGGACCACGCGCTAGACGCCTGACCATTGGCGCTATCGGGCCGTTGGCTGGCACATTTACAACCGAATAGACCGCCTCTCGCCTTCGCTCATGAGCGCTTGCCCGCCGGCGGATCGCTCGACGCGAGTGTGTGGACTGGCGCATGGATTGCGGTGGCGTATTCCTGTCCGTCTATGGTCGATGTCTTCCAGGCGCAGCGACAAGCGCGGCAGAAACTCCATCCTCCCCGACTGCGGCGGGGGTCGGTCAGTTCCCCGGAGCAGCCCCGGCAGGCACATCTGCCAACTGCGACGCGAGCTAGAGCAGCGGCGCGGTCGAACATGCGTTCGCGAAATCGTACCGCAAGCACGTTTGGCCTGAGGACCTCCGCGTACGACCGTCTTAACAAGCTGCGTTTGCGCCATGGCCGAAAGCGTTGAAGCTCTTCGGGGGTGAGGATCGATCGCCGCTGACTCCCTTGTCGAGCGCATCAGAACGTCTGCAGAAGCGTACCGCGCTGTTGGTCAGTTCTATTGGCCAGGTGCTAGCCACTTCGCTCTACTCAGCCTTGATGCCGACGGGTGCCTGACCGGCGCGTTACTCGTTGTCTGCCGCGCCTGCGTTCGGGACGCCGCTAGAGCTGTCATAAGCCGGCTTGACGAGATCACGACAGAGAGCTGTCGCGGGAACCTTACGTACTTAGACCTCATTGGCCAATCGGGTTCATCGGACGCGGCGTGTTCCCAGTGTGGGGAGTGTGCTTGATCGCCGGTTTGGGTTCCTGCCCGGGCGGGTTAGGATGGCCCGGGTATGGGCGTTGTTTAGGACCGGCCGGGAATGAATGTATTCGAGCTTCGGGACCGGCTCGTAGCCGATTACGGCGAGTACGTTCGGAGTTTCATCTCGATTCGAGACGAGCACGTTCGGGGCCGCGTCGACGAGGCACTGGATCAGGGCCTCTTGTGGCCCGAGCCAAGGGTCGGTCTGAATCCGTCTTTTCAAGCCGGGCGTTCAATCGATGAGCTCGTCACGGAAGGAATTCTTCACCCGGAGGCCGCCCACGTTTTCAGGATCAAGGCTGAGGGTCAGCCTGATCGACCGCTGCGGCTCTACCGACACCAAGAGGAGGCGATCCGAGCCGCGCGAACTGGAGCGAGCTATGTCCTAACCACGGGCACGGGCTCAGGCAAGAGCCTGGCTTACATCGTGCCCATCGTTGACCACGTCCTCCGCGTCGGATCCAAGAAGAGGATTCAGGCAATCGTGGTCTATCCGATGAATGCCCTCGCAAACAGCCAATTCCAGGAGCTCGAGAAGTTTCTGAAGCGGGGCTACCCCGATGGCCGAGGACCAGCGCGATTTGCCAAGTACACCGGCCAAGAGTCGGACGAAGAGCGCATCGCGATAATCGCCGACCCGCCCGACATCCTCCTCACTAACTACGTAATGCTCGAGCTCCTGCTGACTCGGGTGGCGGAGCGCAACTTAGTGGCTTCCGCCGAAGGGCTGCGATACCTAGTCCTCGACGAGCTCCACACATATCGCGGTCGCCAGGGTGCCGATGTGGCGTTGCTGGTAAGGCGCGTGCGCGAAGCGTGCAAAGCAACCGAGCTGCAATGCGTAGGCACCTCGGCAACACTTGCCGGCCCTGGGACCTGGGCAGAGCAACGAACAGAAGTCGCAAGGGTAGCCAGTCTTCTGTTTGGAACCGAGGTCGCCCCCCTCAACGTAATCGGTGAAACGCTGCAGCGCATCGCCCAGCCGACCGATCTTGGGGACCCTGAGTTCGTGGCTGGATTGACCACCGCAGTCGATCGGACCGGGCCAGCCACAAGCGCCGATCAGGGTGCATTTGCAGCAGAACCCCTCACTCGTTGGATCGAGGAGGCGCTTGGAATCGCGACTGACAAGGAAGGTGGTCGGCTCACGCGCCGCCTTCCGCGGACAATACACGGCCCGGGCGGCGTGGCCGAAGAGTTGGCGGTACTCACCGGCCGAAAGGAAGAGGTCTGCGCCCTCGCGGTGCAGAACCACCTGCTCGCCGGGTACAAGCAGGTCGACCCACAGACACAATCCCCATTCTTTGCATTTCGCCTGCATCAGTTCGTTAGCCGCGGCGAGACTGCATACGCTTCAATCGAAGCGGCTCCCGACCGATACGTAACCCTGCAGGGGCAACTATTCGTTCCAGGCGATCGCGAGCGCATCCTGGTACCACTCGTTTTCTGTCGCGAGTGCGGCCAGGACTACTACGTGGTCCAGCGACACGGTACCGGGCTTGAAACTCGCTTCGTCGCCCGCGACTTCGACGATCGGCAGCCGGCGGCTAGCGGCCAGGCTGGCTACTTGTACACGCCGTCTGACGAACCCTGGGACGACACTCCAGCTGGCTACTCCAATCTTCCCGAGGATTGGCTCGAAGAGTCATCGTCCGGCGAACCGCGCGTCAAGTCGAGCTATCGCGAGTATGTGCCCAAGCGCTACGAGGTACGACCGGATGGCGCGACGGGCTTGGAAGGTGAAGGCTGCACGGCACATTTTGTGCCCATCCCATTCCGGTTCTGCCTTGCCTGCGGGGTGGTGCATGGCGGCCGACAGCGATCGGATTTCACGAAGCTGGCAACGCTCGGTTCCGGCGGCCGAAGTACCGCGACCAGCGTTCTGAGCCTGTCGGTACTGCGCCATATGCAGAACGAGGACGGCCTGGGACCACAGAGTCGGAAGCTTCTGGCCTTCACTGACAACCGGCAGGATGCGTCGCTTCAAGCAGGACACTTCAACGACTTTGTTCAGGTCACACGGCTTCGGAGTGCGCTATACCGCGCTGCCAAGAAGGCTGCTGAGGCCGGGATCGAGCACGGCGAACTCACCCAGAAAGTTTTCGATTCGTTGGGACTGCAGCCGGTCGATTACGCAGTCGACCCTGCTGTTCGCTTCCAAGCACGACAGGAAACTGATAAGGCACTTCGTGACGTTCTCGGCTACAGGCTTTTCGTTGACCTCAAGCGCGGCTGGCGTCTTACGTCGCCAAACCTCGAGCAATGCGGCCTCTTGGAGATCAGGTATCCGGCATTAGACGAGCTCTGCGCAGCAGAGGACGTGTGGCAAGGCATGCACGCTGCGCTGTTAAGCGCATCTCCGGCCACACGGGCTCGTATTGCGGCTGTCCTTCTCAACTTCATGCGCCGCGAACTCGTGATCAAAGTCAACTACCTCGATTCCAACTTCCAGGAGACGCTTCGGCAGAGCTCTGATCAACGACTTGCCGGGCCGTGGGCCCTCGACGAATTAGAGAAGCTCGAGGTGGCTTCGATGCTGGTGCCCCGATCGGTTCGGCCAAACGATTACGGAGGCCACGTATATCTCTCTGGAAGGAGTGGCTTTGGGCAGTTCCTGCGCCGCCCGACTACGTTCCCTGACCACGGCCATCGCATGAAGGTCGGCGATGCGGAGGCGGTCGTGCGAGACCTACTCGAAGCGATGCGAGTGGGCGGTTTGGTTAATCGCGAAGACCCTGAAGACCACGACGATGTGCCTCGCTACCAGCTTAACGCGGCAGCTTTGCGCTGGACCGCCGGAGACGGGCGGCACGCTTATCACGATCCCGTCCGAATGCCCCGAGAACCTAAGCAGGGCATTCGTCCTAACCCCTTCTTCGTCCAACTCTACAGCGAGAGTTCGATGGAGATCGGTCGAAACCTGGAGGCTCGCGAGCACACCGCCCAGGTCGACTACGCAGTGCGGGAAGAACGTGAGCACCGCTTTCGCGATGGTCGGCTCCCCGTTCTTTATTGCTCGCCGACGATGGAGCTCGGAATCGACATCGCTGAACTCAACGTGGTTGGCCTGCGAAACGTGCCTCCAACTCCTGCCAACTACGCTCAACGCAGCGGGCGCGCCGGGAGAAGCGGGCAGCCGGCTCTGGTATTTACGTATTGCTCGACTGGTAGCCCCCACGATCAGTACTTTTTCCGGAGGCCCGAATTGATGGTGTCGGGCCAGGTCGCGCCGCCAAGAACTGACCTTGCCAATGAGGATTTGGTTCGAGCGCACGTCTATGCGGTTTGGCTCGCGGAGGCTCGCCTTAGCCTCGGTCGATCACTGAAGGAAGTGCTCGACGTCTCAGGAGATGATCCGTCGCTCGAGGTGTTGGAACACGTTCAACAGACCCTAACCGCGCCGCAGCACCGTTCGCGGGCCGGACTACGCGTGAAGGCCGTACTGGACGACATCATGCCCTTGATCGAGAAATCACCGTGGTGGGGCCCGGGTTGGACGCAGGAAACGTTGGATGCAGTCGCGGTTCGCTTCGAAGCAGCCTGTGGGAGGTGGCGCGACCTATATCGAGCAGCTCGAGCGCAGGTAGTGAGCCAGCACAAGATCACGATCGACGCGTCACGAACTGACCAGGACAAGAAGGCGGCTGAGCGCCTGCGCCGACAGGCAGTAGCTCAGTTGAACCTTCTCATCTCCGAGGATGCTCCGATCGCGCAGTCTGACTTCTACAGCTATCGATACTTCGCTAGCGAGGGCTTCCTACCCGGCTACAGCTTCCCAAGGCTTCCACTGTCCGCATTCATACCCGGCCGGCGGTCCGCAAGGGGCCAGGATGAATATCTCCAGCGTCCACGTTTCCTCGCAATTAGCGAGTTCGGTCCACGCAACTTCCTTTATCACGAAGGCTCGCGCTACCAAATCAACCAAGTGATTCTTCCCGTGGCGGATTCCATGGATGGGCAGCAGGCCGACATCGCCACCGCATCGGCAAAGCGCTGCATCGAATGTGGGTATCTGCACCAAATGGAAGGTGGCGCCGGTCCGGACCTCTGTGAGAACTGCGGTACGGAGCTTGGGGCGCCTATGACGCAGCTCTTCCGGTTACAGAACGTCGTGACGAGGCGGCGAGATCGGATCAATTCGGATGAAGAGGAACGCCAACGCCAGGGCTACGAGATTCGTACCGCGGTGAGATTCGCGGAAGTGCACGCGCGTCCAGCAGCTATGACCGGTGAAGCGATAGTCGACGGCAAGCCGATGCTCGAACTCGCTTTTGGACCGGCCGCGACCATTTGGCGCATCAATTACGGCTGGAGCCGGCGGAAAGACAAGTCACAGTTGGGCTTTGTGCTCGATGTGGAACGCGGGTACTGGGCTCGAAGCGAGTACGAGGCCGCCCCGGATAACGGGGATCAAGCCGGTCCGCGCGTCAAACGAGTGATTCCCTACGTTGAGGATCGGCGCAACTGCCTTCTGATCAAGCCGACTTGGAACGCTTCGGTGGTTGAAATGGCATCGCTCGAAGCTGCCATCCGCGTCGCCATCCAAGTCCAGTACCAGCTGGAGGACGGCGAACTGGCCAGTGAACCGCTACCGGACGAAGAATCGCGTAGGCGCATCCTGATATACGAGGCGGCGGAGGGCGGAGCCGGCGTACTCCGACGCCTAATCGAAGATCCATCAGCCTTGGCCGGTGTGGCGGCGACAGCAGTTGATCTGTGCCACTTCGATCCGGACGGCACAGATCGAGGTCGGGCTCCGGGTGCTCGCGAAGGCTGTGAGGCGGCGTGTTACGACTGTTTACTGAGTTACCGCAACCAACCATCGCACCCATTGCTCGATCGCAAGGCGATTTCGCAGACCCTGCGGAAGCTTGCCGAAGCTTCGGTCGAAGCATCGCCGAACGTACTGGATCGCGATCAACACCTTGAACGGTTGTCGAATGTCGCAGGCTCGGAGTTGGAACGCGAGTGGCTGCACTTCCTGTACGACGCGCATTTGAAACTTCCGACTAGGGCGGGGGTTCTCTTCGAAGAAGCGGCCACGCGCCCTGACTTTGTCTATGACGACGAGGTAGCGGTCGTGTACATCGACGGGCCTATGCATTCGATTCCGAGCCTCGCCGAGAGAGACTCCGTGAAAAGAAGCGCGATGGAGGACCGTGGCTGGGCGGTGATCCGATTTGGCCACGACGAGGACTGGCCTGCAACCGTGGCCCGCTACCCATGGATCTTTGGAGACGGGAAGTGAGCTTCGCAGTTGGCTCGCTCGTGAAGGCTCGCGGAAGAGAGTGGATGGTTCTTCCAGACTCGACGGACCAGCTGCTTCTTCTGAGGCCACTTGGCGGTACCGATGCTGAGATCGCGGGTGTCCTTGCCGAGCTCGAAACAGTCCAGCCTGCTCGATTCGCCCTCCCAGATCCCGATCAACCTGGTGACTACCGGTCAGCACGACTCTTGAGGGACGCGTTGCGGTTGGGTTTCCGTTCTAGCGCCGGACCCTTCCGATCGTTCGGTCATCTGGCGGTTGAGCCCAGGCCTTACCAGCTGGTGCCGCTGCTCCTTGCTTTGCGCCGGGATCCAATTCGCGTACTGATAGCAGACGACGTCGGGATTGGAAAGACGATCGAAGCACTCCTGATTGCACGCGAGATGTTGGACTCCGGAGAGGCTGCGAACCTGGCGGTTCTTTGCCCACCCCATCTGGCGGAACAGTGGCAACGGGAGATGTCCAGCAAATTCAACCTCGACGCAGAGCTAGTCCTACCATCAACGGCGGCACGCCTCGAGCGGGACTGCGCGGTCGGTCAGACGCTCTTTCAAATGCATCCCATCGTGGTCGTCTCAACGGACTACATCAAAGCCGATCGTCGACGCAACGACTTTCTGCGCACATGTCCAAAGCTGGTTATCGTCGATGAAGCGCACACCTGTGCAGCGGATCCCAACATCCGAGGGACTCGACACCAGCGCCACGAGCTACTAGCAGGGCTTGCCAAGGATCCTCAACGTCACCTGATACTTGTGACTGCAACCCCGCACAGTGGAAAGGCGCAGGCCTTTCGTTCGCTCTTAGCGCTGCTCGATCCGAGCTTTGGCGAGCTCCCCGATGACCTGACCGGCCCGGCTCACGAGTCAGACAGGCGGCGCCTGGCCCAGTACTTCGTCCAGCGCAGAAGGGGAGACATTCAGTCTTACCTCGACACAGAGACTCCTTTTCCAAAGCGAGAGGACAGAGAGGAGGGATACCAGCTCACCGCCGAGTACCGCCTGCTATTCGACCGAGTCCTCAAGTTCGCCCGAGAGGTCGTTTTGGATACGTCCGGAGGCCGCCACCGTCAACGTGTCCGCTGGTGGTCGGCACTTGCTCTTCTCCGCTCCCTTGCTTCAAGCCCCGCCGCGGCCGAGGCGACGTTGCGCACTCGGGCAACTACTGCTGACACCGAAACGCCTCTACAGGCCGATGCTCTCGGAGCGCGCCTCGTGTTGGACCAGGCTGAGAGCGAGGACGACTCGCCCGTTGACGTCGCGCCGGGCAGCGACTACGAGACCGACGACGGCCCCGTTCGACGGCGACTACTCGAAATGGCTAGAGAGGCAAATCGGTTGCGGGGCAAGGGTGATGCAAAAGTCGAAAAGGCGGCGAATCTCGTGGCGGAACTGATCCGCGATGGCTACAACCCCATTGTGTTTTGCCGCTTCATTCCAACAGCCGAATATGTCGCGGAGGAGCTGCGCAGCAGGCTCCCTAGGGATGTCGAGATAGCGGCTGTGACTGGCCAGTTGCCACCCGACGAACGTGAGGTTCGAGTAAGCGCTCTTGGCAAGGCCGCCCGTCGCGTGCTTGTTGCCACCGACTGCCTATCCGAAGGCATCAACCTCCAGGACCATTTTGATGCCGTACTTCATTACGACCTGTCGTGGAATCCCACCCGCCATGAGCAGCGCGAAGGTCGAGTAGATCGGTTTGGGCAGCCTCGATCGACGGTCAGAGTGATTTCCTTTTTCGGTCGGGACAACGACATCGATTACATCGTCCTCAATGTGCTTCTGCGGAAGCACCGTGAAATAAGGAGAGCGACTGGGGTATCAGTTCCAGTCCCAGGGAATCCCAGCGAAATCATGGAGGCGCTGGTTGAGGGACTGTTATTGCGAGGACGCGGCGCACCAGTTGGAGACCAGATGGTCCTTTACGAAGAGTATCTGCAGCCGCAACAGCAGATGCTCTTCACGGACTGGGAGGAAGACGCCGAGCGTGAGAAGCGCTCTAGGACCATGTTCGCGCAGGAGTCCATCAAGGTCGACGAGGTCTCGCGCGAGATGGAAGCCGTAAACCGTTCCGTTGGCAAGGGCACAGATATTGCCTCCTTCGTCCGCACAGCCGTAGGGGCAGCCGGTGGAACGGCATCAGGTGACAAGGTGCTCGAGGTGAACTTGACCGAGGCCAAGTCGTCACTGCGAGAAGCGGTCGGCGCCGATCGGCTGCGATTGCGCCTGGAAGGCCCAACCACAGGGGATGAGAGGCTCATCTCTAGGACCGATCCAATCATCGAGGCAATCGCCTCATATGTGCTCAACGCCAGCCTCGACCCGGTTGAAGCCGGCCCCGCCGCTCGCTGCGGAGTTATCCGGACCGCGGACGTTCGTCGGCGGACAACTCTCATTCTGTTGCGACACAGGATCCATCTGGTCGCTATTCGGGACGGGATTGAGCGTCCAATGCTGGCTGAAGACTGCAGTAGCGTCGCGTTCGAGGGTGGTCCGGATGCGCCTCGTTGGCTCGAAGACGATGAGGTTGAGCCGCTTCTCCATGCGCGCCCGTCCGGCAATACAGACCCGGCGCAGGCCTCCGCCATTCTTCGCGAACTCATTAATCAGTTCGATCAGGTCCGCTCTCACCTCGACGATGAGGCCAAGCAGCGGGCGACCGATCTCCTAGAGACCCATCGCCGTGTCCGTCATGGTGCGGGCATATCCGCGGGTCGGCTACGAGTTGAAGCTCAAGTGCCGCCGGACGTACTCGGTATCTATGCCTTCATTCCGCAGCCCGCAAGCAACCATTGATGGCAAGGACTATTGCCTTCCCGACAATACGGACGGAAGGAGGTCTCCTTCCCGCAGAGGTCCTCATCCAGGTGGTCGCAGGATCGCTGCCCGGAATGGCGCCGGAGACCGACTATCACCTGCCGGCCCGCGAGAAACTCAACGAGGCGGTCAGCCGATCTTGGAACCGTCTCATAGCAGCCTGGACGGCATTCAGTGCCGCTCGCTCAAAGCTCGCTGCGGGAGAGCTGGCCACTACGGAAACCCGCGAGAGATGGCTGTTACCCCTCTTTTCAGAACTCGGATACGGACGCCTTGCGCCGGCTCACGCTGTCGAAATGGACGGACGAACATTTCCGATTTCCCATGAATGGGGTTCGGTACCGATTCACCTAGTTGGGGCCGGCGTGAAACTGGACGAACGAACGCGTGGAGTTGCAGGCGCTGCTCGCATGAGCCCTCACGGCCTCGTCCAGGATCTGCTCAACACCTCGCAGGATCGGCTTTGGGGGTTCGTTAGCAACGGATTGCAGCTGCGGATTCTTCGGGACAGTGAGGCGATTACCAGGCAGGCGTATCTGGAGTTCGATCTCGAGGACATGATGGACGGTGAGGTCTACTCGGACTTCGTCGTCTTGTGGCTCGTCGGGCATCAGAGTCGGCTCGAAGGCGAGCGGACATCCGATTGCTGGCTTGAGAAGTGGTCGCAGCATGCGATCGAGCAGGGGACTCGGGCGCTCAACCGCCTGCGTGAGGGTGTCGAGGCTGCGATTACCGCGCTTGGCCGAGGATATCTGTCGCATCCCGCGAACCGCGAGTTGCGAGATAGCCTTCGTAGCGGGCGCCTCGACCGTCAGGCCTACTATCGGCAACTGCTCCGGATCGTTTACCGGTTGATATTTTTGATGGTTGCCGAGGACCGCGACCTGCTCCATCCCCCCGAGACCCCTACAAGCGTGCGCTCGATCTATGCGAACCACTATTCAGTCGCCCGGATGCGGCGATTGGCCGAGCGCAGTCGTGGCTCCGCCCATGCAGACCTATACGAGGTATTGAGCCTAGTGATGAACGCCCTCGGTAAGGAGGGCGGACTGCACAGCCTTGGGCTACCGGCACTCGGAAGCTTCCTCTGGCGCACGGACGCCGTCGCCGATCTCGCAACCTGCCAACTCCGAAATAGAGATTTGCTGGAGGCAATGTCAGCACTCGCGTTCACGACGGACGGACGGATCCGGCGCGCCGTCGACTACCGCAACCTCGGCAGCGAGGAACTGGGGAGCGTCTACGAATCGCTGTTGGAACTGCATCCTGAGGTGAACCTAGAAGCCGCAGCCTTCTCCCTGGCGACTGCTGGAGGCCATGAGCGCAAACTCACAGGCAGTTACTACACGCCAACCAGCTTGATCACCAGCCTGCTGGACTCTGCCCTAGATCCAGTCCTCGCCGAGGCCGACTCGGAGACTGCAATTCTCAACCTGAAAGTCGTGGATCCGGCATGCGGCAGCGGTCACTTCCTGATTGCGGCTGCGCATCGGATTGCCAAGAAGCTCGCAGCGGTACGTACTGGTGATGCCGAGCCTCCGCCCGAGGCCGTGCGACGAGCCTTGCGTGACATCATCGCCCATTGCATATACGGCGTTGACATGAACGATATGGCGGTCGAGCTATGCAAGGTCTCGCTGTGGATGGAAGCGTTAGAACCTGGTCGTCCCCTGTCATTCCTGGACCACCGGATCGTGCTGGGCAACTCACTTCTCGGTGCCACACCAGCACTACTTCGCAAGGGGATACCAGACGAGGCGTTCAAACCGATCGAAGGTGATGATCCCGAAATCGCCCGATCATGGAAGCGTCGCAATCATCAGGAGGTTGCAGGTCAGACACTGTTTGCCTTCGAGGCGGAATTGTCGGCCACCCAGTTTGTGGGCCAACGAGCCGCCGAACTGGATGCCCTGCCCGACGAGGATCTGTCAGCCGTCATCGAGAAGGAGAAGCGATATCGGGATCTGCTTGGCTCAAGCGAGATCGCACGTGCTCGTCTTGCCGCAGATGCATGGTGTGCCGCATTCGTTGCTCCAAAAGTTCGTGGTGCTCCCGCGCTCACTGAAGGCGTGCGCCAGCGCTTGGCGAGCAATCCAGAAGCGTCCGACCTCGACGTCGGGCGAGGGGTTCGAATGCTGGCCGCGGAGTATGGCTTCATGCATTGGCACCTTGCCTTCCCGGGGGTGTTTCGGACGCCGATGGAAGGAACCGAAGCAGAAAACCCACGAATGGGTTGGTCGGGGGGCTTCGACCTTGTCCTCGGCAATCCACCTTGGGGTCAAGTAGAACTCAAGGAACAGGAGTGGTTCGCCGAGCGGGACCGCGAGATCGCTGAGATGGCGGGAGCGAATCGCAAGAAACGCATAGCGCAGTTGGCGCGTGACAACCCATCCTTATTCGACGCGTACAACCGCGATCTACGCCACTCCTTGGGCATCAGTCGTTTGTTACGAGAGTCGGGCCGCTTCCCGCTTTGCGGCCGTGGAAGAATCAACACGTACGCCGTCTTCGCAGAACTCATGCGTGAATTGCTGGGTGCTTCCGGGCGAGCAGGGATCATTGTTCCGACAGGGATCGCAACCGATGACACCACCAAAGAGTTTTTTGCTGATCTGGTCGAGACCCAGACTCTGGTCAGTCTCTATGACTTCGAGAACGCCGCTCCCATATTCCCGGGGGTCCATCGAAGCTACAAGTTCTGCTTATTGACCATGTCGGGATCTGGCCAGCCGGTTACCCAGGGAGCGGAGTTCGCGTTCTTTGCCCATTCGACTGCCGATTTGAGTGACCCTGATCGGCGATTCCGGCTAACGGCTCAGGATCTTAGACTCGTCAATCCCAACACTCTCACGTGCCCGATCTTCCGAACGAGACGGGATGCCGAGATTACAAAGGCCGTCTACAGGCGGATCCCAGTGCTGATCAACCAATCGCATGTGGACGGCAACCCTTGGGGGCTACGGCTTATGCAAGGGACCTTCAATATGACCACCGATTCGGCGCTCTTCAAGTCCCGAGCAGATCTTGAGAGAGATTCATGGGTCCTGCGTGGCAATGTCTTCATCCGTGGTCAAGACAAATACTTGCCTCTCTACGAAGGCAAGATGTTTCACCAATTCGATCACCGATGGGCTCACTCAGATGACACCAAGCCGCTTCGTGGGCCAAAGGCCCCAGACTTCGTCGTAATGCCGAGGTATTGGGTGCCCCAATCCGAGGTTGATTCGAGGCTGGGTAACTGGGCCCTACCGTGGCTGTTTGTGTGGCGAAACATCGTCCGCACGACTGATGAACGCACGGTCATCTCGACCCTTATTCCACGTGCGGGTGTTAGTAATAGCGCAACGATTGGCCTGATTGCGCCAGAACTTGCCAATTTGGCGCCCGTCCTACCTGCCGTATTTTCGAGTTTACCGCTGGACTTCATCGCTCGATTCAAGGCCGGCGGCGTCAACTTGAGCTTTTTCATAGTCGAGCAACTACCGGTCCCGGGCCCTGCAACGTTTCTGGAACACCCGCCGTGGGATCCGTACCACTCCTGGGCCGAGTGGATCTCACTTCGTGCCGCAGCGCTAATTGAGTCAGACGATCTGCGTTTGGGGGATGGGTCAACGGTATCGCGTGACCCGTGGGATGCGAGGCGGCGGGAGAACCTACGAGCAGAGCTAGACGCGGGTCTGTTCCATTTCTACGGGTTTACGTTCGACGAGACGGAGTACGCCTTGAACTCGTTTACGGTGTTGCGCGATAAGGAAATGCGCGAGGTTGGCGACTTCCGAAGCCGACGGCTGGCGCTCAAGGAGTACGAAAAGCTTGCCACTCCTCAACCGGCAACCGCCTGAGTACAGACCGATCATGGTGAGAGAAGGCCCTGCTGCAAGACCCTTGAGCAAACTGGCTGAAATGACCCGAGAGCAGCGTGCAACTCTCGAGGCACGAATGGCAGCAGATGCCATCAATCCATCGTGACCGCAATGGACATCATTCCCGACAAGCGGAAGGTCGTTGGGCTAGTTGAACAAGCCTATGCCGGCAAGATCTGCCTGCCCAACTTCCAGCGTGACTTTATCTGGACCCGAGAGGAGGTCGCGGATCTCGTCCGCTCGATACTCAGGGGATACTTCATTGGTTCACTACTCCTTCTGCGGAGCGATCCGCAGCACCCTCCTTTCGCGCCGATCTTCCTCCGTGGCGCGAAACCTCTGATCGTCGAGCCCGCCCCAGATTTGCTTGTGCTCGATGGGCAGCAACGATTGTCATCTCTGGTCTACGCTCTGACCGCTCCGGACCTATCTCTCAAGGACTCAAGCCAGCGTCGCTGGTTCTACGTGAGCCTCGACACCCTGCTCGACGAGCCGGACAGCGATGCAGTCGTGTTCGACAGATCGAAACGTGAATTGGGTGGGCTCGAGTCTCCGGCAGCACAGTACTCACAGCGAGTGCTTCCCTGCACATCGCTTCTCAGCATGGGTCTATTTCTGGCCTGGCGAGATGGTTTCGAAGATTGGATGCGGGCGAGTGCTCCAGACCAAGAGGCGACGTATAAGAAAGATTGGCGAGGTGCCTGGACTGCGGCGGCAAACGCTTTCCAATCATTTGAGGTGCCTCTGGTCGAGCTCCCACAAGTCAACGAGTCAGACGGCGAGTCGATTGGGCGCGTCTGTGCGATCTTCGAAAAGCTGAACTCGACAGGGGTCGATCTCTCGGTCTATGACCTTCTGACCGCCCGACTCTATCGGTCAGATATCAAGCTCCACGACCTTTGGACGGACGCCTGCAAAAAGCATGCTCGGTTGAGGGCTTGGTCCGACGGGAAAGCGGACCAGAACAAGTTTGGAGTCCTGGTTCTTCGAACGCTCGCTCTCCTGCGAGGCCTGGATCCCAAGCCTCGGATCTTGATCAATCTGACCCCAATTGGATTCGAGGAGGACTGGCGGCGGGCGGCTGCAGCGATGGATCGGGCAATCGAGCTTGTGACTCACGTTGGCGAGGACGGCTTCGGTGTCTTCGCTGATAAGTGGCTACCCGGGTTCGGACTCCTCCCGGTCGTCGCTGCTTTGAGAGCTGTAATCGATGATCGCAAACTCGGCACAGACGAGCGCGCCGACCTCCGGCGCTGGTATTGGTGCAACGTGTTCATGGAGCGTTATTCGAGCGCGGTCGAAAGTAAGTCGCGAAAGGACTACCTCGAAATGACCAGGCACTGGTTTGAGGGAGGTCCCGAGCCAGCGGTCTTCGGCGAGGCCCGTAACCTTATCGGTTCACCTGGTTACCGGATACGCAGCTCCGCCAGTTTCGCCAGCGCTGTCTACAGTGGCATCTTCTGCCTCCTCGCACTAAAGCATGCGCAGGACTGGCGACGGAGAGAGGATATACAGCTGCAGCAGCTGCAAGATCACCACGTGTTTCCTCAGGCGTACCTAAAGCGTCACGGACTCACGCGGAAACCTGATGTCAACACGATCGCTAACCGCACTCTGATTTCGGATGAAACAAACGGGCTAATCAAGGACAGGGCACCAGCCGAATATCTGGCGGACACCAATGTGTTCCCGCTCGGCCCCGAGCTGGGCCTCCTCCAACCCCATTTCGTTGGATCGAATGCCATTGCTCTAATGGAGGATGCAACCGAGTCGCTCTCCAGCGAGTCGGGCGCGAAACTCTACGAGCAGTTCTTGCGAGTCCGAGAAGAGGAGATCATCCGTGAAATCAGGCGCGTCTGTGGCATCACTGAAGCTGCCCCGCCACAAGCGGTTGGCCTGGTTCCCGAGGAGCTGGCGGCCGACCTTGCCGAAGCACCCGACGACTCGGCTGAGGAAGTTCAGGAAAATCCAGATGGCGGCCCCGCACCGTCGATCATGGGCGCCGCCGCAGATCCTCCAGCAGTCACGCTTTCGCCAGGGTTTCCTAAGCCCGCTGGCGTCGAGTGGCTAACCGAGCTCAAACCAGCAGAGAGCTTCGTACATCGTTGGCCTTCGTCCGGCGGTCATTTCGACGAAAGCTATCCAATCGCCTTACAAGGAAGGATCCGGATTGATGGCTCCGAGCGCGAAGTTCTGGTCGGCGAAGGCCGACGGAACGACCGCGGGCGGCTAACGGTCTTCTTGGATCGCTACCCAGTCGCGGAATTCATGGACACTGCGGATGGAGCCGGATGGGCCAGCTTAATAAAACCCGATGGTCGGAAGACGGTCGCCTTCGGCAACCAGTTACCAGCAATCTACGGACAGTCACGAGTCGTTCCGTATCCAGAAGCAACTGGCGTAAGCGGCGTTGGACACCCGAGCGGAATGGCCCTGGTTATCGATCGCGATGACATCAGGAGCGCCGTCCACCACGCTGCAGCGAGGCAACTTGCCAAGCTCGGCCGCCTCTGAAAGTCCAGAGATCATAGGTTCGCCTGAGTCGACGTGGCCACTATGGTGCCGGCGTCGATCCAATACCGCGGCAGCGAGGCGGAAGTCAAGCTCTATGCCGCACTTGCGAGCGCTTTGCCGAATGAGTGGACGGTCCTGCATCACGTCCAATGGCTGCAGAAGCGACCCGGAAGGGACACTCCGGACGGTGAGACTGATTTCGTCCTGATCCACCCCGAGCGTGGCGCCCTCATTCTTGAAGTTAAAGGGGGGCGGGTCCGATACGACTCGGCTTCAGGGCAGTGGTTCACTTCGGGGACAGGGCCCGCCGACGTTCAGATTCACGATCCAGTTGAACAGGCTCGTGACTCCACATATGCCCTTCATCGCTACGTGCGGGCGCTTCCAGCGTGGCCGCAACGCTGGGGGCCCTTTGCATATGCCGTGTGCTTTCCAGACGGAACCCTTACCGGCAACCCATTGCCCCACGTTCAACCCGAAATCGTCGTCGATGCGAGCGACCTAGTTAGCGGCGAGACCCTGGCAGCAAGGATCGAGGCCGTTCTCAAGTGGTGGCCGCGAGATCGTGCCGAGCCAGGGCGCCGGGGCGCTGAAATGCTGATTCAGGCGCTGGCACACGACATCGAGATTCGACCCATGTTGTCGATCCAAGTGGACGCGGTTGATCGGGAGATCATCCGACTCAGCAGCCGACAGTACGGCGTTCTCCAGATGCTGTCTGCTTACCGTTGCGTGATTGTCTCCGGGCCCGCCGGGTCCGGAAAGACTCTGGTCGCGGTTGAAAAGGCGCGCCGGCTCGCCGCCCTGGGTTTCAAAACGCTCCTGACCTGCTTCAATCGGCCCCTAGCCGACTACTTGCACGATTCACTTAAAGGGCTATCGGGGCTGGATGTGTACAGCGTCCACCAGCTGAGCCGTGCCATGGCGCTGCAAGCTGGGATTCGACTTCCTATTGGCGATCCAACGCCGGCGTGGTGGGATCGAGTCATAGCGCTTCTTGAACCAGCGACATCGAAGCTCGGCTCTCGATACGACGCGATCGTGGTTGATGAAGCCCAGGACTTCGCTGAAGAGTGGTGGCTGCCGCTCCTGCTCACCCTCAACGACCCAGACCACGGAGTCCTATATGTGTTCTATGACTCAAACCAAGCCATTTACGGGCGACCCCAGGGACTGCCACAGGGCCTGATGGAGGCCCGCCTGTGGGAAAACTTCCGCAACTCGCGCCCAATCTTCGACACTGTCATGGCCTATTACCGGAATCCTGAGGCCATGGAGTGCGCTGGACCTGAAGGCCCGCCAGTTGAGGTCCAAGAAGTTCCGAGACATGAACTCCGGCGAGAGCTCAGCAAGGTCCTACATCGTCTGGTTCATGTAGAGCGTCTTTCGCCACGGGATCTTGTAGTCCTGACTCCGTTCAACGTCGATCGAAGCGAGGTTAGAGGTCAGGTTGGGGCATTCCGGTTGACCCCAACCCCCGGCGGCGGCAACGACGTTCTACTCTCCAGCATTTATCGATTCAAGGGCCTAGACGCTAAGGCAGTGGTAATCGTTGAAGTGACTCGGCGTGAGGACTTGGAGGGACTGAGGCTGATGTATGTTGCGTGTTCGCGAGCGCGCTCCTTACTGGTGGTGATGTTCACCCCACCGCCTGGAGGTGGTCGTTGACCGCCAAGGCCAGACAACGGCCCAACGACGTATTTCTTGATGCCTTTAACGCAATCGACGCATTACTGCGGAAAGCGACCAAGACCACTCGTGCTCGGGTTACTTTTCGCGACGTTTTGCAGTTAGCGCTGAAGAGAGACCCGAGCCTCTCTCCCGTTGTGGATCGTTTGGAGCTGTACGGCCAACTACGTAACCTGATCGTTCACGAAGGGAGAGATCTGGCCGAGCCAGTTGAGGCGACGTTGACTGCAATTGCCGAGATCCGCCAAAGGCTTGAGGAACCCCCGGAGTTGGCTCCAGCGTTTCTCCGGAAGACCGTGAGTTGTCGGCCAACGGACCCGATCCGAGATGTTGCCAAAAAGATGGCGACGAAAGACTTCTCGCAGCTTCCCGTCTACAGCGAACGAGGACTGCTTCTAGGGATGATCACAACGGCGGCGGTCGCGCGATGGCTGGGCGAACATGTGGAGGGGGCAACCGCACAGCTTGATACCGAGGTTCGACGCGTCATGGGATACGAGGAATATCCGCGAGCATATCGTGTATTCCAAACGACCGATCCCGTAAGTAAAGCGCTGGCTGCGTTCAAGGAGTGCACTGATCGAGGCGAGCCACTCTACGCGATCGTGCTCACGGACGACGGTCGCCACAACTCGGCGCCGAGAGGGGTTATCACCCTCTTCGACGTGCCGAGACTCTGGAGCATTGCCCTGCGAGATTGAGTCTTAGGCCCGCATCTCAGATCGTCGCTTCGGCCTCGAGCGCTCTCGTAACGTAGGCGTACCAACCGGGTTCATGGCGGTTCGCCACGACTAACTTGTTAATGCGACCGTTCTGATTGGCAACCACATGCCATGGCCGGTCTGGGTTGGCGGCGACCTGATCAACGACTTTTTGCACGGCTTCGCGCGTAGTGTCGGCGGCAAGCCTGACACGATGGCCGCTCATGTCGGCGCTGATCCAGAATCGGCCATGGAACGAGCGGGTATCCCCGATTGTTGGAGCGCTCGACTCAGCAAGCCACGAACGTAGCCGTGCGATTAGTTCGCGTTTTCCGTTTACTCGCAATCCTTTGGGAAGCCAGCCCTCTTCGTTCAGACTCATCTCCGCCTTTGGGATCGTTCAGATCTGAGTTTGCCCCGTAGTGAACCGTCGGGTGCTAGGGCGTTACCGATTAAGTACCCTACGATCAACTGGCGACCGCGAATCTCGACCCGCCGGCGCATCTCCGGCGGCTCGGCACGAGATGATGTCGCCGCGGAGTGCATCACGCAGCCGTGCCGCCGTATTCCGAAAGAAATTCAATCAATTTGGCAATTTCTTCAGGGCTGGACGAGAAACGTCGCACCTCTTCTGCCGCCGGGAGGATCAGGTCGAAGAAGTCTTCATGCGAACCACGACTGGGATCCTCGATCGTGTCTTCGACGAAGAAGACCACGATTCGTGCAATTCGACCATCCTCCTTACGCCTTAGGACGCGGCCCATCCGCTGGACCATCTGACGCCGCGACCGACTTGTCGCAAGGATCGCGGCGAGGTCGGCAGCGGGCACGTCGATTCCCTCGTCCAATAGCTTTGGAGCCGCGACAACCTCGAACCTGTCGCCTTCGAAGTCGGAGAGGATCTGCTGACGCTCCCAGCTCGCCATCGTCGAGTCGAGCACCGCCCCATTCAGCCCAGCGTCGCGCAGCTGTCGGATCGCGGCTGCGGCAGCAGCCCGAGTCTGCGAGAAGATGATCGACCGTTCCGCACGCCGAAAGGCAGCCGCGATCTCGCGAATCCGCGTCATCTTGCCACTGGCACCAGCCAGCAACTCGCGACGTCTGGCGAAGTGAAATAGGTAACTTCTCGCTGCGCCGGCGGCGTAAGCATCGCCGTCGTTCGCCAGGCGATTGGCTGCCAGTATGAAGTCGCCGAAGGGCTCCCTGGGCAGGCCGTATTGGTTGTGGAGCACCGACTTAAAATGGCTAGCACGTTCATCGTGCTCAGCGAATGCGGTGCGCTCGCCCGAATCGAACATGACCCCGGCGAAAGCGATCTTGAACCGGCAGATCGCCCCGTCTCGCAGGGCGCCCTGGTAGTCGAGGCGATAGCACACACCACCGAAGTAGGGATCGAGAGCCTCTTCGACCCCGCTGTCCTCACGTTCGTAGGTTGCTGTGAGCCCGAGGCGATTGCCGAATCTGTTCCCTAGTACGTTTGCCCATTGAGCGGCACCGTAGCGATGGCACTCATCGGCTACCAGAAGACTTCGTGATGGAGCGCCCGCAGGCTGAAGTTCCCTACGGGCGGCGCTTTGAGCTGTGGCGATAACCACCTCGTGGGTCTGGAGGCTCGCATGTCCGCCGTCTCCGAGCAGGCCGAATTGAGCATATGGGACATACTTCCGCAGCTGCTTCCACCATTGCCTTTGCAGCTCGATCGTCGGAACGATCACCGCTGCGCTGCCGCCAGCCCGAACATGCTCGTCGATCGCTACCACCGCGATCCGGGTCTTGCCTGAACCGGTAACAGCCTCGATCACGCCACGATTCCCGTGCTCACGCCAAGCCTCGAGAGCCGCCTGCTGCCAGGGATATAGCTGAGCTCCGGCCGAGAGGTGAGGCTGACGAGGTTTGGTCGGAACACCAGCTGGGTCGCGGCCGGCCTCACGGCATTCAAGACATAAGTGCTTGCCGGCCGGGATCGTATTGCTCGGACGTACTGCGCTGCTCAGGGGCGTCCCACAAAGCGCTCGGATGGCGCCGTCCCGGACCACTCCCACGTGAACGCCTGTATCCCGATCGATCAGATAGTTGGTCGACAAAGTATTTACTCGGCGAATGAGGCGGAACTGTGTGACAGCTGGCAGCCGAGGCCTGCAACCATATGCATGTCAGCTAGCCAGCCATCGACCGCGCCATCTCGGGTTTGCCATACGCCGCGCCTGCGTCCTCAAGCTCTGTACGGATTGATTCGCGCAACCTGGCCGGGGCAACTACCTCGCACTCCTTACCCCACCCCAAGATCCAAGGCCGGATCTCCGTCGGCTCGGCGATTAGCAGACGAAGCTCGACCCCACCGTCCGGTAGGGCCCGGATTTCCTGCGACTGATGCCAGGTCGTGGCGGCCACCCGCGCCGCCACTCTCGCCGTGAACTGCAGCACCACCTCGACCGGATGGTCCGACGTCCAGATCCCCCACGCATGCCCAAGCAGCTTGCGCAGCGACGATCCCAGTGGTGGCGAGAACCGCTGCTCGAGCACGACCACCGAGGAGATCCGCTCCATCCTGAACACTCGCGTCCCCCTTCGCTTCTCGTCGTGGGCGATCAGGTATAGCGAGTGTGCGGCCGGCGTTGGCTCGATGAACAGCGGCCACACCACCCGCTCGAGGGCCTCCCCGTCTTCTTTGGTGTAGCGGATCCGCACCTTGCGTCTCTCCATCCAGGCCGAGGTCAGCGCCGCGAAGACCTTCGTCCACACCCCGTCCTCCGGCTTGTCCGCCAGCCCGTCCGCCACCTCCATCACCGGCTCCTTCATTGCGTCGGGCAGCACAGCTGCCAGCTTTTCGTAAGCGGCCTGCGCAAAGGGGTTGGCGCGGTCGGCGTAGCGCCACATTAACCGCGCGCCGACGACCATCGCCATCGCTTCGGGCACGGTGAAGTTGACCGGTGGCAGGAAGTAGCCCTCGATCAGGGTCCAGCGCGTCCCTTGCTTCACGAACGGCACGCCGAACTCGCTCTCGAGCGCAGCGATGTCGCGCTGCACCTGGCGCTGCGACACACCCACCTTGTTTGCAATCTGCGCTGACGTCAGGCCCCGTGGCTGCGCCTGGAAGAGCGCCAGCTCGCGCATCAGGCGGATCAACCGGTCGTGCTTTTCGAAGTTGTCGCGCGCCATTGAGGGCCGCATTATGTCACCGCTTGAATCGCACGGTTAGCAGTGCAAAGAAACGCGACAAATAGCTGTCGCCGCGGGCTCTGAAAATGGCCATGATGAACGACGCAAATATCCTCACCGACCTTATCCAGACCCTCGAATTCGGTTCGTCGGCGACCGCCGGCAACCTCGTCCTGATCCCGCTCCTGCGTCGTGACCAGACGACAAACGCAGACAACGCGCCCCTTTACCTCCTCTACCAGCAGTCTCACGACATGGGACTTGTCGCCATCGAGGAGGTCAGCGAGGCCGGCATGGTTGGCCAGCTCCGTGTCCACAACCGCGCCAACCAGCCGATCCTGCTCGTCGAGGGCGAGGTCCTACTGGGCATGAAGCAGACGCGCGTCCTTAATCTCACGATCCTCGTCCCGGCACAGACGGTGCTCGAGGTCCCCGTCTCGTGCGTCGAGTCCGGCCGGTGGCGCGCCGTGTCGGAACAGGCGACTGGCAAGTCAGACGTCCATCTCGCGCCCAGCATCCGCGCCGCCAAGACGGTGACCGTCGCCCGCTCGATACGCACCAGCCGCACCTTCGGCTCCGACCAAGGTGCGATATGGGCGGGCGTCGACCGCGTACTCGATCGCCACGGTGCCAAAGCCCCTAGTCGGTCGTACGCCGACCTCGCGGCCGAAAACTCGTCGCGCTTCACGACAATCGCCCGCGCTATCGAGCCGGAGCCCGGCCAGGTCGGCGTCATCGCCTGCGTCGCCGGCGGGGTCGCCTGCGTTGATGCCTTCGAGGCGCCACATATCCTCGCGGCGCTCTGGGAGGGGCTTCTCGCCAGCTACCAGGCCGAGGCGCTGGCGTCCGAAGAGAAGCAGGCCAAACCGGCCGGCGTCCGGCGTTGGTTCCGGTCCATTGCCGCTGGTAGCGCTGGCGTGGGCCCAGAGCTCGGCCTCGGCACCCATGTCACTGTCGTCGCGCCCGACATCGAGGCGGCGGCGCTCGTCCACGCCGGCAAGGTCGTCCACTTAAGCGCCTTTCCGGCGCACCAGGCCACTGTCGCAACTCGCTTCGTGCCGCCGAGCCGAAGGCGAAGCTGAAATCGCGACAGAGAGCTGTCGCCGCGCCCAATCACGCTGATGGCATGGAACGAGAACTGCGGCTTGCGATCTACGAGAAGGAGCTGCGCAGGCTCCTCTACGATCTGCGCGACCACGACTGCGTCATCTTCGAGGACTCGCGCGACCACGATCGCTACGTCCAGTTCTTCGTCCACGACTCGGCGGTCCTCGGCGAGGTTGGCTCGCGGCACTGGATGCCCGAGTCCAGCGGGCTGCGCAAGACGTCGGTGACGGCGCTCGGCTGCCTGGGCTTTGATGGCGGTGGACCGCAGCGCAACTTCCGCCGCGATCATCTGCCCCACGACGCCCGCAAGCTCGCGTGCCTCACCGAGCTCGCCTTCGGCGCCGCGTACGGCGACGGGGTCTGTGACATGACGCCGTTCGTTCGGACGCGCGCGATGCGCGAGGCCGAGGAGCCGCGGCAGCTGGAGTTCGACGCCTGATATGCACCTGACCGGCGGCAAGCTCATCCTCAGCGCCTCAGACCTGACGGGCTTTCTCGAGTGCCCGCACCTGACGCAGCAGGAGCTGGCCGCCGCACGCGGCGAGGTCACGCGGCCGGAGCGAAACGACCCTGAGCTCGAGCTCATCGCAAGCCACGGCACCGAGCACGAGCAGGCGCACCTCGACGCCTATGTCCATGCAGGCAAATCGGTGGTGCCCATCGAGAGCCGCGGCGCGACCCTCGACGATTACTGGACGGCGCGCGAGGAGACGCTCGAGGCCATGCGCTCCGGCGCGGACGTCATCTACCAGGCGGCGCTCTTCGACGGTCGCTGGCTCGGCTACGCGGACTTCCTCGAGCGCGTCGGCCCGCTCAGCTACGAGGTCGTCGACACCAAGCTCGCACGCAGCGCAAAGGCCGCGGCGCTGCTCCAGACGTCGCTCTACTCCGAGCTGCTGACTGGCATGCAGGGTCGCGAGCCCGAGTGCATGCACTTGGTGCTCGGCGACGGCACGCGACAGTCGTTCCGCGTAAGCGACTTTCGCGCCTACCTCCGCCACGCCAAGGCGCGGCTCGAGCTTGTCGCCGGCGCGCCGCCGGCGTCGACGTATCCCGAGCCTGTAGAGCACTGCCGTGTTTGCCGCTGGAGCGAGGTGTGCGAGAAGCGCTGGCGCGACGACGACAGCCTGGTCTTGGTCGCCGGCCTGTCGCGGTCACAGGCGCGCAAGCTCGGCGGCGCGGGGGTGAGAACCGCGAGGGCGATGGCAACGTCCGACGGCGACCTCAGCGCGACCGGCATCAGCGCCAACACGCTGGCCCGGCTCCGCCTACAGGCGCAGCTGCAGGTCAGGGAGCGCGAAACCGGCCGCCCGGACTACGAGCTGATCAGGCCGGAGCGCCTCGACCTCGGCCTAGCCCTTCTCCCGCCGCCGACAGAGGCCGACCTGACCTTCGACATGGAGAGCGACCCGTGGGCGCTCGACGGCGGGCTCGAGTACCTGTTCGGCGTGCTCGACGTGGCGGGTAACTTCACGCCGATATGGGCGCACGACCGCGACCAGGAAAAGTTGGCGTTCGAGAAGTTCGTCGACCTGGTGATCGCACGCCTGGACGCCAACCCGGGCATGCACGTCTACCACTACGCGCCGTACGAGCCGAACGCGCTGAAGCGCCTAATGGGCCGGCATGGCACCCGCGAGGCGGAGGTCGACCGGCTTCTTCGCGGCGAGGTGCTGGTCGACCTCTACCGCGTGGTCAAGCAGTCGCTCATCGCCTCGCGCGAGTCGTACTCGCTGAAGGACATCGAGCCGCTGTACATGGGAAAGCGCTATGACGCGATCTCCGAGGCCGGGTCGAGCATCGTCGCCTACGAGAGCTGGATCGACCGCCGCGAGCAGTTGCTCCTGGACGCGATCGCCGCCTACAACGAGCAGGACCTGCGCTCGACGCGCATGCTGCGGGTCTGGCTGGAAGACCGCCGCCCTCAGGCGGAGACGGAGTTCGGGATCGTCATCCCGCGGCCGGCGCCGCAGCCGTTGGAACCCTCGGCTGAGCTGAAGCAGTGGGAGCAGGACATCGATGACCTGTTTGCACGCCTAGCCGGCGGCGAGCCGGTGGGGTCTCCGCACTGGCTGTTGGCTCAGCAGCTCTGGTGGCACCGGCGGGAGCAGAAGTCGGACTGGTGGGGCTACTACGAGCGCCTGAAGATGACCGACGAGGATTTGGTGGCCGACTCCGAGTCGATCGGCGGTCTGGTGTACGCCGGCGAGGTCGGGCCGTACAAGCACTCTCTGCTGCGCCGGTATACGTTCCCGCCGCAGGACCACAAGCTGTCGGTCGGGATGTCGCCAGTCGACCCGCGGACGAAGAAGGCCGCGGGCGAGGTGCATGAGATCGACAACGTCGCGGGCGCACTCGTTCTTCGCCGGGGTAAGGGATCAGCTGCCCCACATCCTGCGGCCCTGATCCCGCCTACCCCGATCGAGGACCGCGTTCTGCGCGACGCCATCCGCCGGGTCGCCGAGTCGGTGGTGGCGAACGGCATCGAAGGCGCGGGCGACTACCGGGCGATCCGCGAACTGCTGCTTCTGGCGCCACCGCGCCCCGACGGTTCCTACCTGGCCATCCAGGGCCCGCCGGGCACGGGCAAGACGCGCCTCGGCGCGGAGATGATCGTCGAGCGGCTGATGGCCGGCCGCCGCGTCGGTCTGACGGCGCTGAGCCACAAGGTGATCAGCAATCTTCTGGATTCGGTCTGCCGGGAGGCGGAGCGTCGCGGCTATCGCCTTCGGGCGATCCAGAAGGCCGAGCTGGACCAGCGCTGCAACTCCGCGGTCGTTCAGCCGACCGAGAGCAATGCCGACGTCGACGATGCACTCACCGCAGGCGAGGTCGACCTGGTCGCCGGCACAGCGTGGCTCTTTGCTCGCGACGAGATCGAACGCAAGCTCGACGACCTTTTTATTGATGAGGCGGGCCAGATGTCACTGGCGAACGTGATCGCCGCCGCGACCTGTGCGCGCAACGTCGTGCTCCTGGGCGACCCGAACCAGTTGCGGCAGCCATCGAAGGGCTCGCACCCGGACGGCGCCGACCTGTCGGCGCTCGACCATGTGCTGGACGGCGCCCAGACCATCCGCCCCGATCGCGGCCGTTTCCTGGCGACGACTTACCGGATGCACCCGGACGTCTGCCGGTTCATATCGGAGATCGCGTACGAGAATCGCCTCGAATCGGCGCCAGATTGCTCGATGCAGGGAGTGGGAGGCTCGGGCGAGCTGTCCGGGACTGGCCTACGCTACCGCCCGGCCATCCACACTGGCAACCGCACGTCCTCAGTCGAGGAGGCGGCTGAGGTCGTCTCGGTGTTCAACGACCTGGTGGGCCGCCCGTGGACCGACCACAATGGCGCAATTCGCACACTGACCATCGAAGACATTCTGGTCGTCGCGCCGTACAACGCCCATGTCGCACTGCTATCCGGCAAACTGCCGGAGCGTGCCCGCGTCGGGACGGTTGACAAGTTCCAGGGCCAGGAGGCGCCGGTCGCAATCTACTCAATGGCGACGTCAACGCCCGCCGAGGCACCGCGAGGCATCGACTTTCTATACAGCCTGAACCGCTTGAACGTGGCAATCTCTCGGGCGCAAGGCGTGGCAATCCTGGTCAGCAGCCCAGCGTTGCTGGACGTGATCGCCCGCACGCCAGAACAGATGCGTCTCGCGACCGCCCTCTGCCGATTCGTCGAGATGGCGTTAGGTCAGGGGCCGAAAACACTCTTGTGAACGATCAGGCTTTGCGTATCCGGCGTGCCGACGTTGTGGTCGAAAGTCCATTGGAGACCGCTGTCAGGTTTTTCACCGAGGACCGCAGCTCAACTGGATCGCGCTCGTACGACGCCTACGTAATGAGCGGAGGTTCGCCGGCTCACAGGATCACGGCCCAAGACGTGCGCACTATCAACACAACGATGGGCGCGCGCTCACCTCGCTCTGACTGGGCAAGACTAATCAAACGTGGCGATCTACCTCAGCTTGAAGCGATTGGCCGCGACATCGACCTGTTCCAGGCCAGTGACAAGAGGTGGATCGATGAGCAGGTGTCCTCGAAGTTGGAGAAGTTGTTCAATGTCGTCATCGGAAGGGGCATTGGTATCGCGAGAGCCACCAAGATGCTTCACATCAAGCGGCCGAAACTCATCCCAGTGTGCGACTCATATGTCCTCAAATTGATGGGCATTCCCGACGTCGGGGCGGAGAGCGGGGTGGCCCTAGTGGAGCATTTGCGGACGATCCGAAAAGATCTACTCCCGACGCTGCAGAGTCTTCGGAATCGTCTTCGAGAAATGGGATGCGACCGGACGCTGATCCGCATTCTGGACAGCCTCTTGTGGAGCGGTTATCCGGACACGTGGCTCAAACAGCGGTGATCACCGACCAGACTCGGGGCTTCGTCCGTGCTGGCCAAGTGCAGTACAGGGCGATCAACCTGCCTGCGCCAGAAATACCGCTGAGCCGGACTAGACACCCGTACGGGTGGGGTCCCTTTGCCCGACTAGTCATGCCGCCGCTTCCCGACGAGCCTGGCGCTTACCTCTGGCAGGAAGACAATCGAATCGTGTACGTGGGCCAGACACGGACGCCGCTCGTGAAGCGCCTCGGCCCAAACGGGTATTCGACCATTAGTGCTTACAACACGCTGGCGCGAGAGGCCGGACGGCGCAATGGTGGCCAGCAGACCAACTGTCGCGTGAATGCGTTGGCGAATCAGGCGCTGGCCTCGGGCCGCAGCCTAACCATTTGGTATCACGTTGCAAACGCGGCTGACGCCGCACGACTCGAGCAGACCTGGATGGCAAAGTTTGGAATGCCGAGCTGGAATCGCAAGCTTGAACGCGTCAGAGAATTGGCCGAGATCTAGCAGTATGAGATTGTCGACTTTGAAGGTGTTGGTCCCCGCTGCTCCCGCACCAGCTCCGAGGGAACATGCCTGACCGCTGTTCGGTCAAAGACTGTGGCGAAGAGGCAACCATCCGGCAGCCGCTACACCTCGGTCTGCGGCTGGTCGTCCACGTCCCTCTATGCGCTGCGCACAGCGAGGTCTGGGAAATATTTTCCAAGAAACTCCGCCGCCGTCAGGCGCAAGCTCTGCGCGAACGGCGAGACGCGGCTTGGCTTCTGGATGCGGCGTTGGCCTACGGACCAGGCGTTCCCGACCCCTGCTGAACGAGTTCAGTCATTGCGAAGCCAGGACAGATGTCCGCCTAGCCGAAGTGCCGTAAGGAGCATTCCCACACCGAAAGAATGAAGAGACTGACTTTTGCAGACTTAGCGAGAGCGGACGAACGTACGCAGCGCTTCACCCCGTACGGCTTATCGACTGGCACAAGGATTCTGAGTCCTGAAGCATGCTGTCAGTTTCAGCAGGAGTGCGTTGCCAGTGAGCTGGACCAGAACGTACCTGATTCAACGCGCGCCGGGTTTGACCGGTTGCGTCTATTTCACACATACGGCGTCCTTTGCTACGAGCTGTTCACCATTACAGATGACCTAACGTGGATAGTGCTGGAGCAGGCACTTAGAGTTCGGTTTATCGCGTACTACGAGGGAAAGATTCCCGTCAAAGACAAGCAAGGATTGACCTCAACGTTTGCGGCGTCTGACTTTGAGGTCCTCAGCCGGGCTTTTCGTCGTGGTGGCAGTCATTACGGCTTCCAGCTTCACACCGGGACCGGCACGAGCTCGACTATGCCGCTCACGCTAGAACCGCTGCTAAGGTGGGCGCACCATTCAGGCCTGCTTGATGGGCAACGCAACAGGCGAGTCCAGCTTGCCGTCTACGCGGACAGGCGAAACCACTTCGCGCATGGCGGAAGCATCGAGCGACTCGGCATGCCCCCCGACTCCGCGCGTTCGATTCGCGATCTGGGCGAGATAATCAACCGCGTCTGGGGCGTTCGCACTCCGGGCGGCAGGATTTACCCAGCTCCGATTGCCCGCGAGCCATTCGTGCTGGCGTGGAGCGAAGGCTGGCCAGTCAAGGCCGGGTCGCTGTTCACACGGCTTCGCCCTGAGCAGCTGCGAAACAGCCCTACCAACGCGCGGAACTACATGGTCGTCCTCGCACCCGACGTGGACCAGAATCTGTACGAGTTCGACGCTCGCTATGAGGTGACTCCATACCCAGTCGATTGGCTATGGGGACCAAGTGATCGCAAGGGCGCTCTGGCTTGGCTGGCGGCGAACCCCGTTATAGGTGATAGTGCAAGCACGATCGATCGGATCTTCGCGATACGCGTTGAGAATGGCCGCGTGTACCTTCCTATGCGGCCCGAGATATTCAAAAACATTCCGACTGAGATGCGAAGTGGTGGGTGGCGTCTGATTCAAGCTGACTTTCCAAACGACGCGCACTTTCACGCCCGTCACGAGGAGCGGAACGAGCTGTGCCCGGAAAAGAAGTACGGTGGATGCCCCGTCACTGAGCTCGCTAATGGAAGCTGGTCAGAGATGCTCGTCGAGATACAGAGGGTTGCTCCGAATTCACGTTCGCTGCCATACGTCGAGGCTCGGGTGCCGCGAAGAGATTCATATCCCGACGACGTTGGTTGCTAGTAGTAGTCCAGTCTGACCAAGCCCGCCGGGAGAGTGAATCACGACTCTCCTAAGCACGCGCGGCGACCTTAACGAACCTGGCCCAGACCACGTCGATGAAGACCACGGTGTCAAACGTCGACTCGAACATGCGTGGCGACAGCACCTCGAGGTCGAAGAACCCAGAGGCCTCGAGCGGAGGCGCGTAGACGATCAGCCACGACTCGTCGCCCGCCCGCCGGTACCGCTCGAGGTTGCGCTCCTTCTCGCGGATTCGTGAAAGTAGGTGCGCGGTGTTCGTTGAGAGGTGGCCGCCGGGGTGGACCCGCCAGTCGCCGCCGCGCATGTGGCGATGGCGCCACACGCTAAGGGCGACGACTGCCTGGTTGAGCCCAGCGGCGGTCAGCTCGTGCCAGGTCGCCTCCCTCATCGTCTGCGGCTGAGACTCGGTCGGCGCCGGCGGAACGAGCGTGGCGACGAGCGCGGCCAGGCTCTTGGCGTATGGCCGGAGGTTCGCCCTGGTCAGCACTCCCTCGCGGAAGAACACGCTGATATTCACGTAGAGCCGGGGGTGCTGGTGTTCGAACGACTCCTGCGCGAGCGCCCGCAGCCTTCGCTCGGCCGACTCCTGCAGCGCGAGGTCTGAGCCGCGCGGCCCGCCCGCGTCCTGGTGGTAACGCGTCAGCTCGACTGTGACGCGCCGGCCGCCGAGCTCGATGATAAAGTCAGGTGGGTCGTCGCCGCGGGCCTCCGATCCGGCCAACTCGCCTGACGCCTCGCGGAAACGGTTCAACGCGAGGAGTTCCTCCGCCTTCTGCGCCTGGCTCGTCATCTTCCGCAGCTTATGACTCGCACGTTGGCCCGGTCGTTGAAGATCGCCTGAGAATCTAGACTCTGGCGTGGCGGGTCCCGCTGCCGTGCTGATGCTACCGGCCGAAGACCTGCCCAGAGGAGTGATCGGATGGAAGCCAAACGACCACGAGTGCAAAAATTGACGCCGGAACAGCGGACGGAAGCCCGAGCCGAGCGCGAGACGCGTCGCCTTTATGACGCTGTCGACCAGCTGCTGGCCTCCCGCGTCGCGCAGGGCTTCCCCGCGAAGGTCGCGGACCCCACCCTGTTGGCACGAATCGCTGCCATCTTGCTGGAGCATGAGCGGGAACCGAGAAGCCACGGAGCGGTCGATGATTGAGCGTCGAGCCGGCGTCCGCATAGATGCCGACCGCATCGACTACGAGCTGGCTCGCCGCGGAATCAGTTCCCGCCAATTTGCCGAGCTGTCGGGCGTTAATGAAACCACTCTGTCTCGGGCCCGCCACGGATACCGAGTGAGAGAGGCAACCCTCCGTCGCATTGTTGCCGCGATTTTGAAGATCGCGCCAATGCCTGGCGCCGACCTTGTCCTCTCTGAGCCACAGAAGAGGGCAGGATGACCCCCAGAAGCGAGGAAGAATTGGCGGGCCGATTGGCCGCCTGGCCACCAGGCTGGGCCCGAATCAACCGGCGGCTTCAATCGTTGTGGTCGAGGATCCAGTTCACGTAGAGCAGGAAGTATTGCGGAGCGTTGATCTTGTAGAAGTTCGGATTCTCCCGGCCCTCTTGGAAGACTGAAAGGGCGTCGTTGTACAACTCGACATGCACAAGCTTCGGCAGCTGAGTAACGACCGATTTGAGTTTTCCAATGAAAGCAATTCGCATGTTGGTCAGCACTAGGGTGCCCCGGTGGACGTCGGTGATGGAACTGCTCTGAACCGGGTGACCGCTAAAGGATCCAACTCGGTAGCGGATGCCCGTGTGCCCGATGGGAAAGCTGAACCCCTGGCTGCCGCCTGCGTAGCGGGTCCGCGTCGTGAGTCTGGCGAGAACTGCTGGCACCGAGACGTACGCGTGCTCTTTTGGCTTGAGCGAGAGTGGGCTATCGACGGGCGCTGGGCCATGAGTTTGCAGCCAGGCGGCGGTATAGAGGGAGTCGAAGCCCATTGCCTTCATCGCGGCCTGTCGTCGCTGGATCTCGTCGGCAAGGGACTTGCCCAATTCGATCTTGGCGTGCTGCTCATCTATGAGCGACTTCGCATGGGCAAGCTGTAGCTGGGCATCTGCCCGCAAGGCGTCTGCTTCCGGGATCGTCTTCGCCGGCGCCTGCTCTACGAATGTGGCCAGGACCGCGTGGAGCTGGTCGAGTACCTTGGTCCGCTGAGCCTCGAGCTCGTGCTCATGGCGCCCATCGCTTAGTGAGTGGAGGAACCCAGCCAGTCCGGGATGGGGCCGGCTGCTGAGTTCCTGGATCTGCTGGTTGAGTAGGGAGACGTCGGCCTGCAGTTGTGTCGCGGCGGTGACCTGATTAGTAACCGCGCTCATGTCCCATTCGGCTTTGCGGGCCACCAGCAACTCGCCGGCCTGCTCCACCTTCAGCCTGGCGTTGGCGATCGGCTCCTCTGATGCCTGGAGTATCCGCTTCGCTTCCGCGTCCAGCTGGTTCAGTTGGGCGGCTAGGTCGTCGAGTGATTCAAGCGTTACCGGACCGCTCGGAAGAACCACCCGCGGAGCCTGATCTGAGGTGGCCTCAACCATATGAGCGAGTATCGTGCCGGCCCGAATGGTGCGTCAACGCTAATGCTGAACTAGCTCACGTCCGGGGGCAGACGCTGGCCCTCGCGGTGGGCAATCGCCCGTTCTGGGCCGAGGCCTTACTCCGCCCCCTGATCATCGAGGGCCAAGTTTCCCGCCGTGCCCCACGAACTGACGCAGTGGCTCTTCTTGGCCGCGCTCCGCTGGGACTACTAGGCAGATTTCCGCTACGAGGCTGGGATGCTGACCTTGCTAGTTTTCGAAGCCTCATCCTCGGATGCAGGTACTTGTTGATCATGTTCTGCAGCTCGGACGTTTCTTCCGGTTCGTATTCGAGGTGTTCACGATAGAAATGGAGGCGCTGGCGATTCTCTTCCAGCACTTCTGCCCATCGCCTGACCCAGATCCGATATCCATCGCCCTCGGTGTAGAGTCCCGAGGGAGCATTCTTGCGGTTCACCAACTCCTCGACGCTTTCGTCCATGTCGTCTCCGATAAGCCAAAACTCCCATGACACTTCCGGGGTTTTGAATCGCTCATCCTTCCTAACTGCGACCGCATAGTTGGTGATTTGGGCCAGTTCCTTTTGAGTGAGTCTTAAGCTAGGACGCTTCAACTCGACAACAAGATGTTGTCGCCGATCCGCAAAATGCGTCGCCTTGGAGAGCATCAGGTCGATGATCCTTGTATGACCCTCGGTGTCCGTGACCGGCGTGGACACTACTTCTGGGTCTCCCAGAATGTGTCGATGGGCCTGAAGAACCTGGGTTAGGCCCTTATCGTCAACTGCGAGCGTGTACTGCTCACCGAAGATCCACACTCGTCCGTTTGCCAGGATCCGGTGGAGTTGCTCTCGTTCCCGTAACCGCTGTTTCTTACCTGGATCAAACAGCATTGCCTCCAGGTCATTGACGAAGTCCAATCGGTCGGTGACCATCTTGCTCGTATAGATGATCGAGGCCAAGCTCGTTCGGTCGAGCAGCTTGTCGAAGTCGGCGAGCTGCGATGGGGTAAGGTCAAGTACCTCTTTCAGTACTCGGTGCAGCGCCCCAGGCGGTTGTCCTAGAGCCTCCTTTATCAGGCGCAGCGAGAGACGCGCTGCTTTGGGCTCCTGGGCAACGGCGGACGAAGCGGCGACCGCCACTACATCGAAGATGCGTCTTTCCTGGGCTTCGGTGGGGGTCTTGGCATCGCCTGCGTAGGGATATACCCGCTCGGCTTTCCAGCGGTCGATGACAGCTATACGTCGCTCTTTCAAGCGGGTATCGAGGTGCCTTCCGATTGCTTGGCGCGCCGCCTCGATGATCGGGGTGAGCGTTTCATGTGCCATATCCGCCAGGAGAAGATCGTTGGCGTAGTGGGGAAACCCGGCCCACATCAGATAAGCGCTATATGGGAGGCTCGGTGGCGCGTCGATACGATCGGTTATCTCGGATAGGGCCACCCCATTCTCGTCGCAGAGCACTAAGGAGGGAGTTATGTTCATCTCTTTGTCTTGGGGTTGCCACTCCAAGATGCGCAGTAGTGGAGTCCCGTATTCGCCGCCCAGAGCCGAATCGAGCGCGATGTCTGTGGTGCTTGAAACGATCGCGTTGGGATCAAGGACTCGGCCGTCGTACGTAATGCTCACGCTCGGGTACTTGACCAAGTAGACGGCGAAGCGAGTAAGTAACGATGTTGGCGCGGTGGGCGCGAGCAGGCGGTTCGCATATTCCCGGGGGCGCTCTATCCGCACCACGGTGCCAGTTGTGCCCGTTGCGAGAGACTCTGGGTCGCCGACAACGAACTCAGAACTGTCAAGTGATCCACTGATGCTGGTGCGCTCAAGCTCTCCTGGGATGTTTTCGGCGATGCTGATCCACTGCACCGTGCTTCCAATCGCAAAAGCGCGGAAGCGGCCAGCACCTTCCCGTCCATGGAGAGGCCGCTTGCCGTTCTTTGACATCGTCCTGCTCTTCTTCCAGGAACCCCCCAGCCGTTTGAAATCGCGCAGGGCATCCGCGTTTGTCATCCCATGACCGTCGTCGTTAACGGAAACGGTATCGACAGCTTCTAGGTCAGTTCGGCCGATAGTCACGGTCACCGTCAGAGCCTCGGCATCTAGGGCGTTCCATATGAGCTCGGCGACCGCGGCGAGTGGCTGTGTGGGTCGAGCGAGCCGGTCAAATTGGTCGGCATCGACCTGGACAATAAATCGCTCGGTCACGCCCGATTTATAACAGGGAGCGGCGACTCGCCCGGCGAAGCTCGTCCCGACGTCCTGCGCAGGCCGAGGAGCAGACCGAGTCGAACGAACATCCGTTCTACTCTATCACCGTGTCGGGCTTGTCAGCGGATCAGCGGAGGGCGATGGCACGGGCGCTCAACCGTGCCGCCCAGCACTTCGATTTTCGCGCCGAGGCCATCGACCGCCAGACGGCGGGCTGGCGAAAGGGCCGCCCGGGCGACTCGTCCCCGGTCGTGGCTCAGACGCTGCATGGCGTTGCGCGGGAGCTGCGTATGTGGGCCGACAGCTGTTTCCCCGCCGCAGGCCCTGGGCATCAATAGGATCGAGCTCAGGAGACAATTCGACGATGCGCGTGATCGGGATTGACCTTGCCTGGGGCGAGGGCTCCGCTAGGAAACTCGCCAATGAAACCGGCCTAGTTGCCGTGGATCAGTCTGGCGTCATCGTTGATGCGGCGTGGGCTTCGGGGCTCCATCAAACCTTGGAGTGGACTGAACAGATTGCGACAGATGACACACTCCTCATGGTCGACGCCCCACTCGTGGTCTCTAACGCGTCGGGTCAGCGCCTCTGCGAACGAGAGGTCGGACAGCGGTACGGGAGATGGAAGGTCTCGGCCAACAGCACGAACCTTGGGTCACGCCGACTCGCAGGCGTTGCGTTTCTCCAGATGCTTCAAGCCCGTGGTTGGAGCTATCACGACGGCTGTAACGGTGTGCCTTCGTCAAGTGGGAGGCGTGTCGCTGAGGTGTATCCATACACGACCCTTGTCGGTGCGCAGGAACTTGGGTATGAGGAGCGGCCTGTGTACAAGCGCAAGCCGAAGTCAGTCGCGACCAGTGCGTTTCGCGCGGTTCGTGCGGCGAACTGCGATGACCTCGTGACTCGGCTTTTGACGCTCGGAACCGCTCATCCCGCAATTGATCTCATGTCGCACCCCATTACACGAACACTCGTCAGCGAGCTTTCCCCCGTCGATGACCGTCGATACAAGCATCGCGAGGACCTCATCGACGCCGTGCTCTGTGCGTGGACCGGTCTGCTATGGCTGGCGCATGGGCTGAAGCGATGTCAGGTCCTTGGCATCAACGATCCTGTCACTCCAACGGCAACGATCATCGCGCCTGCGCGGGATGAGCAGCGCCTTTAGCGCGGGAACGAAGGCCTTCCCAACAGAATCCCGCGCCAGGACGCGACGCGGCCAACGATGGAGTTCCGGCCTGATGAGGCTCAACGGCTCTTACTGACCACCATTTCGCGGATTCCAGTTCGCATCCACCACTGACCGCCGGCCTTCTTGAAACCGAGGGCCTCGTTTGCGGACAGCATCGGCGCGTTGGCGGAGTTGACGTAGGTGTAGATGCTTGCGACGCCGCGTCGGCGTGCTTCAAAGATACTTCGAGCCTTGAGCGCTTTCGCGAGTCCTTTGCCGCGATGCTGCCGAAGCACCCCTGTGTAGAACACTTGACCGCCAGCGGCCCCTTCACGCTTGAACAATGTGATACCTACGAGCCTGCCCTTAAGAAAGGCTCCGACGTTCGCGGACTCGAGGAACTCGCCCGACTCGACGGTTAAGTGTCGGAAAAGGCTGTAGCTCGGCGACGAGATCCGATCGGGGTTGTCAGCGAGAGTCGAGCAATAGAGTTCGTATGCCTTCCGCCAGTCGTTGATGCGATCGATGCGATAGTCCTGAGGAATCTCCCTTGAGACAACGAGTCGATTCGCCTCACCTTCGAGACGAAGACGCGTGGAGTGAACCCGCAGGCCACGCTCCTCCGCGAAGGCCCTACCCACGTCGTCCCCAACCATCAGGAACACTTCGACAAAGCGCTCGTCACGGGGACCGATTCTGTCTGAGATCGCATCCGCAAGCGCTGACCCATACCCTCGCCTGCGGAGCTCTGGGTCGACACCGAGCATAACGTCGATCGACGAAGGATCAAACGGGTTCGTCATTGCTCGCACGAAGCCGACTGGCTGATCTCCGGTGCGGCCGATGACTGTGACCCAGAAGCGCCCCCGTCGGACAGGCGCCGCAGCGCGGAAGCCTTCGACCGTGATGGCCTGCTCCGGGTAGATGCGACGGTGAAGCCTAACGAAGGTTTCAAGGTCGCGATCTTCATCGAACTCAGCGATGCTCAATACGGTCACAGGAATCAGCCAAGGTTGGCATAGCACGAGGCGTGAGTTGTGCTGCCGCTATCACAGCCCATGGCCTTCTACCAATACAGGTGTCGTGTACTTTCAGCCCTAGCCAGGAGATTCCTGGGAAGCGCTGCTAGGCAGCGATTACTGGCGACACCCTCTGGACTCGATCTCAGCTAACACCGATTTGGGGGGTTGGTCTAGCAGCACGTCCTTAGTAGGAAAGCGTCGCCGGCTCTCTCGCCAAGCGGGAGCTAGGAGGCCGGTGGAGTTCCCCGGCTCCTGTTCCCCTGTCGCGTGGCCGGCCAGCTGCATGCGTTGGTTGAACACAGAATCAAACGCTTCGACGGTCAGTCTGCACATCGTCATCAAGACCGGGATGTTGACGGCGATCGTGCGAGGCTTCGTATCGTCCTCCACGGTCGAGAGGTCGACGCTCATCTGTTGAATCCCTAAGCAGCCGCAAGGTGCCGGGAAACTGTGATCCGGCGTGATCCGGCGGTGGTGCTCGCTGCCCGCCTACGCCAACCAGAACTCGCCTAGGGAGTCTGAACGCTAGGCGGCAATCTTCAGACCCGGGTTTGACGCGTTACTGTGGCCGCGATGACTGCCCAAGAGGCTACCTCTTCATTACGCGCGCGCGCGCGCGCGCGCGAGGGCCTAGTGGATAGCTGACGTTGGCAAGAACCCGCAAGCCCTCGGCCGCAAAGCCCCCTTCAAAGCTCGCGGCGAAACTCGCAGCCATGGTCAAAGCCCAACGCACTTCAAAGGGCAGGCGCACAGTTGCCAAGTCGGCTGCTGCCACCCTTTACGCAGAACGGGTCACGTACGCGAAGCAGCGGGCTCTTCGCGTTCTACAAGCCCGAGTCGTCACGTATCGCCGCGAACTCGAACGGCAGGTCTGTGAGGTTGGCTATGACTTCAGGAAGGCAAAGGATCATGAGCGAACCGAGCCTCACCACTTTTCCGAGGCGATCAGGGCTCTTAAGGCTGACGGTGCAATCAAAGAGCATGTCGAGAAAATCGCCAATACGAACTACGTCTTCTGGATATCCGGCAGGGCAACGGTACGTGCGATTGCGCCGGTCTTACGCCACAAGATCGCTGCGGTTACCGTCTACGAGCGGATAACCCACATCCCGAGTAATGGGTGGCACGCCGAAGGCTTGCATCACGAAGCGCTGGTCGCCGACGGCGAATGGCTGAGTGTCGGCTGGAAGGGCGGAGTCCCGATTAGGCAGCTCGGGCGTCATGTCATAGAAGACGACAAGCTCGACGTCGATCTGGCGGCCTTTCACGCGGCCACCAAGGTTCCAATCGTCGTCCAGGTCAAGAACACCCGTGAGTGGTTCTACCCTCCCGATCATGCCGTGTGGCATCTGCTCGGCGCCGCTGCACGACTTCACGCAGTACCGGTGCTAATAGGCCGGCGACTACCCGAACGTACCTTTGCCTTCATGAAGTCAATAGGCGGATTCGCTTTTCCCTCTCTCAAGCTGATCCTACCGCCGGAACTCAAAGACAGCAGGCCGATTCCTCGTCTGCCGACTGTGATTGACGCAGCTACTGACCTTGGCTTTCACTCAGACACCGACTTCATCGACGAGCCATTGCCTCGTCACCGCCTTCTGTGGTCCGGCGAATTGGCATCCTCTATCGAAGATATGCATCAGCGGTTCCTGGAGCTACGTAGTGGGATAGAGAGGATCGCCTTCGACGAGGGGCTCCGCGGGGAGCACAGTCGCGGGCGAGTCAGTGGAAAGACTCGCCGCGAAATCACCGACACATTCATCTTTCTGGTGCGTGAACAACACCGTCAGCAGGCTCTTGAACGATGGCGCGCCGAACACCCGCGGCCAGAGCACCCGCGGCCAGAGTTTCCCGAGGATGACGAGGGTTTCGATCCGTTCTAGGCCCTCATCGCTAGGGCTTAGCTCGAGCTCCGGTCTTAAGGCGGACACTAGGCTGAAGGCGTGGCTAGGCTAGAGATCGACCACGGCGATGTAGTCGAGACTCGCTACACGAGTTTGGTCGCGGCGAACGACCCCAACGTGGTCGTCCTTCGGCCCGATCTTGTCCCCGACGCAGTCGAGCGCGAGAACGTGTACTTCCTTCGCCGCCACAAGGACGGGCAGCTGTGCGACGGGCACCTGCATGACTCGCTGGAAGATGCGCGGGCCTGCACTGACAGAACGAAGTTAGACGCGTTGTGGCAAGACCTGGCCCGGATCAACGGCGACATCCAACGAAGGGTCAACGCCGAGTTCGCGGAGTACCGGAACAGTGGCGGGACTCTCGGCGGCGACGAGTGGCTAGAGCAAAGGAACAAAGAACGCCAACCGCCCAAGAAACCCGCCGGACCTAGACTGCCCCGAATGGCGGCACGAACAAAGGGCGTCAGTAACGCTTCCGCAGGTGGCCCAGGGCCGCTGCCGGACCAGCGCAAAGGTGAAATTGCACAGGCGGTTGCAAAGGCCGCCTTGTCGCTGGTGCCCATTGCTGGCGGGCCGTTAGCCGAACTGGTTGGGCTTGTTCTTCAGCCCGCGATTGGACGCAGGCGCGACGTCTGGCTCGGACAGCTGGAAACCGCGATCGAAGACCTTCAGGCGCGGCTCGATGCGCCAAGCATCGAAGAACTTTCGGCAAACGACCTGTTCGTGACCGTCGTTCTCAACGCCACCCAGGCGGCACTGCGAACGCATCAGAAGGAAAAGGTAGACGCGCTCCGTATCGGGGTCATCAATGCCGCCCTTCCCATGGCGCCAGGCGAGCAAGAGCAACTGATGTTCATTAGGCTCATTGACCAACTGACTCCCCTGCACCTACAAATTCTTCGCTTCATGCGCGATCCTGCCGACTGGTTTGAGCAGCACAAGATTCCGAAGCCCGAGGTCACAGTGGGCACTTGGCCCTTGATTCTGGTAACGGCCTTCCCGGGCTTAGCAGGCGACGCTGAGGTGTTCAGCCAAGTGATGAGTGAGCTTGTACCGCTCGGCTTGACAGGTTATCGGATGACGACCGTAGAGGTCTCGCAACAGGAACTGCTTGAAAAGCTAACCACCCCTCTCGGTGATCGGTTCCTGGCTTTCATCACCGCGCCCTCCGCACCGGGCTCGGGCTGAAACCATGAAACTTGAAATTGAACTCGTTGCGACGCCGCTCTGGGGCGAAAGCCTGTACGCCCTACGGCCGGTGCCCACTGCAAACGAGGCCTGTATGGGCTGTAAGCGTGTGTTCCCTAGGGAACAATTAGGGAACAGTCGCTGTCGATCGGACCGTGTCGTTGGGTGTCGTTTCGTATTCGCGGGGGAGAGCTGAACTCACTCTGACAGAACCCGGCTTATGTCCGATCTCGGCCCACAACCCTGTTTCTGAAGTCGTTTTGACCGGATTTCCGGGCTATCCGAAGGAACAATTAGGGAACAATCGATCGAACGTAACCTTCTGTATCTTC
>Ga0207684_10000585_pt1 | contig 43946 bp, 39 predicted proteins | sample KBSK5501metaG_FD_184342 | JGI IMG/M metagenome (GOLD analysis project Ga0207684, IMG submission 184342) | Corn, switchgrass and miscanthus rhizosphere microbial communities from Kellogg Biological Station, Michigan, USA - KBS K5-50-1 metaG... | ecosystem: Host-associated > Plants > Roots >... | reverse complement strand
TTTCAGCGTCGCCGTGCTGATTCGGGGCATGAGAATCCAGAGCGAGCACAGAGGCCGCCCTGACAGCGTCCGCCGGGGCCGGGCATGAGCACTCCCGTATCGGCCGCCCAGGTGGTGGCTGATCCCGCGCGCGTATCAGACGTCGACGCGGCCGCGCTGCCGGCGATGCTCGCGCAGCTGACGACGGCCGCTGCGGTAGTGGCGGCCCGGCTGTCGGCGATCGAGCCGCGGAGCGCCGAGGGGGCGGCGGCCTCGCCGGGCGACCGCCTGCTCACAGCGAAGGAGGCGGCGGTCGTGCTGAACCTGTCGACCGACTTCCTGTACAAGCACGAGGCGGCCAAACCGTTCCGGGTCCGGATCGGGAGCGAGGTGAGGTTCTCGCTGGCCGGCATCCAGCGCTTCATCGAGCGGCACCGGGGCCGATGAATGACCTTCGCGCTGTGGCGTCAGGAGATGAAGCGGCAGCGGGCGTTCTCGCGCCGGGCGGCCTCGGCGCTGGACGGGGGGGCCGGCGCGTTCCGCATCGAAGCGTGTCACGACATCACGGACGGGCGACTCATCGGGGTCACCAAGCGATGGCGCTTCGGCGAGGTCGCTCTCCCGCCGAAGGAGGTGCTCGGGCTTGATCCGCGCCACTATCCCGCCGGGACGTTGCTCCTGATCGTGCCGCCGGGCTGGGAGCCCCCGGTCCGGTGCTGGTACACGTACGAAGAGACGGCGTTCATGCTCCGGCGGGCGGTACCCACCATCAGGAACCTCGTCTACAAGCACAAGCTCGCGCACAAGACGTATTGGGACGCGCGCGGCGAACACCGCCGGCGGGTCACGGATCTGCCGCCGGACACGGTGCGACGCCTGGCGGAGCTCACCGGCCGCGGGCACTGGGTCGTCGTCCCCACCGTGGAGCGCCGGCCCAAGTCCCGACCGCGGCCGGCCGGGGACGAGGACGCGCGACGGGCCGTGCTCGAGCGCCTACGCCTGGCGGAGACGGTCGAGGCGCTCATGGGCCAGCCCGACGCGGCGGCCGGGGGCAGAGAACCATCTTGACGGTATACCAGTATACCTGTACTCTGTGTGTAGCCGTTCACACGAGGGGGCGATGGCGAAACCGATGACGCGCGACGCTGATGGCAAAGACAAGTTCACCGTCTACCTGCCGCGCGCCCTGCGTCTGGCGCTCCTGCACCGCGCCGTGGATGAGTCAGAGGGCGCGGGGCGTCGCGTGAGCGCAACGGAGATCGTCGAGCGCCTCATCGCTGAGTATCTTGGTCGCAAGGGAGGCCGGCATGGACGCGCGTAACGAGCACGCATCGGAGTCGATGGCGCCTGCGGCGATGGTCGAGCAGCTCCTCACGGAGATCGCGCCAGCCGCGACGCCGAATCGCCAGCATCTGCAAGGCTTCGGCACAATCTACCGACGCGGTCGGGTCTGGTGGATCAAGTGGAGCAAGGACGGCAAGCGTCGGCGCGAGTCGAGCAAGAGCGAGCGCGACACCGATGCGATCAAGCTCCTGCGCCGTCGCATCGACGAAGCCGCGCGCGATCGTCGTCGGGATCCGGTGGCGGAAAACCGCGTGACGATGGCGCAGCTGTTCAATGCCCTGGAGGCTGACTACACGGCCAACGGTCGACGGTCGAGTACGACGCTCGCGTTTCGCCTGTCGCCGCTGCGCGAAGCCTTCGGGCAGGAGAAGGCGCACGACGTGACGGCCGCCACGATCAAGAAGTACAAAGACCAGCGTCGAGCGGCCGGCAAGGCGCACGCCACCATCAACCGCGAGCTCGCCGCGCTCCGGCGCGCCTTCACGATCGCCGTTGAGCAGGAACGCCTGTCGGCGGCCGCCGTCCCGCGGGTGAAGCTCTTCGCCGAGCACAACGCACGGCAGGGGTTCGTCGAGCGCGCCGACTTCGACGCTGTGGTGTCGCGGCTCTCGGTATACCTCCAAGACTATGCGCGGTTTGCGTATGGCTCCGGCTGGCGCAAGGCCGAGGTGGCGACGCTCGAGTGGCCGGCCGTGGACAAGGCGTCGACTCGGGTCACGCTGCGGCGTGAGCACTCGAAGAACGGCGAGCCGCGCGTGCTGCCGCTCGTGGGTGAGCTCGCCGAGATCATCGCGCGCCGGCGGCAGGACCGGACGTACACGACGGTCACGGGAGATACCGCCGAGTCGCGGTACATCTTCCATCGCCACGGCGCCCGGATCGGCGACTTCCGCAAAGCCTGGACGGCCGCCTGCATCGCCGCTGGGTTTGCCAAGCCGAAACTCCGGCGCGAAGGCCAGCCGGTGCTCGACCGCCAAGGCCAGCCGATCATGAGGGCCACGCTGATCTTTCACGATCTCCGGCGCTCCGCCGTCCGCAATCTCGTGGCGGCCGGCGTCGATCAGAGCGTGGCGATGCGCGTCACGGGGCACCAGACGATCAGCGTGTTCCAGCGCTACCGCATCGTGTCTGACGACGACGTGCGCGCGGCGCTCGAGCGGACGCAGGCGGCGCTTGCGCATGCGGTTAATGGCCCGGCGACGAACGGGCAGGGGCACAATCCGGGGCACAATCAGTGAGTCGTGTTACACTCCCCGGGTCTAAGTCGTTGATTTCGGAAGCGGGCTCGTGGTGCAGCCTGGTTAGCACACTGGACTGTCAATCCAGAGGTCGCGGGTTCAAGTCCCGTCGAGCCCGCCACTAAATCACGAAGTTGCAGCACACCTCCGACCGCGACGGACGTCAACGTGACAGAAAACGTGACGGACGCACGCGGTCGTCGTATTTCTGAGGACTTCCGCAGCGGGATTCTCATCGACTCGCCGATGCCGCCGAGAGCTTCTGCGCGGCCGAGTCGAGATCAGCGTCGCTCACGATCGCGTACCGCCGGTAGACGTTCTCGGTCTTGTGGCCGGTCAGCTTCATCGCGACCGAGCGCGGTACGCCGGCCTGCTCCATGTTCCTGACGGCCGAGCGCCGCAGGTCGTGGATCAGCAGCCCAGGTAAGCCGGCGGCCTCGCAAGCCGACTCCCAGGCCTTCCTCGGGTCCGAAATCCGCTGGCCGGCGAGCGCGCCTTCCAGGTGAGGGAAGAGCCAACGGATTACCTGCTCGGCCCTCCGCCCGAGCCCTCGTACGCGCTCGACCTGGGCGTCGAGCATCACCCGAAGCTCGGGCGTGAGCCGGACGACTCGCCCCTCCCGGTTCTTGGTGGTTCCTGGGTCCAGACGCAAGGTTCCGTCCTGGGCGCTGTACTGCCCCTTCTGGAGATCGAGGACCTCGCGCTTCCGCCAGCCGAAGGTGTAAGCCACGGTCGCGGCGACCCTAAGCTCCTCGGGCAGGTGCTTGCGGACGGAGGCGAACTGCTCGCGCGTCACGAACCCGGCGCGAGGGTCCGCCTCTCGGAGTTTCTTCACGATCGGCTGACGCTGGAGCTTCCCGTGCTCGAACGCGAGTCGGAGCATCTTGCTCAGGGTCGCTAACTCGCGGTTGATGGTCCCGTTCGCCGCGCCAGGGATCACGTTGTCGTCTTCGTCCTTCCGGTCGGCCTGGCGATCGGCCGCGTACGCGGTCACCACGTCTGGCGTGATAGTGACGAGCCGCCGCCTCGAGAAGAACCTGTCGAGGTGCTTGAGGCGAGCTTCGGCCTCGCTGAGATCGCGGTTGCCGCTCGTCTTGTAGTACGCGATGAGATCGGCCTTCGCCTCGTCGTACGTGATCCGATCGACGCGCGGCAGGAGGACCTCACCCCGTGCGGCGCGGCCCTCGCGGTCCTTAAGGAGCCGTTTTGCGGTTTCCTTGTCGGTCGTCCGCGTGCTCTCGCGCACGCGCCGGCCGTCAGAGCCGTTGTACGAGATCCACCAGACGTCGGAGTCCGGTCGTTGGTAGAGCCCCATAAGATCCTCCCTTTCGTTAGTGTGACTCCAGGCCAATGCTTGAGGCCTCAAGAATAGCTCAGCTGGTAGGCTCCGTCAAGACCGATGCTTGACCCCTCCAGAAGACGTTGGCGATAATCGTCGCGTGACGAGGAAGCTCGATCCGCGAGTGCGGAAGGCGATCCAGGAACTCGGTCGGCAGGGTGGGCTTATCGGCGGCAAGGCCCGCGCGAAGAAGCTCACTGCTGAACAGCGCCGCGAGATCGCCCGCAAGGCGGCGGGGGCGCGCTGGTCGAAGAAGGAGGGCTAGGCGCTGATGGTTGTGGCGCTGCCGATCGCCACGATAAAGAGAATTCTCGATCGCGTGACGACACGGGCTCGATGGCCCGCGCGCTCGTGACGCTGGACCGGTAGGCTATATCACGCTGGCCCTGGCCCGACGGTCGTGATCTCGTAACTCGCGCATCCTCATCTTGGACGCCGTCTGATGAGTGATGAAGAGATCCGTCGACTGATTGCCCTGAGATCAGAAGGGCCGAACCTCGACTACAAGGCCGGGTTCGCGTGGATCAAGGACAACCGCGACTTGAAGTACGAGTTGATCCGTGACCTTATGGCGCTCGCCAACACCAAGGACGGCGGCCGTGTGATATTTGGCGTGCGCGACGAAGATCTGAGGTTAGTCGGTGTGTCTGAAGAGATCTTCGAGTCCATCGACCCAACCGACGTCATCGGTATTTGCACGACAACGCCGCGCCCAAGGCGCGGTGCGCAATATTTAAGCGGGAGATCGACAGCTTTAGGGTGATCGTCTTCGATGTGGCCGAGTTCGATGAAACTCCAATCATTTGTTCCAAGGGCATTTCCAGCCTAGACGGCAGCAGACGCATGATCCTTCGACAAGGAGCAATCTACATCCGCACCGGGGCCGGCAGCACAGCGGAGATCTCGGCGCCCGACGACACGCGTTCGCTGATCGCGCGTGCAGTCGCGCGGAAGGCCGACGAGTTGCTGAGATCGTTCAGCGATATCCTTACGGGTCGGCCAGTGCAACTCGCGGAAAGCGCGGCCGCCCTGTACGAGCCCGAGATCACGGCCGCCGAGAGCTTCCTGCAGTCGAAACTGGGCACGTATTTGACTATGGGCCACTTCGAGGTCATCGCGTACCCGACGGTCTATAACGCGAAGCGTATTAGCACGATCCCGGAGGTGGCTGAAGCCGTAAGGCAAAGCGAGGTGAGCCTGCGAGGATGGAATTTCCCCCATACTGACAGGCAGAACGCCCAGCCATTCGCGAGTGGCTTTCAGTCCATTACCATCAGCCGTCTACTCGGCCGGTATGTCGAAGGTTACAGAGCGTACCAATCGGGTCTGTTCTTATGGAAACGAGCCTTCTGGGAGGACGACGAGAACAAGAAGAGCAAGGACGGTCGCCCCCAGCTCTCGTTCATTTCGGCAATCTACGCATTCACAGAACATCTGCTCTTCTTGTCTCGGTTCTACGAACGAATCGCCCGTGACACGACGTTGCGTTTCAGCATTACGCTGCGCGGCTGCGAGGGTCGCGAGTTGGCCGCTTTCGACCCGCTAGTGGCGTTTTGGGAGGGCCAAGTCTCACATGAAGACGTGATCCGACAGGAACGCGAAGTTCAAGTCGCTGAACTGAGGGCGGCGCACCTAACAATCGCCGTGGAGATGGTGAAGCACGTCCTACACGTCTTCGGGTGGATGGACGTGACCGACAACACTATTGCGTCCTGGCAGCAGAAGCTCACCAAGAAACAGGCCTGAGACCCGTGCTCGTGCTACGAACGAACAACCTGGCCCGAGCGCGGACGATGTAGCTCACTTCGTCCGTTTCGGCGCCCCCACGCCTCGCGCTGCGTCGCGTGGCACGGCGTGCGCCCCCACCCGGTGCCTGTCGCGCTCGCGGGTGAGTGCTCCGTCCCTGTCGTGTAGAAGGCCGGGCCAGCCCTTCTCGTCGTACCGCGTGAGCGGGAGGTCATATCCTTGGCGCGCCATCCCGGCCGTGACCGCGCCGATGCCGCGCCACGAGTCGAGCCAACGGCGCAGCGTCCTGGATCTCGGTCGCCGTGCCGCCGGCCTCGGGTCGGAGGCCAGCGAATGCCAGCGAAGTCAGCAGCAGACGTCCTCGTCGGTCGAGCATGCCGACGAGCCTACAAGCGTCGCCGCAGCGCCTGCGCGGCTCGGCGGATTTCTTGCCCCATAAAAGCCGGCCCGCGCAGCCGCACAACGCTTCCGCTCGCGACCTCCCGAACGGCCCTATAATTCGCTACACGATCATGAGCGGCGTTACTCGGCCGTTAGAAGGGCAAATTCTCACCGGCTCTCTCTTCAGCGAGCCGATGCGGGTGGAGCGAGTTGAAGCTCACGGCCCGGCGAGCTGGAGGGTCGGGCTGGTCGGTACGCAGTCCGAGCGCTACCGCAAGGTGACGCTCACCGCCGACGATCTTGCGCGGCTCACGATCCTCGATCCACGGCACACGTACGACGGCGACGGGCGCCTGCTGCGCCTCGGCTTGCAGGCCTACGCCCTGGGCATCGCCTACGAGTTCGATCCGTACTTTGCGCTCTCCATCTCGCGCGTCGATCCGCTTCCGCATCAGCTCGAGGCGGTCTACGACTACCTCCTCAAGCTCGCGCGTGTGCGGTTCCTGCTGGCGGACGACGCCGGGGCGGGCAAGACCATCATGTCGGGTCTGCTCATCCGCGAGCTCGAGTTGCGCGGCCTCGCCGAGCGCATCTTGATCGTCTGCCCGGCCAACCTTGCCTTCCAGTGGCAGCGCGAGCTCAAGGAGAAGTTTGACGAGAAGTTCCTCGTGCTCAAGGGGCAGGACATCCGCGACCAGTTCGGCGTGAATCAGTGGATGGAGCAGAGGCGGGTCATCACCTCCCTCGACCTGGCCAAGCGCCAGGAGATCCTCCCTGGGCTGCGCCAGGTCCATTGGGATCTGGTCATCGTGGACGAAGCGCATCGCATGTCGGCTGCCGACGAGTCCCACAAGAGCCTGCGCTACAAGCTCGGAGAACTGCTTCGCGACATCTCGGACCACATGCTCTTGCTGACGGCAACCCCGCACAAAGGCGATCCTCAGAACTTCAGCCTTTTCCTTCAGCTTCTCGACGCCGATGCCTACGCTGACGTCAAGTCGATCCGCCAGGCGATGGACCACCGGCGGGCGCCGTTCTACCTGCGCCGTACCAAGGAGGCGATGGTCTATTTCCCAGAGCGGCGGGCAGACGGCACCTGGGCGGCCGAGCCGATCTTCACCAGGCGCATCCCACACACTGTGGATTTCCAGATCGACGGGACGGAGTTCGACCTCTACCGCGACGTGACGCGCTTCGTGAAGCGGGAGAGCGCCCGAGCCGTAGCTGCGGGCGAGGACCCGCGCGCCCGCGCGATCGGGTTCTTGATGTCGCTCTACCAGCGCCGGCTGGCTTCCAGCACCCACGCGATGCGGCGCTCGCTCGAAAACCGGGCCCGGCGTCTCGACGAGGGGCTCAAGCGCGCCCAGGATCTGGCCCGGTTGGCACCGCCAGATCTCCCCGATCCGGAGGAGCTGGAAGAAATGGAGGAGAACGAGCGCGAACGGCTCGAAGCCATGCTGGAGGCGGTCACGCTGGCCGGGAGCGCCGATGTCGTGCGTCAGGAAATCCAGGAACTGCAGCGCCTGGCGGCACAGGCCCAGGCCGTTGAAGATGCCGGAGTCGAAGCGAAGCTCTCGGAGTTCAAAGACCTCCTTCAGAAGGAAGGCTTCTTCGATCGCCCCGACCAGCGCCTCCTGCTCTTCACCGAGTTCAAGGACACGCTGGACTATCTGGTGAGTCGGCTGAAGTCCTGGGGCTTCCGCGTCGGATACATCCACGGCGGCATGAAGTCCGGCGCGCGCGACGAACCGGGAACGCGCCTCCACGCCGAGCAGCAGTTCCGGGAGGGCGAGATCCAGGTCCTGGTCGCCACCGAGGCGGCGGGCGAGGGCATCAATCTCCAAGTCTGCAACATCCTCTTCAACTACGACATACCCTGGAACCCCAACCGCCTCGAGCAGCGGATGGGGCGCATCCACCGCTATGGTCAGCGCAAGGACTGCCTGATCTTCAACTTCGTGGCCACGAACACGATCGAGGGCCGCGTCTTGCAGCGGCTGCTCGAGAAGCTACAAGAGATCCGCGACGCGCTGGACGACGACGCGGTCTTCAACGTGGTCGGCGAGGTCCTGCCCGCGGCCCATGTTGAGCGCGTGCTGCGCGACTACTACTCAGGGCGGCTCGGTGACGCGGACCTCGAGGAGCGCCTGCTCCGCAACGTGGACGAGGGCCAGTTTCGCGCCATCTGTCGGAACGCTCTGGAGGGGCTGGCGAGCAAGAAACTGAATCTCGAGATGTTGATCGAGCGGCGGGCGCAGGCACAGGAACGGCGCGTCGTGCCTGAGACCATCGCGCGTTTCCTCCGCGAGGCAGCCGAGTTCGTGCCGCTCACTCTCAAGGACATCCCGAACCTGCCGCATACCTTCGAGCCGGCACGCACTCCTCCGGTCCTCCGCCGCTACGAGAAGGACGTGGACTGGAAGCTCCCGGCCCTGACAGACCGCTATCCGCGCTGCTCGACCGATCGCGAGGCGGCAGAGACGAACAGCCTGGAATGGGTCACGCCGGGGCACCCGCTCTTCGAGGCGATCCGACGGCACACCCACACGCAGGCGCTCGACGTCTTTGCCAAGGGTGCAACCTTCCACTCGCTCGAGCACGAGCGTCCGGCGCGTATCGACTTCTACCGTGCGCGAGTCGTGGACGGACTGGGCCAAGTGATCCACGAGCGGCTCTTCGCTGCAGAGATTGCCGAGGACGGTGAGCCTCGCCTCCAGGAGCCTGCCCGGCTGGGGAACTTCGCACCGGCGAGCGCGCCGGCCGAGCTACCCGCGATCGCGGCCTTCCCCGAGGCGACGGCCTGGCTCCATGAGCAGGCCCTCGTGCCGTTCCTGGAGGGAACGCGCAAGGAGCGCCTAGCCGAGGTCGAGCGTGTCGCCGCGCACATCGAACTCTCCCTTACGGAGCTCCTTCAGCGTGCGGACCAGGAGATTGGGCGGGCGGCGGCCGAGGTTGAGGAAAAGGTAGCCGGCGCCGAGGGGCGGTTTGCGCAGGCCGAAGCGCGGCACGCCGAGCTGTTGAGCCGCCGCGAGCGCCGCCGCACCGACCTCGATCGCCAGCGTGCGCTGACACTCCAGGCGGTCGAGCGGCTCGCAAGCATCTTGGTTCTGCCCCACCCAGCACGCGAGGCGCCCGAGGTCCGGCAGCTCAAGCCGAACCCCGAGACCGAGGCCGCCGCGATGCGCACGGTCATGGAGCATGAACGGGCGCAGGGCCGGCAGGTGTACGACGTCTCCGAGAAGAACCTTGGCTACGACGTCACGAGCCTCGACCTCTCCTCCGGCGAGTTGCGGCTCATCGAGGTGAAGGGACTTGGCGCGGCGAGCGGCACGATCCTGCTCACACCCAACGAGCGCCGCGTCGCCGAGGACCGCCGCGACTGCTACTGGCTTTATGTCGTCACCGGCTGCGACACAACCCCACGGCTCGAGGAACCGGTCCGCGATCCCGCCAGGCTCGACTGGCGCGAGGTAACGAAAGTGGCGCACTACTATCTGCGCGTGGACGCGATAACACGGCCCATGCAGGTACGCGAGGACGAACGGCCCTACAAAGGCGCGTCTTGATCCCGAAGGAGTGCAAGCGGCTGGCCGAGGTTGACTTCCCAATCGCCGATGTGTCGCGACATGCGGCGCGAGAAAAGTCGATCCGGCACGGGCATCCGAGCACGCTGCACCTCTGGTGGGCGCGTCGACCGTTGGCGTCGAGCCGAGCCGTGCTGCTTGGGCTGCTCTGGCCGGACCCAAGCGATCCGCTGTGCCCGGACGAGTTCAAGCGGAAGGCGCGCGAACTCCTTCCGCGTGTCCAGGGAGTGGTCGGGCCTACGGACGAGGAACTGCGAAAGGCAGTGCTGAAGTTCATCGGCGACTTCGCCAACTGGGACCTTGCCGCGAACCGCACTTACTTGGAGGTAAGTCGTGCGCTGGTGAAGGCGGCTCACGGCGAGGAACCCCCGTTAGTCGTTGATCCGTTCGCGGGTGGCGGCTCGATCCCGCTCGAGGCGCTGCGCTTGGGCTGCGAGGCGTTCGCGAGTGACCTGAACCCGGTCGCTTGCCTAATCCTCAAGGTGATGCTCGAGGACATCCCGCGACACGGGCCGGAGCTGGCCAAGGACCTACGCCGTGTCGGCGCGGAGATCAAGCGCCGGGCGGAGAAGGAGCTGGCCGAGCTCTACCCGAAAGATCCCGACGGAGCGACACCGATCGCATACGTTTGGGCTCGGACGGTGCGGTGTGAGTCGCCGAACTGCGGCGCCGAGATTCCGCTCGTGCGGTCGTTCTGGCTGTGCAAGAGCGCGAGCCGCCAGCGTGCGCTGCGGCATCGCGTAGAGCAGCAACCCGAGGGCCAGCCCCCTCGCGTCGAGTTCGAGGTCTTCGAGCCGAGGACGGACAAGGAGGTGCCGGGCGGCACTGTGAGGCGTGCCAAGGCAACCTGCCTGTGCTGCGGCGTGGTTCTGGCGCCCGAGCGGGTGCGCGCACAGCTTACCGCCCAGCACGGAGGGGCGGACGTGGTGCTCGACGATGAGTCCAGGCGTACCGACGGAGCTCGTATGCTGGCGGTGGTGACACTCAGACCGGGCGAGGGGGGGCGCCACTATCGGCTGCCCACCAGCAGAGACTATGTGTGTGTCCGTCAGGCGCAGCAGCAGCTCAGGCTAATGCTCGACCAATGGGAACGCGACGGATCGCAGGCTCCCCACCCGGTGCCGGGTGAACCACTTCGGCGGGTGCCAGTGACATTCGGAGTTATCAACGTCTGGGTCTACGGCATGCTGCGGTGGGGCGACCTGTTCACGGCGCGACAGAAGGCTGTCTTGCTAAAGCTGATTCACTATATCCGAGAATCGGACGGACCTAGCGATTCTTTGAGCCTAAGCCTGAGCAAGCTAGCCAGTGGTTTCTCGTCGCTCGCGGCGTGGCGAGCTCCGACTCAAGACATCGGGAACATGTTCGAGCGAGTAGGGCTGTCCATGCTGTGGGACTTCGCGGAAGCTCAACCCTTGGCCGGTGCAACGCGAGGCTGGGATGCGGCCATCAAAAGCTCCGTCGATGTTATAGAACGCATAGCACCAAGTTTAACAACAGGACGAACTATTGTTCAGCTGGCAGATGCTCAGCATCATCCACTCCCAGATGAATCGTGCGCCTTGTGGTTTACAGATCCACCCTACTATGACTCTGTGCCCTATTCGCACCTTTCAGACCTCTATTTTGTTTGGCTGAAGCGTGCCCTGAACGGCAAAGATTCTGCGCAGTTCAGCGGCGAGTTAACGCCAAAGGAGAATGAAATCGTTGCCTACTTGGAAGGGAAGGAAACAGCACGCAGTGCCTATGATCGATTCGAGGGCCGACTGTCCAAAGCCTTCGCCGAAGGCCGCCGCGTACTGCGCGAGGACGGGATCGGTTCGGTCGTCTTCGCGCACAAGACGACCGAGGGTTGGGAGGCGCTCCTCTCCGGCATGGTCCGAGGCGGTTGGACGATCACCGGCTCGTGGCCGATCGCTACTGAGATGGCCTCCCGACTCCGCGCCCGCGAATCTGCTGCCCTCGCGACCAGTGTCCATCTGGTCTGCCGCCCGCGCCCCGAGGACGCCGCAGTCGGCGACTGGGGCGACGTGCTGCGTGCGCTACCGAAGCGCGTTGCCGACTGGATGGAGCGTCTGCAGGGCGAAGGCATCCGCGGGGCCGACCTAGTCTTCGCCTGCGTTGGGCCGGCGCTCGAGATCTTCAGCCGCTACGCGAGAGTCGAAACTGCCGACGGACGCGAAGTCGGGCTGGCTGAGTACCTGGAGAAGGTGTGGGAAGTAGTGGGCCGAAGCGCGCTCGCCCAGATACTGGGCACGGCCGAGGCCAAGGCCCGCAACGGCGCGGTCGGGGCCGTCGAGGAGGACGCGCGACTTACGGCACTCTTCCTCTGGACGCTCCAGAGCACGAGCGGCGACACGCCGGAAGATGTAAGCGGCGAACGCGAGGACGAGGATACGGCCGACGACGGCGAGGACGAGGAGGGCCTGGCCGGCAGCAAGGCTAGGGGCCTCACACTGGTCTTCGACGTTGTGCGGCGCTTCGCGCAACCGCTCGGCATCGAGCTTCAAAAATGGGAAGGTCGCGTCATCGAGACCAAGAAGGGCATCGTACGCCTCCTGCCGATCGCGGAGCGGGCCAAGCAGCTCTTCGGAGAGGACGGCGCCCAGGCGGTAGCCGCCCGGCTCGAGCAGGCGGCAACAGCGCGCGACCCGCTGCAAGGGCTGCTCTTTCCCGAGACGCAGCCGACCGTGGCGCCTGCAATCCGCGGACGAGGCCGAGGCCGCGGGAAGCGGGCTGGCGGCGAGGTGGCCGATGAGAGCCTCGCGACTGCACGCGAGGCCACGACGCTTGACCGTGTACACGCGGCGATGCTGTTCCAAGCCAGCGGCCGCACGAGCGCATTGCGAGGGCTACTGAAAGCCGAGCAGGAACGGGGCCCCGACTTCCTGCGCCTCGCGAACGCCCTCTCGGCCCTGTACCCGAAGGGGAGCGAGGAGAAGCGCCTCGTCGATGCGATGCTGCTGGCAGTGCCGAGGTGACGACGACAGGCACGAGCGGCCCGTCTCGCGCGGTCTGGCAGATCTCTGCCGGTCCGGCATCGCGGTCCTACGCAGAAGTATTCCTGAAGCACGGCGTCGCGTTGATCGGACCGGGGGACGCCGGCCCCTGGAGGTCTGAACGCGACGACGAAGAGTTCGAGGGCGGTTTCGTGCGGCGCTTCGCGAGCGAGGTCAGGTCTGAGGACATCGTCCTGCTGCGCACAGGGATCGCGACGATCGCCGCAGTGGGACTCGCGGCGAGCGACTACCAGTACGTGAACGCCTTCGACGATGTGAACGGCTGGGATCTCCAGCACGCCCGGCGCGTGCGCTGGTGCCGTCTTCCGGGGGAGCACACGTTCGCGGGCGCGACCTTCGGTGCCAACCCGCCGCGCTGCTCGCGTGTGTGGAATGAGGAGGTGCTCGACTTCGCGGGGCGCTTCCTCAGTTCGCCGCCAACCTACTGGCAGACGGCGCCGTTGCCCGAGCTTCCGCTCGAAGAGCCGGCGCTCGACGAGGTGCCCGACGTCCTGCGGGGACTAATCGCCGAGGCGGCGGATCTCGTGCCGCTGCTTCAGGATCGGCAGGCCTTCGGCGAGGTGCCGAGCGAGGACGAGCTGATTGCGCACTTCGTGGTGCCGTTCTTACGTGCGCACGGCTGGCCGCCGGAGCGGATCGCTGTCCAGTGGCGACGCATCGATGTCGCGGTGTTCCGCTCGCTACCGCGAACGCCGGAGAACTGTCACCTCGTGATTGAGGCGAAGCGCTTCGGCGCCGGCGTGGAAGGGGCGCTCGAACAGGGCAAGGGGTACCTGGAGGCACTTGGCGTTCTCCGTGATGTGGTCGTCACCGACGGCGTTCGGTATCGGATGTACGCCGGCCTGAGCGGCTTTGAGCCTGTGGCCTACGCTAACCTCGCGCGACTGAAACGGCCAGCAGCCCGGCTGTTCGCACGGATGCAGAGACCGTAGGAGGATCGGCATGGAGCCCTGGTACAAGGTAGCGACCCCTCGAAAGGAGGTCCGGGAGGGCCGCTCGTTCAACCCGGACGAGTTCGCCATCGCCCTTGAGCAGGTCGTGGCCGGAACCGCGCCGGAGGACTACCGAGATGCGGCGCAGTTCTTCGCCCGCACCTGCTTCACGCGCGCGCTGCGAGAACACGCCGGCATGGTTCTGCGACGACTGTCCGGAAAGACGGAGAACACCGCGCCGGTTCTGACGCTCATCACTCAGTTCGGCGGCGGCAAGACCCACACGCTGACCGCTCTCTATCACCTAGCCATGAACGGGGATGCGGCGACGGGCTACACGGGCGTAGCGGATCTCCTGCGTGAGGCAGGCGTCTCCGCTGTCCCCAAGGCCAGGGTCGCTGTCTTCGTGGGTAACGCCTGGGACCCGCAGGCGGGCCGCGAGACGCCGTGGATCGACATCGCCCGCCAACTGGCAGGTGACAAGGGCGTCGAGGCGCTCGGCCCGGCGGCGCGAACCACGCCACCCGGGACCGACTCGATCGCGCGCGTCTTCCAGGCGGCAGGGGCGCCCGTGCTTCTGCTCTTCGACGAGGTACTCAACTTCCTCAACCGTCATCGGAGCATGGCAGAGTTCTTTCATGCCTTCATCCAGAACCTGACCGTCGCCACCACGGGCACCACGCACGGCGCCACGGTGATTAGCCTGCCGCGCAGCCAGGTAGAAATGACGGACTGGGACATGGAATGGCAGGAAAAGATCTCGCGAATCGTCCGAAGAGTCGCTAAGGACCTGATTGCCAATGACGAGACCGAGATCAGCGAAGTCGTCCGGCGGCGGCTCTTCCAGGATCTGGGGAGCGAGAAGATCCGGAGGAATGTGGCCAGGGCGTTCGGCGATTGGTGCTTCGAGCGGCGGGCGCAGCTCCCTCGGGAGTGGACAGCGGTGGACACGACCGCGACCGAGGCTAAGGCCCGCGAGTTCCTCTGCGGTCGCTTCGAGGCCTGCTATCCGTTCCATCCCGCCACCCTCTCGGTCTTCCAGCGCAAGTGGCAGGCGCTGCCTCAGTACCAGCAGACCCGCGGCACGCTCGCGATGCTGGCCCAGTGGGTCGCGATCGCCGCGCAGGAGAGTTTCCGCAAAGCACGCACCGAGCCCCTGATCACGCTCGGGACAGCGCCGCTCTCCGAACCAGGCTTCCGGAGCGTGGTCTTGGGCCAGCTCGGTGAATCCCGTCTCGTCGCCGCGATCGACACGGACATAGCCGGTGAGCAGTCGCACGCGAAGGCGCTCGACGCCGACACCAAGGGACCACTCCGCGACATTTACCGGCGTGTCGGCACTGCCATCCTGTTCGAGTCATCAGGCGGGCAGACCGATAAGGTCGCTCACCTTCCGGAGCTTCGCTTCGCCCTCGGTGAGCCCGAAGTAGACACCACGTCCATCGACAACGCCGCCTCCGCGCTCGAAGGCCGTTCCTATTTCATTCGCAAGGCGGGCTCGGACGGCTTCCGGATCGGCTACCAGCCGACGATGAAAAAGGTGGTGAGCGACCGGCGGGCGTCGCTCGACGGGGACACAGAGGTCAAGCCCGCCCTGCGGAAGCTCGTTGAAGACGAGTTTCGGCGCGGAGCGAGCGTTCCCGTCGTGCCCTTCCCGCGCGATGGAGCGGAGATCCCGGACACCCCCAGGCTCACGCTTGTCGTGGCCGATCCCGAGGTGGAATGGGCGGGCGGTGGGTCCCTACGCGCGCAGATCGCTGAGTGGATCCGCCAGCGCGGCAAGTCGCCGCGTCTCTATCCGGGAGCTCTCGTTTGGTGCCTCAAGAAGCCCGGTCGCGACCTCCGCGACAAGGTTGAGCTGGGGCTCGCGTGGAAGCGGGTGGCGAGAGAGGTTGCCGACGGAACGCTGGGCGGGGAGTTCGACAAGAGCGACCGAGCCGAACTCCAGTCGAAGGTTAAGGAGGGGGAGGACGGCGCCAAGGATGAGGTCTGGGCCGGTTACCGCTTTGCGGTCGTCGCGGATAGTCAGGAGCCGGACGGGCTCAAGGTAATCGACCTGGGTGCAGGGCACTCCTCAAGCGGCGAGACGCTCTGCGGGCGGGTCATCGGCGCGCTCAAGTCCGAAGCGCTCCTCAACGAGTCCGTGGGCGCAGGCTATATCGAGCGAAACTGGCCTCCGGCGCTCAAAGAGTCCGGGGCGTGGCCGCTCGCGAGCCTGCGGCAGAGCTTCCTCAACGGCTCTCTTACGCGCCTGGTCGATCCGGACGGAATCTTGAAGAGTAAGATCGTCGAGTTCGTCGGCCACGGCGATTTCGGACTCGCCTCGGGGCGCAAGCCGGACGGAAACTACGAGCGCGTCTGGTTCCGGGAACTCGTAGCGCCGGACGAAGCCGCCTTCGAGGCCGGCGTGTTTCTGCTGCGAAGGATTACTGCGGAAGCGCTCAAGTCCGGCGCACCTCCCAGCCCCAGGCTTGCGCCCGAGCCCCAAACTGGCCCCGGGCCCGTTGTGTCTCCGGAGCCCTCTAGTGCGCGTCCAGCCGAACCAGCGTCCGGAGGCCAGACCAAGACCATCCGTCTCGTTGGCACCGTCCCTCCGGAAGTCTGGAACCGCCTTGGGACGAGGATCCTCCCGAAGCTTCGGTCTGGCGCCGAACTTAGGATTAACTTGGAGTTCGCGGTAACGGTCAGAGCTGACGGCGCCGGGGCTCTCGCGACCGAGCTTCGGCAGATCCTGCAGGAACTCGGGCTCGCTGAGGCCGTGCACGTCGAGTAGGGCCCCGGGAGGCAAAATTGCCGGAAGATCCTAGGGAGTGCGTCGACGCGGTCCTTCGGAGCCTTCGCGATGCGGGCATAGGATGGATCGCCGAAGAGATCGACGCGGAGATCCTCGCCGGACGCCAGGTTGAACGCGAAATCCGGATCGGGTCACGCCCCGTTCAACGAGAGGTTGCGACCGAGGAATACACTTCGTCAGAGCAACTAGAGTTGGTGCTGCGAGTCGTCCTTGAATATGCGCAGGTGGCTCACGAGCTTTGGCAAGCGACAACTGATTTCGCTCGTGAACGACTGAATGTCGGCGAGGCGCGGATCCTGGACGTAGATACGGGACAGTTCATCCAACCGTTCTCCACGGACTTCGTGATAGCAACCGAGAAACTCGAAGCCATTGTCCGAAGCCTCGCGGACGAGTGTGGAATTAGCGCGCGTCTTGGCGAGCGAATCTCACAACACCCCGCACCGCGATCTCTATTACGGGTGCATGAACGCTGACCTAGCGGCAGGGGTACAAGCATCGATAGCGGCTCTGGGCGTTGCGGCACCCGCGCTCGGGGAGGCAGCCCGTGTTGAAACACTCTATGAAGCGTATGTAGCCTGCTGTGTTATCGAGGCGCTGCGTCAGCTTGGTGCCACGTGCGAGGTGAGGGGCCAGAATGACCAGCCGTCCCCCACGCTGGTCTTCAGGACGAAGCCGGGAGTCATTTACTCGCAAGGGCCGTACACGTTCATCTTCGCAAGAATCGGCCAGAGGGAGTGTGAGCTACATACCGATTTAAGAGTGGTCGGGCGATCGAGAGTTCTGCATGAAATCGATGTCGTTCTTCTCGATCGCGCGGAAGGTCTTCGATGTCGGCAACTCGCGATCCACCCAAAGCATTCAAAGGCAATGTTCCTGGCGGAGTGTAAGTTCTACGGAGGGGCGCTTCCTCTTCGTATCGGAAGAGAGTTCGTTGGGCTCGTCTCTGAGTGCCAGCTTCGGACGAGAACAATCGTCTCGAACGTGGCGAGTGATAACGTCCGAGCACTCGCTGCCGGGCACAAAGCGACCGCGAATTTTACGGTGTCACCGATGTCACAGTCGCGAGTCGACGAGTTCGTTTCCTGGATCACCACAGAGCTTCGACAGGTGTTGGGATGACGGGAATATCAGGCTGCTGGGCACACGTTCGAGGAGTCCAACTATCGGGACATCGAGAGGGCGCTGTCGGTCGTTTTCCGGGAGGCGTTCGCGGAGGAGCTCGAGGTTCACATCTCCTTCAAGCACGCGGAGAAGGCTTGTGGAAGGCGCGTGACCCCGGTGTGCAGCCGCAGCCACAACGCGGCCATCGCTGATTCTGAGGGGGGGCGAAATCCGCGATGCAGGCGAGGGACAGATGAAGCGCTCGCGTAGTGTCCGCGCTAGCGGCCATCGAAATCGGCTCCCACAGCCTTGTGCATGGATTGCCGAGGCGCGGATTTCCGCGCGCGGCGGGCCATTGCGACATGGCCAGAAGCCTGCACTACTGCTCTTCAGTGTTTCTGTCCATAGAGACTTTCCCGCCAACATCCGTGACCGACTCTCATTGCTCGGTGAGGTGCGCTATAGGTTTGCACGTAAAGTACCGGCGGGAACGTCCTCGCTCTGGGTCTTCCCAGGTGGCTATTTAGGTTTCGACGCATCGGCGAACATGTGGCATCACTTCAATCGAGGCGTGTACCGGGAGATCGAAGTGAGCGTTCTCCGAGCTCTGAGTCGATTCCCGGTCCATGCCACAGTGGCGCTTGGAGTCGATTCGCGCCGCGGGCCGACACCGGATAGCGATGTGCGTCAGCAAGCCTGGGTTACGCAACGTCATCCTGACGGTTGTTCGATCGCTAAAGTGACGCGCGGCGAAAGCACGATTCGCGCGCGCCAGTTTAGCGTTGGTCCGTTGAAGGCAGCGTTTTTTGTATGCGGAGAGTTCACGGGTAGCCGGACGGAACAGAACGGCCCATTTTTCTGTGACAGCAACGGGAACGAATCCTTCCTAACCGATCCCGTGGCTCAACTTCGAGACTGCCACCTTCTAGTTGATCTGGCGCACCAGGAGGTTTCAGGAAGCCTGTCCGGTGTTTGCAGCCCGCGCATGGTTCACCGCCTTCAGATGAAGCGCTTCTCACGACGCGGCGATGCCGTCTTGAGCCATCACCACAGCGGGCTCCTCACGGATGGGAGGCCGCACTTCAAGCATCAGTCAAATTGGGTTGTCTTTCGCGGCGGGCAGTGGCTTGATGCCTCCAGAGTGAGACCGATGTAGCCAGCACGGACTTGTTCTGCCGGATCCGGACAGGGATTCGAGCGAAGCCTTCGCAAGTGCGCGAATCGCGCTCGACGTCCGTTACGAGTTCGAGATCAGGAGCCCCTACTGGCGGCTTCGAACCAATGAAGCGCGGATGTAGCGCACATCAGCCGCTGTCCAGAGGCGCCGGCCACGACGCGCTCGACCGATGTACTTCGGCGGGCTCAGCATCGGATCGTTCCGGTGCCGAGTCATCCAGCTCGCAAGCGTGGAGGCTTTGACAGGGATCAAGGTGCAGACTTCCTCACGGTTGAAGAGCGGTTCCACTGGAAGCGGCACGATTAGTTCGGAGCCACAGGCGGGGCAGAGTCTTTCGGCGGTTGCCATCAGGCCACCGTCTTCTTCTGGCGGTCGCGGTACGCGCGCACCCGTTCGCGAGCCTTCCGGCGCTGTTCCGACAGTGCGACTCGGGGACGGCCGCTCTTGCCTGCTCGGCTGTAACGGAAAATCGTATCGGAAGTACTCGACTTCTCAGGGCCCGATGGAGTGCCTTCAGCTACACCCCGTAGGGAGATAGCCGGTCGCTCTTCCGAGGAGCTCTGGTTCTCTCCGAATCGCTTCCGCAGTACCGGACACTCAGCAGCCGTCGTCGGGTCCGTATGCCGACCGTCCAGGGTGCACGTGCCGTGGGTCACGCTGTTGAATCGCTCGATCATGGATCTCTTCCCTCCAATTTTTTGGTCCATTGCGTTTCGGATTTTTGGTGTCATTGGCGGAAAGCTCCCGCGGCCCGACGCGACGCGACGTTTTTGGGGCATGGGACCCCCTCGAACGGGCAAAAGGAACTCCTGTGCTGTACGGCGGCGGGGCTGGGGCTTACTGCGGGAAAAGAAGCGAGCTCTGTGTCAGTTGGCGGCGAGTCGGCTCATGTCGATAAGTCGGTCAAGGTCGCAGCGGTCGAACAGCAGTCTCCGCACGCCGGGCAGTGCGACGCGCGACAGCGACCCGCGCTCGACCAGATCGCGGACGGTCCAGGGGCTGACACCGAGGTAGCCGGCTGCAGCCTCGACGTCCATCAGCCGCGGCCCGTCGACGGGCCCACTGGTTCTCTGGACCAAAGGGACAGCTGCACTTTCGCGCTGTTCCAGATCGACGTGACGAGAGACGTGACGCGGAGCTGGCTCAGGCCTGGTGCGAGGGCGGCCAGGAGGACGTCGTAGGCGAATACTGGCGGCCGCGAGAGGAAGCGTCGAAGCCGACTCGACCGGCACATTCGGCGCTCTCATAGCGGTACCCGGCGGTTGATACCCCTGATTGGGCGCGTCAGCCGCGAGGCTGAGCGCCATGGTCAGATCGGGCATACCATTCCTCTCTGTCTGTAAGGGGTTCACTACAATTCGTCTCCCAACTGGCCACTCGCTGCGGCGCGTTCTGAGGTCAATGTGCTGCGGAATTTCGTAACGCGACGAGCCGTGAAGGCGTGACTTTCCACGGGAGGGCCAAGCTCAGTCATACCTTCTTGCAGGAGCACCGTGGGCAAATGCCGTAGACAAATGCCGTAGAGTACCCCTCGGGCTCTCGACTCGACTTGGTGGGCTTACAAGGTAGCTGCGCGTCGAATTCCCATCCGTCCGAAGCGACCTGGCCGGTCTCGAAGGCCGACCGCCTACGAGATAGGCAGGGTGGACCTGGGTGGACCTTCTAACGCCGAATCCACGCGGGACAATGTTTGAGAGGAATAAGGATAGAAGTAGGTAGGAAGCAGGGTCGAGTGTAGACGTCCACCTAGGTCCACCTCGGCTCGGCGCCCGGGCTCGGACCTATGGCGGAAACGTCGGCAGACGCCAGGACATCAGCAGGTCACTGAACTCCGGCGGCGCACCTTCGCCTCGCCACTCCAGCCGATAGAGCGTCCGCCCGTGGAGGACCCGGCGACGGAGCTGGAAGCCCGCCACGACCCGATCCACCTGCTTCTGGAGCTGGAGTCCGACCGCCGTCTGCGTCGCCCGCGGCCCGATGAGTGCAGCCCGCTGCACGCCGTCGAGGCCATCAGCCGCATCGAGGCCCGCAACGGTCAACGCGGATACCTCGGCGGTCTCATGCTTGGCCCACCATTCGATGAAGAGGGCGTGAATCGGCCCCGTGTCGCTGTCCACCCGCGTCGCGAGGGCATCCCGGTTCTTCTGCCATCCGTCGATACCCGCCAGCTTCGTGAGTCCGCCTACGAGTTCCGCGTATGCTCCGTAGGAGCCCCACGCCGGGACCTTCGGCAGTTTTCCTGCTTCGCGCGCCTGGAACGCGGCCCGAGCGAGAGTGAGCGCCGCATGGACGAGTCGTCCGCGCTCAGCCAGGACCCACGGCACGAGCGGATCGTGCAGGAAGCCCGTCCGATTCTCGGGCATCTCCACGTCGGGCACGAGCCGGATGTGCGACGAGCGCCGCATCATCTCGCCCGAGATGGCGAGATTGTTGCCGGTTGCGTACCACGTTACCCGGATCGGCAGGCCAGCGCTGCCGCCGGCCATCGAGGACACTCCCAGCACGCGCTCGGTCCACACCACATCGGTAAGCAGCTTCGCAAGCACGGGCGAATCGATCTTGCTGGAGACGTTGTCGTAGCCGGCGACGCCGCCTCCGTTCGCGATCAAGAGCGCCGTGATGGACTTCCGCATCTCTGGATCTTCCGTGTGCCACGACAGTGCCCGAGGCGGGTTCCCCGTCGCCAGCCGCGCGCAGACCTCAGCGAGCAAGCCCTTGCCGGAACCCCGGGTACTCGCGTCGATCAGATGAAGCGGCGTCGGCCCGTCGATGATGTCCCGCATGAAGGGCAGCATCAAGAACGCCCAGGCGTGGCACCGGCTCGCGGCGTCCTCGAAGCAGAAGTCGCGGATAGTCTCCATGAGCGCCACGGCGGCCATTACGATCTCGCCTTCGTCAGGTCGTTCGGAAAGCTCCGGCACGTCCGTCGGGCACGTCGGGTGGTACCAGAGGAGCGACTCTTTCTGGTAGCCCGGCGTCACGATGATGTCCCCGGTCCGCGTGATAACGGGCGTCTCGGTCACGTCGCGCAGGTACGGGATTCCCTCCCATGTCTTCCGCGACGCGATATCGTTGACGACCGCCGTCGGCGGCACGATCGGCTTCGGTCCGGTGCGGTCGTTCCACACGAACCAGTTTGCGGACCGCATGAGCCGTCCCGTCAGAGCGGACGAGTCCAGTAGCTCGATGGTGGGCCGCACGACATCGTGGTCAGGGTCCCGCACGAGCCTCACCCGCTGAAGTTTCGCGCTCCGCTGGAAGATGATGGGCGCGGCGTCGCCGACGGCGTCTTCGACCACCGGCTCGTAGTTCCCGGCGACCATGAGCCGGTACGCCTCCTCGCTCACGGCTTCGTATTGCTCCACGCCGACCATGATGGTGGGCTTCCCGTTTGCGCGGGTGGCGTCGGCCTTGGCAGCGTGCGCGGCGTCGGGCTTCATCAGCCTAAGGCCAAGCCACTTGCAGACCTTCGCCATGAAGGCTTGGGCCTGATCGCCCAAGATCTCGCTGAGGTAGCGCGCTCCGCTGATGGTGTCCGGTCCGCCAGCCTCGAACTTCTCAATGGTGTCGTGGATTGCCTTCATCCGGTCGACGACCTCGGCCAGGTCGTCGTATTCCTCGGCCACCGCACCGACGATCTCCTGCACGACGGCCGGGTCGACGCCCGTCTTCAGCATGAACGCCGGGATGGCGAGCGCGAGCTTGTGCCGCACGCCCTCCGACCAGATGCTGGCGATTAGGGAGGCGACGGCCAGCTTGTCGAGTGCGCGAGAGAGCGTCTTGCCGTTGACTTCGGTCGGCTTCATCGAGCAGTTGGGGAGATATTCGATTGGCTCGCCGCTCTCATGGATCGAGGGCGGGATGACGCTCTGCTTGCCGTCACCCGTACGCCGTTCCAGTAGCGTCGTGGACTTCTTCTTGCCTTCGACCATCTGCGACGGCCCCTCGAACTTGGTGTGCCGCACGCCTGCGAGGGTATCGGCGCGCCACATCCAGTGGCTGACTGGCTTCGACGCGCGGCCGTACTTCATCTCGGTCGCCGGCAGGAAGCGGGGCGCGAGTCGGCGCGCGTACTCGCTGTCTAGGTCCGCATCGACTACCCGAGATCCGGCGGTGAGATGCAGCCCGATGTTGCCGTCCGGGGCGAAGTCGTTCACGGTGTAGGTGCGGCCCTGCCATTCGTTGCCGCCGTCCGGCTTCTTCGAGCGCGCCTTGATCGGGAGCGGGTGCAGCCCCGCCGCGATGGCGACGGCCGCAACGACCTGGACGTTCTTCTGGGCGGAAGTCGGCGGCGTCTTGATCGCCTCAGCCGGCTCCGGGTTACTACTGTGGATGTCCATCTTCTTCTGCCTCCGCTTGTGGGATGGGGACTACTGGCTGCCGTTGCGAGCGCTCGCGACGGCATGGTCGAGCCGCTGCTTCGCCCGGCAGAACCTCTCGAACGCCTCCATCGCTGACGGCGCGAACACGATGACGCCGTCGCTCTGGATGCGGACGGGCTCGTGTCCGGCGAGGACCAGGGCGCTGGCGCTCGGGATACTGCGAACGCGGACTTCGGGATCGGTGAGCATAAGTCCTCCGTGCCTGAAATGGTGGTGCCTGCGGACGGTGTTGTCTGGAGCGGTGGAAGTTCGGGCGCTAGGCGAATGCCATGCCCGGCGGCGCGATGTTTATAAGGTGATGTGTCTCTGACCCGTCATCTGGAATCAATAGTCCATGCTGTGTTGCGAAGCCCACGGCCTGGAACACGGACTCGACAAGGGCCGGGTCTCCTTTGAAAGTGAACTCGTAGGGCTCCTCTAGAGAGTCGTTCGAATCGTAGAGTTTCTCGTCGCCGTACAGTTCGCCCGCCAGACACGGGAACGTCTCTTCTGTCACCAATCGGGACCTCTGTGCCATCCGTTCAAGCCGCCTATACATGCTTGACGGCTTAAGTTCGCCGAAGGCCATCCACATCGAATCTTGCACTGAGCAGATCATCAGAGGCTTGGTCCAGTCGACCGGACACGCCTCTACGTCGTACCCGTGCTTGCGGAGCTCACGTAGGGCAAAGGCGATGCGATCGCGGTCTGTGACCTCTGGATCGCCGAGGTAGACACGCGCGAGGGCATCTAACTCGATCTCGCCCCGGCGGTTCTCGTTCCATTCGGTCAAGTTCTTGGTCCTGTAGTTCACGCCGCTAATCATGTGTTTCTCCTCTAGTGGGTGATCGGTTGAGCTGTTGTGATCATCGTGACGAGCCACGGATGTCGCTTATGGCGCAGGCTTCGGATCTTCGAGCATGATGTCGAGCCTCTGTTTTGCGAGCAGGAACAGCTCTAACGCTTCGCGTGCGTCCGGCGAGAACCGGAAGGTCTTAGTGCCGCTCGGATGCGTCAGGATCCCCAACGGCTCGAAGCCGAGGGCGAGTAAGTGGCCGGCGGTGGGGACAGAGCGAGTGCGAATTTCTAGATCGGGGGAGGTGAGCAATCGGAAACCTCACTTTCTGGCCTGTGTTGCGGGGTTCGTCACCGCGTGCTCCTGGAGTGCGTGACGAGGACATCGCGAAGCCGCGCGTCGCGGATGGTCCACCGATGAGGAGAGTTGGTGCGGGTGTCGTCGCGCGCGATGCGAGTGTCCTTCGGAACGTGGACTGACCCTGACTGTGTCTTCATCTTTGTCCTCAGTCTTGTTAGGTGTTGCCGACGTGAACCGACGTCGGGCCGGGGAGGCCTGTGCCGTTGGCGAGCAGAGGTCTGCGGGTGAGCCGGGTTGCGGTTACGGCTTGGGAAGTGGCTTCCCGCCAAGGTGCGCCTTGACGGCTTCCAGAGTCGGCGCGTACGCACGGTGCATAAGCTGTGCACAGACTTTCTTCGCTGCTGGGATCACCACGCTGAGTTCGTTGTCCGCCGCAATCGAATGCTTGAGGCGAATCTCGTTGCGGAGGCTCTTGAGTACATCGGCCTGCATTTGGAGTAGGTCCATTCGTGCTTCGGGCTTCGTGTCCGGAGCCGGGCTGCTGCTCTGCCGCAATTTCTGTCGTTCTCTCCACGCACGCTTTCTCTCGGTGCCAGTCATTGCGTTCCTCCTCATGAGAGCAGACCACTGCGCCTTTCAGGCGAGGTCTGCGGGTTAGGTGGAGCTGCTGGTGGGGGCTACTGCGCGACGGTGCGGTCAGACAGGAAGCGTTCAACGACGTCGGGGCGTAAGAAGATGTTTCGTCCGATCCGGACAGCTTCAAGCCGTCCGTCGCGGATGCGGTCCCGGATCTGAGGCTCGGAGTAGGGCGACAGCTTCGCTGCCTCGGCGATGGTCAGAAGCGTTTCGGTCTTGGTCACCATGGGTGGGGTCCTTCCTTTCATTGGATATGGGTCATATTTGGGCAGCTCCTGTGTCGCTCCTTAAGCGCGGTGAATGTGAAACAATCCGTTACCACAATCACCGCGCACCAGGCAGAATCGATGGATTGCCGGAAATGGCCCGCTGCCCCTCCTGGTCCTTCCCGGTGTCCGGTGAATCTGCACCGCCGGACGGGACCGCATAGAAATAGGGCCACGCTGTCTCGTCACCAGCCAGACCGCGCTTGACGCGGGCATCCCACTTCTCGTAAGCCTGTTCGATCTGCGCGCCGCCGATGTACTCCAGCATCCATTTGTAGACGGGCCAGAGCGCCAGGAGCCAGGGCTTCCCGGCGGCTTTGATCGCGCGGTCTAGGACGACGTGGCCCAGCTCGGGCTCCCGTCCCGCGCGATGAACGATGCCAGCCACCCACCAACAGTCGTGGACCGACACGAAGTCCTTCACGTCGTCGGCAGCGAGCGCCTCCATGACGAAGGACGCGAAGAGGCTGTCGAGCATGTGGATGATGCAGGGCGCGAGCATCTTACGAAGCTTCTGGCAGTCGAGCGCGGGGCGGCCTTGCTCATCGAGCGGCTGCTCGTAGAAGGTCGCCTTCCAGACGTGATTGCAGCGGACGCGGTGTCCGTCGACCGTCGTCCAGGCGGTGCAGAACCAGCGGGCTCCACGCCGCCTTCGTGTGGGACGATTGCAACGCAGACACTTGATCGTAGCGAGCTTCCCGCCGCCCTCGAGCGGGTGATACGTTCCTGGCTTGACGAGCGTCAAGTCCCAGTCGTTCAGCCGGAGCGGGACCGCGGCCTTGTGCGGCAGGTTCCACTCGAACTCGATGCCATCGAGTGGATCGACCAGGCGCAGTCCGTTCCGCCCGTGGGAATGGCGCTGCACGGCGTCCTTGCACGACACGAGGAAGTCCGCCCTGGCCGTGTAGCCGGGGATTTTCGCCAGGACGTTCGTGACGGCCATGTAGTCGAGCGTCGTATCGTCGGTCCCAAACTTGATCGCTAGCTTCGTCGGGATCTGGCGCCAACCTTGTCCGTAGCGGTCAGGGTCCTTTGCCTGCTTCCGCAGAATGCCATTGATCGTCTCGCCATATCCAAGGACCATCCAAAGGTTCTTCATCATTTCGATCAGACGTGAGTCGCGCGCGTTCTTGTACCCAATCAGGAGTGGACCGTACGGGCTGGCGATGGCGTTGAGCTTCGCCTCGATGTTCGCCACGAGCATCTTGTGCTTCTCTATCACCGCGAGCGCGATAACATGATTCTCCACGAGATCGGTCTGGACCTTCTTACACTCCAAGCGGTAGCGCCGAGTTTCGATCTTTAGAGCCTTCTCGCGATCTGCCTCGATCCGCTCCAGCGGCTGCTCGGCCCCATGTGCCGCCCAGGCCCGCTCGGCGAGTGCTTCCTTGTGTGGCCGACGCGAGAGCACGGCGTCCTGCTCCATGTCATCGAGACCGAGCAGCACTGCCTGAAGCTGGGTCTGACTCGCGGAGATATCCATGGAGACGAGACTGGAGGGCGTCAGTCCTGGCATCTGCTTCATGAGAATGGCCGTCGCAGGCCAGTGTTCCTTGGAGGCCCGCCGGTTGATCATCGCCTGGAACCATCGCGCGCGTGGTGAGACGTACCAACTGGGAAATGTCTCTTCGCCGCGCCGCACGGCGTTGGCGGTCTCATCCGCGATCATCTGGCGCCCGACCTGATCTTTTCGCCCGGTGACCTGCGTCAGCCAGAAGTGTGCGGCCTGGTAGCGGCGATTCAATACCTTGTAGAAGGCGCTGCGAATCGGGACCAGTCCGGGAAACGGCGTCTCGCGGAACGTACGCCGTCGCAATGGCACGGCCTGCTCAAAGACCGCGCGGTACTCCCAAAGGAAAGCCTGGAGCTTGACCTCGGTGACCCGGAGCTTCCGCTCATCGTCGCTCTGTTCGCGCCCCGAGATCTTCGCCGGGAACCGCTCCCGGAGTTCACGCCGGACACGCTTCCACTCTTTCTGGATCGAGCGGTAGTCTCCGACGAAGAAATGCGAATCGAACATGAGCCGCGCATCTTCCTGAAGTTTGAGCGCGGCACGCGTCTCGTCGCTGATTTCGACGACGTTGTACTTTCGCTCGGCGCAGATCGGCGCGTGCACTTCGATGGCTGGCATCCGCCGACCAGCGATCCAGAGACGCCAGGTATGTGCGAGTCGGCTCCGCGAGTAGTCGCCATCGTTCCGGACGCGCTTCTCGAACGCCCGCAGGTCGGCACCGCGTCGGAGCGTGACGCCGTAGCCCACGACCGCGCCGGTCCCGGAATCGCGGGTGACGTCATACCGCGACGGGCGGACCCGGAAGAGCGAGGTCGGCGCGTCGACGATCAGACGCCAGAGTACCGGGAGCTGGATCTCTTGGACCAAGAGATCGCGCCAGCATTGGCGGGCGGTCGTCTCGGTCATCTGCGTGATCGAGTACGCGCGCTCCTGCTCTCTGGCGAGACGCGCGTGATCACTCCAGCGGCGCATGATGGCGTTCGTCAGCGTGGTCCGCGTCACTGCCTTACGAGCGGAACGCAGATGCTTCCGCGGATCATCGTGGCGATCCTCAACGCGGTGCCCGTAGCGTCCCGCCGTCACCGCGACGTCGAGAGTGACGACGATCAGTTGCTTCGCCGTGAGCGGGTCCGGGTGTATCGCCTCCAGCGCGGGTAGGTCAGTGCGGAGCAAATTGCAGATCGCCTCTGCGGTCTCGGCTGATGGCCGCGCCCATCCGGCGTCATAGTCTGGATGCGCGGCGAGGTGGCGTTGACGATGCTCCTGGTAGTGGAACCTCTCCTCGACTTCTACCTTTGTGTCAGTGTTCGCGTGGACCAGAGGGAGCCCTTGCTCGATGCATCCGCAACCGCGCTCCGCGCTCTTTTGGGCGCGGGCGTGGCGCCACATCGTCGTCCGCGAGACCTTCTTCGGTTCAGCGTTCGACCGTGGCACGCGGGGCGGATTGAACGGCGTCGTCATTTTCCTCGTTCCTGTCCGAGTCCCCTGAAGGTTGCTCGCGGGGTAGGCCGGTCAGGCAGCCCGCCGTCTCGGGCACTCTGGCCGCGAACCCTATCTCCACGAGTTGGCGCGAGGCAGGCTTGAGTGCCCGCCAGCCGGAACGCCGGAACAGCAGAAACAAAACCCCTCCGCGATGAGAGGGGTGCAACGCCGGCCTGCTTGCCTCGACCGTGGGCCTGATCGTCCCCGTCTTCGGGCTGGCGTTGGCACCGTGCTGGCGTTCAGTCGGTTGCCGGGCGCGTCATCGGGCCAGAACCCTCAGCGCCGCTCTTGATCGCTATGTGAGAACAGACTATGCGGCGGGAGAATCTACGTCAATAAATTTGTCTGGCGACTGATCCGTTTCCGGAAGCGAAGTACCTCAGTTCCTACAGTGGCGACAAACGGCGCGCCCGTGCGCGTTCGCGTGCCACTGCACGTTCGCCCCCTCCTCGTGGAAGAGTCGTCGGCAGACGGCGCAGATCACTTTCGGTAGCACGGTCGCGCACACCCTTTCGCCGCGAGTGAGCGAGGCATCGGGTTCGGACGCGAGACTACCCGGCAGGAAACAAAACGCCCCTCCAGAGGGGAGGGGTGCAACGCCGTACTGCTTGCCGACCGTGGGCCTGATCGTCCCCGTCTTCGGGCTGGCGTTGGCACCTTACTCGCGTTCAGCAGGTTGCCGGGCGCGTCATCGGGCCAGAGCCCTCGGCGCCGCTCTTGATCGCTATGTATGACGACACTAACGCGACACAGGAATCTGGGTCCATCAAATTTGTCGTTGAATGCTGTCTTTTCCGGAAGTTGCGTCGTATGATCGGCGGCCGAGACTTGCGCTCGCAGTCGCGTCGTAAGGGTACTAGACGAGTACACATCCTTGACCGGTTGAGAGCTCCCCGCTACTCTCGGCCCACCGCTCCGACCACCGCCCTGGCGCGGGAGAGGTGCGATGCAGTGTCCCCGGTGCCGCGCGGAGAACCGTGAAGGTCGCCGCTTTTGTGGCGAGTGCGGGCTCTCGTTTGCCTCCACATGTCCATCCTGCGGCTTCCTGAACGAAGGTAGCGAAAGGTTTTGCGGTGGCTGCGGTAAATCGCTGCCCGCAGGCCCTACTACCGCCGAGCCGCGGTTCAAATCGCCCGAGCCCTACACCCCCAAGCACCTCGCCGAGAAGATCCTCACGTCCAAGAGCGCCCTGGAAGGCGAGCGCAAGCAGGTCACGGTGCTCTTCGCCGACCTCAAAGGCTCGATGGAGTTGCTGGCCGACCGCGATCCCGAGGAGGCGCGCAAGATCCTTGACCCCGTGCTCGAGCGGATGATGGAAGCCGTGCACCGGTACGAGGGCACGGTGAACCAGGTCATGGGCGACGGGGTCATGGCGCTCTTCGGGGCGCCGCTCGCGCATGAGGATCATGCGGTGCGGGCCTGCTACGCCGCGTTGCGGATGCAGGAGTCAGTAAAGCGCTATGCGGAGGGAGTCCAGCGCGCGGCGGGAGTGCCCATTCAGATCCGCGTCGGCCTGAACTCGGGGGAGGTCGTCGTGCGGGCCATCGGGAGCGACCTCCGGATGGACTACACGGCGGTGGGACAGACCACGCACCTCGCGGCCCGAATGGAGCAGATGGGCAATCCGGGAACGGTGCTGATAACGGCCGACACGCTCCGGCTGGCCGGGGGGTACGTGCAGGTGCAGCCGCTCGGCGCGACTCCCGTGAAGGGACTGAACACGTCCGTCGAGGTGTACGAACTGACCGGTAAGAGCCCCGTCCGCTCCCGTCTGCAGGCCGCCGCCGCGAGAGGCTTGACGACCTTTGTCGGCCGTGACGCGGAGATGGACACGCTATTCACCGCCCTGGAGCAGGCGAAGGCGGGGAAGGGGCAGGTCGTCGCCGTGGTCGGCGAGCCCGGAGTGGGGAAGTCGCGGCTCTTCTGGGAGTTCACGCATTCGGATCGGACGCACGGCTGCCTGCTACTGGAGGCTGCCTCGGTGTCCTACGGCAAGGCGACGCCCTATTTGCCGGTGATCGACCTCCTCAAGGGCTATTTCCAGATCGAGGCTCGGGACGATACTCAGAAGATCCGCGAAAAGGTCACCGGGAAGCTGCTCTCCCTGGGTCGCGCTCTGGAGGCCGCTCTCCCTCCGCTCCTTTCCCTCTTCGACGTCCCGGTGGAGGACCCACAGTGGGCGCAGCTCGATCCCCCGGTCCGTCGCCAGCGAACGCTGGAGGCCGTGAAGGGCGTGCTGGAGCGCGAGAGCTTGGCCCAGCCGGTGCTCCTCGTGTTCGAGGATCTGCACTGGATCGATTCCGAGACGCACTCCATGCTCGACAGCTTGGTTGAGAGCATTCCGACCGTCCGCGCGCTCCTGCTGGTCAACTACCGTCCTGAGTACCAGCACCGCTGGGGGGGCAAAACGTATTACACGCAGCTTCGTCTGGACCCCTTGCCGCTGGAGAGCGTCACGGAGCTCCTTGATACCCTCGTGGGCAGTGATCTCGATCTCCAGCCGCTCAGGCGCTTGTTGATTGAACGGACTGCAGGGAACCCGTTTTTCCTGGAGGAGAGCGTCGGCACCTTGATCGAAACGGGCGTGCTGCTCGGTGAGCGGGGCGCATATCGCCTCGCAAGAGCCGTCCCCGCGACGCTGTTGCCCCCAACCATCCAAGCCGTGCTGGCCGCGCGGATCGATCGCCTGGCGTCCGAAGAGAAGCAACTGCTGCAGACGGCCGCGGTGATCGGCACAAACATCCCCTTGCCGCTGCTCGAAGCAATCGCGGGGTTGCCTTCGGAAACGCTGCGCCAGGGACTTGGCCAATTACAGCGCGCAGAGTTCCTCTACGAAACGCAGCTCTTCCCAGACATCGAATACACCTTCAAGCACGCGCTCACACATGAGGTCGCCTACGGCGGATTGATGCAGCAGCGTCGCCGAGAGCTTCATGCGCGAATCGTCGGCGCCATCGAGACGCTCCACGGAGATCGCTTGGGCGAGCAGATCGAGCGCCTCGCGCACCACGCGCGTCACGGCGAGGTGTGGGATAAAGCCCTAACGTATCTGCGTCAGGCCGGGCTAAAGGCCTTCGCGCACTCGTCTTATCGCGAAGCAGTAACGTGGTTCGAGGAGGCGCTGACCGCTCTGGAACGGATGCCGCGGACGCCTAAGACGCTTGAGTGTGCCATAGATCTCCGCTTTGACCTGCGCAACTCACTTCTGCCCCTCGGCGAACACGCGCGCTATTACTTCCGGCTCCAAGAGGCAGAAACGCTGGCGCGTGAGCTCGGCGACCAGCACCGGCTTGGCTGGGTCGCCGCCTACACTGCCGCTTATCTCTACCTTATGGGCCAGCAGCGTGGCGCGCTTGAGTCGGGCCAGCGCGCGCTCAAGATCGCTGAAGCCCTCGGCGATTCGCGGCTCGAGGTGCCAAGTAACACCTGGGTCGGGCAGGCGTACTATTATAGTGGCGAGTATCGTCGTGCCAGCGCCTTCTTCCGCCGGAACGTGGAACGTCTGGTCGGCGATTTGTCCCGCGAGCGCTTCGGGTTGCCTCAGCTGCCATCCGTCCATTCACGCACGTGCCTCGTGTGGTGCCTCACTGAGCTCGGCGACCTCGAAGAGGGAATCCGGTTCGGACACGAGGCGCTGCGCCTTGCTCAGTCGGTCGATCACCCACTGAGCATCGCAGTCGCCTGCGCTGGGCTTGGTGCGCTCTTGGTTCGCAAAGGCGAAGTCGAGGAGGCGATCGTCTTGCTCGAAAGCGCGCTCGAGGTGAGCCGATCCTGGAACGTACTCCTCTGGTTTCCGAGGATCGCCTCGGCGTTGGGTTCTGCGTACACGATGGCAGGTCGCGCCGCCGATGCAGTGCCGCTCTTGCGGCAAGCGGTCGCCCAAGCCGCGTCGATGGGGCTCATGGGTGGACACTCACAACTGGTCCGAGCGCTGGCTGAGGGCCTTCTCGTCGCGGGTGACATTGCGGAAGCAGGCGCGCTCGCGGCCAGCGCCCTCGAGCTCGCCCGTCAGCACAAGGAGCGCGGTTGCGAAGCGTGGGCTCTCCGCCTGCCCGGCGAGATCGCGCTATGCCCCGATGGAGGCGATCAAGAGCTCGCAGAGCACTCGTGTCGCGAGGCGTTGACGCTCGCGGAGACGCTCGAAATGCGCTTGCTCGTCGCCCATGCGCGCCTAACGCTCGGCCGTCTTATGAGGCACGCTGAGCGGCGCACGGAAGCCGCCGTTCAGCTCGCTGGCGCCGTCGCACTCTTCCGCAAGATGGATCTGACGCCCTGGGCGCGACAGGCTGAGCGAGAGGTGCTCGAGCTACACTGAGGAGCGACTCGACGCGTGCGCCGCACGCTCGATCTTGACCTCGATGTCGATGCCGTAGTGGTTCGCGAGGCGACGCAGTTCGAGTGAGACAGCTTCCGCCTCCGCGCGACTCAGGCCCGCCATCTCGAGGCGAACGCCGCCTTCGTGCGCGTTGTGCACTTCGGCCATCCTGTCAGCTCGACTCTTTCCGCTGGACGCGGACCTCGATGATCTTGCCGTTGTATTTCTTCACCAGGTCATTGCACTTATTCTTGAAATCTTGAAGCGCCTTGACGTCCTTGGGTCCAGAAATCGCGATGGTAACGACGAACTCCTCGCTAGGGCCTGGTGGGCTGGGCATCGTCGTCCTCCTTGTCGTTTGAGGAGCGCCTCGCGGCGTCCCTACGTCCGTGCGTCCTCGATTCCATCGAAGAACTCGTCGGCGTGATACACACCGGGTGTAGTGTCGACGTCCCGTATCATGTAGTAGTTCTCCGCCGCGTCGTACACGGCGGAGAGATCGACGGGATCGCCGAGCGCGAGCCGCACGTACGTCGCAGCCATATTATGCTTACCCGGCAGGTCGAAGATGTTGGTGCTCATTCCAAAGCGGCCCGCATTGATCTCCGTGACACGCGGGATGCCGGCTGCGTCTTCCTTGAAGTCGAACACGAACACGCCCGATGCCTCAGGATCGAGCGCAGGGATCACTCGGGCGCAGGTGTCAACAATACGAGGCTCGACCACCGTTTTGGAGAGGGCGGCGACCGAGGAGAAGCCACCAGGTCCGCTGGCCCCTAGGTACGTCAGGCGCTCGTACGTTTTCACGAGCACGAGCCGACCGCGATCCCACAAGGTTTGCGCAGCCACGTCGCGGCCCGGCAGGTATTCTGCCAGCAGGAAGGCGGACGGCGGCGTGTCGCGGAGCTCATGCCAGAGTCGTATCCACCGCCGCGCGCCTTCGGCGCTCCGGACCAGTAGCGCGCCCAGGGCGCCCTGACCGCTCCGCAGCCGACACCACGCGCGCGAGTCGCGTGAGACTCGCGTGAAGACTTCCTCGATGGTTTCGAGATCGGTTATCGGAGCGGTCACGGGCACGGGCACACCGCGCTCGGCGAGAAACGCGGCCAGGGCGTACTTGTCCTGGCAGAGCTCGACTACGACGAGCTTCGGGACGAAGAGTCGACACGGGAACTCGGAAAGTCCGGCAAGGGCTCGCACGTCGGCGTCCGTTGTAGGGAGGACGACATCGATGGCCTCGGCCTCCACGACGGCGCGCAGCGACGCCGCGAAGCCCGGCCGCGTCGACGGCGTCACGAGGTAGTTGCGATCGGCTTGCGACTGCTTGAGTGTAAAGCGGTCGCCGTGGCAGCCAAAGATGACGAATGAGCCGTCGCCAGCGCGCAAGCTGCGGATCAGGTTGTTGCCCGGACCGGTTCCGGCGCCGATGATCAGGATTCGTCGCGGCACGCGCCCGGCACTCCTCGCGGCTCCCTGGAGATACGGCTGGAAGCCGGGTAATATCGTGGGACTCTAGGCGCCGCTCTCGGCGTTGTCAAGGCCGTGTACCCGTTGAGAGCGGCGGTGGCTATCGTTCGATGTCACAAACATCGTGGCGCATTCGATTGCCTCCTGATGCTGAGCGACACCAACTGGTCGTCGTCGTGCGCCCTAACGCGAGGCCGCGAGCGTTGAACGCTGTGGCCCGCGCCGCCGACGCGGAGCTTAGGCCACTCTTCAGCGAAGCACGCGAGCTGCGCGCGGAGGCTGCGCGGTTTCGCGCTGAGACGGGCGTCGAGCTTCCCGACCTGTCCGTCTATCTTCACGCGCTAGTGCCGGAGGCCGATCTCACGGCCAGGCGCGAGCGTCTTCTTCGTCTCGATGCCGTTGTCGGCGCCTACGTGAAGCCATCCGCGGAGCCAGCAGTCGTACTCGGGCCGGCCCCCCGTCTAACCGCCGATCCGCCAGGAACGACGCCCGACTTCACTTCGCGGCAGGGCTATCTCGATCGGGCGCCATCAGGCGTCGACGCACGCTACGCGTGGAACATCACCGGAGGAAGCGGAACGGGCGTACACATCATCGACGTGGAGCGGGAGTGGCGTCTTAGCCACGAGGATCTCCGCGAACACCAGGGCGGCGTGATCGGCGGCCATCCGCCGGACGATCTCATGCCGCGGAACCACGGCACAGCGGTCCTCGGCGTGATCGGGGGAAACCGGAACGTGTTCGGCGTGACCGGAGTCTCTCCCGAGGCGGACATGAGCTGTGCGTCGGTCATGTTCGAAAGCCCGTTATTCGGTCTCGTCGAGAACACCTCGCGCGGGATCTGGCTCGGAGCGCGTGCCCTGGGCCCCGGCGACATCCTGCTACTCGAGCTGCACCGTCCGGGGCCACGGTTCGGTTTCCGCCATCGCGAGGATCAGCGCGGGTTCATCGCGGTCGAGTGGTGGCCGTGCGACTTCGCGGCGATTCTCTATGCGACATACCGGGGCGTGCTCGTCGTGGAAGCAGCTGGGAACGGTGAAGAGGATCTCAACGACCCGATCTACGACACGCCAGCGAACGACTTTCCGCCCACGTGGGTGAATCCGTTTCGGCGCGGCCCGCTCGATGCCGGGGCGATTCTTGTCGGCGCCGGTGCGCCACCGCCGGGCACGCATAATCATGACTGGGGACCGGATCGCTCACGCCTCGGTTTCTCCAACTTTGGCGCTATCGTGGATGCCCAGAGCTGGGGCCGCGAAGTCACGACATCCGGCTACGGAGACCTGCAGGGCGGTACGAATGAGGACCGCTGGTACACGAACCAGTTCGGCGGGACGTCGAGCGCCTCACCGGTCGTCGCGGGCGCACTCGCGTGTGTGCAAGGTAGTCTCGCCACCGCGCGGCGGCCACTCCTCACGCCGGCTACGGCGCGTCACGCACTCCGTGCGACCGGCTCCTCGCAGCAGGTCGACTACGGACGTCCGCTGAGCCAACGCATCGGCAATCGCCCCGACCTGCGGCAGCTGATTGCCTTCGCGAAAGGAGGCTAGTTGGGCCGCACTACCCAATGCGTCCAACAGCATCAGCATTGCGCCGGAAGACCAGGAGGTGGTCTTCGAGGAGTTCCGGCAGGCGGGGACGGCCGAAAAGAAGGTCGAAGGGACGGGGCTCGGGTTGGCTCTCTCCCGAAAGTTCGTGGAGCTGCACGGCGGCAAAACTGGGTCACGAGCGAGGTGAGCGTGGGCTCGACGTTTACGTCACGATCCCGGTGCGGCCATAGATTACGCGGTTGTTACCACTGCAGCGACGATTGTGGCCCGCGAGATGGGCATGACGTACTGGCTGGAGCAGGCGGAGCGCAGGTGAGTTGAACCGAAGCGTGGAGGGAGAAAGGACATGACCGCACGGAGGCACGGACCGCCACTAGCGAGCAGACGCTCGATCGGTCGTGAGCAAGCTCCGCCTCCCGTCGGCACGGTGGCGCGGACGGTTCAAGAGGCGATCGACACCGGTGAAGCGATTTCAGTGGGCGCGGTGAATCTCGTGAAAAACACGGCGCGCGCTGCGATCTCTGGGGCCCGGGACGTTGGGGTAGAAGCCGGGTCCGCAGCTGTCGCGGCAGTCCGGGGTTCTATCGCCGCGGCAAGGGAGATCGGTGGCGACCTCGGCCGCATTAGTGGGCTCGTTCTCAACGGGACCTTTGGCGCGGCCCGGGAGCTTGGAAACGATCTGCTGGACCTCGTGACCGCGGGTGGTGCGAAGCGGCCCCTAACAAAGGCGACAAGCCGGCGCCGTAGCCACACCAGCGAGCGTGAGCGCACGACGAGACGATCCGCATAGTTTGGCAACCCCGGCTCGCGAAAGGCACGCATGAAGGAGCACGGCAAGGATCGACTGGAGAAAGCTACCTACCAGCCGGGAGACTACGGCCGAATGATTCGGCCCGATGGCACGGAGCAGTGGTGGGTGAGATCACCGAAGGGGATGTGGATCGCTCTCCGGCACCAACGGGTGATGCCGAATGACGATGGAAGCATCACGCTGCTGTCATTGGAGATATGAACTGCCTTCACGCCTGAGGATGCTGACGCTGACCGTCTAGGAATCGCCCGGCTGAACTAGCCGCGCCTCGCGATTCTGTCGAACAAGCCTTTCAGCCTGCTCGCTTGCCCAGGCGGGCGCGTTCGCCTAGCCTGTCCTCGGCCGCTGCAGTGCCAGCGGCAAAGGGGAGACCGATGCGTCAGCGCCCGAAGCCCATGAAGTCCAAGGCCAAGGTTCCTGTCGCCCCCAAGTCGCCAAAGAACCAAAGCTCTAAAGTCCGCGATTTAGAGGAGCGCCTGGCGGAGGCGCTGAAGGACAAGGCGGAGGCATTGGAGCAGCAGACGGTAACGAGCGAGCTGCTCAAGGTGATAGGGCGGGCCACCTTCGATCTACAGCCGGTCTTCAAGACACTGGCCGAGAATGCGGTGAGGCTGTGCGAGGCTGACCAAGTAACGATCTTCCGCTTCGACGGTCAGTTTTTTCAAGCCGTGGTCACCCACAACCTCCCCCCCGCGCAAAGAGAGTTCCTCCAGCAGAATCCCATCGCGCCCGGACGCCATAGCGGCGCGGGGCGCGCTGCCCTGGAGCGACGCACCATTCATATTCATGATGTCCAGAACGATCCGGAATACACCTACGGGGACCGGCAGCTCCCGTTCCGTACCCTGCTAGCGATCCCCATACTCAGGGCGGCTGAGCTGCTAGGAACGATCAGCATCCAGCGAGACGAGGTTCGGCCGTTCACAAACAGTCAGATCGCCCTGATGGAGACCTTCGCCGATCAGGCGGCCATAGCCATCGAGAACGTACGTCTGTTCAATGAGACGAAGGAGGCACTGGAGCAGCAGACGGCGACCAGCGAGATCCTGCGCGTGATCTCCAGCTCCCCCACCGATCTCCAGCCGGTGCTGGATGCCGTTGCGGAAAGTGCCGCACGATTGTGTGACGCACATGACGCGAGCATTTTGCGAGTCGAGGGCGATGCCCTTCAGGCGGTGGCCACATACGGGACGTTGCCAGCTCAGGCGACGCGGCGAAGCTTTCAACTGCCGATCAACCGCGCATCGGTGGCGGGCCGCGCGGTCGTCGATGGGCAAACGATCCATGTGCACGATCTCGCAGCGGAAGTGGAACATGAGTTTCCCGTCTCCGTTACCTACCAACGGAGCGAAGGCGTCAGGACGATACTCGCGACGCCCTTGCTCCGGGAAGGTGTTGCGATAGGCGCGATTGTCATCCTTCGAAACGAGGTCCGTCCGTTTGCCGACAAGCAGGTCGCACTGTTGAAGACCTTCTCCGATCAAGCCGTCATTGCCATCGAGAACGTGCGGTTGTTCACGGAGCTGCAGGAGAAGAATCGTGCGCTCACCGAGGCCCACCAGCAGGTCACCGAGGCGCTAGAGCAGCAGACCGCCACGAGCGAGATCCTGCGAACCATCACGCACACGCAGACCGACGCGCAACCAGTATTCGACACAATCGTTCGCAGCGCGGCCCAGCTCTGTCACGCGGCCGTTGCAGCGGTCTTCCTCACCGACGGTCAGAGGGTGTTCCATCCGGCCAACTATGGCGGCACGCCCGAAGCGCTCGCGGCCGCCCGTGCGCGGTACCCTCGGCGTCTCGACATGGAGACCGTGCCCGGAATGGCAATTCTGACGCGGTCGGTCGTCAATCTGCCAGACATCGAGGACCCGTCGCTGACCGAACACATGCGGCGGGTCGGAAGAGAACTTGGGTTCCGGAGCGCACTCTCCGTACCGATGCTGCGCGAGGGCGAGGCCATCGGCGCTATCACCGCGCATCGGAGGGAGCCCGGCCGGTTCTCGGATGCCGAGGTGGAGCTGCTAAAGACCTTCGCTGACCAGGCCGTTATCGCTGTTGAGAACGTCCGGTTGTTTACGGAACTCGATGCGCGGACCGCCGCCCTGACGCGCTCGGTCGCCCAGCTCACCGCCCTCGGCGAGGTCGGCCGCGCGGTCAGCTCGACACTAGATCTGCAGACCGTGCTTCGGACGATCGTCGCGCGAGCGACCCAGCTCGCTGGGGCGGATGCCGGTGTGATCTACGAGTACGCCGAGCAGGAAGAGGTCTTCGTGCCGCGCGCCACCGAGCGTCTTGAGGCGGAGATCGTGGAGACGCTGATCGCCGCGCCGGTCCGTAAAGGGGAAGGAGCGACAGGACGGCTGGCGGAGGGGCACGAACCGATCCAGTTGTCGGACATCCTAGAAGCGCCCGCGGAAAGCCGGGTTCGAGACACTCTGGGACGCGCCGGGTATCGAGCATTGCTCGCGGTTCCCCTGGTCCGGGAGGGCCACTTGCTCGGCGGCCTCACAATCTTCAGGAAAACGCCCGGCGAGTTCGCACCAGAAGTTATCGACCTGCTCCGTACGTTCGCGACGCAATCCTCTCTGGCCATCCAGAACGCTCGGTTGTTCCGGGAAATCGAGGAGAAGAGCCGCCAGCTCGAGGTCGCCAGCCAGCACAAGTCCGAATTCCTGGCGAACATGTCCCACGAGCTGCGGACCCCGCTCAACGCGATCATCGGCTTCTCCGAAGTCCTGACGGACCGCATGTTCGGTGAGCTGAATGAGAAGCAAGAAGAGTATCTAAAGGACATCTATGCGTCAGGCACGCATCTGCTGTCCCTGATCAACGACATCCTTGATCTCTCGAAGATCGAGGCCGGGCGGATGGAATTGGAACTGACGGACTTCGACCTCCCAACGGCACTCGACAACGCGCTGACCCTGGTTCGCGAACGGGCGGGGCGACGGAGTCTCACGTTGCACACGCGCGTCGATGAGCGGCTGGGACAGATTCAGGCAGACGAGCGGAAGGTCCGACAGGTCGTGCTGAACTTGCTGTCCAATGCGATCAAGTTCACGCCGGAGGGCGGCCGGATCGAGGTCGCGGCAGTGACAAAGGACGGGTCCGTAGAGGTATCCGTCAGCGACACCGGGGTCGGCATTGCGCCGGAGGATCAGGAGGCAGTGTTCGAAGAGTTCCGTCAGGTGGGGACGGCGGACAAGAAGGTAGAGGGCACAGGGCTGGGACTCACCCTGTGTCGGAAGTTCGTGGAGCTGCACGGCGGAAAGATATGGGTCAAAAGCCAGATCGGGGTGGGCTCGACGTTCACGTTCACGATCCCAGTGCGCCGTGGCGAATGAGCTGATCCTCATCGTCGAAGATAACCCCAAGAACTTGAAGCTTGTGCGGGATACGCTGCAGGTCAAGGGGTATCAAACCATCGAGGCCGAGACCGGGGAAGAGGGCGTGCGCCTTGCGCACGAGCGACATCCGGCACTCATCTTGATGGACATCCAGCTGCCCGGCATTAGCGGCATCGACGCCCTGGGCCAGCTCAGAGCCGATCCCACAACTCGCGCCACCCCCGTCATCGCGATCACAGCATCGGTCATGCCCCAGGACCAGCGGAAGGTCATGGCCGCCGGCTTCGACGGCTTTCAGGGCAAGCCGATAAGCGTGCGGGAATTGCTGGCAACGGTTCGCGAGATCCTCGACAAGCGATAGAGGCTTAGCGGCTCCCACTTCCGCGGCTGGGTTGCGTAGTTCGGGTCTGCTAGACTCCCCGCCAGCCATCCTCCATCGAGGTGCCCATGCGGCGGATCGGGGTCGTCATTCTTGCGCTCAGCCTCACGCTTGCGCCGGTCGTCGGTGCCGCGCAGCCCGCAGGAAAGGTCTGGCGGATCGGTGTATTGACGACCGGCAACCCGCGCTCTGCGCCGCCGGCCAATTGGGATGGCTTCCTGCAAGGGCTACGCGAGTCGGGGTATGTCGAGGGACAAAACGTCGCTTTTGAACAGCGATATGCGGAAGGCAAGCCGGAGCTCTTTCCTGACCGCGCTGCCGATCTCGTCCGACTCAAGGTTGACGTCATCTTCGCGAGGGGTCCGTGGGCGGTGACCGCGGCAAAGGCGGCCACGAGAACAATCCCGATCATCGGCCTCGACCTCGAAAGCGATCCCATCGCGGACGGGTTCGTTAAGAGCCTCGCGCGGCCGGGCGAGAACATTACGGGGATGTTTCTCGACCTCGCGGAGCTCAGCGGGAAACAATTGCAAATCCTCAAGGAGATCATTCCCAAGCTTCCCCGGGTGGCCATTCTCGGGGACCCCGCCGTCAACGCGTCCCAACTCCGGGAGCTAAGAGTGGTGGCTCGGTCGCTCGCGGTGCAGACTCAAGCGCTAGAGATGAAGAGCTCTAAGGACTTGGAGAGCGCCTTCGAGGCGGCAAATAAGGGACACGCCCGAGCTCTCATCGTCTTGTCGAACCCGCTCACCCTCGCTGCCAGGACACAGATAGGAGACATGGCGGTGAAGCGGAGACTGCCCACGATGTACCTCTACAGGGCACACGTAGACGCGGGGGGGCTCATCTCCTACGGGCCGGACCTGCCGGATATGTTTCGGCGTTGCGGCGAGTATGTGGGTCGAATCTTGGGCGGTGCCAAGCCAAGCGAGCTGCCGGTGGAGCGGCCTGTCAGGTTTGATTTGGTTCTCAACCTCAAGACCGCCAAGGCGCTCGGGCTGACGATCCCGCAGACGCTATTGCTGCGGGCCGACCAGGTGATCGAGTGATCACCCGGCGAGTATCCGTGCTGCTCATTGGTCTCCTGGTTGCCGTCGCGGGCTGCGCGGCGCCTGCACGGTCTGAAAAAATGGTCGCGGAAGTTGCCACTCCTGCGCCTGCGACGCTTCGAGAGCGTGTGGCGGTCACCGACGTGACGAGTTCGAAGAATTCAGAAGTCGCGTCAGACAAACTTCGCCAAGCCGTCGAGATGTCATCGCAGAAAGCTGGATACCTCAATGCCAACCCCGCCGCCGCCCCAGTGCTGCTCGAGGGTGACGCTAGACACGATCGGAGGATCATTCACCGCAAGTGCCAAGGGGCGGATACTCCGTGGGCAGTGCTTGCCCGACACCGTGGACCCGCGCGGGCCGAAGGGGAAGTAAGCGCGACCTAGTCCCAATACCCGGGCCAGACGAAGAAGACCCATGCGGTCAGCAGCGCCATAACGACTACGATTCCCCCGAAGCCAATCATACGCTGTGATGCCGTCGGCCTCTTGGCTCGAAGGACCGCGACAACACCCCACACGCCGACTCCAACGAATGCGCCGATGACAACAAGGGAAACGATCTGGAGTTGCCCCGGTTCGGTGGACGGTGAGCTGCTTTCGGATCGTCACTGCACCAGCACTAAGGGGGATACCGAGATAGCGCCCCCGCGGTCGATCGTCGATTCTGGTGTCACTGGGCGATCGCCGATTCCGCGAGTCTGTTCGAAAATCAGGCGTGCGCAGCATCCTTGGCTCGTGGGGCACGAACGGACGCCACGCAGCAATCTGTCCGAATATCGAAGCGAGGGGAGGTGACAGCCAATGGAAAGGATCTCGCTCTGTCCGGGATGCACCGCCTGCCCGGAAGTCGTTATCGACGGCGACACGATCCGCATCGGCGAGGACGCGAATACCGCGGTCCTGAAGAAGGACGAGTGGAACGTCCTGGTGGACTTAATCCGATCCGGTCAGCTCTCCCGCTTGTAGAGCTTCCACTCCGGGGTCCGGGCGCAACCCGGCCCCGGATCATTCTCAGACGCTGCCCCGGCACAAATCATCATCTTCGGCGCCCGCACAAGTCCACGCCAATTGGTAACTTCAGCAGGCAGCTTTCGGGTGGCCCAAAGGAGTACCTTTGGGCCAGAGGCGGTCCTGGTCGATGGCCTGGAAAGGGCGAGAGGGAACTTGCGGTGCAGCGCGACCCGTCCAAGGAAAACTTCATCCTGTTCTTTGTTCTGCTCGGGGCCGCAGTTCTCCTCGTCGTCGCCGCCGCCATCCTGATCGGTTACTTCTTCGCGCAGCCAAGACCATATTTTGGAGAGCCCCGCGTTGAGGAGATCGTCGTCGTGAACCGTGAGGCGGGCCAGCCGGCCGCCCCCGGGTGCTACCGCCGCGCGTTCTGGCCATCGTCGTCGTTGCCTACCTGCGGCCCTTCATCCATTGATGACGAACGCTCAGGGGGCTCTACTTCTGCGGGTTCTGATAAGCCTTGGGCGAGTCAGCCGGTCCTCTGCCAAGCCGTTAGCTGGTGAGGGAGAGCTTCCTTCACTCCGGCCGCGGCGGGACCTTCACCCACGCCTCGGGGCACGTTGGAGCGGTCGGGTAGTAAGCCTTGGCGCTGGGACAGTAGTACCAGTACGTCTCCGGCGGCGGGGCCAGAACTGGCGCCGGCTGGATGTACACCGGTGGCTCCTGAACGATGACTGGCGGCGGTGAGTACACGTAGTAGGGCGGCGGATAGTACCAGTACGGATAGGGTGGACCCCACCAAACGGGGCCCACACCGATAAAGACGCCGGGATGCCCGCGCCAAGCCTCGCTTGGCGCTGCGGAAACCAGAAACAGCGCGATCGCGAGAAGCGCAATTGATGTTACTTTTCGCATTCGTCTTTCTCTCGACTTCATTAGACGGGCGAACCCCTTGCGCTATTTACCATCATGCGGGCTCGCCGGCTCTCGCCACTTCGTGCCCGGGCGAAAGCCAATTGATAGCGCGCCCTTTCGCGAGTCAACGGGTCGATAGACCCGTGGCTGTCGTGACGATCTGGCGACCGGTTGCCTGACCTCGCTCGCGTCGTCGACCGGCAGGATCGTGGGCCGGGCAGTCCAGCGGCACGACACCCGACGCTACGCCACGAGGAGCTTGCGAACCGCGCGCCGCATCTCGCTCAAATCGAACGGCTTCGTCAGGAAGGGGGCGCCGCTCGACTCGAGGAACCGACGCTTTTCGGCGTCTAGCACGTCCCCGGTGACGAAGATGATCCGCCTTCCGAGCGCCGGAAAGCGTCGCCCGAGCTCACGGTAGAGTTCCATGCCGTCCATGACGGGCATCTTCGTGTCCGTCACGACGAGGTCGTACCCCTGCCGCTCGAGACGGCGCAGCGCGTCCGCTCCGTTGGACGCGATCTCGACGCGGTGACCCTCGCGTCCGAGCGCCTCGACCAGGATCGCGGCGATCTCGGGCTCGTCATCGACGACGAGGATGGTCTTCGGGCCCACCGGCGCCGGCGCCTCGGCGGCGTCCGGCGAAACTATAGCGGCAGGCCGCGGAACCACTGGCAGCGTGATCGCGAAGGTCGTGCCTCGCCCGGGCTCGCTCTCCACGGTGATGGCCCCGTCGTGCTCAGCGACGATACCCCGGCAGAGTGAAAGCCCAAGGCCCGTTCCCTGACCGAGGGGCTTGGTGGTGAAGAACGGCTCGAAGATCTTCGCGCGGATTTCGGCGGGGATCCCCGGGCCGCTGTCAGTGATCTCGAGATGGACCCGCTGGCTCGCAGGTTCGGACCGCGTGGTGATGGAAATCTGGCGGCGGGCGGGACTCCGGCGCATCGCCTGGTGGGCGTTCGCCACGATATTGACCAGCACCTGGTGGAGCTGGTGGCCGTCCGCCCACAGCACGGGCAGGTCCTCGGCCAGTCTCAGCGAGACCTCGACGTTGTCGGTGCGCAGCTCGTAGCCCAGCAGCTCCACCGCTTCCTGCACCACCTGGTTGAGTCGCACCTCGCCTCGCTCCGGCGCCTGCTGGCGCGCCAGGGCCAGGAAGTTCCGCACG
>Ga0207684_10000583_pt1 | contig 44299 bp, 37 predicted proteins | sample KBSK5501metaG_FD_184342 | JGI IMG/M metagenome (GOLD analysis project Ga0207684, IMG submission 184342) | Corn, switchgrass and miscanthus rhizosphere microbial communities from Kellogg Biological Station, Michigan, USA - KBS K5-50-1 metaG... | ecosystem: Host-associated > Plants > Roots >... | reverse complement strand
CGGGGCGAGCCTTGGGCGGGGCGGGGTCAGAGCCAACACTGCGCGGGGCGGCGGGGTCAGAGCCAACACTGCGCGGGGTGGCGGGGCCGGAGCTAGCACCGAGTCGGCCAGGGTGATCACCTCCCGGGCCGGCGCCAAGGCCGCGAACGAGAACTTTCCCGTGGCCCTCCGGCTGCTCCCCGGCCGCTACCGGCGGCATCTGACCGCGGTCTACGGCTTCGCCCGGTCGGCCGACGACATGGGCGACGAGGCGCCGCCGGCCGAGCGGCTGGCGCTGCTCAACGAACTCGAGGCCGATCTCGGCCGGCTCTACCGGCCCGGGCCCGGCGGGGAAGGGCCCCGGCTGCCGGTTGTACGGGCGCTGGCACCGGCCGTCGCGCGGTGCTCGATCCCCGCCCAGCCCTTTCTCGACCTGATCCAGGCGAACCGCCAGGACCAGGCGGTCACCCGCTACCACACCTTCGACGAACTGCTCGGCTACTGCCGCCTGTCGGCCAACCCGGTCGGCAAGATCGTGCTGCACGTCTTCGGCGTGGCCACGCCGGGCCGGGAACGGCTCTCCGACCTGGTGTGCACCGCGCTGCAACTGGCCGAGCACTGGCAGGACGTGGCCGAGGACCTGCGGGCCGGGCGGGTCTACCTGCCGGGCAAGGACCTCGCCGCCTACGGCGTCACCGAGACCGATCTGGCCGCGCCGTCCGCGTCGCCGCAGGTCCGGGCGCTGCTAGCGTTCGAGGTCCGGCGGGCCACCGACCTGCTCGATGAGGGCGCGCGGATCGTTGGCACGCTGCGCGGCTTCGCCAGGGCCGCGGTGGCCGGGTACGTGGCGGGCGGCCGGGCCGCCCTGGCCGCGATCAACGCCAGCGACTGCGACGTGCTCGCCGCCACCCCCCGCCCGCGCAACCGGCGCGTGGCGGCGGAACTCATCCGTGCCTACGTGACGGGCCAGTGACATGGGAGGTCATCTGTCAACAACGGAAGTGTCACGCCGCAGCCGCCGCGCCGAACGCCGCCGCGACTCCGTCGCGGCGCCCCGGCGCCGAGACCAGTGCTGGCCCGGGGGGACGACCCCCCGGAACCCCCCGTGCCTTCCGCTCCCCTGCTTTGCGCGCCTCCGGCACGGCCATGCGAGGCCCCAGGCCGAGCGCCCGCGAGGGAGGCCATGAATCTGACCACGGACGTCCGGGCCGCTTACCGGCGGTGCGAGGAGATCACCTGGTCCCAGGCCAGGAACTTCTCCTACGGCATCCGGCTGCTCCCGCCGGCCAAACGGCAGGCCCTGGCGGCGGTCTACGCCTTCGCCCGGCGGATCGACGACATCGGGGACGGCACACTGCCCGCACCGGAGAAGCTCACGCTGCTGGAGCAGGCCCGTGCCGGGCTGTCCGCGCTCCAGGCCGGCGACGTCGACCGCGACGACGACGTGCTGGTGGCGCTGGCCGACGCGGCGGTACGGTTCGACATCCCACTGGCCGCGTTCGGCGAACTGATCGACGGCTGCGGGGCTGACGTGCGCGGCGTCAGCTACGCCACCTTCGACGACCTGCTGCATTACTGCCGGTGCGTGGCCGGGTCGATCGGGCGGCTGTCCCTGGGGGTGTTCGGCACCAGCGACGCGCAGCAGGCGGTGCCGCTGGCCGACTCACTCGGCGTGGCGCTCCAGCTCACCAACATCCTGCGGGACATCCGCGAGGACTACGCCACCGGCCGGGTCTACCTGCCCGCCGAGGACCTCGACCGGTTCGGTGCCGACCTCGCCGCCGGCCTCGCCGCCGGCCCCGGCCGGGGCAAGCTCACCGCGCTGGTCGAGTTCGAGGCGGACCGCGCCCGCACCTGGTACGCCAAGGGCCTGGCGCTGATGCCGCTGCTGGACCGGCGCAGCGCCGCCTCCGCCGGCGCGATGGCGGGCATCTACTACCGGCTGCTGGAGAACATCGCCGCCAGCCCCGCCGCCGTGCTCACCCGCCGGGTGTCGCTGTCCGCGCGGGAGAAGGCCGCCGTGGCGGTCAAGTCGCTGGCCTCGGCGGCGGTCCGGCCGCCGCGCCGCAGCTCGCTCCCGCCCGCCCCTACACGAGGGGTGGCCCGGTGACCCCGCAGACCGCGGCACCGCACGTGGCGGTGGTGGGCGGCGGGCTGGCCGGCATCACCGCCGCCATCGCGCTGGCCGAGACCGGCACCCGGGTCACGCTGCTCGAATCCCGGCCCCGCCTGGGCGGCGCCACCTGCTCGTTCAGCCGCGGCGGCCTGATCGTGGACAACGGACAGCACGTGTTCCTGCGCTGCTGCACCGCCTACCGTGGGCTGCTGGCCAGGCTCGGCATGACCGGCTCGGTGACGCTCCAGGACCGGTTCGAGGTCACCGTCCTGCGCCCCGGCGGCCGAGCCACGCTGCGGCGCACGGCGCTTCCCGGCCCGCTGCACATGGGCCAGGCCCTCGCCCGCTACCGGCACCTTTCTTATGCCGAACGGCTCCGCGTGGTGCCCGCCGCCCTGGCGATGACCCGGCTCGACCCGGCACGCCCCGAACTGGACGGGCAGCGCCTCGGTGACTGGCTGGCCGCGCACGGGCAGGGCGAACATGCCCGGCGGGCGTTGTGGGACCTGTTTACGGTGTCCGCGCTGAACGTCCCCGGGGATGACGCGAACCTCGCGCTCGCCGCGACCGTGGTGAAGACCGCGCTGCTGTCGGCCAGGGACGCGGCGGATATCGGCGTCCCCGTGGTCCCGCTCGGTGAACTGCACGGGCAGGCCGCGGCCGCCCTGCTCGGCAGGCTGCACACCCGGGTCCGGCTGGGCGCCAAGGCAGCGGCGGTGGAGGCGCTGCCGTCGGGCGGGTTCCGCGTCCGCCTGGCCAGCCGCGGCACGGCGGAGGCCAACGGCGGCGAGGTGATCCGCGCCGACGGCGTGGTCCTGGCGGTCCCGCCGGAGATCGCGGCCTGCCTGCTGCCGGCCTCCGCGCGCCAGGGCGGGCCGGGGCCCGGTGACGAGGGGACGGGGCCTTCGACCATCGGGGGGTTCCAGGGGGGCCGCCCCCCCGGGCCAGCCGGGCCCCGGCCCCGTGACGAAGGAACGGGGCCTGGGACCATTGGGGGGTTCCAGGGGGGCCGCCCCCCCGGGCCGGCAGAGTGGCTCCAGATCGGCACCTCGCCGATCGTCAACGTGCACGTGATCTACGACCGGCGCGTGACCAGGCTGCCGTTCGCCGCGGCGGTGGACTCGCCGGTGCAATGGGTGTTCGACCGGACCGGGCCGTCGGGCCTGCGCGAAGGGCAGTACCTGGCGATATCGCTGTCGGCGGCGGACGGCTACGCCGACGTCCCGGCCGCCCGGCTGCGCGAGCGGTTCCTGCCCGCGCTGGCCGAACTGTTCCCCGCGGCGTCACCGGCGCGGGTTGTCGATTGCTTCGTCACCAGGGAGCGCAGCGCCACGATGCGCCAAGGGCGCGGAGTGGGACGGCTGCGGCCCGGGGCCGCGACGGCCGTACCGGGCCTGGTCCTCGCGGGCGCCTGGACCGATACCGGGTGGCCGGACACGATGGAGGGAGCCGTGCGGAGCGGACTGAACGCGGTGCGGGAACTGCGCCGGGCCATGACCAGCCCGGCGCTGCGCTGGGTACCGGGCCGGATGACCGAGCCCGGGTCCCCGGCCGTGAGCACCGGCGCCACCGGAGCGCAGGCATGACGCCGGTGAGGCCGGAGCGGCCCGGCGGCACGCCGGCGGCCGGATCCCCGGCTTCCGGGACCGGCGCCCAGGGGGCGCCGGCATGACCGCCGTGATGCCCGCGGGCGTGGCGACGGCCCGGGACCTGGTCGGCCCGGCGATGGCCGCCGCGGTCGCCCGCCTCAGCCCCGAGGTGCGTACGGTCGCCGCCTACCACCTCGGCCTGGCCGGGCCGAACGGGCACGCCACCGCGAACGGCGGCGCCGCTCACGGTGGTCAGCCGGCCATTACGGTGCCGCCGCCGGCCGACGGCCGGTCCGCCGGGTCGCCGCCGGCCGACGGCCGGTCCGCCGGGTCGCCGCCGGCCGATGGCTGGTTGGCGGGGTCACCGCCGGCCGGGGGCGCCAAGCCGGGCGGGTCCGGGAAGGCGTTGCGCCCGGCGCTGGCCCTGCTGTCCGCGCGGGCCGCGCTGGCCGCGCCGGAACGCGGCGTCCCCGCGGCGGTCGCCGTCGAGCTCGTGCACAACTTCTCGCTGCTGCACGACGACATCATGGATGAGGATCGAGAGCGGCGGCACCGGCCCACCGCCTGGACCGTCTACGGCGTCGGCGCCGCGATCCTGGCCGGTGACGCCATGCTGGCCCTCGCCCAGGAGATCTTGCTGGAGGACAAGGCCCCGCAAGGCCTCTGGGCGGCCCGCTGCCTGTCCGCGGCGGTGCAGCGGCTGATCGCCGGGCAGGGCTCGGACCTGGCTTTTGAGCGCCGTGACGACGTCACCCTGGCCGAATGCCAGGAGATGGCCGGGGACAAGACGGCGGCGCTGATGGCGTGCGCGTGCAGCATCGGCGCGATCTACGTCGGCGCGCCGCCGGCCGTGGCGATGGGCCTGGCCGGGTTCGGCGCGCACGCCGGGCTGGCCTTCCAGCTCACCGACGACCTGCTGGGCATCTGGGGGAGCCCGGCGGTGACCGGCAAGCCGGTCCGCTCGGACCTGCGGGCACGGAAGAAGTCGCTGCCAGTGGTGGCCGCGCTGGCGGGCGGCACGCCCGCCGCCGGCGAACTGGGCACGCTGCTACGCCAGGAGGGCCCGCTGTCCGAGGACGACCTGGCCCGCGCCGCCGGGCTGGTCGAGGAGGCCGGAGGCAAGGATTGGACGGAGAACGAGGCCGCGGCTCAGCTCGCGGCGGCGCACCGGTGCCTGGCGGACACACCGATGCCGGACGACGTCCGGGCCGAGTTCGCCGGGGTCGCCGAGTTCATCACCGCCCGGCAGTGGTGAGGAGATAGGGATCCGATGACAGTCACGCACCCAAGGCCCATAGGCCGCTCCGCCGCCGGCCCGGCGGCGGAGGCGCTCGCCCGCGCCAGGGACCACCTGCTCGGCCTGCAGCACGGCGAGGGCTGGTGGCAGGGCGAACTGGAGACCAACGTCACCATGGACGCGGAGGACCTGCTGCTGCGGGAGTTCCTCGGCGTCCGTACCGCGGAACAGACCGACGCCGCGGCCCGGTGGATAGCCTCCCAGCAGCGCGACGACGGCACCTGGGCCAACTTCTACGGCGGCCCGGGCGACCTGTCCACCACGGTGGAGGCCTACGTCGCGCTGCGGCTGGCCGGACACGAGCCGCAGGCGCCGCACATGGCCAGGGCGGCGGACTGGATTCGAGAGCAGGGCGGGATCCCGGCCACCCGGGTGTTCACCCGGATCTGGCTCGCGCTGTTCGGCGAGTGGTCCTGGGACGACCTGCCGGTGATGCCGCCGGAGTTGATCTACCTGCCTGCCTGGTTCCCGCTCAACGTCTACGACTGGGGTTACTGGGCACGGCAGACCATAGTCCCGCTCACGATCGTCGGGGCGATCAGGCCAGCCACGCCGCTTCCGTTTGGCTTGAAAGAACTCTGGCCGGTCGGCGGCGGGCCGATCGTGGCCGGGCGCCGGGACCGTCCCAAAGATCCTGCCTGGGCCGCCGTGTTCGGCGGCCTCGACCGGGCGCTGCACGGCTACGAGCGGCGCGCGCGCTCTTCCTCTCCCGCCCCGGGCGACGGCTCCGCCGCCACCCTGCCACCCCCGTCCTCTCCCGCCCCGGGCGACGGCTCCGCCGCCACCCTGCCACCCCCGTCCTCTCCCCGCCCCGGGCGACGGCTCCGCCGCCACCCTGCCACCCCCGGAGCCGCGCCGGTGCGCGCGGTGCGCCGTGCCGCGATCCGCCGGTGCGCCGAGTGGATCATCGCGAGGCAGGAGGTCGACGGCTGCTGGGGCGGCATCCAGCCGCCGTGGGTGTACTCGCTGATCGCGCTGCGCCTGCTCGGCTACGGGCTCGACCACCCGGTGATGCGCCGCGGCCTGGCGGGCCTGGACCGGTTCACGATCACCGAGGACACCCCCGACGGCCCGGTGCGCCGGATGGAGGCATGCCAGTCGCCGGTCTGGGACACCGTGCTGGCGATGATCGCGTTGGCCGACGCGGGGCTGCCGGCCGACCACCCGGCCCTCACCGGGGCGGCCGACTGGCTGCTCGGCGAGGAGATCCACGGGCCGGGGGACTGGCAGGTGCGCCGGCCGGCGCTGGCGCCCGGTGGCTGGGCGTTCGAGTTCGACAACGACAACTATCCCGACATAGACGACACCGCCGAGGTGGTGCTGGCATTGCGTCGGGTCCGGCTCTCTTCACCCCCCGCCCCGGCCGACGGCTCCGCCGCCGCCCTGCCACCCCCGGGGCCCGACGCGCGCCGCAAGGCCGCCATATCCCGCGGCCTGGCCTGGGTCACCGGGATGGCGTCGGCGGACGGCGGCTGGGCGGCGTTCGACGCCGACAACACCTCGAAACTGGTGGCCAAGCTGCCGTTCTGCGACTTCGGCGCGGTCACCGACCCGCCCTCGGCGGACGTCACCGCGCACGTGGTCGAGGCGCTCGCGGCCGCGGGCCAGGGCGGCAGCCGGGCGGCCAGGCGCGGCGTGGTCTGGCTGCTGCGCGCCCAGGAGGCCGACGGGTCGTGGTTCGGCCGGTGGGGCGCCAACTACGTGTACGGCACCGGCGCCGTGGTGCCCGCGCTGATCGCCGCCGGGGTGCTGCCGGGCAAGCCGGCCATCCGCCGGGCGGTCGCCTGGCTGGAGGAGCACCAGAATCCCGACGGCGGCTGGGGCGAGGACATGCGTTCCTACGACGACCCGGCGCTGGCGGGCCGCGGCGCCTCCACCGCGTCGCAGACCGCGTGGGCGCTGCTGGCGCTGCTCGCCGCGGGCGGCGCCGGGGCGGCCGTGGAGGCCGGCGTGCGCTGGCTCGCCGAGCACCAGCGAGGCGACGGGACCTGGGACGAGCCGCAGTTCACCGGTACGGGCTTCCCGCGGGACTTCTACCTCAACTACCACCTCTACCGGCTCGTCTTCCCGGTCAGCGCGCTCGGCCGTTACCTGTCGGAGACGGCGTGACCGCCCCCGGGGGTGGAAGGGCGGCGGCGGAGCCGTCGCCCGGGGCGGGAGGCGAGGAGCACGGCCCCGGCCCGGTGACGGAGGAATCGGGCCGTGGGCCATCGGGGGGTTCCAGGGGGGTCGCCCCCCCGGGCGAGCACGGCCCCGGCCCGGTGACGGAGGAATCGGGCCGTGGGCCATCGGGGGGTTCCAGGGGGGTCGCCCCCCCGGGCGAGCACCGCCCTCTGCTGGTGTGTTCTCCGCTGCGGCTGGAGGCCCGGGCGGTGCGCCGCGGGCTGCGCGCCGCGGCGGGGCCCGGCGGGCCTGGCGGCACGGTGCGGGTGACCGGCTACGGCCCGGCTCGGTCCCGGCGGCAGGCGGCCGCCCTGGCCGGCGAGGATTTCGGTGCGCTGGCTGTCGCCGGGGTGGGCGGCGGCCTCACCGGCGACCTCGTCCCCGGCGACCTGGTCGTCGGCACCGAGGTCAGGGACTTGGCCGGCGGTGTCACCCGGTGCCCGGCGGCGCCGCTGCTGACCGGGGAACTGCGCCGCGCCGGGCTGCGCGCCACGGCCGGCCCGGTCGTGACCGTGGACAGGCTGGCTGGCGGGGCGTCCCGGCGGCGGCTGGCGGCCGGCGGGGCGGTGCTGGCCGACATGGAGTCCGCGCCGCTGGCCGCGGCGGCGGGAAACCGGCCGGTGGCCGTGCTGCGCGCGGTGTCCGACACACCCGAGCGGCCGCTGCTGCGCCCGGGGGTCGTGACCGGCGGGCTGGCGGCGCTGCGTGCGCTGCGGGATGCCAGCCCGGTGCTGGCCGCCTGGGCCGCCGCGGCCGGGCCGCGGCGGGTGCTGCTCGCCGGGCCGCGATCGTTCTGCGCCGGGGTGGAGCGTGCCATCGAGATCGTGGAGAAGGTGCTCGGCCAGCGCGGGGCCCCGGTCTACGTGCGCAAGCAGATCGTGCACAACACGCACGTCGTGGCGGACCTGGAACGGCGCGGCGCGGTGTTCGTGGACGAACTGTCCGAGGTCCCGGACGGGGCGTGCGTCGTCTTCTCCGCGCACGGGGTGTCCCCGGCGGTCCGCGCGGAGGCCGCCCGCCGTGGCCTGGACGCGATCGACGCGACCTGCCCGCTGGTGGCGAAGGTGCACGCAGAGGCGCGCCGGTTCGCCGCCGACGGCTACCTGGTGGCGCTCATCGGGCACGCCGGGCACGAGGAGGTCGAGGGCACGCTGGGGGAGGCGCCGGAGTCGGCCGCCCTCGTGGAAACCGTCGCCGGCGTCGCCCGGCTGCGCCCCGCGGACCCGGGCAAGGTGGCCTACCTGATGCAGACCACGCTTGCGGTGGACGAGGCGGCCGACGTGGCCGCCGCGCTCACCGAGCGGTTCCCGCAGGCCCGGGCGCCGGGTAGCGACGACATCTGCTACGCCACCACCAACAGGCAGCAGGCGATCCGGGCCGTCGCCGCCGAGTCCGACCTGGTGCTCGTGGCCGGGTCGGCCAACTCCTCCAACTCGGTGCGGCTGGTGGAGACGGCGCAGCGGGCCGGCACCCCCGCGCACCTCATCGACGGGCCGTCCGACATCCGGCTCGGCTGGCTGGCCGGCGTGTCCACGATCGGCCTGACCGCCGGCGCCTCCGCGCCGCCGGCCGTGGTCGAAGACATCATCACCGCGCTGTCGGGCCTTGGCCCGGTGGAAGTCAGCGAGCGCGTCATCACCACCGAGAACATCCGGTTCAGCCTGCCCAAGGAGGTCCGGGCACAATGACCATGCCACTGCGACAGAGCATGCGGATCGGGGCCTACCTGATGCGCCAGAAGCTGGCGCGCAAGGACAAGTTCCCCCTCCTGGTCGAGCTGGAACCGCTGTTCGCCTGCAACCTCAAGTGCGCCGGCTGCGGGAAGATCCAGCAGCCGCACACGCTGCTGAAGCAGCGGATGCCGGTGGCCCAGGCGATCGGCGCGATCGAGGAGAGCGGCGCGCCGATGGTGTCCATCGCCGGCGGCGAGCCGCTCATGCACCCGCAGATCCACGAGATTGCCGCCGAGCTGATCAAGCGCAAGAAGTACGTGTTCCTGTGCACGAACGCGCTGCTGATCCCCAAGCACATCGACAAGTTCAAGCCCTCCCGCTACTTTGCCTGGGCGGTGCACATCGACGGGCTGGCCGAACGGCACGACGCGTCGGTCTGCAAGGATGGCGTGTTCGACGAGGCGGTCGCCGCCATCAGGGAGTGCCAGCGGCGCGGCTTCCGGGTCACCACCAACACCACGTTCTTCAACACCGACACCCCGCAGACCGTCATCGACGTGCTGAACTACCTCAACGACGACCTCGGCGTGGACGAGATGATGATCTCCCCGGCGTACGCCTACGAGAAGGCGCCAGACCAGGAGCACTTCCTCGGCGTGAGCGAGACAAGGGAACTGTTCCGCAAGGCGTTCGCCGGCGGCAACCGGCAGCGCTGGCGGCTCAACCACTCCCCGCTCTTCCTGGACTTCCTGGAGGGAAAGGCCGACTTCGCCTGCACCGCCTGGGGGATCCCGTCCTACTCGCTGCTCGGCTGGCAACGGCCCTGCTACCTGATGTCCGACGGGTACGTGAAGACCTACAAGGAGCTGATCGAGACCACCGACTGGGACGCCTTCGGCCGCGGCAAGGACCCGCGGTGCGCGAACTGCATGGCGCACTGCGGCTACGAGCCGTCCGCCGTCCTGGCCACGATGGGCTCGCTCAAGGAGTCGCTGCGCGCGATGCGCGGCGGCTGAGGCCCGCCCGCTCGGGCTCGGTGAAGACCTTCGGTCCATGCGCCTCGGAAGTCTTCGCCGATCAAGGGAAAGGCCTCACCTCTCGTCGGTGCGGGGGAACGGCTGCTCGCACCAGACGACCTTGCCCGCCGGGGTACGCCGGGCACCCCAACGGCCGGACAGCTTGCTGACGATCTGCAGGCCCCGCCCGCGCTCGTCGTCCCTGGCGGCGTGCTGGAGCTTGGGCAGCGCCGGCGAGCTGTCCAGCACCTCGCACACCAGCGCGCCCTCCTTGATCAGCCGGAGCGTGACCGGGCCCTCGGCGTACCTGATCGCGTTGGTCACCAGCTCGGAGGCCAGCAGCTGGGTGGTGTCCACCATGCTGCCCAGCTCCCACTTCTCCAGCGGCTCGGCCACCAGGGACCGCGCCTCGCGCGCCGCGGACGGCTCACCGGTCAGCGACCAGGAGGCCTGCAGGCTGCCGTCGATCCGGGCCAGCCGGGCGATCAGCACGGCGATGTCGTCGCGGTGCTGGTCGGAGTAGGCGCCGGCCAGCATGGCCTTGCACAGGTCCTCCATCGAGCCGGCCACAGAATCGGCGTCGAACACCGACTGGAGCCGCGTCAGCCCGTCGTCGATGTCGCGGCCGCGGCTTTCCACCAGCCCGTCGGTGTAGAGGACGAACAGGCTGGCGTCCTCGATCTCGAACGTCCGGCTGGAGATCAGCCCTTCGCCCACGCCCAGCGGCGGTGCCGGGGACACGTCGAGGAACTCGCTGGTGCCGTCCGGGCGCACCAGCAACGGGGGCAGGTGCCCGGCTGAGGCGACCTCCACCGTGCCGTTGACCGCGTCGTAGGTGGCGTACGCGCAGGTGGCGAAGTGCGGCTCTCGCTCGCCGATTTTCCGCATCAGCTCGTTGAGGTGCTGGAGCGACTCGGCCGGGGACAGCTCCAGCATGGCGAGGGTCTGGATCGCGGTCCGCAGGCGTCCCATGGTGACCGCCGCCCGGACACCGTGGCCGGCCACGTCGCCCACCACCAGGGCCACCCGGGCGCCGGGCAGCGAGATCGACTCGTACCAGTCCCCGCCGACCTCGATGAGCTGGCTGCCGGGCAGGTACCGGTGCCGGACCTCGACCGACGACGGCGCCGACAGCCCGGTGGGCAGCAGGCTGCGCTGCAGGGTCAGCGCGGTGGCGCGCTCCCGGTTGTACCGCCGGGCGTTGTCGATGAAGATCGCCGCGCGGGAGGCGAACTCCATGCCTATCTCGGTGTCGTAGGCGTCGAAGGAGCGGAACCCCTTGCGCCGGTTGCACACGATGAAGCCGAGCGTGGAACCTCGCGCGTTGAGCGGCAGCAGCAGCATGGACGAGCCGGACAGCAGCTTGGCCATCGGCCGCCGCAGCCACGACTCGGCCATCTCCACCGCTTCCTTGGTGGTCATGGCGGGCTCGCGGACCGGGCGGCCGGAGCTCATGCACTTGGTGTAGGGCGATCCCGCCGGGTAGCGCAGCACCTCCCCGGTGGGGAACGTGGCGTCCCAGTCGGGGTCGCTGTCATCGGTGGCGATCGCCATCCGGCGCAGCAGGTAGGACCCGTCGTTCTGCGGGGCGGGCGGCTCGTCGGCCGCCACCAGGCTCTCCAGCAGCAGCAGCGCGGCCGAGTTGCTGAAGTGCGGCACCACGATATTGATCAGGCCGCGGGCCATCTGGTCCAGGTCGAGGGTGGCCCCCATTTGCCGGAACGTCTCGTCGAGCAGCGCGTGCCGCATCAGGGCGGGGTCCAGGAACTGCTCCACGCTGGGCGGCGGCATGCGCAGGATGGCCAGCGCAGACGGGCAGGCGTCGTTGTCGCCGCGCATCGGCTGCAGCGTCACCACGGTGTCGATCGGGCTGCTGCGCTGGGCCTTGAAGGTGAGCACGGCGGTGGCTTCCCGGCCGCTCTTGACCGCGTCCAGCAGGCCGTTCAGCGGCGTTCCCGTGGGGGAGTTGCCCACCACCAGGTCGCTCAGATGGGTGCCTAGCAGGCAGCCATCGGGCGGATCGAGGACTTCCTTCGCATTCCGGTCATGCTGAACTATCCGTCCGGCCGGATCCACACCCAATATCAGCGTCCGGACAGATGTGTGAGATAGCAGCGTAGTGATCTGTGAACGATACCCGACATAGGTCCGCCCGCTCAGGCTGACCAGGGACGTTCCACTATGCCGAATAAGATACTTTTTGGGTTCCGCTTGACAGCGGGATCGCGCCTTGGCGTGGTGCGGAAGGCCTCCGGCGCGCGACCCGGGCCAGGCAGAATTGCGCCCGGGGCCCGTTACCCGGGCCCGAAACCCGGCCCCGTTACACGGCGAGGAGGGGCCATGGCGCGGCGTCCCGCGGTGACCGTCCTGGGCAGCCTGAACACCGACATTTCCCTGCCGGTGCCGCATTTGCCCGGGCCGGGGGAGACCGTGCTCGCGGCGGCCTCCGCGACCTTCGGCGCGGGCGGGAAGGGTGCCAACCAGGCGGTCGCGGCCGCCCGGCTGGGTGCCGCGGTCAGGATGGTTGGGTGCTGCGGCGACGACGAGTTCGGCGCGCGGCTGCGGGCCGGCCTTGCGGCCGAGGGGATCGGCGTGACCGGCCTGCGCGCGGTGCCCGGCGTGGCCTCGGGGCTGGCCCTGATCACCGTCGATCCGGCGGGGGAGAACTCGATCGCGGTCGCCGCCGGCGCCAACGGGCACGCCGGGGAGGCGGAGGTAGTGGCGGCGTTGGCCGAGCCGAGTGATGTCCTGGTGCTGTCGGCGGAGATTCCCGCCGCGGTGCTCGGCGCCGCGCTCCGCCGCGCCCGGGCCGAAGGCGTGCGCGCGGTGCTCAACCTGGCGCCGGTCCCGGACGGGGCGGCCGGCCTGCTCGCCGAGCGCCCGGACTGGCTCGTGGTCAACGCGCAGGAGGCAGCGGCCCTGGCCTGGGGGTCCGCGGACGGCGCCTGGGGCGACGCCGCGGCGGGTGCGGCCGCGGCGGCGCCGGCGGGCGAGGTGGCACGGGCGCGGGACGAGACGGCACAGGAGCGGGACGAGGTGGCAGGAGCTCGGGAGGAGGTGGCCCGGGCGCGGGATGTCGCGGCTGGCCTGGCTGCGGGCCTGCGCGGTGGCCATGTCGTGGTCACACTGGGCGCCGCGGGGGCGGTGCTGGCCGGGCCGTCGGGAACCGCCGCCGTGCCAGGGTTCGCGGTGACCGCCGTGGACACCGTGGGCGCCGGCGACGCGTTCGTGGGCGCGCTCGCTGTCGTGCTCGCCAGCGGCCTGGAACCGGCCGCCGCGGTCACCGCCGCCTGCGCGGCCGGCGCGGCGGCGGCGACCCGGAGGGGAGCGCAGGCCGCGCTGCCCCGGGCCGCGGACGTGTTCGCGGCGACCGGGTTCTCCTGGCCCGCCTGAGCCCGCCCGCGCCCGCGTGGCCCGGGGCCCGCCTGAGCCCGCCCGCGCCCGCGTGGCCCGCGGTCGGCCCCGTGCCGGCCGGCGCCGCGCGACCTGAAGCGGTGCCGCCTGCCTGGGCGCCGCTTGCCTGGGTGGGGTGCCCCTGCCTGGGTGAGGCGCCGCCGCCCTGGGCGGGCGCCGTCCGCCGGCTAGCGTCCTACGGGCCAGACAGCAACCGACCGGGGGAGTTCCCGTGCCAGAGGCCAGCGGGCCGATCATCGAGCAAACGTCCACCCGGGTCGTCTACGAGACCTCCCACATGCGCCTGCGGGAGGACGGCATCCGGCGGCCGGACGGGTCGGCCGGTATCTACTCGTATGTCGAGAAGCCGGACTTCGCCTTGATCATCCCGGTCGAGAACGGCGGCTTCCACCTGGTCGAGCAGTACCGCTACCCGGTGCGGATGCGGTGCTGGGAGTTCCCTCAGGGCACGCTGCCCGGCATGGCCGCCGCCGAGGACCCGGAGAAACTGGCCAGGGAGGAACTCCGCCAGGAAACCGGCATGACGGCCGGCGAGCTGCGCCATCTCGGCCACCTGCACTGCGCGCACGGCATGGTCAGGCAGGGCTTCGACGTGTTCGTGGCGACCGGCCTGATGCCCGGCACGCCCGAGCCGGAGATCGAGGAGCAGGATCTGCGCTGCCGGTTGTTCGGCCGCGCGGAGGTGGAGGAGATGATCCGCCGGGGCGGCATCGCCGATGACGCCACGCTCGCCGCCTACGCCCTCTTCCTGCTGGCGGGGGAAGCCGCCGGCTGACCCCGGCAAGCCGGCCGGCCCGGCTCGACGGCGGCGCCGGACGTGGCCGACCGGCCATGGCGCGCCGGAAGCTACGAACCCCCGGAGCCGTGGCTCCGGGGGTCCCATCGACGGTGCTGACGTGCGGTCGCCTCCTCGGCGAATGGCGCAACGCGGCTCCAGCCGGACGGTATTCCGCGAAGGCCTTAAATGTTGCGGCCCGGGGGATCCAAGCACGCCAGCGACTGTTCGTAACGCACCCGGCCGTCACGCTATTCCGGCGCGGCGGCGGGCTTTCATCCGGCGGCGGGCTTTCATCCGGCGGCGGGCCGGCCGTCGGTGCCCGGCCGGTGCTCCCGCCGCCCGCCCGGTGCTCCCGCCCCGGACCCGGCCTCGCTGGCCCTGGTGCGGCGGGTCCTCGGCGGGCCGCTGGCCGCCCCGCTGCCTGCCACCTGGGACGACGTGACCGCCGCCCTCAAGGGCACCGGCCGGGACCCCCTCACCGAGGCCGACCGCTCGGCCCCCTCGCCGCGAGGCTCCCGCTCTTCGCCTGACCGCCCGCCCCGCAGTCTCATCAACGTGATGCCGTGAGTTTGTTCGCCGTATTGACGAACAAAGTCACGCGATTGATGAGTGTGAGGCGCCGGGGCCAGCTCAGCCGAGGGCGGCCCACAAGTAGCGGGCGCCGATGGCGAACACGATGACGCCGAGGATCCGGCGGATGGCCCGGTCGGGAAGCCGGCCCTGGATCCGGGCGCCGGTGTACCCACCGGCCAGGCCCCCGGCGCCCAGGGCGATCCCGGTGGGCCAGTCCGGGGCGATCGCCCCGTGCTGATGCAGGGACAGCGCGAAGAACGTCACCACGCCCGCCAGCGAGGTGACGAACGTGGAGGCCAGCGCGGCGGGCGCCACCTCGGCGGGCGGGCGCCCGTCCCCGATCAGGACCGGGGCAAGGATCGACCCGCCGCCGATCCCGTAGATCCCGCCGACGCACCCGACCGCGGCGGCGATCAGGCCCACCGCGGCCGGCGGCAAACGTGGTGGCCGGGCGGCGCCACCGCCCAGCCTGCCCCGGCCGGTGGCCAGCCAGGTCCCGAGCGGGAGCAGGACCGCGGCGATCACGAACTCGAACACCACGGCGCCGGGCAGCAACTCCACCCGGATGACCGAGCCGGCGACGACACCGGGCAGGGTGCCGGCCAGCAGCACGGCGGTGAGCCTGCCGGCCCGCTGCCCCTGCCGCCGGTAGCGGTACAACGCGCCCGGGGTGGCGACCACGTTGTACAGCAGGTTCGTCGGCGTGACGGCCGGGCTGGGCGTGCCGAGCACCGAGACCTGGAACGGCAGCAGCAGCACCGCCCCGGACACCCCGGCGGGCGTGGTCACCACGGCGATGCCGAACGCTGCCACCAGCGCCACCGCCTCCGTCCACCCGCTCCCGAGCATCCGCCCACGGTAACGGCACACCGGCGACTGTGTCGTTGGGCGGTGGTTCAGTGGCGGCCATGGCGTTATGGAGGCAACATGAGTGTCGTGAGCATCGCCGAGGCGTGGCCGTCGCCGGGCAAGCCTTTCACCGTCGCGGAACTGGACCGGATGCCCGATGACGGGCACCGGTACGAACTGCTGGACGGGGCGCTCGTCGTGAGCCCCCGCCCCGGCAACCCGCATCAGGAGGTGGCGGCCGAGTTGCTCGGCCTGCTTCGCGCGGCGTGTCCGCCGGGACTGCGCGCACTGCCCGAGCCCGCGGTCCAGCTGTCACCGGCTACCGAGTTCGCACCGGACTTGGTTGTGATCAGGCAGGAGCAGGTGACCGCGGTTAAATGCACCCAGCCGCCGCTGCTGGTGGTGGAGGTGCGGTCGCCGAGTACGGCGCTGATCGACCTCAACGCGAAGAAGGCCGCGTACGAGCGGTTCGGGGTGCCGTCGTACTGGGTGGTCATCCCCGATACCGGCAAGCCCGAGCTGATCGCCTTCGAGCTGCGCGGCGGGCGCTACGCGCAGGCGGCCAGGGTCAGCGGCGGCGAGCCGTTCCTGGCGCGGCGGCCGTTCGCCGTCGAGGTGGTCCCGGCGCGGCTGGTTGCCGGGCTCGCGCCACCCACCTGACCGCTGTCCAGCCCGGCCCGGGCCGCTTCGGGAACGACGATCCGGGAACTCTACTTCGGCAGCGGGCCGCGCGGCCCTTGTGGTACCGGGCCCGGACGGCCTTTCGGTCGCCAGGCGATAGTGTGTGATGTCCAACTGGGCATTGTGAGGAGCGGCTGGTCGTGGCCGGGGACGAATCCCTGATCGGCTCCATTGGTGTTCTCATCATTGCCACCCGCGGTGCTGCCGGTCCCGGGGAGGTCATGGTCAAAATCCGTGGCGGGTCTGAGGCGTTCATCGCCTGGTCCGCCGAGCCGATTCCCCGGGGCTCGACCGTGCTGGTCATCAACAACCGCGGCACGCGGACGGTCGACGTCAGCGCGTGGATGGACCCGCTGGATTCCTTTCCCGACGATGCCGTTTGAGGAGCACCACCATGTTCGGATATCGAGTTCCCGCCCCTGACGACGCGATGATGATCTCCGGCGGCAGGCGCCGGCGGGACACCGCGCCGTTCCGGGTCGTCGTCGGCCACGGCACCTTCGTCCTCCCGCTGTTCCGCAAGGCGCGTTACCTGACCCTGGCCATGCAGGAGGCCGAGGTCGCGGAGACCTGTGTCACCAAGCAGGGCATCTCGGTGAACGTCCGGGCCGTGATCGCGTTCAAGGTTGGCAACGACGACGAGAGCATCATCAACGCCGGCCAGCGGTTCCTGTCAGATCAGGACCAGATGTCCACGCTGACCGGCCGTATCTTCGCCGGGCACCTTCGCTCGATCGTCGGCTCGATGACGGTGGAGGAGATCGTCACCGAGCGCCAGAAGCTCGCGACCGAGGTCCTCGACGGCTCCAAGGGGGAGATGGCCAAGATCGGCTTGACCGTGGACTCACTGCAGATCCAGTCGATCGACGACATGAACTCCGGTTACATCGACGCGATGGCCGCCCCGCACCGGGCCGACATCCAGCGGCAGGCGAAGATCGCGCAGGCCCAGGCCAACCAGGCCGCAGCCGAGGCCGAGCAGGAGGCGCAGCGCAAGCAGGCCGAGTATGCCCGGCAGACCGCGGTCGTCCAGGCCCAGTACAAGGCCGAGGTGGACCAGGCGCAGGCCCAGTCGGCCCAGATGGGGCCGCTGACCCAGGCGAAGGCGCAGCTCGACGTGATCGCCGCCCAGGCCGAACTGGCGCGCCAGCAGGCCGAGTTGCGCCAGCGCCAGCTTGTCGCCGAGGTCATCAGGCCGGCGGAGGCGGAGGCGGACAAGGTCCGGATCCTGGCCCAGGCGGACGCGGAGCGGATGCGCGTCCTGGCCTCGGCCGCGGCGTCCCACGACCGGGTCGCGCTCGACCGGATGCTCATCGATCAGCTGCCGCAGATCGTCAAGGAGGCCTCCAACGGCCTGGCCGGCGCGAACGTCAACGTGCTGAACGGCGCCGAAGGGCTGGGGGAGCTGACCGCGGGGCTGGTCGCCCAAGGCCTGACCATCCTGGAGTCGGTCAAGAAGAACCTGGCCGGGTCGTCGGTGGTCCGCTCCGGGACCGACGACGAGGGTGACGGCGACGAGCGGCGGGCGCTGCCGGGCGGCGCGGTGCCAGGGTCGGCCAACGGCGAGCAGGCCACGTAGCGCCAGCCCGGCGAACGGGGCCACGAGCCCGCTTGGCCGACCGCGGCTTGACACTGCCGGGCAAAAGGGGCCGCACGGCACCGCCCCGGCTGGCTGAACGCCATCCGCGACGGTACCGGACGGTCCCCGCGCGCGGGGCATCGGGGCCGTAGCGGGCGCGCCAGTGATCGATGTGCGAGGCTGCGGGGGTGCAGGACCTCGCCGCTGCTTGTGTACTCGCGGCGGGCGCGTGGGCGTACCTGCTGGTCGCGCACGGGGGTTATTGGCTTACCGGATGCCGGCTGCCGGTGGGGGGTGGGCACGCGAGGGCGGATACGGGGGGGTGGCCTTCGGTCGTGGCGGTGATTCCGGCGCGGGACGAGGCGGACATGCTGCCGGAGGCGCTGCCCAGCCTGCTCGGCCAGGAGTACCCGGGGGAGTTTTCTGTCGTGCTCGTGGATGACGGGAGCTCGGACGGGACGGCGGCGGTCGCCGAGAGGCTCGGGAGCGCGCCCGGCGCGGCGCTCAAGGTGATCGCGGGCGAGCCACCGCCGGCGGGGTGGGCGGGCAAGGTCTGGGCGATGGCGCAGGGGGCGGCGGCCGCCGGGGACTGTGACTGCCTGCTGTTCACCGACGCCGACATCGCCTACGCGCCCGGCGCCGTCACCGCCCTGGCCCAGGCCGCGGTGAGCGACGATCGTGCCCTGCTGTCCCAGATGGCGCTGCTGCGCGCCGACACCGGCTGGGAGAAGTGGATAGTTCCGGCGTTTGTCTACTTTTTCGCCCAGCTCTACCCATTCCGCCGGGTCGGGCGCCCGGGCGGGCGGACCGCCGCGGCCGCCGGGGGGTGCATGCTCGTGCGCCGCACCGCACTGGCGGCCGCCGGGGGCCTGGGCCGCATCGCCGGCGCCAGGATCGACGACATCGCCCTGGCGCGGCTGCTGAAGCGCCCGCCCGTGGCCGCCCGCTGCTGGCTCGGGTTCAGCACGGACGTGCGCAGCCGCCGGCCCTACCCGCGGCTCGCCGACCTGTGGGGAATGGTGGCGCGCAGCGCCTACACCCAGCTCCGCCACTCACCGTCTCTGCTCCTGGCGGTGCTCGCCGGGCTGGCGTGGCTGTACCTGCTGCCGCCGGTGGCCACCCTGGCCGGGCTGGCGGCCCTGGCCGCGGGCGGGGGAACCGCGGCGCCCTGGTGCGCGGCCGCGGGCCTGGCCGGGTGGCTGCTGCAGGCGGTGACCTTCGTGCCCGTGCTCAGGTTGTACGGATTGTCCTTGTTGCGCGCCCCCGGCCTGCCATTGGTGGCGCTGCTTTACGCGGGAATGACGGCCGACTCGGCCCGGCGGCACCACGCCGGGCGGGGCGGCGCCTGGAAAGGCCGCACGATACCCCGCTGACGTGCTGTTTCCCCGGCGGCCTCGACGTTTGCGGCGGTGCCGCGGCCCCTCGGCCGTGACCGGTTCCCGGGATGGCCTGAGTGGATTCGCCCCGGATTGATCCACCTTGTTTCCGCAGCATGACACGGATATTGTCGCAACCAGTGACTTATGAATTACTCATGGTAAGGTGCTGCCTGGATTCAAACGGGGGCGGGCTCAGCTCTACGCGGAAGCTCTTCGGAGGCAAGTCCGGGACCGGCCTCAGCGGCACCGCCCCAGGCCATCACTGGTCACCACTAAGGCCCCGGCAATCCAGAAAGGGAAGGAACCAGATGCGCAGACGCATCACCAAGGCGTTCTTCGCCACCGCGGCGGCGGGCGCCGCCATCACCACCCTGGGTTTCGCGGCGGCCGGTCCGGCGGGCGCGGCAGTCTCGGGGAAGCATTTCAGCTACTTCACCCCATCGGCGCCGGAGACCGGCACGTCCGCGAACTGCTCGGCCGGGCTCGAATCCGGCAGCACCGGCACCTGGACGTCGACGGACTGCGGCAAGGTCGGTTACGTGGCGACCGGGCGCGACTTCCGCTTCGCGTCGGCCATCGTCAAGGTGCCGACCGCCGCGAACCAGACCGGCGGTGTGGTCACCGGCCCGGCCGAGTACGTCGCGCTCGACGCCTCGGCGACCAACGCCGACTACGCTGCGGTGGGCATCAGGCCCGACTCTGACGGGGACGGAACCTGGCAGATGTTCTACGACGTCGAGGAGCCGTGCTCGGGGGCAGCCACGGGTTCGGTGACCCTCACCGGGTCCGTTGCCGGCGACGGGGTGGCCGTGAGCGTGTACCTCAGCCCGTCGGGCCAGTCGGTCCACCTGGTGGCCACGCCGCCTACCGGCACCGCGATCAACACGACCGTCCCGGTGTGTAGCCCGGTCTACACCGACGCCCAGGCGTTCGCCGACTGGACCGGGGCGGCCGAGGACGCAACCCCGGCCCCGACACCGCCGGCGCAGGACAAGACCCGCGTCACCCAGTTCTTCCAGGGCCGGTTCACGACGGTGAGCGGCAACCAGGGGACCTTCAAGGGCCCGTGGACGCTGACCGCGGTGGATGCCACCACCAACGGCAGCGTGGAGCCGCTGGGCACGCTGATCGGGCAGCCCAGCTTCCTGTGGAACGACGGTAGCTCGTTCAACAGCCTGGGCAACGACGCGTTCGGCGTCTGGCTGTTCCCGAACGGCTGATCGGCACCATCGCGTGATGCCGGCCAGGGCGTCCCGCCCGTCCTGGGCGGCATCCCGCGTGACCTTCCGCGCATGAGCGCCAGTTCGAAACCGGTGCCCCCCGGCCACTGTGGCCGGGGGGCACCGGACGTTATCAGGGCCCCACCACGACCGAGGAAGGAATACTGTGACGCACCGCATCCCCCGAGCGCCCGGCAAGGCCCTCGCGGCCGGGGCCACCGCCGTCCTGGTGAGCCTGTCCACGGCCGGGGGCGCCGTGGCCGCCGGACCGGGGAAGAACGCTTGACGCTGTCCGGTGGCGCGCCGATCCTGACCAGCACGAGCTGCACCGGGTTCACCCCGGCGCCCGCGCAGGGCTGCGCCAAGGCGGGCTACCGGGCCAGCGGCCGGGACTTCCGGTACGCGCAGGCGGTCATCACGGTGCCCGATCATCAGGGCGTGGTCGTCGCCTGCCCGCCCGGCACCATGTGCATAACACCGGCCGGCCCTGATACTCGGCCCGGCGCGATCCGTGGCACCCCGTTCCCGGCCGGCGCCGAGGCCGACCCGCAGCTCTACGTGGCCCTGGACAACTCCTCTCGCGGCAGCAACCAGTTCGCCCGGGCCGGCATCCAGCCCTGCACCGGGGGCGCCCCCTGCGGCAGCAGCGGGTGGGAGGCGTTCGCCCAGGTCCGTGCCTCCACGCCGCCGGTCACGCCACCGTTCCTGTTCCCGATCACGCAGGCCGACGAGGGCGACGGCGTGTTCGTCAGCGTGTACCTCGGCCCGTTGGGCCGGTGGGTGCACACCGTGATCACGCTGCCGGACGGCAGCACGTTCAACGACACGTTCGCGGCCCGCGGCGCGGTCTATCCGCAGGCGCAGGCGGTCGCGGACTGGACCACCGCGCTGGCCAAGCCGCAGCCGGAGCCACCGTCGCCGGCCAAGATGCGCGACACCCAGTTCCTCGAGGGCCGGTTCACCACGGCGAACGGGCAGCAGGGCACCTTCGCGGGCCCGTGGGCGCTGAACGCGTTCGAGGGCACGACCGACGCCGCCCTGCCACCGGACGGGACCCTGGTCGTCCAGCCGAGCTACCTGTGGAACGACGGCACGAATTACCGCCGGCTGTTCGGCGACGCGTTCGGGGTCTGGCGGTTCCCGTTCTGACCCGGCCGCTGGCACCGGCGGGGCGGGCGCGCCGGCCGGGCACGCGCCGGTCCTGGCCCGATCGCGCGCTCGACCTGCTGGCGGCCGCGGCCGGAATCTGGGCGGTCGCCGCGCTCGTGCTCGCGGTCCTGGTGGCCCTGGCCGTGACGCTCGCGTTCATCCTCGCCGTCGGGCTGGCCGTCGCGTCGGCGGCGGGCTTACATGCCGGTGCGGGAGAACCCTGCGGTCGCTGGGGAAGGCCGGCGGTGGGACGGCAGCACGACCAGCGTGGTCCAGCCCTCGCTGCCATCCGGGCCGGCCGCCGTGACCCGGTAGTAGCCGGGCTTGGCGAACCGCACCCTGATCATCGCGCGCCCGTCGCGCATCTGTGTCCGCGACGGGAACGAGGCAGGGTGCGGTACGCCCTTCGGGGTGGCCAGTGACAGCGACACCTGGCCGGACAGCCCCGCGGACAGGGACAGCCCGGTGGTTTCGGCGTCGAGGTAGATCCGCAGCCAGTGACGTGGGGGCACCACCCGGACCTCCGACGCGAGGTTGCCGCCGTGGAAGCCGATCGTGGCGGACGGGGCCACCGGGAGGTGGGGCCGGTGCAACGGCCGCTGCCGGAAGTCGAACGCCCCCGCCAGGTCGTTCTGCTGCGCGTTGAGGCTGTTCAGCGGTGCCATGCCCCACAGGTGCTGCATGAACGAGAGGATGGAGATGTTGGTGGTGCGCCGGGTGTAGGCACCGTGCCGCGCCCACGGGCTCACGATGACCATCGGCGTGCGGGTGCCGTATCCGGTCGTGACCGGCGGGGGCACCGGGTCCCAGAACCCGCCGCCTTCGTCGTAGGTCACAAAGATCGCCGTGGAGTCCCAGTAGCGGCTGCGGGCCACCGCCTGGACGAGCTGGCCGAGCCACGCGTCGCCCTCGGCGATGTCCTCTCGCGGCTCCTCGCTGTAGCCGAACCCGGGCCTGACGAACGAGAACCGCGGCAGGGTGCCCGACGACAGGTCGGTGAAGAACCGGCTGGCCGTGGTCACGTCCGACCGGTGCCGGCGCGGCACGAGCTGGTACCAGGATTGGCGCGGGTGCAGCCACGTCGGCAGCCCGAGGTAGATCTTCCAGGTGTAGGAGTGCTTGGTCAGCTCGTCGAAGATCGAGTACCACGGCGCCGGGTGCGGGTTCCGGCGGTTGTAGTACCAGCCGTGGGTGGTCGCGTTCAGCGCCATCATCACGTTGGGCCGGGTGGGCGCGATGACCGGCTGGAAGTTCCGGGTCGCGGACTCGTACCCGCCGGCCAGGTAGCGCAGGTCCGGGTCGAAGCGCGCGCCGAACGCCGTGACCGCGGAGGAGCCGAACGGCGGCCGGGTGTACCGGTTCATCAGATACCCCTTGCCCTGGCTGTAGTGCATCGCCCGCAGCTCCGCCGCCCGGCTGTTGGAGATGCCGCCCTGCACGTCGCCCTCGTTCGCGGGGGCCACGAGCGTCCCGGACCGGGCGTGCCGCCTGCCGCGCACCGCAAACAGGTTGGCGTAGGTGTGGTTCTCCAGCATGATCTCGATCACGTGCTGGATCCGGCGCGCCCCCAGGGAGCTGAGATCGCCGGCCGCCCGCGTGGTGCCGGCCGCCCGCGTGGTGCCGGCCGCCCGCGTGGTGCCCGCCGCGGGGGCCTGCCCGGCCGTCAGCGTGATCATCGTCAGGGCTGTCGCCAGCCCGGCCGTGCGCGTCGCGTATCGCATGAGTCCCCCCGCGCCCCCCGGCGGTTTCCGCGATGCCGGTCGGACGCGCCTCGTGCATGATCAACTCGGTAAAGAACACCGAGGATGTCCCCCCTGTCCTCCGGCGGCAAACGGCACCCGCCAGCCTCCCGAGCCGCGCCCTATTAGCAAGATGAGCCTGCGGGCGCAGCTCGAATCGGCGCTCATACCGTTCCTGCTGCGCCGGCGCGCCCGGTAGCACCGAGGCGCCGCCCGGGGGCCCTGGCCGGGGGCGCGCCCGGCGGGCGTTCCCGTGCGGACGATGATGGCAGGCATGACGCTGCGCACCCCGTTCACGGAATACTTCTCGGTCCGGCACCCCATCGCCCTGGCGCCCATGGGTGGCACCGCCGGGGGCGCCCTAGCGGCGGCCGTGTCCAACGGCGGCGGCCTGGGGCTGCTCGGCGGCGGCCTGGGCGAGGAGGACTGGCTGGCCCGCGAGCTGCCGATCGTCGCCGAAGGCACCGGCCGGCCCTGGGGCGTCGGGTTCCTGAGCTGGTCGGCCGGGGTGGGCGCGGTGGAGTTCGCGCTGTCCTACCGGCCGCGGGCCGTCATGCTGTCCTTCGGCGACCCCCGGCCGTTCGTCGAGCCGATCCGGCGTGCCGGGGCGGCGCTGATCATTCAGGTGACCGATCTCGACGAGGCCAGGGAGGCCGTGGCGGCCGGCGCCGACTTCATCGTGGCGCAGGGCACCGAGGCCGGCGGGCACGGCGCCCGGCGGGGGAGATCGGCCCTGCCGTTCGTGCCGATCGTGGCCGACCTGGTGGCACCGACGCCGGTGCTGGCCGCGGGCGGGATAGCGGACGGGCGGGGAGTGGCGGCCGCCCTGGCCCTCGGGGCGGCCGGGGCCCTCATCGGGACCCGGTTCCAGGCCACCCCCGAGACCCTGGCCCCGCCCGCGGTCACCAAGGCGATCATCGAGGGGCTCGGTGCGGACACCGAGCGCAGCACCGTGCTGGACATCGCCCGGGGCTCCGCATGGCCGTCGAAGTACCCGGGCCGCAGCCTCGGCCACCCGTTCCTCGACCAATGGCGCGGCCGGGAAGGCGAGCTTGCCGCCGACGAGGCGGCCAAACGTGCGTACCGGGACGGGGTGGCGCGCGGCGACCTGGCGCCGGTACCGGTCTGGGCCAGCGAGGCGATCGACCTCATCACCGGGCTGATCCCGGCTGCCGATCTCGTCGGCGCGCTCGCCGCAGGCGCCGAGGAGGCGCTGGCCCGGGCGGCCGGGCGCTGAGCCGGCCGGCCCAGCCGCCCGTCAGGCCCGGTCAGCCGATGCGGCGGATCTGCCCGTCGAGGCCGCGGAGTTGCCGCGGCACCGCCCGGTAGGCCTCGGGCGCCTCCAGCGGGCGCAACGTGCCGGCGCGGACCTGGACCACCTTGTGGTGATGCCGGCCGCCGGATTCCTGGACCCAGGACACCCAGGCCCACCAGGAACCGTCGCGCTCGTGCCGTTCCCACGCGAGCAGGTGCCCGACGATGCCGGTAGCCATCTCCACCAGCGGCGGCGCCCATGGGGTATGCTTCGCCGCCGCCATGACACCAGTATGCGAAATCTTGTTCGATCTTATTCGGCTATCTGCGGATCCACCCGTCACGAATCGGGTGCGATACGAGGCGCCGCTGCCCGCCCGGGGCGCGGTGCGGCAGCCAGGCCAAGCCCACGGCATACGATGTGGCACCGGTGATCGCGATCCGAGCGAAGCAGGGAAGCCCGCGCCCGTGGAGATGGACGACGTAGCCCGCTGCGCCGAGCCTCAGGCGGCTTCGGTGCCTGGCTTGCCGGGTGTGCCGGGGGACTCGGGGGGTGCCGCCGCGCGCCGCTGGATGGACTGCAGGCTGTCCAGCAGCGCTTGCCACACGGTACCGAGGCTGGCGCAAGCGGCCAGGTCGCCGCGGACGGTGCCGGGCGGGCTGGCCTGGTCGCCCAGTGCCTGGAGTGCCGCCTGCGCCGCCTCGACGATCACCGGGTCGGCCGCCTCGATCGTGACCCGGTCGTCGTACACCCGGAGGACCATCTGCCGGCGGCCGGCCTCTTCGGGCGGCTCGTCACTGGTGCCGGTGATGTCCGCGTCGCGGAGCGCCTGCTTGGCCTGGTCCAGGTCGACACCGAGGGCCGTAAGGGCCCTGGCGGCGGCCGCGTCGGGGTCGGCCAGGGCGGCGAGCAGCAGGTGGTGTGAGCCGACCGGCTGTGTGCCCGCGAGCCGGGCGGCCTCACTGAGGGTCGCGTCAGCCGCCGGGGTGGCGTTCAGCACCGCCTGCCCGAACGCGGCGCCGGGCTCGCCGGGTTCGGCCGCAGCGCGGCGGCGCAGCCAGCGCCGTCCGCGGATGACCTCGCCGCCCGCCGTGGGCAGCAGGTCCAGCACCGCCATCCGGACGGCGGTGGGGTCGGCGTGCTGCCTGAGCACCTGGGCGGCGACGCCGTCGCCCTCCCGGATCAGGCCGAGCAGGATGTGCTCGGTGCCGATGTAGTTGTGGTGCAGTTGCAGCGCTTCGCGCAGCGCGAGTTCGAGGGTCTTCTTCGCCCGCGGGGTGAACGGGAGATGCCTGCCGGGCTCCGTGGTGCCGGGGCTGACGATGGCCGCGACCTCGCCGCGGGCCGCCTCAAGCGACATCCCGAAGCCCTCAAGGGCCCGCCCGGCGACCCCCTCGGGCTCGCCGAGCAGCCCGAGCAGGATGTGCTCGGTGCCGATGTAGTTATGGTGCAGGCGCCGGGCCTCTTCCTGCGACAGGACGATGACGTGCCGGGCACGGCTGCTGAATCGCTCAAACATGACGCTCAGCGTCTGGCGTTCGCTTAAGTATGTCAATACCATGCTATTAATAGGGTTTACCCACGATGGATGCGGGGAGGCTCATCCGTCATGGACTGGGAAGACCGGCTCGACGACTGGGAACTCGAACTCGAGCTGAACGCGTCGCTGGAGGGCTCGGACTGGGTCACGCTGGAACGCGCGGCCGCCGACACCGGTGTCTCCCGCGCCGCCCTGCGCCGCTGGTACCGGACTGGGCAGATCCCGTCCCGGCTGGCCGCCGGCCCGCACGGGCCGCAGCGGCTGGTGCCCCTCGCCATGGTCGCCGCGCGCGCCGAGGCCTCGCCGCGGCTGCGCCACACCGCGGCGCGGCGACTGGCCGAGCAAGCCCAGCTTGAGATCCTCCAGCGCTGGGTGGAACAGCTCGAACTCCGGCTGGCCGCGCTGGAGCGCTGGGCAGCTTCCGCCGTCGGCGCGGGGGACCAGGAGCACCTCGGCGTGCCGGACGGAACACCTGCCGCCCAGCCGATTTCCCGCACCGGCAGGGACACGCCCTGCCCTGGTTCGGGCGCCGCTGTTCGCGACAGTGAAGGGAGACCTCTCCCCTAAGGAGCCGGTCAACGGGGGCGCGATCAGCTGCCCCGCATGGCGGTGGTTTCCCGCCCGTGGCCCGGTGGCCCGGCTGGCCGTTCTTCTGTGCGGTCGATAAGGTCGCGCAGCTGGTGCCGGCCCGCTATCCCGAGCTTGGGGTAGGAGCGGTACAGGTGCGACGCGACCGTGCGCGGGGACAGGAACAGCCGGTCGGCGATCTCGCCGTTGGTCAGGCCGCGGCTGGCGAGGATGACGATCTCGCGCTGCTGCGCGGTGAGCCCGGCGAGCGCACCGGGTTCCGCCGGCGCCGCCGTATCGGCCACGCCGCAGGCCCTCAGTTCGGCCTCCGCGCGCCGGGCCCACCGCACGGCGCCCAGCCGGCGGAACGTCTCCAGCGCGGCCGCCAGCACGGGCTTGGCGTCGTTGATCCGCCGCTGCCGGCGCAGCCACTCGCCATAGTCGAGCCGCAACTGGGCCCGCTCGAACGGCCAGGCGTCACCCGCGGGATCGGCCAGGGCCCCGGCGAAGTGCTCACCGCCGCCGGGCCCGGCGAGCAGCCCGCGGGCCCGGGCGGCGAGCTGCTCCAGCCGCGGGCCGGGGGCCGGGCTCACCCGGGCCAGCGCGCGCGTCACGAGCGCTCCGGCCTCGAGGTCGCGCTCCGCGCGCACCGCGGCGGCGGCGAGGTCGGCGATGCCGAGGTAGGAGATCTGGGGGTGCAGCGGCACGCCGTCGGCGCCGAAAAGCTCGCTGAGTTGCGCGTACCCGCTCAGGTAGCTGCCCGCGCCCAGCGCCGCCAGGCCCGCGATGTGCCGGGCCCGGGCGGTGAACGCACGGTATTCCGCCGCGTCCAGCCTGGCCAGCGCGCTGGCCAGCAGCGGCCGGACCTGGTCGTGATCGCCCCGCATGGCCAGCACGCACGCCGTGGCGAGATCGGCCGACGCGGCGACGGTCTCCATGTTGTACGCGGCGGCCGTGTCGGCGGCTTCGCGGGCGGCGGCGAGCGCCTCGTCCCATCGTCCGCTGTCGATGTACGCCCACTGCAACGCCGACAGCGCGCCCACGCTGCGGCCGCGCAGGCCGGGCGCGGCCTGGGTGCTGACGGCGTCCCGCAGCAGCCTTACCGCGAGTTCTGTCTCGTCCAGCAGCCAGGCCGCCGCGCCGACCTGGCCAACCTCGGTGAGGGTACGGCCGGCGATCCGGCGCAGGTAACGGATGGTGTCGGCCCTGCTGCCAAACGGGTCCGTGGCTGCCCTTATCCAGATCCGCTGCTCGTCGGCGTAGCCAGCCGGCCACTCCGGCGGCGGCCGGGCCGGCTCTTCCAGGCGGTCAAGGGTGCCGAGCAGCTTTTCGCGGCCGGCCGGGTCACCGGTCTGGTGGACGACGGTGGCGGCGGTCCCGATGGCGTCCCAGGCGATGACCGGCAGGCGGGACGATGCCTCCTCCGCGACCGACAGGAGCATGGCCAGCGCGTCGGCATGCCGGTTGGACCACACGTACGCCCACCCCATGTGCAGCCGGGCGGCGATCCGGAGGTCCGGGTCCGCGGTGACCGACAGCACCTGGGCGGCCAGGTCCCGCACCCAGTCCGCCTGCCCGGCGGAAAGGGCGAGCCCGGCGGCGGCCAGCAGCCGGCGCGCCCGATCCTGTTCGGCGGGGCTGAGCTCGGCCGCGCGCTCCAGGGCGCGCGCGGCCGCGGCAGCGCCGCCGCGCCGCTGCGCCTGGGCGGCGGTGTCCTCCAGCAGCGCGGCCACGTGCTCGTCGGGTTCCAGCGCGGCCGCCGCAAGGTGCCACGCGTACCGGTCGGGCTGGCCGGTAAGCGTGCCCGCGACCGTCCGGTGCGCGGCGGCGCGCTCGGCGAACGGGACCGCGTGGTAGACGGCGGAGCGGACCAGCGGGTGGTTGAACTGCAGCCCGGAGGCGCCCACCCGGATCAGGCCCGCCGTCTCGGCCGGGGCGAGCGCGGCGGCGGTCAGCCCGGGCAGCGCCGCCGCGGTCAGGTCCGGGCGGTCGGCGACCGCGGCGAGCAGCAGCGCCTGCCGGGTCACCTTGGGGAGGGTGCCATACAGCCCGGCGATGACGGCGGCGAGCCGCTCGGTGGGCGGCAGCGGCTCGGCGGCCCAGCGGCGCCCGGCCGCCGGGTCGGCGGCGATCACCCGCGACAGTTCGATCAGCGCCATCGGGTTGCCCGCCGCCTGGGCGAGTACCTGCTCCCGCGCCCGGCCACGCGGCGGGTCCGGCTGGGCATCGAGCAGCCGCCCGGCGTCCGGGGTGCTCAGCGGCGCGAGCAGCAATTCGGGGAAGTCCTGCTCGAACCCGTGCGGCGGCAGGTTCCCCCGGACGCCGAGCAGCACCACCACCGGCTCGGCGCCGAGGCGCCGGGCGGCGAACGACAGCGCATCCAGCGAGGCGCGGTCCAGCCACTGTGCGTCGTCGGCCACCACCAGCAGCGGGCGATCGTCGGCCAGGTGCGACAGCAGCGTCAGCACGGCGATCCCGATCAGCAGCGCATCGGGCGGCACCGGGTCCGCGGACAGCGCGAACGCTCCCTGGAGCGCGCGTGCCTGCCGGCCCGGCAGGGCCGCCACCCGGCCCAGCACCGGCCGCAGCAACTGGTGCAGCCCGGCGAACGCGAGGTCCTGCTCGGACTCCCGGCCGGCCACCGACAGCACGCGCAGCCCGGCCGGCCCGGCCCGCCGCGCCGCCGCGGCCAGCAGCACGGTCTTGCCCATGCCCGCCTCGCCCAGCAGCACCAGCACCTGGCTGCCCGCGGGCGGCGGATCCACCAGCCCCCGCAACCGGGCCAGCTCGCCGTCCCGGCCGATCAGCTCGCCGTCGGTGGTCAATCCGCACAACCTCCCGCGCCCAATATAGGCACGGTGACCGCGCTTCCCGTGGCGAAGTGCAGTCAGGCTGCTGATACCCAGGCGCCCATCCCGCGGCGCAGGGTAGCGGCGTGGGTGACACGTGCTTGCGGCGGCGGCGCGCGGGGGTGTGATGCCATACGTCACCGTCGGCCAGGAGAACTCCGGGGCGATCCGGATCTACTACGAGGACCACGGTCAGGGCGCTCCCGTGGTCCTGGTGCACGGCTTCCTGCTGAACGGGCGCTCCTGGGAGAAACAGGAGGCGGCACTGCTGGCCGCCGGGTACCGCGTGGTCACCTACGACCGGCGGGGGTTCGGCGGGTCGAGCCGACCGAGCGTGGGGTACGACTACGACACGCTGGCCGCGGATCTGGGTGTGCTCATGGGCCGGCTTGACCTGCGCGGCGCGGTGCTGGCCGGCTTCTGCGCGGGAACCGGGGAGGTGCTCCGATACCTGGGAGTCCCCGGCCGGGGCCGGGTGCGGGCCGCGGCGCTGATCGCACCGCTCGCACCCGGCGTGCCGTGGGCCGGCGATGACCAGGGCCGCGGCGTCCTCGGTGAGTTCATCGGCCAGCTCAGCGCCGACCGGCCGGCCGCGATCAAGACCTTCCTGGACCGGTCCTACAACATCGACCTGCTCGGCGGTACCCGGGTCAGCGACCAGGCCTGGCAGAACAGCTTCCACGTCGCCATCGGCGCCTCCGCGGCGGCCGTCCGCGGCTGCGCCGCCGCGTGGCTGGAGGACTTCCGCGCCGACCTCGCCCGGATCACCGTGCCGGTGCTGGTCGTGCAGGGCGCCCAGGACCGGATCGCGCCCCCGCGGGCCGCCGGGAGCCCGCTGCCCGGGCTGCCGGTCAGCCCCCGGCATGTGGTGGTGCCCGGCGGCCCCCACGCGATCATCTGGACGCACGCGGACGAGGTCAACCAGGCGCTCCTCGCCTTCATCCGCGGCCCCGGGTAGCGGCGGCGCCGGTGCAGTCAACATGCGGATACCCCGCCCGGGCCGCGGCGGGCAAGCATGGCGGGAACGACTACTCCCCGCAGGGAAGGAACCACCGACATGGATGGCCGGCCAAACATCGTCCTTGTTCACGGCGCCTGGGCCGACGGCTCCTGCTGGAGCGGCGTCATCGAGCGCCTGCAGGCCGACGGACATCACGTCACCGCCCCCCAGTTCCCGATGACCGCGCTCGCCGACGATGTCGCCCGGCTGCGCCAGGTGCTGAACCTCCAGGACGGCCCGGCGATCGTGGCCGGGCACTCCTACGGCGGCCAGATCATGACCGCGCTGGGCACCGACGCGCCGAACGTGGCTGGCCTGGTCTACATCGCGGCGTTCGCGCTGGATGAGGGGGAATCGCTCGGCGCGCTGCTGTCCCAGGGGCCCACGCCGCCGGCGCTGGAGCATCTGTTCACCGACTCCCTCGGCTTCGGCTGGCTCACGCAGGACGACTTCGTCAAGCACTTCGCCGCCGACGTCGACCCGGTCAAGGCCACGGTCATGTACGCCGTGCAGCAGCCCCTCGCCGGGTCCTCCTTCACCGACGTCATGGGCGTGCCGGCCTGGAAAACCCTGCCGTCGTGGTACCTGGTCGCCACCCAGGACCAGGCCATCCCGCCGGACGCCGAGCGCCTGTTCGCCAAGCGCATGGGCGCCACCACGGTCGAGGTGGCCTCCAGCCACGTCGCCATGGTCTCCCATCCCGCCGAAGTCACCCAGCTCATCAAGACCGCGGCCGGGACCATCGCAGGATAACCGGCCGGAACAAGCTAAAGGACCCAAAGCCATGCCCATGATCGATGTCTACGCAACGGCCGGGACGTTCGCCGACAAACACCGGCTTGCCGTCGACCTCGCGACCGCGCTCATGACCATCGAGCAGGTGCCCAACATCCCCATGTTCCGGCAGAACACCGCGGCCTTCGTCCACGAACTGCCGCCCGGTTGCCTGTCCAACGTCGACGGCGAAGGCAACTACGTGCGGATCCAGGTCCTGACGAACTCGGGCGCGCTCGACCGCGGCAAGCAGCTGGCCGTGGTCGAGCGGCTGACGAACATCGCCGCCGAGGCGGCCGGTGACCCGGCGCTGGCAGGGCGGACCTGGGTGCTGCTCACGGAGGCGCCCGACGGGGGCTGGGGCCTGGCCGGCCACGCGAACACAAACGAGGAACTCGTGCTTGCGGCCCGGGCGCAGCTCGCGAGCCTCCGGTCCGGCGGGCAGCCCGGCGGCTGACCGCCAGCCGGCCGGTGGCCATAGCGGGAACGCGGGCCGGGCCGCCGGGCGGTCGCCCGTGGTCAGCGCCGGCCGCGGGGGCGGGCCCGGCCCCGCGGCCGGCGTCCCCGTGGTCAGCTTCGGCCGTGGGGGCGGGCCCGGGGGTGCACGCGCTCACCCTGCGGTCAAGGATGGGCCTCTGAGGCCCTAGCATCCTGCTATGACCGCGGCAGGGGATCTGGACCGGGCCAGGATCGGTGCGCTGCACGCCCGGGAGGTGGCGCGGTTCGGCGAGGCCAGGCCCCGGTCGCGCGCCATGATCGCCCGGGCGCGCGCGCACATGCCCAACGGCACCCCGATGGCCTGGATGGCCTACTACTCCGACCCGATGGCCTACATCGACCACGGCCAGGGGCCCGGTTTCACCGACATCGACGGGTTCAGCTACGTCGACTTCAACGCCTCCGACATGGCGATGTACTGCGGGCACGCGAACCCGGCCATCGTCGCCTGACCGCCCCGCTGCCGGCGCAGCCAGCCGGTCAGGTCGATGTGCTGAGTGCCTTACGCATCACGGGGCGATCGGGCTGCCGGCGGGCCACCACCTGGAATCCGTGCTGGGCAAAAACGGACGCGATCCCCAGGAACAGGTTGCGGGTGTGGCCCGGCACCGCGGTGTCGACCGGGTAGGCCTCCAGCGCCGGGGCCCCGGCCGAGGCCGCCGCGGCGACGGCCGCCTCGATCAGCGTTCCCATCACGCCCCGGCGGCGGTGCGTGCGCCGCACGTAGAAGCACGGGACCGACCACACGGGCAGGTCATCCACCGGCCGGAAGTACCGGCCGGTGGCCAGCCAGTCCAGGTCGGCCCGCGGGGCAAGCTCGCACCATCCGACGGCGCTGCCACCGTCGAAGGCGAGCAGGCCCGGCGCTGGCCCGGAGCGCGCGAGCTGCTCCAGGTCGTGCTTGTTGTCTTCGCGTGGCCTCTCGCGGTAGCGCGGGCCGATCCGCCAATACATGCACCAGCACCCGTTCGACGCCCCGCCCCTGCCGAACAGGTCCTCCAGCGCCGGCCACTGCTGCGCGGTCAACGGCCTGACCGTGAGGTCCATGACCCGCATCCTGCCGCCACAGGCGCGGGGTGTCGACGGACATCACCGCGAGCGCCCATCGTCCGCATCTCGCGCGACCGAGAATCACCGCCACCGGGCCCGCGGGCCGACCGCCCGGCGCCCCCGCTTTCGTGACACCATGCCCGGCCGGTCGACACGCCAAGCCGCGGTCAAGTGGCGGCGCGGAGCCGACGGCCGGGCCGGATCCGGCACCGGCCGGGGAAAGGGCACCGGGCGGCGCACCCGGCTCCCTCCGAGGTGGTCGCAACGATGCCAAGACGCTTCACGATTGCCCGGTGGCCGCCGCCGGGGTTTCGATCCAACTTTATTCATTTGTCATGGTCTCCCCCTGGTTATCCCGGCCGGCCGGGCCGGATAATCGTTGTGCTGCTGTCGGGAGGTGACGGTAAATCCGTCAGGGAGGTAGCAGGTTAATGGGGAAAATCCGATCGCCATTTTGGCTGGTTGCGACGTTGCTGGCGCTGGCGGCGTTGCCGTCGGCGCTACTGAGTGCCGGCATCAGCCGCGCCGCCGCCACGACGTGTGGTTCGTTGAACAGGGGGACGGGGGCGACGGCCAAAGGCGGTGAGCTTACCGGTGCCAGCTTCGTATCGGCCGGCGAATCCTGGGCCGTCGGCGACCTGGGCTCTCAGGGGACCGCGAACCGGACCCTGATCGAGCGTTACGACGGGTCGGCGTGGTCGGCCGTCGCCTCGCCGAATCAGGGCAGCGGGAATAACGCCCTGAACAGCGTTTCCATGGTCTCCGGCGCGGGATGGGCGGTCGGATTCGCGCAGACCGGGCAATACCAGCCGCTGGCGTTGCACTGGAACGGCACGCAGTGGTCGGTGGTCGCGCCCGGGACCTCCACCAGTGACGCGCTCTTCACCGGCGTCGACACCCTGGGGGACGGAAGCGCGTGGGCGGTCGGTTTCCAGCTGACGGCCGGCGGGACGCGGCGCACGCTGATCCAGCACGCATCTGGCGGGGCGCTGACCACGGTGACGAGCCCCAACGATGGGACCACCGCGACGGACAACACGCTCATGGCGGTCAGCGGGACGCAGGCGACCGGGTTGTGGGCCGTCGGGTACCGGATGAGCTCAACCGGGCTGAAGCCGCTCGTGCTGCGCTACGACACGACCAAGCCCTCGCCCACGTGGGTCTCGGTGAGCGGTGCGGGCGGCGTGCCGTCGCCGGGCACGGTCGAGTCGGTCCTGACCGCGGTTGACGTGCTGTCGGCCAGCAACGTCTGGGCCGTGGGTTACTACAGCGACGGCAGCGCTCAGCGGCCGCTGGCGCTGCACTGGAACGGCAGTACCTGGAGCAGCTCGCCGATTCCCGGCGCCGGGGCGCTGCGCAAGGTCTCCGCGATCACGGCCGGCAACGTGTGGGCGGCCGGCACGTACTACAACGCGAGCAACGGGCTCAACCAGACGCTCGTGGTGCATTTCGACGGGACGTCATGGACGACGGCGGTCTCGGCTGACGCCCCCGCGGCCAGCGACGAGATCATCGGCCTGACGGCCAGCCCGACGGGGTCGAGCCTCACCCTGGTGGGCCGGCAGGGCCCCAACGCTCTCGTCGAACAGGCGAACTGCACCACGGGGCCCGTCTCGCTGCCCACCCGGGCACCGGCACCCGTTCCACCGGTGCCGGCCATTCCCGGCGCCGGCCCCGCGCCGAGCCCGCCGCCGAACACCCCCCCGCCGACGGCCTCGGTCCCGGTGACCATCACCGACCAGGCATCGGCAGCGGGCATCGGCGGCGTGGTGGACTGGACCTTCAGCGCGGTCGTTGCCGATATCAACGGCGATGGCTGGCCGGACATCTTCGTGGCGCGCCACTGGCACCCGGCCAACCTGTGGATCAACAATAAAAACGGCACGTTCAGCCCGATCGATGTGACCTATTTCCAGTCCATCATCGATCGGCACGATTGCCAGGCCGCTGATTTCAACCAGGACGGCAGGAAGGACATATTCTGCAGCGTCGGAGCCGATCGCGGCTCCGCGGTGAAGTCGAATGCGCTCTTCATCCAGCAGCCCGGCGACGCGTTCGCCAATGAGGCCTACCAGTGGAACGTGTCCGATCCCTGGGGGCGGGGCCGCTACGGCGCCGTCCTGGACGCGAACAACGACGGCTTCCCGGACATCTTCTACGGCACAGAGTCGCTCCGCCCGGACGGCATGCCGTCGATGGACCGGTTCTACATCAATACCGGGCACGGCTCGTTTGCCGACGACCCGGCCATGGGGCTCGATCTCGAAATCGGATCGCTGTGCGCGCACACCGTCGACTACAACCGTGACGGCTGGCCGGACCTTCTGGTCTGCGGGGAGGAGGGCGGCCTCCACCTGTTCGAGAACGAGCAGGGCCACGGCTTCAAGGATGTGTCCTCGATCCTCGGTGCCCCGATGAACGCCGTGGACGCCGCCATGGTCGACGTCAACCACGACAACCGCCCCGATCTCATCACGCTCACGAGGAACCAGCTTGCCGAGCGCCTCCAGCTTGCAAACGGGACCTTCGCCCCACCGAAGACCCTCCTCACCCTGAAGGGTGGGGTGTCGCTCGCGATCGGCGATGTCAACGGCGACCATAATCCGGATATCTACGTCGTCGGCGGCACGGTCGCAGGCAAGAACGCGCCGGACTTCCTGCTGCTCGGCAACGCCAGCGGCGGCTTCACCACGATGACGATCCCTGAAGCCACCGTCGGCGGTGGCACCCGCGCCTACCCGATCGACTACACCCACGATGGGCTGACCTCGTTCCTGGTGCTCAACGGCCAGGTCCCCAGCACCGGTCCGCTGCAGCTTGTGACGCCCCGGCCAACAGGAACCATCGATAAGGGTGGTCACCATGACGGGGTCTGACCGAGTGGGCAGGAGGCGTGGTTCCTAATCCCGGCCGTATTCAGCCACTTACGCCTCAGCCATCGGCACCGTAACGTGGTTACGCACCCTTTTGCCATCCCGATACGGCAACTTGGAACTCAACTAAGGAAGTGATCCTCATGGCGGGGGACAGAAATTACCTACGGCGGCTTCGCGCCGGGCGTGCGCGGGCCGGGGGCGCGCTCGCCGGGGGTGCGCGCGCCGGGAGCAGGAGGCGCGTGGGCCTGCTGAGCGCCGTGACGGCGGCCGCGGCGATGGCACTGGTGCCCGCCGCCGGGGCGGTCGCCAGTAACTCGGTGCAACCGGCGCGCGCGGGCGTCGCCCCGCCACCCACCACCACGCTCGGTTCCGGTCCCCTCGCCACCCTGCTGTTCTCGCGCACCGAGATCTCGGCGGCCGACAACTGCGTGGAGGATGACACCAACATCGCCCGGCTGGACACGACGGTCGCGCCGTACCTCCGGTCGCTGGGCATGGCCGGGACCGGGACCCTGGTCACGAAGCGGACCAACGACACCACCAGGTTCTGCACGCACTACAACGACGACCTGACCGCGTCCTGGGCCGACGCCACCAACCTCGCGCAGAACTACGGGTGGTCGTTCGTGTCCCACACCGCCACGTACCCGAGCCTGGCGAAGATCGAGAGCCTGACCCCGCAGCAGGCGTACGCCGAAACCTGTGGGAGCGAGGCCACGATCAAGGCCCATGGGCTGCCCGGCGCGGCCGGGATGATCGCCTACCCCGGCTCGTACACCAAGAACGCGGCGGTCGTGAACCTGCAAACCCAGTACGGCCAGACCTGCTTCGACTGGGGCCGCCAGTACGACCACGCGATGCACGGCACCAACGATCTGGCCACCGCCTCGACGACGCCGCCGTACTGGGTGTACCCCGTCGCGGTCGTCGGTGGGCCCTGCAACGATTCCACGCAGCCGTGCTACACCGTCCACGTGCAGAACGGGCGGTACACCATGCCCTCGACGATCATCAAGCAGATCAAGCGGCTGCAGCCCGGCCAGTGGTACATACTCCAGGCGTACATCCTGGTCACCGGCACCAACCCGAAGTACGCCAGCAACATGAACCGGTGGGACTGCACCTCCTCCAACCCGGCCGAGCACTGGACGAACGTCACGGTGCGGTACTGCTGGTCGGACTACCAGCAGATCCTCCAGGCCATCGCCGCGGATCCAGCCATCACCGTCACCGACCCGCTGACCGTGGGGAAGGCGTGGGGCCGCCCCTACAGCTAGCCGTTACCGCCCGTCGCCTGGCCGCCGTCGGAAGCCCCGACGGCGGCCAGGGCGCGCTGACACAGGGGCATGGCCGGCGCGCGCTCACACCAGGTGCCCGGCTTCCCGCCGATGTCACCGCCCAACCCTACTCAGGTGATGTGCCGCAGCCGCCCCTCTTACGCGGGGGGTGAAGGAACGCCCTCAGCGCGGCAATGAGCATCCCGGGGTCAGCGGTGTCGCAGAGTTCACGCGCCGAGTGCATGGCCAGCGCGGCAGGGTTTACCTGGTGACCGGCGGCAGCCGCGGTCTTGGGTTCGCCCGAGATCCATCCGGCCATTGTGCCCCAGGACCGGTCATGCCGGGCGAGCGCGCGAGCAGGGTGGCAGCATCATTGGCAGCACCGAACGGCACTCGACCGTCTGTCGCCTCGTCAAGGCCCGGCCGATGGGTTACCGGTCGCCGGGCGGTCCGAACCTCGGCACGGCATCAACGACGAAAGAGAGGCGCGACATGGCTGAATGGGAGAAGCGGATCAGTGCCATGACCCTGGTAGCCGGGGACCTTGAGCGCTCGAAGACGTTCTACCGGGAGGTTTTCGGCCTTGTCCCGCTGGACGAGGAGGAGGACTTGGCGGTCTTCGGCTTCAAGGATTTGTACGTCGCGCTGCGGAAGGACCCGGCTCACCAGCCAGCGGGAAGGGAAGTACTCGATATGGCGCAGAACGGTGTCGGGCAGTTCTCTATCTGGGTTGAGGACGTCGATGCGGTGCGCGCCGAGCTGGACCAGCACGGAGTGACCTTGATCAGTGGCCCGGCGGATCGTGACTGGGGCATGCGCACGATCACCTTCGCCGATCCGGACGGCTATATCTGGCAGATCGCGCAAGACCTGCCCTAGTCCGATGGCTCGCGGTCGCGCTGGTCGCCTTCCCTGGTTTGACCTCCGGGTCGCGGGCCCCGGGTGGCCGCTAGAGACGGACGGCCGCTGCGCTGACGTCGGACAGCGCCGCGCGGAGCTCCTTGCGGGAGCTGATCCCGAGCTTCCCGAACACCTTGCTCAGGTGCCATTCCACCGTGCGCGGGCTGAGGAACAGCTGGGCGGCGATCTCCGGGTTCGTCTGCCCGCCGGCAGCCAGCCGCGCGACCTGCGCCTCCTGCGGGGTCAGCTCGTCGAGCGTCGCGATGGTGCGCTTGCGCACCGTCTCGCCGGTGGCCAGCAGTTCGCGGCGGGCGCGCTCGGCGAACGCCTCCATGCCCATGTCCGAGAGCATCGTATAAGCGACTCGCAGCTGCTCGCGGGCGTCGACACGACGGTGCTCGCGCCGCAGCCATTCGCCGTACAGGAGGCGCGTGCGGGCCAGCGTCGCGCGGGTTTTGATGTGCGACAGCCGTTCGATCGCCTCCCGGTAGAGCCGCTCGGCCGTCCCCCCCTCGGCCAGCATCGCTGCCGCGCGCGCGTGGGTCCCGAGCGCCCAGTCCGTGCCGGCGGCATGCGCAATCTCGGCGAGCTGGGCGAGCGGACCGGTCGCACGCTCCGCCTGGCCGCTGCGCGCGGCGGCCTCGATCAGCTCCGCCAGCAGCAAGATCGACGGCCCCAGCCCGCGCGCGGCCCCGGCGGCCCGCTCGGCCGCAGCCAGGGCATCCTCGTAGCGGCCGAGTCCGTTATAGCGGATCGCACTGCCCCAGTCGTTGGCGGCGAGCCAGAGCCCCTCGCCGCGTCGCAGCACATCCTCCCGGCGCGCCTCGATGAGCGCCACTGCCTCGGCGTTCCGTCCCCTCCAGTTCGCCAGCACGATCGAGGTGCGCAGCGTCAGGTGACTGCCGATGGCCTCGACGACGGCGTCCGACTCGGCGGCCAGCGACATGGCCACCCCGATCCTGCCGGAGAACAGCTCGACGAGCACGCGGTCGGTGAGCGCGACGGGCAGCGCGGAGAACGCGCCGGCGCGGCGCGCGAGTTCGAGATGGCGCGCGGTGAGCTCGTCCCACGCACCATCATCGGCCAGCGCCCGCGCGATGCGGCATGCCAGCCACAGCCAGCGCAGCTCGCCCTCCTCGGGGAGCGGCTCGTCACGGAACGCGCGCAGCGCGACCTTCAACGCCGGCGCCCCCGCGACGTAGCCCTCGCGGGTGAGGAGGGCGAGCCCGTCCAGCAGCAGATCGCAGGCGCGCGTGGAGGGCTCCCAGTCGGCGGCCAGAACGGCCGCGGCGACCTCCCGCGCGTCGCCCCCGCGCACTAGGCGGTCTGCGGAGAGCGCGGCCGCGAACGCCTCGAGGTAGGTCTCGCGGGCGAGCCTCGGATCCAGCGGCTCGAGCCGCCTGGCCGCCTCGAGCAACATCGGGGGAGCGTCGCGGCCGCGCGTCATCGCGAACGTGATCTGCGCGTGCAACAGCTGCGCGCGGGCTCGCTCGTGTTCATCCAGCGGCCCCGCCTGCGCCATCGCCAGCAGCCGGAGCGCCGCATCGGGCGCGCCAGCTTGGTGCTTGCCCTGCGCGGCGAGAAGCGCACGCTGCGCCCGGCGCCTGAGATCGGGCGTCAGCTCGACGGCGCGCTCGTGAAATGCCGCCCCCGCAGCCAGGCCGCCGCGCGCCCGCGCTCGCCCAGCCGAGCGCTCCAGCTCGGCGGCGACGTCCTCATCGAGCCCGGCTGCCGCCCGAGCGCGGTGCCAGGCGCGGCGATCCGGATCAACGTCGGCATCGGTGGCCTCGGCGAGCGCGCGGTGCACGCGCCGGCGCTCCTCCGGCGCGCCCTCGCGGTAGACCGCCGAACGCACGAGCGGATGACCGAAGCGCACCTGGGCGCCGAAATCAACCAGTCCCATGGCGGCCGCCGGCGCGGCCGCGTCCGGCCCGATGCCGAGCCCGGCAGCCGCCCGCCACACCAACACCGGATCCCCCGTCGGCTCAGCCGCCGCGACGAGAAGCAAAAGCCGCGTCGACGCCGGGAGCGGCGCCAGCCGCTCCCGGAAACTCTGCTCGATCCGCCCCGGCACCGCCGGGCCGGAAGACAGCCCGAACCCGCCCGCGAGCTCGGCGGGCGTCCGGCCACGTGGCAGCTCAAGCAGCGCCAGCGGGTTGCCGCGCGTCTCGGCCACGATCCGATCACGCACCCGCTCATCGAGCGGACCGGCGAGCACCGTCCCGAGCAGCTCCTGCGCATCGCCGTCGTCTAGCCCGCCCACGGCGAGCTCCGGCAGGCCCTCAAGATGCCGCTCGCCGCCCGGCTCGCGCACAGCGAAGACCAGCCCGACCGACTCCGCGCCGAGACGGCGCGCGACGAAGGCCAGCGCAAGCGCGGAAGCCGCGTCGAGCCACTGCACGTCGTCCACGATGCAGACGAGCGGTCGCCTTTCCGCAATGTCCGACAGCAGACTCAGCACCGCCAGGCCGACGAGGAACCGATCCGGCGCGTGGCCGTCGCGCAAACCGAAGGCGGTGCCAAGCGCACTGCGCTGCGGGCCGGGAAGGCGCTCCAGGCGATCCAGGAACGGTGCGCACAACTGCTGCAACCCGGCATACGCGAGTTCCATCTCCGACTCGACGCCGACCGCCCGGGCAATACCGCACCCAGAAGCGTGCTGCACCAGATACTCCAGCAACGCGCTCTTGCCGACCCCGGCCTCCCCGCGCAGCACCAGCGCCCGGCTCGGACCCGCTCGCATACTCGCCACCAGCTCATCCAGCACCGCGCACTCGCTGCGCCGGCCAAGCAGCCGCCGCGCTGGAACAGGAGCCGACATCGCCACCCACCGAGCCTAGAAACGGCGCCCCACGCTGGCAACCTCGGCGCCGCGGACCCGTGACCCCGGGACCGGGCACCCCGGTGGTCTGCACCAGGGGCCTTACCGGGCGCGACGGGCAGGCGCGGAGATCACCCTTATGGCATCACCAATCCGAAGACCCATTGAGGGCCTTCCGCCCTGCTCGACTTCCTGCGCACCTGAACGAAGGAGCCACCATGTCTAACCATTTCAGCGCCGACAATCTCAAGTTCCCCGGCGACGACACACGGCTGGACCTCACTGATGTGTACGCATTCAGGTCAACAGAGGAACCGGGCAAGACGGTGCTGATCATCGACTCGAACCCGACGGTCAGGCCCCCCATCGAGTTGCCCCCGACGGTCATCACCAGCCGGGATTTCCACCCCGGCGCGGTCTACCGGATCAACGTCGACACCGACGGCGACGCGCACGCCGACGTCGCCTTCACGTTCACCTTCTCGGAGCCCGAGAATGGCGCGCAAACCGGGACCGCCTACCACGCCACCGGCACACAGGCCCGCCAGCCCGAGCCCGCCGGCCAGGTGCTCACCTCGTCCATCCCGGTCAGCTTCGACGCGATGGCGCAGCCTGTCCAGGCCGGCCGGATCCGGCTGTTCGCCGGGGCGCGCAGCGAACCGTTCTTCGCCGATGTCGAGGGAGCCCTGCACGGCTTCCAGTGGACCGGGCACGACGACTTCGCCGGCAACAACGTGCTGTCGATCGCGCTGGAGGTGCCCGACGGCATGCTCGGCGCCGGCCCGGTGATCGGGATCTGGGCCTCGATCAGCCTGCGCCGCGACGCCACCCTGGTCCAGATGGACCGTGGCGGGCACCCGACCATCAACCCGTTCATCAACCCCGACGGCGAGAAGGACCGCTTCAACTCCCGGCAGCCAGCCGACGACGTGGCCAACTACCTGGGCCCGTGGTACAAGATCCTGGAAAACGGCGGTTACCCGCCCGAGGAGGCCAGGCAGGCAGCCCTCACGGTGCTGCCCGACATCCTCCGCTACGACCGCACCCAGCCTGCCCACTACCCCAACGGCCGCGTCCCCAGCGACGACGTCTACAGCATGCGGTTCGCCTGGCTGAGCCACGGCAAGGTTCCGCCGACGGGCCTCAAGCCGCACGACGACCTGCTGAACGAGTTCCCCTACCTCGGCCTCCCGAACCCCTAGCCGCCAGGGCCGATCTTTCTTCCGCGCCCGCTGCCAGGGCGCCGGAGAGCCTGAACCCAAAACTGACCCCGCCGGCACGCGCAGAGGCGACAAGCGCAAACGGGTGAACAGAAATGCGCACAGCACTGCTGCCGACTCAGGAGGCGCTCACCATGGAATACCTCGTCGACATGACCACCCGCGTTCCGGACGGAACCTCAGAGGAAGCTATCGACGACATCCGCGCCCGCGAGGACGCACACTCGCGTGAACTCGCGTCCCAAGGCCACCTGCTTCGCCTGTGGCGCCCGCCGCTACAGCCAGGCGAATGGCGGAGCCTCGGGTTGTTCACTGCCGATGATGGCGATGAGCTCGAAAGAGTCCTCGCCTCGATGCCGCTGCGCGTCTGGCGTACCGATGAGGTCACCCCGCTCTCCCGCCACCCGAATGACCCAGGACTGGAGGCCAGTCCGGGAGCCACGGAATTTCTGACCACCTTCGCCGTCACCATCCCGGAGGGCACGTCAGCCCAGACGGTGGAGGACACCAAGGCCCGCGAGGCAGAACGCGTGTACGAGCTGGCCAGACAGGGACACGTGCTGCGGCTGTGGGCGCTGCCGGGCGAGGGGCGCTCGCTGGGCCTCTGGCGAGCTCACGACGCGGCCGAGATGCAGACGATCCTGAAATCGCTCCCGCTGGATGCCTGGATGACCGTGCAGACCAGCCCGCTCACCCGGCACCCCAGCGACCCGGCGACAGCCAAGACCTGACCGACGCCATGACCGGAGCCGACGAGCGGGTTGCCATCATCACCTGAGGTTTCCCAGGGCATCGGCGTGCGCAGCCGGTAGCCCACTATTCGGCACTCGCAGGGGTCGAGCAAGGACCCGCATGCGACTTGGCCGCACCGCTACGCTGAGCGGGATCTGCGGTGCAGGTCGCGTACCTGCTCCGCTAGTTCGGGGGCTGGGCCCGCCACCACGAGTCCGGGGACCACCTGCGTGATCGCCAGCGGCAGGACCGGGGCGGGGCGGACTCCCAGGCCGGCGAGCCAGCCGCTCAGTTGCTGCGAGGAGGTCGCGTACACGATGCGCCCGAGCCCGGCCCAGCCGTGGGCGGCGGCGCACATCGGGCAGTGCTCGCCGGAGGTGTAGACCGTCGCCGCGGCTCGCTCGGGTGGGGTCATGTTTGTCGCTGCCCACCGCGCCAGCGCGAACTCGGGGTGGCGCGTCGGGTCTCCGGTGGTCACCTCCCGGTTGCGGTCCTCGGCCAGAACGGTCCCATCCGCGGCGACGAGCACGGAGCCGAACGGGAAGTCGCCCGCCTCGACGGCTTCGGTCGCCAGCTCGACGCAGCGGCGCAGGAGGCCCAGGTCGGCCTCGGTGACCTGTGCTGTCATGGGTGCTCCCGAAGGTGAGGTGTTCGCGCCCGGACCGTCGCGAGCGCCTGCCAGGCTGCCTCGGGGCGGAGCGTCTCGCCCGGGTCGCCGCAGAACGGATCGAGCACGACGGTGTCCGCGCCAAGCCCACGCGACTCGGCGAGGTCGTCCAGGACCTGGCCGATCGTTCCCTCCCCGGCCAGGCGCCCGGGGCCGGTGACCGGCGACTCGGCCAGCCGCAACGCGATACGCGGCGCCAGGCCCGGGACCGGCCGCCGCTGCTGCTCCGCGAGCGCCGTCATCCGGGCCACCGCCTCGCGCAGCCGGGGCATGGTGAACCGCAGCGGATGCCACGCCTCGCCCAGGCGCACCGCCCGGCGCAGGCCCGCATCACTGTTGCCGCCGACCCAGATCGGTATCCGCCCACCCGGTAGTCCTCCTCGTCTGGCATCGCTGGGGCCTTGTGGCACGGTTGTGACAGTCGGCGTACAGGCTCGTGACGTTAGCGCCGCACCGTCAGGGGCATGTGCAACACAGATACCCATTCTTGCCCGGGCCTGGCTGGGACAGCACGGGTGTGTCCACCCTGGCCTCAGGCGCGCCGGTTCCGGCCCGCTGGTGCCCGGGATTCGGTGGTTTTGCCCGGGGTGGCCGGTGCGCTGCCGGGACGGCGCTCTGGGGAGCGGCGACATAATGGCGGGCGATGGCTACGGTGCTGCTAGTTGAGGATGATCCGGCTGCCCGGCAGGGCCTGGAGCTGGCTTTGCGCCGTCTCGGGTATGAGGTGCGCCTCGCCGAAACCGGTGAGGCGGCGCTGGGCGGCGTCTGCGAGGCCGCGGTGGACGTCGTGGTGCTCGATGTGATGCTGCCGGGTGTGGACGGTTTTGAGGTGTGCCGCCGACTGCGGCGCGGCAGTGATGTCCCGGTCATCATGCTGACCGCCCGCGGCGACGATTTTGACATCGTGGCGGGCTTGGAGGCCGGAGCCGACGATTACGTGGTCAAACCGGTCGAGCCGCGGGTGCTGGATGCGCGGATCCGCGCGGTGCTGCGCCGGATGGCCCGGGCGGGCTCGCCGGCCGAAACCTACGGCGAACTGGTGATCGACCGGGCCTCGCTGGTCGTGCGGCGGGCCGGCC
>Ga0207684_10000582_pt1 | contig 44341 bp, 44 predicted proteins | sample KBSK5501metaG_FD_184342 | JGI IMG/M metagenome (GOLD analysis project Ga0207684, IMG submission 184342) | Corn, switchgrass and miscanthus rhizosphere microbial communities from Kellogg Biological Station, Michigan, USA - KBS K5-50-1 metaG... | ecosystem: Host-associated > Plants > Roots >... | reverse complement strand
TGGTGCCACACGGTCGCTCGCTCACGTTAACAATCGGGCTGCAGACCCAAAGGCGCACGAGCACGCGACCACCCGACGCAAGCCAATTTTCATCCTCGGTGGTGCCCGGCAGGCATGAGGCGTTAACACGCAGGGTTGATGTGGGCTGTGGGTGGCACACACGATCGGAGGATCATGGCCCCGCCGCCTCGCATCCCAATCGAGCTGACCTCAGGTCCATTCAACCTCGAGGAAGCGCGACGGCACGGCCTGACGAAGCATCACCTGCTTGGGTCCAACTGGCGGCGCTTCGGGCGCGGCGTGTATGTATGGCGCGAAATCGCGCAGCAACCGCTGGTCAAGCTCGCGGCTGCGATGTTGCGCCTGCCGCAAGTTGCGATCCTCTCTGGTCAAAGTGCGGCGTGGCTGCACGGACTCGACGTACCTCCATGCAGTCCGATTGAAGTAACTGTTCCTTCGACTGTCGGCGTATCGCGTCGAACGGGTCTGCGACTGCGCCGCTGCTCCGTACCGGAGCATGAAGTTGTACACGTCACGGGTTTGCGCACCAGGTCAGCGGTTCGGACGATGACGGATCTCGGGTGCCGCCTGCCTACCGTCGATGCCGTTGTCGCCCTTGACATGGCAATGCACGCCCGCTTGATCAACGCGGCGCAACTCGGAGGATGGGCCGACATGCATCCTGGCTACCGCGGCGTTGGCCGGCTTCGGCATGCAATTGAGCTCGCCGAGCCCGCAACGGAGAGTGTCATGGAGACACGGCTACGACTGCTTCTCGTGCGCGGCGGACTACCCAGGCCGCTGGCGCAGGTCGCGATTTACGACCAAGCGGGCTTCTATCTCGGCCGGCCCGACCTCTCCTACTCGGATGCGCGGTTGGCAATCGAGTACGACGGCTTCAGCCACCGGGACAGCCTCGCGTCTGACAACCGAAGGCAGAACGGGTTGATCGATGCCGGCTATCGCATCCTGCGATTCACAGCGATCGATGTTCTCAATACGCCGGCGTCGGTAGTAGCCCTTGTGCGCCGGGCACTCGGCCGTTCCGGCACTGGCTACATGCCGAGGTAGGCCTTCTGGACTTCCGCGGACTCGAGCAGCTCTCGGCCTGATCCCTGCTGTACGACGACCCCTGTCTCCAGGACGTACGCGCGGTTGGCGACCTCGAGCGCCTTGTTTGCGTTCTGCTCCACCAGGAGCACCGTTGTGCCCTGCGAGTTGATTTCGCGCACGATGGTGAAGATGGTCTCGATCAGGATCGGGGCCAGGCCCAGTGACGGCTCGTCGAGCATCATCAGCTTCGGCCGCGCCATAAGCGCCCGGCCCATCGCGAGCATCTGCTGCTCGCCGCCGGACAGCGTGCCCGCGATCTGGGTGCGCCGCTCCTGGAGCCTCGGGAACAGCTTGAACACGTTCTCCATGTCGGAAGCGATTCCCGGCTTGTCGTTGCGCGAGTAGGCGCCCATGAACAGGTTGTCGATCACGGTCATCCGGGGGAAGAGCCTGCGGCCTTCGGGTGACTGCGAGATCCCGCGCTCGACGATGGTCGACGGCCCGGTGCGTGTGATGTCCCGGCCGTCGAAGCGGATCGAGCCAGATTGGGGATGCATCAGCCCCGAGATCGTGCGCAGCGTAGTGGTCTTGCCCGCGCCGTTGGAGCCGATGAGCGCGACGACCTCGCCCTTGTCGACCCTGAGCGAAACCCCGCGCAGTGCCTGGATGCGCCCGTAGAACGCGTCGACCCCCTCCAGTTCGAGCAGCGCCATCAGCGGGCTAGGCCGACTTGCCCAGGTAGGCTTCGATGACCTTGACGTCCTTGCGGACCTCGTCCGGAGGTCCTTCGGCGATCTTCTCGCCGTGGTCGAGCACGACGATGCGCTCGGAGATCCCCATCACGACCTTCATGTCGTGCTCGATCAAGAAGACGGTTATGCCTCGAGTCAGGATCTTCTTGACGAGCTGCATCAGCTCGACCTTCTCCTGCGGCGTGAAACCGGCCGCCGGCTCGTCCAGCAGGAGCAGCTTCGGATCCGTGGCGAGCGCCCGCGCGATCTCGAGCCGGCGCTGCTGGCCGTAAGGAAGGTTGCGCGCGTATTGGTTCGCCTGCCGCGCGATGCCCACGAACCGCAGCAGCTCCATCGCCTCTTCCGTGACCCGCTCCTCCTCGCGACGCTCGCGGGGCAGCTTGAACAGCGAGTCCCAGATCTTGGCGTGCATCCGCACATGCCGGCCCACGCGCACGTTGTCGAGGCAGGTCATGTAGTCGAAGAGCCGTATGTTCTGGAACGTCCGCGCGATGCCGAGGCGAGCAACCTGGTGTGGCTTCGAGCCGGTGATGTCCCGTCCGTCGAACACCACCCGGCCCGCAGTCGGCGTGAACAGGCCGGTCACGTTGTTGAACAGCGTCGTCTTGCCCGCGCCGTTGGGACCGATGAGCGCGAACACCTCGCCGCGCTTGATGTGCAGGCTCACGTTGTCGACCGCCACGAGGCCGCCGAAGCGCTTGGTCAGGTTGGTGAGCTCGAGGATGTTTTCGGTCGCCTCAGGCACGAGCGCCCTCCTCGACCGCAGACGCTTCTTCCTGCACCGCCGCGTGCTTGAGCTCCTGCTCGCGGACGCGGCTCGGGAAGAGGCCCTGCGGGCGCAGCAGCATGATCAGCACAAGGATCAAGCCGAAGATCAGGAACTGCATCCGCTGCACCTCGGCGTACAGGCCTGGCCAGTCGCCCTGCTGAGTGTTCAAACCGGTGAAGCCGAGGGTGTTGGCCAGCGACTCAGCAGTGGACGCCAGCGATGGCAGCAGAGTGTTGAGGACGAAGTAGATGACCAGCGCGCCGACGATGACCCCTGTGATGTTGCCCATGCCGCCCAGGACCACCATCACCAGCACGGTGATGGAGACGATGAAGAAAAAGTCGTCGGGGCTGACCAGGGAGAAGATGGCTCCGTAGTAGGCGCCTGCGAAGCCGCTGAACGAGGCTCCGATCGCGAAGGCGAGCAGCTTCGTCGTGACGGTGTTGATGCCCATCGCCGCGGCCGCCACCTCGTCCTCGCGAATCGCCATCCACGCGCGTCCCAGGCGAGATCGGTACAGGTTGTTGACCAGGATCACGGCGATGAAGATCAGGATCACGATCAGGACATAGAACGCGACCGGGTCGAAGCTGAAGCTGAAGCACGGCAGGAAATGCGTCTGATCAAGGGGATTGCGGCATGACCCGTTCTGGATGATCGCGACGTTGTCCGCGCCGGCCCACGGGCCGGTGATCCAGGCGGGCAGCCACGGCTGATCGATGCCGCCGATCGCATTGATGCCGCCCGTCCACTGCGGGAGGTTGTAGGAAAGCTGCGGCACGATCTCGCCAAAACCCAGGGTCACGATTGCGAGGTAGTCGCCGCGGAGCCGAAGCGTGGGGAATCCCAGCAGCACGCCGAAGCCGGCGGCGACGAACATCCCGATGAACAACATGATCCAGAACGGCAGATGGATGTTGTGGTGCAGCGGCGAAGAGCCGAGCTGGGCCGAGGCAAACAAAGCGTATGTGTAGGCGCCGATCGCGAAAAATGCCGCGTAGCCGAGGTCGAGCAGGCCGGCAAATCCGACCACGACGTTGAGGCCGATTGCCAGCAGGACCCATGTGCCCGCGTGGGCCGCTTGCGCGATGTACGCGGTGCTGCCCCCGCTGACGAACAGGCTGACCATCGGGAAGAGCAACGCGGCGAGAAGGAGGATGCCGTAGATCGCCTGGTCGCGATCCCGGATGCGCTCTCGCAGGTGCAGCCTCGCCATCACTGAGCGCCGCTTGATCGTGGCCGGTTCGCTCACTTTTCGGGAACCCTCATGCCGAGCAAGCCGGTCGGCCTGAAGACCAGCACGCCGATCAGGATGCCGAAGATCACGACCTCTGTCCACTTGGAGCCGATGTAAGAGTCGCTGTAAGCCGCGATCAAGCCGATCAGCAGCCCGCCGATCGCGGCGCCGGGGATGTTGCCGATGCCGCCAAACACCGCGGACGTGAAGGCGATGAGGCCGGTCCGGAAGCCGGTCTGGTAGAAGACGTTGTTGAAGTACAGGCCCCAGATCAAACCGCCCGCCCCGGCCAGCAGGGCGCCGATGAAGAACGTGGCCGCGATGGTGCGGTTGATGTCGATCCCCATGAGCTGCGCGGCGTCGCGGTCCTGCGCGGTGGCGCGCATCGCCTTGCCGAGCTTTGTCCGGTTGATGAAGATGGCCAGGAGCGCAACGAGGATCACGGCCGTCACCACGACGAAGACATCCTTGAACGTGAAGAACACTCCGCCGATCGTGGCCTGGAAAGCCGCTCCGTGAGGAAGGATGTCAGGGAAATGGACCGATGCCGGTCCATGCCAGACGAACATGATGCCCTCGAGCACAAATGACATCCCGATCGCGGTGATCAGCGGCGCCAGGCGAGGCGCGTTCCGCAGCGGGCGGTAGGCGACACGTTCGATGGTGATGTTGATGCCTGCCATGATCAGCATCACGACCGGAAACACGAGCAGCAGGGCGATCAAGTTGACCGCCGAGAAATTGCTCTCGTCGATGGCGAAGAAGCCGAGAATCGCCGCCCCTATGTACGCGCCCATCGTGAACACGTCGCCGTGGGCGAAGTTGATGAGCTCGATGATCCCGTAGACCATCGTGTAGCCGAGGGCGACAAGCGCGTACATCGCGCCATCGGCGAGACCGAAGATCGTGACCTGGAGGAAGGCGGTGGGGTGGACCACGGCCTCGGTAGCCAGGAGGACGATCGCGGCGCCGCAGATGATGTAGAAGCCGTAGTCGGCGATGCTCATGCCGCCCAGCGCAAGAGACCTAAATCTCGTCAGCGCCGAGCCTCTGCTCCCAACCGTGCCCGCGTCCAGTGCCCCCTCCTTTAGCTAAAGGACGAGGAGGCCCCGAATGGGCCTCCTCGCTCGATTTTGGGCTACAGACTACTAGCTGGCCTTGGCGAAGTCGAACTGTGTCTTCCAGACAAAGCAGAGCTTTGCCTGCGCCTTGCCGCAGACGCCAGTGGAGTTGGCTGGATCGGTGACGCTCTGGACCGTGTAGATGGACACGATCTTCAGGCTGGTGTCGCCGTTGGCGTCGAAGTCGTAAGTGCCGATGACGCCGACGAATCCCTTGGTCTTGGCCATCTCGGCCCGGACCTGGTCGCGGGTAGGCATGCTGCCGTTCGCGTCGGTGATGGCGCGGCCGATCGCGGCCATCATTGCGTTGGCTGCGTCGTACGCCTGCATGGTGTAGCCGCCGAAGTCGTTCGCGCCGGTGAACTGCTTGCGGAATGCGTCGATGGTTGACTTGGCCCCGGGGACCTGAGTCGCGTCTGCGCCGGCCGAGGTGGCGTTGATGCCGAGCTCGTTGCCAGACGCCTGGTCGATGCAGTCCGTGGTCTCGATGCCGTCACCGCCCCCGAATGGGACGTCCCAGCCGAGGTCCTTCATCTGCTTGCGCGGGATGCAGATGTTCTGGTCGTCGGTGCCGCCCACGTAGACGCCCTGCGCGCCGGCGTTCTTGAAGTTGAGCAGGATCGACTTCCAGTCGCTCGTCGTCGCCTTCTGGTACTCGGAGTGCTTGGCCACGGTTCCGCCGAGCGTCTTGAACTGGGACTCGAAGGCGCCCGCGATGCCCACGCCGAACACCGTGCTGTCGTCCAGGATGCCGACGTTGTGGATGTTCAAGGTCTTGTACATGTAGGTGGCCATCGCCGGACCCTGGTAGTCGTCAGTCGTGACGACGCGCCAGTAGTTGTTGGCGTTGCCCGATCGGAGGTCCAGCGGGTGGTATGAGCAGCCTGCGATGTCCTTGGTGAGACACGGGTTGGTGTTGGACGGGCTGATCATCAGGAAGTGCTGCGGCGCGGCGATCGGGATCTCGGCCTTTGCCACGGCGGAGTTGTAAGGCCCGATCATGCCGAGGAACTTGTTGTCGCCGAGCATCGTCTGGACGTTTTCGACCCCGGCGTCGGCGGAGTAAGCGCCTTGCCGGCAGTCGTCGAAGCTCTGGTACGAGATGGTGTATCCGTTGACACCGCCGGCGGCATTCTTCTGGTCGACTGCGAACTTGACGCCGTTCGCCGTCGACTGGCCGCCCGTGGTACAGACCGGAAGGTCGGAGCCGATCTTGATCGTGCCCTTGCTGCCGCCGCCACCACCGCCGCTCCCGCCGCAGGCCACGGCGACCACGATCGCCACAGTGAGGACTACGAGTCCCCTAGCTCGAACCATATGGTTCCCCCTTGTGCTTGTTGGGAGGCCTAGCGCAAACCACACCGATGCCTCCCATCACTTGCCGCCCTCTTCCCAACTCGCGTCGGGGCGAGAGTGCGCCGGCGGCGAGTGCGGCCACATGGGATGGCCGAACTGCTACTCCGAGGCAAACTATTGACTTCCGAGGCCTCCGAAGTCAAGTCGAAGTTAAGGTGGCCGAACGTTCAGTACGGAAGACGGGTGCTGTAATCGACGGTGCCGGCCAGCTTCCAGGGCGTCCTGGGGTCCGTGCCGCCCGACTCGAAGATCGAGATCACACGGTTGGTCGTGTCCCCGGATGGGTCGAAACCCAGGCTCCCAGTCAGCCCCGCCAGCCCCGAGACCTGCCCCAGGTCCTGGGTCACCTTCGCCCTGTCCGGCAGGTCGCCCTGGGCATCCCGAATCGCGCGGTCGAGCGTCGCGTACAGGATGGCGGTTGCGTCGTACGCGACAACTGTGTACGGCCCGAAGTCGGACGTGTTGCCGAATGAGGCCTTGAAGTCGTGGAGTATGGCCTGGGCGCCCGGGCGTGACGTGGCGTCGATGATCGGCACGGTCGCGAAGATACCGGCCCCGTTCTCGCCCGCCAGCTGGACGCAGGCGGGGTCTTCCGCAATCCCGTCCGCGCCCAGGAACGGCGTGGCCTCGCCCACCCCGAACATCGCCTTCATCTGGGCCCTGATGGTGCAGCCGCCCATCCGGCTGGGACCCCCGTAGTAGATCGCCTGCGCGCCATCGGCTTTCATGGACTGTAGAAAAACTGTCGCGTCCGTGTTCTTGGGATCGAGGTCGAGGTGGCCCAGCACCGTCCCGCCGAGATTGGTCAACCGGGCGCTGAATGCGTCCACGAGGCCCTGCCCGTAGGCCTCGTGGTCAGAGATGACTCCCGCCCGCAGGATGTGAAGGGTGCTGAACGCGTAGTCGGCAGCGGCTGAGCCCTGCAGGTCGTCGGTGACCGAAAGACGGAAGAAGTTGTTGACGTGGGCCGGCCTGAGGTCGGCAGCCGGCGGCAGGCCCGCCATCTTGCACCCGATCTCCGTCCGCGCCGGGTTCAGGTTCGCCGGCATGAACACGTTCCTGGTCAGGCACGGGTTGCTGGTCGCGGGACTGATCATCGCCAGCCCGGCCTCGTTGGCGATGGGGATCTCCTTTCGCGCGACCGCTGCGTCGAAGGGCCCGACCATCGCCAGGACGCTCGGGTCGGCGACGAAGTCGCGAACGTTCGAAGCGCCTCGGTTGGGATCCGGGGCGCCGCCGCCGGCGTCGTCCGCGACCCGCAAGGCGACTCCGTACCCGTCCAGCGTCGGGTGGGTCTGGACGAAAAACCGGACGCCGTTGAGCGCCGGCACCGCGGCGCGGGCTTCGGCTCCGGACACCGGCAGGTCGACCCCGATGTGGATCGTTTTCGACTGCTGCGGCGCGGGCGGGGTCTCGCCGCAGGCGCTTCCCACCGTCAAGAGCGCGAGCGCCCCCACCAGGACGACGCGGTTCACGTCAGAGAGGATGACACCCGCTGCTCGTGCCGACCACTCCGTATACTCAGCATCCTTCTAGCCCACCTCCAGGCCATGGGAGCACGCCTCTTTGAAGACTGAAACCAGCGAACACCTCAAACCCCGCTCGCAGTATGGGGATGATGCCGTCCAGCTTGCGATCGCCGGAAAGTGGGACGAGGCGATGAAGCTGAACAAGTTCATCATCGACAACTTCGGTGCCGACGAGGAGACGCAGAACCGACTCGGCAAGGCGCTTTCGGAGCTGGGCAAGCTCAAAGAGGCGAAGGCGTCCTATGAGGTCGCGCTGAAGATCAACCCGATGAACTCGATCGCCAAAAAGAACGCCGCGCGCATCAATGCGCTGCTGCACCAGAAAGAAGGACTCAAAGTCGGCGGCACGCGTGTCGACCTCAACCTCTTCGTCGAGGAGATGGGGAAGACGGTGATCACCACGGTGGACTCGCCGCCGAGCGCCGACATCTGTTCCAAGGTTGCGGCCGGGGACGTGGCCGAGCTGAAGGTCGAGGGCGACTCCCTCGTGGCGGAGACCTCGCGCGGCGTCCGGCTCGGATTGCTCGAGGCCAAGCTCGCCCGGCGTCTGATCAAGTTCATGCGCGGCGGCAACCGCTACCAGGCGGGGGTGACCTCGTGCGACGTCAACACGGTCAAGCTGATCGTTCGCGAGACCTACCAGGATCCTCACTTCGCGGGCAAGCCGAGCTTTCCGATGCGGCGCAAGCGCGAGGTGGAGTTCCGCCCGTACACGAAGGAGAGCCTGCTCACGCGCGGCGCGGAGGTCTTCGCCGAGGACGAAGAGGAAGAGGCGCTCGTCGAGACGCCCGCGGGCGACGACCTGGAAGAAGGAATGCACGCGGTCGAGGACGAGGGCGAGGCGCTCGACTTCTCGGAGGACGCCGATGCCGATGCAGAGGACGAGGATGAAGACGAGAGCTGACGATCCAGCGGCTGCGGCCCGGAGGTTTCTTCACCGACCGTAGTCCTTCGGTGACGCCTCAGCTGGGCGGCGTGCCCGGCTTTCGGGACCTGCTCCCGCTCGAGGCGGAGATCCTTCGCGAAGCTCAGGAATCGCTTCTGGCCGAGATGCGGCGTTGGGGCTACCGCCACGTGATCACTCCCCTTGTCGAGAACATGGACGTCCTCGACCTCGGCCTCGGGGTCGAGCAGCGGCGCCGCCTGTTCAAGTTCGCCGACGGCCGGGGCGACATGGTGGCGCTCGTAGGTGAGCGGACGGTGCCCGTGGCGCGGCTGGTGGCGGGCAAGCTGCGCTCCGCTCCGTTGCCGCTGAGGCTGTGCTACGCCGGTCCGGTCCTCTCGACTGACGAGGGCCGTTTCCAGCAGCGCCGGGAGACGTACCAGGTCGGCGCCGAGCTGGTCGGCGCGTCCGGCCCGGTCGCGGACGCGGAGGTGATCGCCCTGGCGGCCCGGTGCATGGAGGCGACGGGCATCCGCCGCTACCAGCTCGACGTCGGCCACGCAGAGTTCTTCCACGGGATCATGGACGCGGTCCGGCTGCCTGACGAGGTGAAGGCCGGCGTCCGCGCCGCCCTGGCGGCCCGCGACTTCGTCGCCCTCGAATCGCTGCTCGAAGGCACTCCGCTGAAGTCCGCCGAGCACGAGCTGCTCCTGCGCTTCCCGGCGCTGAGAGGCGGCCCGGAGATCCTCGACGCGGCGGGCGGTCTCGTGCGCAACCGCCGCTCGGAGGCTGCCCTCGCCGAGCTCGCCCAGGTCCGCGACCTGCTCGTGGCGCATGGCATCGGCGACGTGGTCAACCTCGACCTCGGCGCGATCCGCGACTTCGACTACTACACGGGGGTGATCTTCGAGGGGTACGGGCCGGATTTCGGACGCCCGGTCGCCCAGGGCGGCCGTTACGACGCGCTGCTCGCGCGGTTCGGCCGGCCTGCGCCGGCCACTGGTTTCAGGATCCAGCTCGACCTGGTCTCGGAGATGCTCACGCGCTCGCCACGGCCGCCGGGGCTGAAGCCGGTCGACGCAGGGCTCGCCTGGACGGCGCCGGGCCTCAACACCGCGCTCCGCCTGGGCTCGACCCTTCGCCTATTCGGGATGCGGGCGGTGGTGGACACCGAATCGCGGACGCAGAGCGAGGCGAAGGCATGGTGGCGCGCGGTCGGCGCTGCAAACCTCGTGTACTGCCGGAGCGACGGGGACGTGTCGTGGTCCACGGAGGGACAGAGGACCAGAAACCTGCCGCCGGAGCAGGTGGCCGCTCGGTTGGCGGGACGCGGGGCATGACACGAGACGAGACGGTCTCGATCGCCATTCCGACCGGAGTGCTGACGGGCGGCGCGCTGCGGCTCCTCACGAAGTCGGGCCTGGCGCGCATGAGCGCGGAGGAGCTGGGCCGGCGACTGCTCGTCGATCAGTCGGGCGTGCGCGTGATCCTCGTCCGACCCGCCGACGTGCCGGCGTACGTCGACCATGGTGCGGCGGACCTTGGCATCGTCGGCAAAGACATCCTGTGGGAGTCGCCGGGCTCGCACTACGAGCTCGTCGACCTGCGTTTCGGCGACTGCCGCCTCGTCCTCGCCGTGCCGAGCACCTCGCAGCTCAACGGGCCCGAAACGTGGCCGCCGTTGCTGCGGATCGCGACCAAGTACCCGCGCACCACGTCGGCGTGGTTCGAGGCGCGCGGCCAGGCGGTCGAGGTGGTGAGGCTGCACGGCTCGGTGGAGCTTGCGCCGCAGGTCGGACTGGTCGATGGAATCGTCGACCTCACCGCGACGGGTCGGACGCTGCGCGAGAACCGGCTGCGTATCGCGGCGGAGCTCGGCGCCTCCACCGCCCGGCTGATCGCGAACCAGGCGAGCCTCAAGACGCGGACCGCCGCGGTGCAGTCGGTCGTTTCGAGGCTGAGGGAGGCGGCCGGCCTTGACCGTTAAGAGATTCGACGTCGGCTCGTGGCTCGATTCACCCCTTTCCCGGCGGCGCATGGACCTGTCGCAGTTTGCGCGCGAGCGGGCCGCGGTGGCGGAGATCTGCGCTCGCGTCCTGGCAGAAGGCGACGAGGCGCTCCGCGAGCTCGGCAAGCGATTCGACGGGTGGGCGCCCGGCGCGGGCGAGTCCTTCGAAGTTCCGAAGCGCGACCTTCGCGTCGCCGCCGACCGGCTGCCGGCTGCAGACCGCGCCGCCCTCGAGTTCGCAGCGCAGCGCATCCGTGACTTTCACGAGCGACAGGTGGAGGGCGGATCGGTGGGATCGCCTGGATTGAAGCTTCTCACGCGTCCGGTCAAGCGCGCGGGCGTCTACGCGCCGGGCGGCCGGGCGTCGTATCCGTCCACCGTGCTGATGACCGTCATTCCCGCGCGTGTGGCGAAGGTCGCGAAGGTGGTTCTGGCGACGCCGCCTCGGGCCGACGGCAGCGTGCCGACGGCGATCCTTGCCGCCGCGCACATCGCCGGCGTGGACGCCGTGTACAGGATTGGTGGTGCCCAGGCGATCGCGGCCCTCGCCTATGGGACCGCGAGCATCCCGCGCGTCGACGTGGTCGCCGGCCCGGGCAACATCTACGTGACGCTAGCCAAGAAGGAAGTGTTCGGTTCGGTCGGCGTGGATGGGATCGCGGGACCGACCGAGCTCGTCGTCGTCGCAGATGGCGCGGCGCGGCCAGACTTCGTCGCGGCCGACCTCGCCGCACAGCTGGAGCACGACCCCCTGGCCTGGGGCGTGCTCGTCACCGACTCGGTGCAGCTCGCCGACCGGGTCGAGGAAGAGCTCGAGAGCCTCCTCCGCGGGCTCGAGCGGGCGGAGATCATCCGCCAGGCGAACTGCTGCGTCATCGTGGCGGATGACATGGAGCAGGCGATCCACGTCGCGGACGACTTTGCGCCAGAGCACCTGTTGATCGTCGCCGCGGACGCCGACCGCCTCGCGGCCCAGGTGCACAACGCCGGTGCGGTGTTCGTGGGCGCCTACGCGACCGTGCCGCTGGGGGACTACGCCGCGGGACCCAACCACACCCTGCCGACTTCGGGCGCCGCCAGGTTCGCGTCTCCGCTTGGCGTGCACACGTTCTTGAAGAGGATGAGCGTGCTGAGCCTCAACCGCGGCGACCTGGAAACGCTGCGCGAGGCGAGCGTGCGCCTCGCCGAGATGGAAGGTCTGGGCGCGCACGCCCACGCAATCGAGGTGCGACTTGAATAGAAAGGGCCAGGTGGCTCGCAAGAGCAAGGAGACGCAGCTCAAGGCCAGGGTCGACCTCGACGGCCGAGGTCGTACAGGCGTCTCGACCGGGCTTCCGTTCCTCGACCATATGCTCGAGCAGGTCGCGCGCTACGGCGGCTTTGACATGAAGCTCACCGGCACGGGGGACCTTCACGTGGACCCGCATCACCTCGTCGAGGACGCGGCCATCGTGCTGGGCCAGGCGCTCTCGCAGGCACTGGGCGACCGCTCAGGCATCAGGCGCTTCGCGTCCGCTTACGCGCCGCTCGACGAATCGCTGGCGCGTGTGGTGGTCGACCTCGGCCAAAGGCCGTTCCTTTCGTACAACGTCCCGTTGCGGGGACGCATCGGAACAGTGGAGTCGGAGGTGCTCGACGAGTTCTGGAAGGCGCTGTCGATCCACCTCGGCGCGACGATCCACGTCGACCTGATCCGCGGACGCAACCGCCACCACATCGCGGAGGCGACCTTCAAGGCGCTGGGCCTGGCGCTGCGCGACGCCATGGCGCCGGGCGGGTCGGACGGCGTTCCGTCGTCGAAGGGATTGCTGGGTTGATCGCGATCGTCGACTACGGGGTCGGCAACATCCGCTCGGTGGAGCGGGCGCTGATCCATGTCGGCGCGGAGGCTCGCCTCACAGCCGACCAGGGGGAGCTCGAGCGCGCGGATGGCATCGTCCTGCCTGGGGTCGGGGCGTTCGCGCCGGCCCTCGCGAAGCTCTCCGAGCATGGCCTCGGCCGCACGGTGGTCGAGCTGGCCAGGCGGGGCAAGCCGGTGCTCGGCGTGTGCCTCGGCTACCAGCTGATGTTCGAGGAGTCGACCGAGCACGGCCGGCACGAGGGTTTGGGCTTGCTTCCAGGGCGCGTGGTCGAGGTGGCGGGCAGCGAGCGACTGCCGGTCATCGGCTGGTGCCGCACGACGCAGACAGCGCCTTCGCCGCTGTGGAACGGCATCGCCGACCACTCCTACTTCTACTTCGTGCACTCGTTCACGCCTGACGCCCCGCGCGATTCCATCGGCTGCTCCGACCACTCGCCCGGAGCCGCGGCCGCCAGGGGCAACCTGATGGGCACGCAGTTTCACCCGGAGAAGAGCGGGGCGGACGGGCTGCGGATCTACGCGAATTTCGTCGGCCTGTGCTCATGAATTCCACGTGCCTTTGAGAGGCGCCTGATGCCCGCCAAGCGCGTGATCCCGTGCCTCGATGTCACCGACGGACGCGTCGTCAAAGGCGTCCGCTTCAAGGACCTTCGGGACGCCGGCGATCCGGCCGAGCTCGCAGCGGCCTACGACCGCGAGGGCGCGGACGAGATCGTCTTTCTCGACATCACCGCTTCCTCGGACGCGCGGAAGATCCTCCTCGACGCGGTGGAAAGGACGGCCGACCAGGTGTTCATTCCGCTAGCTGTGGGCGGCGGAGTGCGCAGCGTGGATGACATGGCGCAGCTGCTGACCCATGGCGCGGACAAGGTCTCGGTGAACACTGCGGCACTTGCCGAACCCACGCTGCTCACACGCTGCGCCGAGGTCTTTGGATCCCAGTGCGTCGTCCTGGCGATCGACGCGCGCAAGCGCGATGACGGAATCGGCTGGGAGGTGTACAGCCACGGCGGCAGGCGGGCGACCGGCCTCGACGCCGTCGAGTGGGCTGCTGAGGGCGAGCGGCTCGGAGCGGGAGAGATCCTGCTCACGTCGATGGACTACGACGGGACGCACGCGGGCTACGACATCGAGCTGACGCGCGCGGTCAGCGGCGCCGTGCGGCTGCCGGTCATTGCATCGGGCGGCGCCGGCTCGGCGCGGCACATGTACGAGGCGCTGACCGACGGCGGCGCGGACGCAGCACTCGCCGCGTCGGTGTTCCATTTCGGAGAGCTGTCGATCGGTGACGTGAAGCAGGAGTTGATGGCCCTGGGCCTGGAGGTGAGGCAGTGAATCCGGACTTCTCGAAAGGGCTGGTGCCTGCAGTCGTGCAGAACGCAGAGACGGGCAAGGTCCTGATGCTGGCCTACCTGGACGAGGAGTCGTGGAGGAAGACCCGCGAGACGGGACGGGCGTGGTTTCACTCCCGCGAGCGGGGCCTGTGGGAGAAGGGCGCAACGTCGGGCAACACGATGGAGGTCGTGGAGGTGCGCCTCGACTGCGACCTGGACACCGTGCTGCTGCGGGTGAAGCCGGCGGGCCCGGCGTGCCACACCGGCGCCGAGTCGTGCTTCTTCAACGAACCCGAACAGTCCGTTTGATTCACGCCGCTGACGCCAACGGAGCCTAATTTCGCGCTGGCATACCTCCCGTTGGATACAGCGAGGCGAAATCCGGCGGGCTGGCTGGCGCATGTTTATGCAGTTAGTTGTATACTCATGCACCCGTGGCGAAGAAGCTCAGGGTAGGGGTCGCCGGCGCAAACGGGTACGCGGGCATGACCGCGGTTCACCTCCTCGCGCGGCATCCGGGCGTGGAGCTGGCACAGCTCACCTCGCGCTCGTTCGCCGGTAAACCCTACTCCGGGGTCTTTCCGCTTCTCGACCTGGCCGGCGAGTTCCTCGCTGAGCCGTCGATCGACGGCCTCGACGTCATCTTCAGCTGCCTGCCGCACAACGTCGGCGCGGCGAAGGTGGGCGGGTGGCTCGAAGCAGGGGTGCGAGTCATCGACATGAGTGCCGACTTCCGTCTGCACGACGCTTCTCAATACCCGAGGTGGTACAGGCAGCCTCACCCCGCGCCGGCGCTGCTCGGGAAGGCGGTGTTCGGGCTGCCGGAGCTGCACGCCAAGGAGCTTCACGGTGCGGAGCTGGTCGCCGTGCCCGGCTGCTACTCGACCGCGTCGATCCTGGCCCTGGCGCCCGCTGTGTCGGCGGGACTCGTCGGGTCGGACATCGTGGTCGACGCGAAGTCGGGCGTGAGCGGGGCGGGCCGGTCGGTCGGCCTCGGCACGCACTTCAGCGAGGTGAACGAATCGCTTCACGCATACGCGATCGACGGGCACAGGCATCTGGCGGAGATCGTCCAGGAGCTGGACGGTGCATCGGTCACTTTCGTGCCTCATCTCGTGCCTATGACGCGGGGCATCCTCGCCACCTGCTACTTCGACCTCAAAGGCTCACCCTCCGAGCTGGAAGACGCGTATCGCGAGTTCTACGCGGATCAGCCTTTTACCAAGGTCGTGGACAACACTCCCGCGACCAAGCTCGCCACCCACTCGAACCTCTGCCTGGTCAACGTCGCCGCCCAGGGCCGCAAGGCCGTGGTGACGGCGGCGCTCGACAACCTGGTCAAGGGCGCGTCGGGGCAAGGCGTGGAGTGCTTCAACATCGCATTCGGCTTCGACCGCACGACGGCGTTGGTGGGGCCGGTCCAGTGGCCGTGACCTACGCCCGAGGATTTCGGGCCGGCACCGCGGCGTGTGGGATCAAGGCGTTCACGGCGGGCGCGTCGGCGATCCCGAGCGGTCAGAGGGACGACCTGTGCGTGATCCACTCCGCCTACCCGTGCGACACGGGTGGCGTTTTTACGACCAACAAGGTCAAGTCCGCGTCGGTCGTGATCGACCAGCTGCACCTTCAGCGAAACCGCGTGCAGGCCCTGACCATCAACTCGGGCAACGCCAACGCGTGCACGGGGGCGCAGGGTTTCAAGGACGCGCTGCTCATGGCGAAGCTCTCCGCGGATCGCCTCGACCTCGACCCCGACCAGGTGCTCGTCAGCTCGACCGGCGTCATCGGCCGGTTCCTCCCCATGGAAGCGATCAAGTCGGGCATCGCAGAGGCGTGCGGCAGGCTGAGCGACACCGCCGGCGTCGATGCGGCGCGCGCGATCATGACCACTGACACCGTGCCCAAGACGGCGCAGCTCGACGTCGAGATCGGCGGCGCGAGCGTCCGGGTCGGCGGGATGTGCAAGGGCTCGGGGATGATCCACCCCAACATGGCGACGATGCTCGCGTACGTCACGACGGACGCCGCGGTTGAGCCTGGCCTGATGTCGACGCTCGTCAAGCCAGTCGCCGACCGCAGCTTCAACCAGGTCACCGTCGACGGCGACAGCTCGACCAACGACAGCTTCCTGCTCCTCGCCAACGGGGCGGCCGGCAACACGCCGATCCGGGCCGGCACAGCCGAGGCCGAGCGCCTGAGGGCCGCAATGGAGCAGGTCGCCCGCGAATTGTCGAGAGCGATCGCGCGCGATGGCGAGGGGGCGACGAAGCTGATCACCGTCAGGGTGGCCGAGGCGCTGTCCGCCGCCGACGCCCGGACCGCGGCTCGCGCGGTCGCGTCTTCGAGCCTGGTCAAGACGGCGGTTCACGGCGGCGACCCGAACTGGGGCCGCATCGTCTGCGCGCTCGGCTACAGTGGCGCCGAGCTTGCGCTCGACCGCCTGCACCTGACTGTTGGAGGGCTGGTCGTGTTCGAGCGCGGAGCCGGCGTCGACGTGGACCTGGGGGCTGTCCGGCGGGCCTTTGAGCAGCCGGAAATCGAGATCGTGGCCACGCTCGGGCTCGGACAGGGGACCGCCGAGTCCTGGGGCTGCGACTTATCGGAGGAGTACGTGCGAATCAACGCCGACTACACGACATGACGCTGACAGTCGAAGAGCGCGCCAAGGTCCTGGTCGAGGCGCTGCCCTACATCAAACGGTTCCATGGCCAGACCGTGGTGATCAAGGTTGGCGGGAACGCGATCGACCGCGCTCGCGACGAGACGCTGCTCGACGTCGTGCTGTTGCGCTACGTCGGCATGCAGCCGGTGCTGATCCACGGTGGCGGTCCCGAGATCAGCGCGATGAGCGAACGGCTCGGCCTGAAGCCGGAATTTCGCAACGGGCTACGCATCACCGACGAGAAGACGATGGAGGTCGTGAAGATGGTGCTGACCGGCAAGGTCAGCCCCGACCTGGTCGCGGCGATCCACCGGCTGGGCGGCCAGGCCGTCGGCATGAGCGGCGAGGACGGGCCGACGATCATCGCGGAGCCGCTCGACGAGTCGATGGGATTCGTCGGCAAGGTGACCCAGGTCAACAAGGAGCCGATCACCGCGCTCCTGTCGCGAGGCTACATCCCGGTCATCGCATCAATCGGCCTCGGCTACGACGGCCACGCGTACAACATCAACGCTGACACGGTCGCGGCGGAAATTGCAGTCGCGCTGAAAGCGGCCAAGGTCATCCTGCTCACGGACGTCGCGGGCGTGCTGGGAGCCGATGGCGAGGTGGTGGCGGTGCTGTCCAAGGACGACGCGCGGCGGCGCATCGAGAAAGGTGAGGTGACCGGCGGCATGATTCCGAAGCTCGAGGCCTGCCTGCGCGCGCTGGATGGCGTGCCGCTGGCGCACATCGTCGACGGCCGCACGAAGCACGCGCTTCTGCTCGAGCTGTTCACCGAGGCGGGAATCGGGACGATGGTGACGCCGTGACGGATCCTTTCCGGATAGTCCGGACCATCCGGGGTTCTGCGCCAAGGTTGTGCGGTGTTAGTCCGGACTATCCGAGGATGTGGCGCTCCACATGGTGAACACTCCTGAGCTTGCCGACCGCTACCTGATGCAGACCGGGCGCAGGCTGCCTGTCACGTTTGTGCGCGGCCGCGGCTGCCTGGTCTACGACGACACGGGGCGGGAGTACCTCGACCTGGTCGCGGGGATCGCGGTGAATCTGCTGGGCCACGCGCACCCCGAAGTCGCGGCGGCGGTCAGCAAGCAGGCCGGCGAGCTCATCCACACCTCCAACCTGTACTTCACCCAGCCGCAGGTAGAGCTGGCCCAGCGGCTCGTCGAGCTGTCGTTTCCCTCGCGCGCCTTCTTCTGCAACTCGGGTGCCGAGGCCAACGAGGCCGCGATCAAGCTCGCGCGCAAGTGGGGTGCCAGGAATCGCGACGGGGCGTTCGAGATCATCACGACGACCGGCTCCTTTCATGGCCGGACGCTTGCCACAGTAACGGCGGGCGGTCAGCCCAAGTACTCCGACCCGTTCAAACCGCTGCCCGACGGTTTTGTCCACGTGGCATATAACGATTTCGAAGCGATCGAGTCGGCCACCACTCAGAAAACAGTCGCGGTGATGCTCGAGCCGGTGATGGGCGAGATCGGGATCATCCCCGCCGCGCCCGGCTACCTGAAGCGCGTACGCGAGTGGTGCGACAAGAAGAACCTGCTCCTGATCCTCGACGAGGTGCAGACCGGTCTCGGCCGCACCGGCCGGTGGTTCGCGCACCAGCACGCCGGCATCGAGCCGGACGTGATGACGCTCGCGAAGGGCCTGGGCGGCGGGATTCCGATCGGCGCCTGCCTGGCCAACCCTCGCGCCGACGTGTTCGAGCCGGGCGACCACGGCTCGACTTTCGGAGGCAACCCGCTCGCCTGCGCCGCCGCCGCGACCGTCCTGCACGTGATCGAGCGCGACGGCCTGGTGGGCCACGCCGCCGAGATGGGAGAGCTGCTGCACTCTTCACTCGGCGACCTTGGCGCGAAACAAGTTCGCGGCCTCGGCCTGATGCAGGCCTTTGAATTCGAGGAGGCGAAAGCGAAGCCGTTCCAGCAGGCCTGCCTCGAGGCCGGCCTGATCGTCAACGCCGTCGACGACCACTCCGTACGCCTCGTGCCGCCCCTCATCCTCACCGCCAACGAGATCGAGCGCGCGCACGCCGTGATGGAGAAGGGGGCCGGCTGACCGCGACCAAGGCCGAGCGCCACAGCGCGATCCTCGACCTTGTCAATCGTGGATCGGTGCACACCCAGCAGGAGATCGCCGCGGCGCTCGCGCGGCGCGGAGTGCGCGCCACTCAGGCGACCATCTCGCGTGACATCCAGGAGCTGGGCCTGGTCAGGTCCGGGAGCGGCTATCGCAGCTCGGCCGCGCTCGTGCGCGAGCTCGTCCTGTCCGTTGAGGTGGTCGAGCCGATGGTCGTGATCAAGACCCCACCCGGCACCGCGAACCTGGTCGCGCGCCGCATTGACGAGGCCGGCCTTCCCGGCGTCGCGGGCACGGTCGCCGGCGACGACACGATCATCGCCGTGCTGCGCAAGCCCGCCGCAGGCCGCGCCCTGAAGCAGCTGCTCGTCAATGCCGACTAAAAAGCTCGTGCTCGCCTATTCGGGCGGGCTCGATACCTCGGTCGCGATCCGGTGGCTCAAGGACCAGGCCTGGGACGTGATCGCGTTCACGGTGGACCTGGGCGAGAAGAAAGACCTCGATGCGATCCAGGCGCGGGCCCTGAAGACGGGCGCCTCGGCCGCGTACGTCGCCGACGGCAGGATCCCGTTCCTCCAGCTCTTCGTGTGGCCGTCGCTGCAGGCAGGCGCCGTGTACGAGAAGGAATACCCGCTCGCCACCGCGCTGGGGCGGCCGCTGATCGCCGCGATGATGGTCGAGGTGGCCCGCCGCGAGGGCGCGCAGGCGGTCGCGCACGGCTGCACCGGAAAGGGCAACGACCAGGTCCGCTTCGACGTCGCGACCGCGGCCCTGGCGCCCGACCTCCAGGTCGTGGCGCCCGTGCGGGAGTGGGGGATGAACCGCGATGACGAGATCGAATACGCGACCAGGCACGGGATCGAGGTGCCGGCAACGGTGCGGTCTCCCTACTCGACGGACGAGAACCTGTGGGGCCGCTCCATCGAAGCCGGCGTGCTCGAGGACCCGTGGGCCGAACCGCCGAAGGACGTGTACGCCTGGACGCGGGATCCGCGCCTTTGTCCTGACGAACCGACGTACATCGAGGTCGGTTTCAAGGAGGGGATCCCAGTCGCGCTGGATGGAAAGCCAGCGTCCGCGCAGGATCTCGTCACGACCCTGAACCGGGTCGGGGGCGAAAACGGGGTCGGCCGGATCGACCACCTCGAGAACCGGTTGATCGGGATCAAGTCGCGGGAGATCTACGAAGCTCCGGCCGCGGTCCTGCTTCTCCAGGCCCACCAGACGCTGGAGGACATCACGCTGCCCAAGGAGGTCGCAAGGTTTAAGGACCTCGTCGCGCAGCAGTGGGCGCAGATGGTCTACGACGGCCTCTGGTTCAGCCCTCTGCGTGACGCCCTGTACGCGTTCGTCGCCGAGACGCAGCGACACGTCACCGGCGACGTGCGCCTGAAGCTGTACAGGGGCTCGTCGCAGGTCGTCGGACGCAAGGCGCCTGAGCAGCTGTATCAGCTGTCGCTCGCGACCTACGGCAAGGGCGACGAGTTCGACCAGTCAGCGGCCGCCGGCTTCATCAAGCTGTGGGGCATGGGGGTGCGCACGTCGGCGCGCGTGCAGGGCCGGCTCCACGCGCGCGACTTCGGCAAGTTGCTGGGCGACGCGAAGAGGCTGACGCCATAGCGAAGCCAGAAGCGGCGTCCCCATCCGGCCGGGCCGCGTCGCGGCCGGGCCACCTTCCCCGGCAAGCGGGGAAGGGAAAACTGTGGGGCGGGCGCTTCCGCCGCGGCATGCTGCCCGAGCTCGAGCGGTTCTCGTCATCGCTGACGATCGACTACGAGCTCTACCCGTACGACATCGCCGGAAGCATCGCCCACGCGCGAGGCCTGGCCGCCGCGGGGGTGCTTTCGAAGTCACGGCTTGTCGCGATCGAGCGCGGCCTGCGCCGGATCAAGCGCGAGCTGGACGAGGGCGAGTTCAAGTTTCGGCCCTCGGACGAGGACATCCACACCGCGGTCGAGCGCCGGCTGACCGAGATCACGCCCGCGGGCCCGGCGCTGCACGCGGGGAGGTCTCGCAACGACCAGGTGGCGCTCGACCTGAGGCTCTACTGCCGCGACGCCGCGGTGGAGGCGATCGCTTCAGTGGCGCAGCTGATCGCGGTGTTGGCCGCCAAAGCCGCCGCGCATGCGGCGTGGATCATGCCCGGCTACACCCATCTCCAGCGCGCGCAGCCCGTGACGGTCGGCCACCACCTCCTGGCTCACGCCGAGCCGCTGCTCCGGGACGCGCAGCGTTTCCGCCGTGCCTGTGACGCTGCGGGTCAGATGCCGCTGGGCTCGGGCGCCCTGGCGGGATCCACGCTGCCACTCGACCGGCGCGTGGTGGCCAGGGAGCTCGGGATGGAGACCCTGACCGAGAACAGCATGGACGCGGTCTCGGACCGCGACTTCGCGCTCGACCTCACATACGCGTGTGTCTCTTCTTCGATCCACCTCAGCCGTCTCGGCGAGGACATCGTGCTGTGGGCGAGCGCCGAGTTCGGCTTCGTCCGGCTGGCGGACGAGATCGCCACCGGCTCGAGCCTGATGCCGCAGAAGAAGAACCCCGACATCGCCGAGCTCCTGCGCGGACGCGCGGGCCGTTCGATCGGCGGGCTGGTCGCTCTGGCGACCGTGCTCAAGGGCCTTCCGCTCGCCTATGACCGCGACCTCCAGGAGGACAAGCCGGCGCTCTTTGCCGCGGTGGAGAACGTGCTCGATTCCCTGGGCGCTGCCGCGTTGCTGGTCGAGCACCTCGAGTTCGACCGGGCGCGCCTCGCGGCCGCCGCGGCCGACCCCGGATTGCTCGCCACCGACGCTGCCGAGGAACTGGTGCGGTCGGGAGTCGCCTTCCGCAAGGCGCACGAGACCGTCGGCCGCCAGGTCCGCGACGGCAAGTTCGCCGCGCCCTGGCCGGCGAAGGCCTCACTCGCCAGGCGGGACCTGCCCGGGGCTCCCAACCCGAAGCGCGTCGCGGCTCGGGCGAGGGAGCTGCGTCAGGAAGCCGCCGTCCTGAGCCGCTGGGCCGAGAAGCACCCTCCAACCCTGCCCACTTAGTAGAGTTCGGGCCGCCATGCTGCTCGCGATCGACGTCGGCAACACCAACGTGACCTTGGCCCTTTTCGACGGAGAGCGGCTGGCCGCGGACTGGCGCCTGACCTCGCGCCGGGAATGGACGGCCGACGAGCTGGCGGTCGAGCTGCGCCAGCTGTTCGAGCTGCGGGGCTTCGAGCTTGAAAACGTCACCGGGGTCGTGATCTCGAGCGTGGTCCCGACGATCAACCCCGCCCTGGTCGAAGCCTCCCGGCGCTACCTGAAATGCGAGCCGGTGATGGTCGGCCCCGGCGTGAAGACCAGTGTCCGGATCCGCTACGACAACCCGAAGGACGTTGGCGCCGACCGGATCGCCAACGCCCTGGCCGCCTATACGAAGTACGGCGGCCCGATCGTCGTGATCGACTTCGGGACCGCCGTCACATACGACGCGATCAACGCCGAGGGCGACTACCTCGGCGGCGCCATCGCGCCCGGCGTCGAGATCTCACTGGACGCGCTCGTCTCCCAGACCGCGATGCTGCGCCGGGTCGAGCCGGTGGCCCCGGACACGGTGATCGGACGCAACACGGTCGCCTCCATCCAGTCCGGCCTGGTCTGGGGGTTCGTCGCCCAGGTCGAGGGCATGGTCAAACGAATGGTCGACGAGCTGGGCGGTAAAGCCCGGGTGGTGGCGACTGGCGGCCAGGCTTCCCTTGTCGCCGGCCTGACCCATGTGATCGAAACCACCGACCCGTTGCTGACCCTCGATGGTTTACGGCTTATCTACGCTCAAAATTCTGACGGGGGTGCTAGATAAGAGCCCGCCATGGTCCACCTCTACGTGCTTGATCGCGACCTGCCCGCCGGCCTGGCTGCGACCGGGTTGGAGACCGAAAGGCTTCCCGATCCGGCCGCCGTGGAACACCCGGCGCTGATCCTGCTCGGGCCTGGCCAGAAGGCGCCAACCGAACTGGCCGCCATCGCCATCGAGCTGCCGCCCGACGCATCTCCTGTGGCGCTGCGGGAGCTGGTCCGGGTGGCGATGGAAAACGCCGCCCTGAAGCAGCAGGTGACCGAGCTGGAGAGCGAGGCGCATCGCCGGCACCGCCAGTTCCGCGAGCTCAACCGTATCGGCATCGCGCTTTCGGCCGAGAAGGACATCGAGCGGCTGCAGTCTTTCATCCTCACGACCATGCGCCAGCTGACCCACGCGGACGGGGCAAGCCTGTGGCTGAAGATGGACGAGGAGGGCGAGCCCAAGCTTTTCCTCGCGTCGAGCCAGAACCACTCGATCGACAAGAGCACTTACTCGGCCTTCAAGGTGCCCGTCGACGAGAGGACGGTCGTCGGCTACACGGTCTCGGTCGGCAAGAGCCAGACCTACGACGACGCGTACAACCCGCCGCCCGGCAAGCCGATCGGCGGTAAGAGCTTCGACGCGCAGTTCGGCTACCGGACCAAGTCGATGCTCACCGTGCCGATGCGCAACTACAACAACGAGGTCGTCGGCGCGGTGCAACTGATCAACGCAAAGCGCCGCTTCGAGACACGTCTGACCGTCGACACGGTCGAAAGCGAGGTCATCAGCTTCCAGCCGGACGACGTGGAGATGATCGAATCGATCGCCAGCCAGGCGGCGGTCGCGCTCGACAACAAGACCCTGATCGACTCGATCCAGGCGCTGTTCGACGGTTTCGTGCAGGCGAGCGTCACCGCGATCGAGCAGCGAGACCCGAGCACGGCGGGTCATTCCGGCCGCGTCGAGGGGCTCACGACGCGGCTCGCTCGCATGCTCAACGAGATCGGGACCGGCAAGTTCAGCGAGTTCTTCATGAGCGACGACCAGCTGAAAGAGCTGCGCTACGCGTGCCTGCTCCACGACTTTGGCAAGGTCGGCGTGCGCGAGCACATCCTCATCAAGGCCAAGAAGCTCATCCCCGGCCAGCTCGAGGTGATCCAGTCGCGCTTCGAGTTCATCGAGCGGTCGGTGCAGGTCAAGTACGCGACCGAGAAGCTCGAGGCGATGCGGGCGGGCAAAAACGGTTCCACACTCGCGGAGATCGATCATCGCCTCGAGGAGGAGTTGAAGAAGCTCGACGAGTGGATAAGGAGCATCGCCTCGGCCAATGAGCCGACAGTGATGCCCGAGGACAAGGCGTCGATGCTGGAGTTCCTTTCTCAGCAGACCTACTACGACATCGCCGGCCGCGCGCATCCGATGCTCGAGCCGCAGGAGTTTCGCTTCTTGAGCATCCGCAAGGGCACGCTCGACCCACAGGAAAGGCTCGAGATGGAGTCACACGTCACCCACAGCTTCCACTTCCTGACCAAGATTCCGTGGACGCCGGTGATGAGGGGCATCCCGGAAATCGCTTACGGTCATCACGAGAAGCTCGACGGCTCCGGCTATCCGCGCGGATTGACCGGGGACCAGATCCCGATCCAGGCCCGCATGATGACGATCTCCGACATCTACGACGCGTTGACGGCGCAGGACCGGCCCTACAAGAGGGCGGTCCCTCCCAGCACCGCGCTCGACATCCTGCGCGAAGAGGCGAAGCAGGGCAAGCTGGACGAAGACCTGCTCGAGGTCTTCATCACCAAGAAGATCTACCAGCCGGTCGGCCTGCGATGAGGATCAAGTTCTGGGGCACGCGGGGCACCCGGCCCACGCCGGGCCGCCGGACGCTTCGCTACGGCGGCAACACGACGTGCATCGAGGTTCGGGACAAGGAAAACAATCTTCTGATCATCGATTCGGGGTCGGGCATCGCCGAGCTCGGGACCACGTGCAGCCCGACCGAGCCGCTGCAGGCTCACCTCCTCATCACGCACACGCACCTCGACCACATCCAGGGTTTTCCTTTCTTCCTGCCTGCCTTCGTGCCTGGCACGACGTTGACGATCGTGGGACCGGCGGGCTCCGCCAAATCGCTCCAGGCGGCTTTCGCCGACCAGACAGACCCCGCCTACTTTCCCGTGCGCTTGAGCCACATGCCGGCGGAGATGGAATTCATCGAGCGCAACCCGGGCGAGACGTTCGAGGTCGGCGCGCTGCGCATCACGCCGCACCTGTTGATGCACCCGATCCCGACGTTCGGCTACCGCATCGACGAAGGCTCGTCGAGATTCAGCTTTGCCACCGACAACGAGATCGCGCTGTTCAACAGCGGCACCAACGGCACGCTGAAGGACCTCGCGAACTGGTGCCGGGACTCCGACCTCCTCGTCCACGACGCGCAGTACAGCGCGGAGGAGTACAAGACGCACGCGGGATTCGGGCACTCGACGTATGAGGAATCGCTTGCGCTCGCCGAGCAGGCAGGCGTGAAGGAGCTCGCTTTCTTCCATCACGACCCGCAGCATTCGGATACCGACGTCGACGCGCTCATCGAGCAGGCGCTCGGCAACCACCGCGCGGCAGGCGGTGCGGACGTGAGCTCGTTCCCGGCCGCCGAGGAACAGGAGCTTGCTCTTTAGCCGCTAACCTTTTCCGAATCGTGACGGAAGAGTTCATGCGCGAGCGACTGCAAAAAGTCGAGCGGCTGCGCGCCTCCGGAATCGATCCATATGCGCGTGGATTCCAGCCGACGCATACAAGCGAGGCCGCGAAAGCGCTGCTCGGCGACGCGGAGCGAACCGAACCCGTTTCGGTCGCCGGCCGGCTGATGGTGAAGCGCCAGCAAGGCGGCCTGGTGTTCGCCGACCTGCAGGACGGGCACGGCCGGATCCAGCTGATGGCCAACCGCAGCGTCCTCGGCGACGAAGAGCTTGCGCGGTTTGCCGACCTCGACCTGGGCGACATCATCGGCGTCACGGGACCGGTCTTTCGGACCAAGCGCGGCGAGATCACAGTCGAAGTGCATTCGTTCCGGCTGCTGACCAAGTCGCTGCGTCCGCTGCCGGAGAAATGGCACGGCCTGAAGGACGTCGAGATCCGTTACCGGCAGCGGTACGTCGACCTGATCGCGAACCCGCAGGTGCGCGAGGTGTTTCGGGCGCGGACCGGGATCATCACCGCGATTCGGGGCCTGCTCGACGAGCGGGGATTCATCGACGTGGAGACGCCGATCCTCCAGGAGGTGCCGGGCGGCGGCCACGCGCGGCCGTTCCAGACGCATCACAACTCGCTCGATCGAGACCTGTTCTTGCGCATCGCCTTCGAGCTGCACCTGAAGCGATTGCTGGTCGGAGGATTTGAGCGTGTCTTCGAGATCGGTCGCGCATTTCGAAACGAGGGGCTCTCGCCTCGGCACAATCCCGAGTTCACGCTCATGGAGTGCTACCAGGCGTACGCCGATTACCAGGACATGATGCAGCTGGTCGAGGACGTGGTCGTCGTTTCGGCGAAGGCGGCGAACCGCCCCCTCGAAACCTCGTATGAGGGAGAGGCGGTCGACCTGACGCCGCCGTTCCGGCGCGAGCGAATGGCCGACCTTGTCGTCGAGTACACGGGCAAGCATGCGGTCGGCGAGGAGCTGAACGACCTGTTCGAGGAGCACGTCCAGCCGCGTCTGCGCCAGCCGACGTTCGTCATCGATCACCCGGTCGAGGTGTCTCCGCTGGCGCGGCCCCGTGAAGACGACCCGCGCTTTGTCGAGCGCTTCGAGCTCATCATCCTCGGCCGCGAGTACGCTAACGCGTTCACCGAGCTGACCGACCCGGTCGACCAGCGTGCACGGTTTGAGGCGCAGGCCGCGTTGCGGGCGGCGGGGAACGTCGAGGCGCACCCGATGGACGAGGACTTCCTGCGCGCGGTCGAGTACGGGCTGCCTCCCTGCGGAGGGCTTGGGATGGGTCTTGACCGCCTTGTGATGCTCGTCATGGACCAGCCGTCGATTCGCGACGTGCTCCTGTTCCCGGTGATGAAAGCGGAGGCTTAGTTGTAAGCGTGCTGGCGCTGGAATTCATCCGCAAGAACCCGGACGTCGTGCGGCGCGCAGCCCAGCTCAAAGGCGAGGCTGCTCCGATCGACGAGATCCTCGAGCTCGATCAAAAGTGGCGTGCTCACCAGCATCGCGCGGAGACGATCAAGGCTGAGCAGAACGGGCTGTCGAAGGAGTTCGCGAAGACTCGCGATGAAGCGTTGAAGGAGCGGCTGCGCGGGATGGCGGACGAGGCCAAGCGCGAGCTGGCGCTGGCGGAAGCGGTGAAGCGCGAGCTCGACGATCTGCTGCTGCGCGTGCCGAACATCTTTCATGAGTCGGTGCCCATCGGAGAGACCGAAGCCGACAACGTGGTGATCAGGGAGTGGGGTCCGAAGCCCGATTTCGATTTCGCGCCGCGCACCCACTACGACCTCGGCGAGGCGCTGGGGATCATGGACTTCGAACGTGCGGTCAAGATTGCCGGCTCGCGGTTTGCATTCCTCGTGGGCGAAGGCGCGCGGCTGGAGCGCGCGCTGGTCCAGTTCATGCTCGACGTCCACACACGCGAGCACGGCTACACCGAGCTCTGGTCTCCGCTGCTGGTCAACTCCGCGGCGATGGTCGGCACGGCGAATCTGCCCAAGTTCGCGGAGCAGCTGTTCAAGGTCGAAGGCCGCGACCTGTGGCTGATCCCGACCGCGGAGGTGCCGGTCACCAACTACCACGGCGAAGAGATCCTCGACGCGGACCAGCTGCCGCTGAAGTACGTGTCCTATGCGCCGTCGTGGCGGACTGAGGCAGGGGCGGCGGGCAAGGACACGCGCGGGTTCATCCGCATGCACCAGTTCTCGAAGGTCGAGCTCGTGAAGGTCACGACCGGAGAGACGTCGCTCGACGAGTTCGAGAAGCTGACCCGCGACGCCGAGGACATCCTGCAGCGCCTGGGACTGCACTACCAGGTGATGGCGATGTGCACGGGCGACATGGGCTTCGCCCAGTACAAGAAGTACGACCTGAACGCGTGGGCGCCGGGCCTCGACCGGTACCTCGAGGTGTCGTCATGCTCGACGTTCAACGACTTCCAGGCGACGCGCGCCAGCATTCGCTACCGGTCCGGCCGCGGCGCGGCGCCGAAGTTCGCGCACACGATCAACGGGTCGGGCGTCGCCCTCCCGCGGACGATCGACGCGATCATGGAGACGTACCAGCGCTCCGACGGGATGATCGCGGTGCCCGAGGTGTTGAAGCCTTACATGGGCGGGGTGGAGCTGATCGGGGCGCGATAATCGGATTCGCCCAACGGAGGGGTGGCCGAGTCCGGTTGATGGCGACAGTCTTGAAAACTGTTATAGGTGCAAGCCTATCCTGGGTTCAAATCCCAGCCCCTCCGCCATTCCGCCCAGTGTGCTTTCTGCGCCGAGTGTGCAATGGGACCGGTATCAGGTCCGGCTGATAGGCGACTCGCTGCACACTCGAGCTACTGTCAGACGAGGAAGCGGCCGTTCTCCATGATCGTCCGGCCATCCACCGTGACGGTCGCATGCGACGCCAGCGCGTCGACGTGCGACGGGCACGCCCAGTCCGCTTTCGTCTCGAACCCGTACGGGTCGCCGAACGCGATGTGCACGCCGGGGAACTTCTCGTCCTGGAGGAAGTTCCCGACGATGCGCGTCAGCCCGACGTTCGTGCCGACCGCGAACTCGCCGACGCGATTGGAGTTCGGATGCTGCGACATGTACTCGCGGACTTCCGCGGCGAGCGCAGCGTCGGGCGTCTCGACCGACACCATGCGGCCGGCGCGGACCTTGATTCGCAGCGGCGGCGAGAGCGTTCCGTATTTCTCCGCGAACCAGTCGCCCATCTCTTCTGCGGCGATCTCGCCGTCGACCGAGAGCGGACACGTAAACGTCTCGCCCTCTGGCAGGTTCCCCCAGCGGCCCTGTTCCCAGTAGCGTCCGTCGGAAGGGATCCATAGCAGTGCCGGCGAGAAAGTGGCGACGAGGTCCGTGCCCAGCGATGTGCTGACCGCGATCCGCGTCGCGTGGCGGGCGATCTCGAAAACCTTGCGCGTCACTGTGTAGATCTCGTCGTAGTCGGCGGCCATGCCGTCCTTCATCACCTCGTCGTTGATCCCGATCATGTGCCCGTGCCGGCAGCGGAGATCGTCCGCCAGCAGGTGCAGCATCGGCTGGCGGAATCCAAGCTCGCCTGGCATGCCGATCCCGATGAAGAAGGAAGCGGTCGGCCGAAATTTCACGAGCTCGTCCGCCAGCGTGCGAGGAAACGAGGTCACCGGTCGCGTGGCGATTTCTTCCAGTGTCCAGGCGCGCACCGTGGCGCCGGTCCCGAGTGCCTCCTCCTCGATGGCCTCCGCAATTTCCATTCGCGGTCGGTCGCGGATGATCGCGACGCGGTCCTCGCCGCCGATGTTGAGGCACGAGCGCACAGCGTTGCGCGCGCCCGCGGCATATTCCTCCCGCATTGCAGAGAAGGTTAGCTAGGCGGGGTAGTCAGACGGGCAGACCGTGCCGCCGGCCGGAAGCGTCGACCGAAGAACATACGAGTCCACCGCCAGCTTGATGCAGCCGCTGCGGAAGTACGACAGCGGTCCATATCCCTCCCGCGTGAGGAGCACTGAGCTCGCGAGAGCTCGGTTCACCGACGTTGCCCACGAGTATGGCCACCAGGGGTCGTGAGTCGCGCCGACGATCAGGATCGGTGGGGCGCCAGCCACGGTCACCGGAGCGACCGCGCTCTTCGACTTGACCGGCCAGTACGCGCAGCCCAGCGGCACGTACTGAAACGCCGGTCCGAAGATGGGGGACGCCGCCGTCATCGCGGGACCGAGCCGGTCGTAGACCGTGATGTCGCTCGGCACTGGCTGGTCGATGCAGGTGGTCGCGGTCGAGGCGTCAGGGTTGAAGGAGTACGACCCGTCGGGCTGCCGGCCGTAGTTGGCGTCGGCCAGCGCAAGAAGCGACTTGCCGTCGCCGTTGGCGGCGTCGGTCAGCGCCGAGTCGAGCTGGTTCCGGTTACGAGGATCGAGCCCGACGAGGACACCGGCGACCGCCAGCCGCCGGCCGAGCATCCGCGATCCGACCAGCATGGGGTTCTGGTCGACGCGGTTCATCAGCGCAGTCAGCCGGGCGCCCGGATCGCCTCCATCGCCGAAGGCGCAGGTGGCGGAAGCTCGGCAGTTGGCGAGAAAGGACTGCAAGGCTGCCTCGAAGCCGGCCGCGCGCTGAAGCCACATGTCCGTCGCGGAATCCCCTGGGTCGAAGACTCCGTCCAGGACCATGGCTCGGACGTGGGTGGGGAAAAGGTGCGCGTAGATCTCGCCGAGAAGCGTCCCGTAACCGAAGCCGAGGTAGGTAAGCCTCGCGTCGCCGGCGGCCATACGGATCGCGTCGAGGTCGCGGGCGGCGCTGGCCGTGTCGACGAATGGCAGCAATTTGCCGCTGGTTTGCCGGCACACCTGGGCGATCGCCATTTCCGCGTTGACGAAGGCCTGTTTCTCTCGCGGGTCGTCGAGCACCGTGTCGACGTAGTTGAGGGCGTCGATCTGCGAGTTCGTGAAGCAGTGCACCGGCGAGCTCCGGCCCGTGCCGCGCTGGTCGAAGCCGACCAGGTCGAATCGCGTGTTTAGAGTGCCGTAGAAAACCGAGTTCTGGCGGAGCAAGTCGATGCCGGATACTCCAGGTCCTCCGAATCCGAGGACCAGCGAGCCGATTCGTTGCGCAGGATCGGTCGCCGGTTTGCGGACGGTCGCGATCTCGATCGAGCCGGCGGCAGGGTTCGAGTAGTCCAGCGGGACCCGGACATTCGCGCACTCGAAGACTCCGCCGCAGTGGCTCCACCTGGCGGGCACCGGAGTGGGGAAGAGATGCTGCACCGCGAGGAGGGCGCCGAACGCAGCCAGGAGGATGAGCAGAATCAGCGCTCCGGCGAGCAACCGACTGGCGGTCGGGCTGAGGCCGGGGAACCACCGGACCCGACCCTGCGCCGGCCTCGGCCGCGGCTCGGCGGCATCGATCGCGGACATGGTTCGCGAAAGGAGCAGCGGATCTGGGAACCCGGTCCCGGGGTCGAACGCTTCGTCGAGGTTGCGGCGCAGGGTGTCTTCAGCCATCGACCTTCACCTCGGTCGATGCGACTGCCGGCCGGAGTCGCTTCAGCGCGCGATTGATGCGGGTCTTGACCCCCGCCTGCGAGATGCCGAGCGCGGTCGCGACATCGCTCAGCGGCATGTCGAGGTGGAAGTGCAGGAGGACCGCCACGCGTTGGTCGTGCGGCAGGCGAGCCACCGCGCGGCGGAGGTCCTCGCCCTCCAACCAGGTCGTGATCTCGTTGCCCGACTCTGCGACGGCGAGCTCAGGAACGCGGATGAGCTGCCGCCATCTGCCTCTCCTAACCTCACGGCACTGGTTGGCGACGATCCCCACGAACCATGGTTGGAAACGGCTTCCAGGGTGCAGGTTTCGCAGGCGCCGCCACGCTCGAAAGGCGGCTTCCTGGAACGCATCCTCAGCCTCGGAGCGATCGTGGAGCAGGGCGAAAGCGAGCCTGGTGGCGACGCGGATCGACGGCTCGAGCAGGCGCTCGTACGCGGCGAGATCGCCACTCTGGGCGCGAGCGATGAGAGCCTGCTCGTCCTCACCGATCGTCACCTACACGCCACTCCACACCGATAACTACGGGCCGACTCCAATCGAGGGTGTCAGTCAGAGTTCACGGTGTCACAATCGGCTGAGTCATGGGCCGTCTCGAGGAGAGGGACCTGCGGAGCCTCGAGCGGAGAAGCATGTACTCGATCTTCGCCCCGCTCGAGGGTGATGACGGACTGTCGCGGGAGCTCGCGCTCGAGGACCGGGCCGATCCAACGCGCGCAGGCGAGCTCGCGGTGTGGGGATTCATGCGCCGCCGCATGCGCCGCCGCCGGCGGCTGGCCGACGAGGTGTGGGTGCCCGCGATGTTCATGTTCGTCCGCCGTTTCTCCTAGCTGCCCCGTAACCATCCGCCCCGCGGCTGACGTTCCAGCCTGCGGTGGCGGACGTAACTCCAACTGACGTCGGTCAACTGTCCCCGGACGGACGCTTCCGTTGGGATGGAGTGCAGTGGCTCCCCGTCATCGCGAACCCGCCCCCGGTCTGGGCAACGCCACGCGTCCGCTCGAACGCCTCGGCCGCCACCCTGGTTTCGGCGCTTCTCATCGGGCTCGTCGCCGACCAGTGGCTCAGGACGGGCGCCTTCGGGATTGGCGCTTCGCTGACGTTTGTCCTCGGCGCGCTCGTCGTGGTCTGGATTGGCGGGCTGGAGCGATTCGAGTCGCGCGTCCTCGTGGCGCTCGCAGCGGTATTCGCATCCTGGTTCACCCTTCGCGCGAGTCCGTGGCTCCTCGCCCCGGACCTTCTCGTCGCGATCTCCCTCCTTGGATTGGCAGCCTCGATTGCGGTGCGCGGCTCACTGCTCGATCTCGGCGTATCCGAGGTTGGGGCGCGGGCCTTTCAGGTCCTCGTCCAGATGGTGGCCGGCGCCGCGTTTGTCGCCATGCCGGCGCTGCGCGCCCGAGGTCGCCTCAGCGCTGCGGCCCCGTTGATCCGCGGCATGCTCATCGCCGCGCCCATTGCGGCTCTGCTTGCCGCGTTGCTCGCGTCCGCCGATCCGGTGTTCGCGTCGTTCTTCAACCTCAACGTCAATGCCGGCCAACTTCTTCTCGACGCTGCCTTCGTAGCCTTTGGCGCGCTCTGCGTGGCGGGGCTGCTTCGCCTGTCAGCGTCGGAGCCGGTGGAACGGGTGGACGGCCCCGCCTGGCGGCTCGGCGCGACCGAGGCGCTCGTCGTCCTCGCAGTCCTCGACGCGGTGTTCGTGGCATTTGTCGTGGCCCAGGTCCTGGCCGCGACGGGCGTCGCGGGGGACACGTTGAGGTCGGCGGGCGTCACCTACTCCGATTACGCGCGCTCCGGCTTCTTTCAGCTGCTGTGGGTTGGCGGCATCACATTGGCCGTGCTGTTCGTGTTCAGCCGGATCAGCCGATTCTCGGACCGCAAAAGCCACCTCTCGTTCATGGTCCTGGCTCAGTGCGCCATCGCGCTGACCCTGCTGATCGTGGTGGTGGCCTTTCGCCGCCTGAGCCTGTACGAGGAGGCCTACGGCTTCACGATGCTCCGCCTCTACAGCCATATCTTCGCGGTGTGGATCGCGGTCGTATTCCTGTTGCTGGCGCTCGACTTCCTCGGTGTTTGGTCGCGCCGGCGCTGGTTCATCGGAGCGATGCTGGCCACCGGCATCGCGGTGTTGCTGGGGCTTAACTTCGTCAACCCGGAAGCCGTCGTCGTATCGCTGAACACCAGCCATGCGCAGACCACTCACAAGATCGATGGTGACTACCTATCGCAGCTGTCCAGCGATGCGACGCCGGCGCTGCTCGCGTCCCGCGATGCATTCGACCCGGCGCTGCGGGTCCAGGTAAACCAGGCTGCGTGTGCCGGAAACCGCGTTTACTCACCACCCATCGCCGCATTCAACCTGTCTGACGCCCAGGCGGCGACGGCGCGGCGGGCCGGCTGCTAGCCGGGCAGGTCACTCACGCGGCGGACCCAGCGAAGCATCGCTTTGCTCGTGTCGGGAAGATAGCGCTCGCCGCCTTCGACGACGCCATCGATGGACGTCGCGCGAAACGTGATGCCCGATCCCTGGATATCGGTGGCCACGAGCTCGCCGCCATCCTTCGTGATGTCGAGGATCACGTCCCCCGCATTTCCTTTCCACGGGTAGATCGCGAATTGGAGCTCAGCCTTGACAGCCTCGGAGTGGTTCGCATACAGCGACGCGACCTGCGATGCAGCTTCGTCGAGGGCCGCTGTCAGGGAAGCCGCCGAAGAGTCACGTGGAGTTTTGCCGTCTGACGCCCAGTCGACGTCCCACCCGGAACCGGATCGCTGGACGATGCACGTCACAAGGTCCGACAGCTTCAACCCTTGGAGGATAGCCGCGGGACTTGGAAAATAGGGCCGGTGGGGGATCACGATCGCGATCGCGTGCTCGAAACGTTCGTCGACGTCGCGGGCCGCCTGCACAGCATCCCCGTCCAGCGCAAGAAACGGCTTGTCGTCCTCGGCTGGCTCGTCGAGGACTTTCAGCCCGGCCGCCTCTATCCCGAAGAGGAGGTGAACCGGATCATCTCGCGCCGCCATCCCGATTTCGCGGCGCTGCGCCGCTACCTGGTGGACGAAGAGCTGATGCAGCGCAAGCGCGGCGAGTACTGGCGGACCGGAACGGTGCCGAACGTCGGCTGGGATCCGCCGTCCTGGCCCACGGAGTGAGATAGCGCGTCCCGCGTTACCCGGCGCGGCGGCGCGACGTTGGGTTCGCAAATGCGCAACATGTTCGTCCCGCTCGGTGTCGCCGTCACCTCCGCCGTCGTCGTGGCCGCGATCGTCGTCACGTTCGGACGCCCGGTCGTGTTGACCGGCTCGCCGTCGGCCGTGACGGCAACCTCCACCATCACCCCGGCGATCCTGACCAGCGGAGACGCGATCGTGTCGAAGAAGCCCGACCTGGCCGTGATCGGCGCCGGCATCGACTCCCAGCAGCCGACCGCGTCTGCCGCCCAGGCCGACCTCGCGAGCAAGGCCGCGAAGCTGGTCGCCCGGATCAAGGCACTGCCAACCGCCGACCAGGACATCAACGCGACCGGATACTGGATCGGACCCGTCTACTCGCCCCAGGGTCAGACCATCACCGGGTATCGGGCCGCGGAACAGCTCCAGGTCAAGTGGCACAACGTGGACACGGTGGGCAGAGCGCTGGACGCGATCGTGCAGGAGGGTGGGGCGACGAGCATCTCGATCGGTTTCGGTCTTGCCGATCCCAAGCCGGCGCAGGCCGAGGCACGCACTCTCGCGATCGCCGACGCGCGGGCAAAAGCTCAGTCGATGGCCTCGGCGGCCGGCGTGAGGCTGGGGCAGGTGCTCCAGGTCAGCGACCTGTCGTCCAACAGCCGCGTCCCGTCGCCGATCAACTACAGCGGCGCGGCCGCGAATGTCCCGACCCAGGTCCCCGTCGGTCAGCTGGACATCCAGGTCAGCGTCGAGGTCGATTTCGCGATCGGTTAGATCGCGGTCCAGCGTCGTCAGGTGGCGCGAAGCCTGACCGGGGCCGGGGGTCGGTGATTTATGGTCGGGGGCGATGATGCTCAAGATCTACCCGGATCGGCGCTGGCCGGCGTTCCTGCGCGTGATCGCGGACACGGTCGTGTTCTTCTGGAGCGTGGCGTGGGCCTACCTCGGCTTTCTGATCTACCAGACGATCATGGGGCTCGAGGTCATCGCCGACGCGATCAAGAACACGGGCACGACCTTCAACCAGTGGATCGCGGCGTTTCGCAAGGCGGTGCCGGGAGGGATCCCGATCCTGACCAAGTTCCTGCAGGACACAGCCGACTCGCTGAAGCACTACTCCGGGGATCCGCTGGTCTCGACCGGACAGAACATCCACGACGCGATCATCAAAGTGGCGATCATCCTGGCCCTGCTGGTCGCTCTGCCGCCGATCCTTCTCGTCCTGGTGCCGTACACGGGATGGCGGTGGCGAGACATGCGGGAGACTGGCGCGGCGCTGGCGTTCGTGCGGATTGCGGCCATGACGGGGCGGGCCGACGCGGCCCGCGCGGTGCTGGCCTATCGAGCGGTGTCGACGCTGAGCTTTCGGGCACTGATGAAGGCGTCGGCTGATCCTGTGGGGGACCTGGTCGAGCACCGCTACGAGCGGCTGGCGACCGCGATGCTGAAACGCGCGGGACTCGATCCCAAAAGGCTGCCGCCGCCGGACCTGCCAGAGCTGCCGCCCCACCGCGGCGCCTAGGTATCGTTGTCAGCCATGTGCCGAAGTATCAAGACCCTGCGCCACCACGACGAAGTCGCCACCGATGAAGAGATCCGCGCCGCCGCGCGGCAGTTCGTGCGCAAGGTGAGCGGTTTCACCAAGCCGTCGACCCGCCACGAGGCCGCGTTCGAGGTTGCCGTCGACGAGGTCGCGGTCGCCTCGCACCGGTTGCTGGAGAGTATCGCGGGGAACCTGGCGGGGGCGGGGCACCGGGCTTAACACAGGCCCCTCTGGCCCTCCGGGCCACCTCCCCATCAATGGGGAGGACCCTTCTTTCCCCTAGAGCTGGCAGCCCCGGCAGAAGTTCAGCGGCTCCCGGTTGGAGCCCAGCTGGCTGATCCGGTGCCCGCACCGCGGGCAGGTCTTCCCGCCTTTCATGTGCACCGCCATGAACGTCCGGTCCTGCTTCGACTCCTCGTAGTTCGGGTTCGCCAGGATCGCCTCGACCGCCCGCGACAGGACCAGCGGGATCGCGCGAAACAGCGCCTCTTCCTCCTCCGGCTTCAGTGACGCCCGGCGGCGCAGGGGCAGCAGACGTGCCTCCCACAGGATCTCGTCCGAGTACGCATTGCCGATCCCGGCGAGAAACTCCTGGTTCCGCAGCAGGTCCTTGAGCTCGTCGCGAAACCGCCGCAGTCGCTTGCGAAACACGTCCAGCCCCATCGTCGCGACCGAATCCGCCTCGGGCCCCTGCCCGTCCCACGCTCGCACCTCCTTCGAGCAGTCGGCGACCCAGTAGATGCGACCCATGTCGCGGAAGTCGAGGTAGCGCAGCTCCTGCTTGCCCTCGACCCGCAGCGTGAACACCTCGGTCGCCGGCACCGGCGAATCCCCTGGGGCGACCTGGAACCGCCCGCCCAGCATCGGGTTGATGACCAGCCAGCGCGGCGACCCCCCGCCGCCTAGCTCGGTAGCGAAGACCAGGTGCTTGCCCCGCCGGGTCAGCGACGTGATCCGGCGCGCGGGCAGCTCAAGGGCGAAGTCGTCGACGGGGTAGCGCAACAGATGCGCCTTCTTCGGGTTGACCGTGGCGGCGGTGATCAGCTTTCCCTCGACTCGAGGGCCGATCCGGATCCGCAGCGCCTCCAGCTCGGGCAGCTCAGGCATGGCGCCAAAAATACGTGCAAAGATGACCCCGAAAAGGCGTTTGGAGGTCGAAATGGCTTGGGATAACTCGTCACATGAGGCTTGACAGGTTCACGGAGAAGGCCCAGGAGGCTCTGCAGGAGGCTGCGGAGCTGGCACGGCAAGCCGGCAACCAGGCGGTCGAGCCGGAGCACCTCCTGCTCGCGCTCCTTCGCCAGGAGAACGGCGTAGGTCGGACCCTTCTCGAGCGAGCCGGCGCTTCGGTACAGGCGCTGCAGCCGGCGCTCGTTTCTGCCATCGAACGCTTCCCCAAGGTCAGCGGCGGCGCGCAGCCATACCTGAGCGCCTCCCTGGCCAAGAGCCTCGATGGGGCGGAGAAGGAGGCTGAGAAGCTCAAGGACGAGTACATCTCAACGGAGCATGTCCTGCTGGCCTTGACCGACCAGAAGATCCTCAAGGACGGCGGCGTCACCCACGACAAGCTGCTTGGCGCGCTGCGCCAGGTGCGCGGCTCTCAGCGGGTCACCGACCAGAACCCCGAGTCCAAGTACCAGGCGCTCGAGAAGTACGGCCGTGACCTGACGAAGCTGGCCAAGGAAGGCAAGCTCGACCCGGTCATCGGCCGCGACGAGGAGATTCGCCGGATCATCCAGGTTCTCTCTCGCCGGACCAAGAACAACCCGGTGCTCATCGGGGAGCCTGGCGTCGGCAAGACCGCGATCGCCGAAGGCCTCGCCCAGCGCATCGCCCAGGGCGACGTGCCCGAGGGCCTCAAGGGCAAGCGCGCCATCGCGCTCGACCTCGGCGCGCTGGTCGCCGGGACCAAGTTCCGTGGCGAGTTTGAGGACCGTTTGAAGGCGGTGCTGAAGGAGATCGAGGCCTCCAACGGCCAGGTCATCATGTTCATCGACGAGCTGCACACGCTCGTCGGCGCCGGCGCCGCGGAAGGCGCGATCGACGCCGCCAACCTGCTCAAGCCGGCCCTCTCCCGCGGTGAGCTGCGCGCCATCGGCGCGACCACGCTCGACGAGTACCGCAAGTACATCGAAAAGGACGCGGCCCTGGAACGTCGCTTCCAGCCTGTCTTCGTCGACCAGCCGTCGGTCGAAGACACCATCAGCATCCTTCGCGGTCTCCGTGAGAAGTACGAGGTTCACCACGGTGTCCGGATCAAGGACACGGCCATCGTGGCGGCCGCCGTGCTCTCCAACCGCTACATCTCCGATCGCTTCCTCCCCGACAAGGCAATCGACCTCATCGACGAGGCGGCGGCTCGTCTTCGCACCGAGATCGACTCGATGCCCGCCGAGCTTGACGAGCTCGAGCGCCAGATCCGCCAGCTGGAGATCGAGCGGCAGGCGCTGAAGAAGGAGTCCGACCGCGCTTCGAAGGATCGCCTTGCGGCGATCGAGAAGCAGCTGGCCGAGCTCTCCGAGAAGCGGACTGCGCTCCGCTCGCGGTGGAACCAGGAAAAGGAGGTCATCGCCAAGATCCGCGCGCTGCAGGCCAAGCTCGAAGAGGTCCGCGCGGACGCGGAGCGGGCGGAGCGGGCGGCGGACTTTGCCAAGGCGGCCGAGCTGCGCTACGGCAAGGCCGTCGAGATCGAAAAGCAGCTCAAGGAGGCCAGCGACAAACTGGCGCAGCAGCAGGGCGGCCATCCGCTGCTCAAGGAAGAGGTAACCGAAGAGGACATCGCCCAGATCGTCGCCAAGTGGACCGGCATCCCGGTCTCGAAGCTGATGGAAGGCGAGGTCGCCAAGCTCATCAAGATGGAGGAGCGCCTGCACGCCCGCGTGATCGGACAGGACGAGGCGGTCAGCGCGGTGGCCAACGCCGTCCGGCGCAACCGATCCGGACTCTCGGACCCCAACCGCCCGGTCGGCTCGTTCCTGTTCCTCGGACCGACCGGCGTGGGCAAGACCGAGCTGGCGCGGGCGTTGGCAGAGTTCCTGTTCGACAACGAGCAGGCGCTGATCCGGCTCGACATGTCCGAGTACCAGGAGAAGCACACGGTGGCCCGGCTGCTCGGAGCGCCGCCCGGCTACGTCGGTTACGACGAAGGTGGACAGCTGACCGAAGCGGTCCGGCGCCGGCCCTACTCAGTCGTCCTGTTCGACGAGATCGAGAAGGCGCACCCGGACGTCTTCAACGTCCTGCTCCAGATCCTCGACGACGGAAGGCTGACTGACGGCCAGGGCCGGACGGTCGACTTCCGCAACACGGTTTTGATCATGACCTCCAACCTCGCCGGCCAGCTCATCCAGGACATGAGGGACCGGCCCTTTGATGAGGTGCGCGATGCGGTGATGGGCGTCCTGCGCGACCAGTTCCGGCCAGAGTTCTTGAACAGGGTCGACGAGATCGTCGTGTTCAAGCCGCTGACCCAGGAGCAGCTCGGCGCGATCGTGGACATCCAGCTTCAGCGGCTGCAGAAGCGGCTGGACGAGCGAAAGATCACGCTCGTCGTCAGCGATTCTGCGCGCAAGCTGCTTATCGAGCGCGGCTGGGACCCCGTGTACGGGGCGCGGCCGCTCAAGCGGGCGATCCAGCGCATGGTCCAGGACCCGCTCGCGATGACGCTGCTAGAAGGCAAGTTCAGCGACGGCGACGCGATCGAGGTCGACGTCAAGAACGGCGAGCTGATCTTCGCGAAAGCGAAGGCTCCAACCGCCCAGACCGCCTAGCTGGAGCAGACCGTCCCGGCGGCCGGCACCGTGAGGTCGATGAGGTACGCGTCCTCGGCGTCGGTGATGCACGCGCTCGTTCCGTAAGAGCCATGGCCGTTGCCCTGACGCGTGAGAAGGACCGAACCGGAGATCTGCCGGTTGACGGATTGGGCGTCTGCATAAGGTGTTGCGGGATCGTTCGTGCCGCCGACCAGCAGGATCGGCGGCGCACCCTGCACGGTCAGCGGCCCTTGCGGAGTCTTTGATCTGACGGGCCAGTAGGCACACTGCAGGTTGGCGTAAACGCTCCCCGGGCCGATGAGTGGCGACGCCTGAGCGAACTTGGCGGCGAGCTGGTCGTAGGCGGCGAGGTCGGTCGGCGCTGGGAAGTCGAGGCAGAACTCCGAGTCGTACGCGCCGTTGAAGAGGTTGCCGTAGGTGCCGTCAGGGTTGCGCTTGTTGTAGAAGTCGGCCCAGAACAGCAGCAGCCGGCCATCGTTCCTGTCGACCGCGGTCAAGGCCTGGTCGAGGTAGCTCCAAAGCGACTGGTCGTAGAGGATCTGCAGGACGCCTGTCATTGCCAGGCTGCGCGTGAGCTGACGGTTGCCGACGTTCATCGGCGTCGAATCGAGTCGCGTCATGAGCGCCGTGAGCTTCGCTCCGGGGTCACCGGTGCGGGCGTACGTGCATGCGGTGCCGCGGGCCCGGCAGTCGGCCAGAAATGCCTGGAGGTTCTGCTCAAACCCGACCACCTGTCCGTACACGCTGTCGTTGGCGGGAACAGAGGGATCGACGACGCTGTCCAGGGAGAGCGCCCGCACATTGGTGGGGAAGAGGTGGGCGTACCACTCGCCGTAGTAGGTCCCGTACGAGAACCCGAGGTAGGTGAGCTTCGAGTCGCCCAGCGCGGCCCGGACCTGGTCCATGTCGCGCGCTGTGTTCGCGGAACCCATGTATGGCAACAGGTCTCCGCTGTGACGCTGGCAGGCGGCGGCGAAGTCCTTGTCGGCCTGGATCGCGGCTTGCTTCTCCTGGGCGTCGTCAAGGACGGAATCAATCGACAGATAGTTGTCGAGCGTCGGGGCGTCCACACATGTGACGGGTGTGCTCGCCGCGACCCCGCGCGGATCCCACGCGACGAGATTGAAATGCTTATTTAGGTTGGTCAACCCCGCGGCGTCCCCCCGCAGGAACTCAATTCCGGATTCGCCCGGGCCGCCGGGGTTGATCAGCAGGGAGCTCGAGGCGGGGTTGACCGGGCCGGTCGCCAGCTTGCGGATGAGCGCGAGACTGATCTTGCGCCCGCCAGGATTGCTGTAGTCGAGCGGCACCTGCAGCGTGCCGCACTGGAATCCACCGCCGCACGCGGTCCATGCGATCGCGCCAGGCGAGGGAAAGGGAGTGGGGCTGTGCGACGCAACCGGTAAGTTGCGAGTGCATGCCGCCGTGACGAGAAGCGTGACGAGCACCACCACCTTTGCGACGTGACTCGTCACCTTTTCGAGTCTACCCGGGCAACATTAGGATCTGCCGATAGCCATGGCCGAGATAACCCGAGACGAGCTGGCGCTCGTGCTGGAGGCGCTGGACGACGCCTCGTTCTATCGCGACGCGCGGTCGCACGTGTTGAAGAGCGCGGTGAAGCGGGCCGGGCGGCGCTTGGCACACGAGCCCGAAGTGGATCCAGGCGACGTCCATCGAAGCAAGGCGACGGCCTACAGGGCGCTGGCGGTCAGGCTGAGGTCGGCAAGGAAGTAGGGCTCACCTGATCTGGCCGGTGGCATACTTTCAGGTGCGCCGATCAGCTTTCCTGAATGGTGGGGAATTTGTCATGAGAAGGCTGTTCTTCGTGTTGGTCAGCACCGCCGCACTCGTGATGGCGTTCTCGTCCAGCGTCGTGGCGGGCGACGTCAAAGTCCGCGACAGCGGTTCGCCCGACTCCGGGACCTGCGGCAACAACTGGGCGAGCGACACCTTCACCCGCGAGTTCGACGTGCAGCAGAGCGGCGGCAGTCCCGTGCTCACCGAGTTCTTCAAGGACGGGCACTTCGTGACCGTCGCGGGGTTCAGCCCCGGTGGCTGCGAGGTCGACAGCGACCATGGTCACTCTGTCGATGGCGGGATCAGCGGCAGCTTCCACGGCTTCCTGTCCGGCACGGTGACCGGCGGAACGTTCAACCCGAACGCGATCTGTGGGGATCCATGCAACGGCACGACCTTTGTCGCCGCTTTCTTCGGCCCGGCCGCGGTGTGGAACATCACCACCGACTGGTCCTTCGAGTACGAGGCCCAGGGCGGAGGCTTGCTGTTCAGACGATGGACCAACGCCGGCTCCGGCAACATCGGTGACATCGCCACGAGCTGAGGCCGCGCCGTTCGACACCGCGAAGCGCCTCTTCGATTGGGCGATGCTCGGAATGCTGTGCTGGCTGGTTGTTCCGATTGCCATAGCCGTGATGCTCGCTGTACTAGCGCCGAATTACTGGGATCCGATGTTTTCCAGTGTGATCGGACTTGTTGTGTTGGGAGCCGGGCTGATCTCAATCGGAATCGGGGTGGGGCTTGTGCTGCTGGCGCGACGAGTCGCCGGACCCAGTCGAAGGCGATTGTTGGCAGGAGTCGGAATCGCCCTGTTGGCGTTCGTAACTCAGTTCGTGACGCTGTGGATCGTTTTCCTGGGCCCCGCGCTGGTGATCTTGCTCAGCCCTCGTCAGAGCTAGCGCCGCCCAAAGACGCGCGAAACGGGGAACCCCGACGCCCAGGCAAACAGCAGCGGGCCTGCGACCAGCGGCGTGATCAGGCATGTGAGCCGGAATGACGCAAACGCGTTGGCTTCGGACGCGAGGTTGAAGCTCAGCGCGGAGGACATGACCGACATGACCGCAACCGCGCCGGCTAGGCCCAGGAAGACCCGGTTGAACGGCCTGGCCGCGAACCTCGCGACGAGCCCGAGCACGATCCCCGAGATTCCGGCGAGGTTGCCATACACCAACAGATAGATCCAGAACGCAGATCCAGCAGGTGTCATGGCCCAGCGCATTGTGCATCGCACGCTCGTGCCCTGATTCGTCTTGACACAACATCCGTCAAGCGACGGCCAGGCGGCTAGAGTCTCGGCAATGCCGCTGGTCTCGGCGCTCGAGCTGTGGGTCGTACTGGCCGTCCTCAGCGTTGTGACCCTTGGCGTGGCGATCGTGGCGGGTCGAAGCACACACCAGTGGCAGCGGGCGCCCTTACTGGTCCTGGAGATCGTTCTGATCGTTGTGGTGCCGCTGGCCTGGACGTTCGAGGTGTGGTTCGTGGCCAAGACGTTCATGGCGCTCGGCCTGGGCGCGTCGGTGGCGTTGCTCATCGCGATCGTTTCTGGAATCGCACTACTGCTTTTGGCCGGCTACGTGGGTGCGCTGCTGCTGTGGGCGGCTTACAGCGTGAGGGGCTCGAGGGCGAGGTTCCGTCCAGACTTGTGGAACTCGCTCTGGCTCTCAAAGACCTTCATCTGGCGACCGATCGACTACCCGTCGTCAAGATGAAGGTCGGTGGAGCTGATGTAGCATGCCCGTCCCGCGTCCCGAAACTTATGGAGAGAGCGGTTCTTACGTCCGGCACCTGCGCGGTCGATAAGTCTCTACCGGGTTTGGCTGCGGTCGCTCGCCGCTGGCAAGGACTTGAAATTCATCATGACAGCCCAACGGCGCGACGCTGGCAACTTCACATTCAGTTCCATATCGCTAACGGCAGCCTCTATCTCAATGAAGCCAACGGTAAGGGCTACACCTACAGTTGCACGCAGACGGTCCTTAGCGCCTAACACTTGCGCGTGTGCCTATAGATCTCCCTGAAAGGCCCTCACCGGAACCAGCGAACCCACCACGGCGGCCGCGTCGGCACCTGACCCGCTGGATGCGTAACCGGCCGTGGCATCGAACGCGTCAACGGCCCGCGCTGTGGCCCGGCAGTCATTCGGCGCGACCATACAACCTTCGCAGGTTGAGCAAGGCGCGCGAAACCGTAGAAGCGTCGGCGTACGTCGAGCCCTACGTTCGCAATGTCACTGAACGGCATTTCCTATCGGAGCGGTTCGCCCTTTGTCACGGGCTTTGCGAGCCAAGGGTCCGGCGCAATGCTGATCCGCCAATAATCGCCGCGTACGTCCTGGCCGTACACGCCGCAAGCCTCGACCCTTACCGGATGGTTGCGGTTACTTCGCACGTATAGGACGAAAGCCTCGACCGGGCGGCCGGAGGCGTCGTACAGCAATTCCGACGCGCCCGACAGCCACACGCTGAGGCGCTGACTCCAAACGAATCGCCACATTGCGCCGACACCACCGAGGATTACGACCACAGCGGCGACAACCTCGATCCATTGCACGGCCGTCACAGCGGCGTAAGCGTATCGACCCCCGGAACCTCGGCCTAAACGTTTCAGGCCGTCCACCACTCGTTACTGCGGTCTGGCGGTGGTGGTGGCGCCACCCTGAACAACAACGGCGATGGGAACCGCGCAATATGGCCCGCTCTGGCGTACGTAAATGCACGTGCAGGGCGGCTTGGAGTGGCAAATGTAGTGACAGCGTATGGACAACGTAATGACAGCGCACCTACAAGGTACCTACAACGTATGGACACAGGCTTGACAAGGTGTGGCAAACTGAGGCACATACGCTGTCTTGATAAGCGTCAGGAAACCGTTTAGTGGAGGCTCCAAGACCAAGCGCCAGCGCCCTAGGTGCCCCCTCGGCCGGACTCGAACCGGTATCTGCCGACTTAACAGGCCGCTGCTCTACCGATTGAGCTACGAGGGGGGGTACCTACGGCGCTAGAGCCATTCTATGGTGGGTGTTTAGCCTCAAACAAGGACATGCCACAGGCGCGTAACGTTATAGCGCCACTGTAACCTCTGAGTAAACCGTAAGGTCGAGCCAATACTGCGCGGGTTTGGGCGGAGCCTCGGGCCTTGCGACTTTCCTCTCGCAGAGCAACGCCGGGATCACAAGCTGGCACGTCGCCGTACTCGTTTCCAAGTTGACGGCAGGAGCGGGAAGGGAGGTGTCTGAGTTCACCACATAGTTCTCTCATGTCGCAAGACATAGTTCTCGCCACCAAGCTCGGAGGTGGCGGATGTCCTCAATCGCTCGCTACGTCGTCGACGCAGTCGTCCTTGAACGGCGCAGC